>Ga0182741_1000374_pt1 | contig 68633 bp, 62 predicted proteins | sample eDN5th37CBELigOP_FD_128874 | JGI IMG/M metagenome (GOLD analysis project Ga0182741, IMG submission 128874) | Enriched Organic Plus compost microbial communities from Emeryville, California, USA - eDNA 5th pass 37_C BE-Lig OP (version 2) (version 2) ...
CTGCATCACCTCGATGCCGATATCCACGAATGAGGGCATCCCTGTGAAACGGCGTCCGTCGCCTGCGCGTTCAGGCGCGGTGTTGTTGCAGCGCCGCGAACCCGCCGTGCCGCTTGGCCTGATACGCCCAGATCGCGGTGATGACAGGCAGCGGCCCGAACACCACCCACCAGCGCGCCGACGGCGACACCAGGTCGGCGATCACCTCGTCGCTCGGCACCCCGTCGACGGTCGCCGGCAGCCACTCGTGCAGCAGGATGGTCAGCATCCGCGTCACCTCGAACGGGCCGAGCGTGGTCGCCGCGACCCAACTCGATGCGGCGATCAGCAGGGCCCACGGCCAGGCGAGCAGCAGGGACTGATCGTTCACGATGTCTGCCGACGTCCGGATCGACTCGATGACGAAGGCGAATGCGAGCGCCACCAGCAGCATCCCCACCTGGGCCGTCAACAGGTCGTCGAGAACCGAGTTGGCCAGCTCATCGGAACTGCGGGTGGGTAACCCGAACGCCAGCGCCAACAGGCCCGCCAGTAGTGCCAACAACATCAGCGCCGACGTCGCGCCGTTGACACGGAGGAACGAATCGGTCAGAGACCTCATCACCAGGTGCGAGGAGGCGCCCGGTCGCGTGCGGTACAGCACCATCACGATGAGCCCGGACAGCACGACCGAGATCAGCCAGGCGACCACCGCGGCGCAGATGAGCACCAACGCCAGCGACCCGATGATCGCCACCAGTTCCGCATTGGCGCGGTCGCCGTTGCGGACCACCAGCATCGGGACGACGCCGACGGCGAGTATGCCGAGTGCGCGCACCAGGATGGGCAACGAGAAGCCGGCAATGTCCCGAGGATCGAGGTCCGGATCGCTGCGGCGGATCTCAGCGACCTCGGCACGCAGCACCGAACGGGCCCAAACGAGCGACAGCGCCACGATGCGGACTGTAATTGTCGACGCATCCGAATGCGCACGACACGCTCAGCGCAGGTAGACCTCGCCACCCGACGGGTAGCCACCGCCCTTGGTGGTGATGTGCACATGGTCGTAGTGACCGTACGAGCCTTTACGCGCGCCGCTGGGCGTGTAGTAGGTGTCGCGCCAGATGCAGTCCTGCAGCGCGAACCGCTCGGCGTTCTTCAGCGCGTACGCCACGATCTCGTTGCCCAGCGCGATACCCGCTGGGCTGCTCGGGTTCGGGATCATCACGTCGAGCGCCAGACCGTTCGGGTGCCAGCGCAGGGAGTCCGCGCGAACACCGCCGATCTGCTGGATCTCGGGGAAGTCGGCGCTGACGCTGCGTGCGGCCAGGATGGTCTTGACCTGCAGGCCGCTTTCCGGCGCGCGCCCGGCGGGCAGCAGCTTCGGGATGTTGAGTACGCGCCACCTCGATGCGGTGGCGGGCTCGGCTCCTGCGCTCACTCCGGCGGGCGTGGCGGACGGGTTGGCAGCGGGCCCGGCGGCGATGAGTTCCATACCCGGCACGGGTTGGCCGGTGCCTTCGGGCGCGGCCGCGGGTTTGATGTCCGGCTCGGCGGGGAATGGGTTGACATCACCACCGACCGCGAAGAACACCGCGGCCGGTGCGATGACGGCAGCCGCGACCGCCGACGGCTTGCGCCTGCGGGGGCTGGCTAACGAATGTCGGCCCACGCGCAGCACGATACGGGGACCAAAACCGCAGGTCAGCAACGCCCTGGCGGTTCTGAGAATTCTCTTAGAGTTTTGCCAATATCAAGAATCCGGTGTTTCCGCTGGTCAAAAGTAACAAATCGATCACGAAACGATTGCGGAATTCTTAGCGTGCATGACGGCCGTGAACGTCATCCGATCGCCGCGATACAGCGAGCGCCGTTGCTCGATGGCAACGTCGTCCTGGTCGTAGGACACCCGGTTGAGCAGGAACATGGGAGTGCGCGCGTCGGCCCCGAGAAGGGCCGCTTCCCGCGCGTCCGGGAGCGCCGTGTCGATCGTGTCGACCGTCCGCGTGAAGGCGATCCCACGGCTGCGGATCTCGGCGTACAGCGACGCCTCGTGGTCGAACGTCTCCCGCAAGCCGGGGTACCGCTGCGCGGGCAGCTTGGTGGTTTCCAGACCGACACGCACGCCATCGGTGGTGAGCACACGCTCCAACTGCAGGACCGGCGCCCCGACGTCGACACCGAGCACGCCGGCGAGCACCTCGTCGGCGGTCAGGTCACTCCACGCGACCAGGATGCGGCCCGCACTCAATCCCTGGGCCTTGGCCGCCTCGGTATAGGAGCCCATGCCGAGGGGTTGTCTGATCTTGGGCCGGGCCACCACGGTCGTGCGGCCGCGCCGCTCCACCCGGCCGTCGATGAGCAGTTCACGCAGCGCCTGCCTGACGGTCTCCCTGGCCACCTCGAACTGCTCGGCGATCTCCCGCTCGGCGGGGAAGGGATCCCCGATGCGCATACCGTCGAGCATGCGGTCCAGTTCGGCACGAACGACCTGATGCTTGAGGATCCGTGGCGCCGCGCCCGCTGTCACGGGGCCAACGTAATACACAGCCGAGCCTCGTCAGACGGCCGTCCGCTGGTATAGACCAAGACGTATTCGCTTGTTCACCTTCCGTTTTCCCGAGATGCACCCGTTGGTATAGACCACCCCACAAGGTGTGTGGACGAGGCCGGACATACCGAAGAGTGCCTCCCTCTGACTTGCTCGCCTTTCGAAAGGTTCTGCGCGACATGAAGATCCGTGCTCACCACAAGATCGCCACAGCGGCGGCCTGCGTCGCCCTGCTGGCGTCGGCCTGTTCGGGCTCCGACAAGCCGCAGTCCACCACCGCCGAGGGCTTCCCCGAGACGATCACCCTCGCCGCGATCCCGGCGGAGAACTCCAGCGACCTCAAGGCCAGCTACGACCCACTGATCAAGATGCTGGAGAAGCAGACGGGCTCCAAGGTCGAGTTCGTCCAGGCCTCCGACTATGCGGGCGTGGTCGAGGGCATGATCGCGGGCAACGTCGACCTCGCGTTCTTCGGCCCGTTCGCCTACGTGGTCGCGGGGGTCAACGGAGCCAAGATGACCCCACTCGGCGCGGTGATCAAGGACGAGGGCGGTGCCCCCGGCTACCAGTCCTACGGGCTCGCGCGCGCCGACGAGGACAACATCAACGGGCTCAAGGACTTTGCCGGCAAGAAGGTGTGCTTCGTCGATCCGGGGTCGACGTCGGGCTTTTTGTACCCGACCGCGGGCCTGATCGAGGAAGGTGTGGTCAAGTCGGGTTCTGAGGCCGACATCTCCGCCGCGATGTCACCGATCTTCGCAGGCGGGCATGATTCCTCGGCGCTCGCGATCGCCAACGGCGACTGCGACGCGGGCTTCGCGTTCGACACCATGGTCGACAAGACCATGATCGACAAGGGCGACCTCAAACCCGGTCAGCTCAAGACGGTGTGGAAATCGGACATGATCGCCGGTTCGGTGTTCGCCGCCAACGACGCGTTGGGCCCCGAGGTCATCGACAAGCTCAAGACCATGTTCGCTCAAGATGCCAACGTCAAATCCTTTGAGGAAGAGGGATTCTGCGAAGGTGACGCATGCCGCATCACCGATGAGCGGGCCTGGGGCGTGGTGCCGGTCACCGACGCGGACTACGACGGCGTGCGCCATGTGTGCGACGTGACGGGCTCCGAGAAGTGCAAGGGCTGACGTGACCCCCGTGAACCCCGTCGCGGGTGATGACGTCGTTGTCATCGCGCGCGACGTCACCAAACGCTTCGGCGACACGCTGGCCCTGGACCACGTATCACTCGATGTCCACCGCAGCGAACTCCTCGTGCTGCTCGGCCTGTCCGGCTCGGGCAAATCCACACTGCTGCGCTGCCTCAACGGTTTACATCCGGTGACCTCGGGAACCGTCGACGTCGGCGGGACACGTGTGGACCAGGCCTCGGGCGCCCAGTTGCGGGCGCTGCGCCGCCGCGTCGGGTTCGTGTTCCAGCACTTCAATCTCGTGGGCCGGCTCAGCTGCCTGGAGAACGTCCTCATCGGCGGGCTGGGCCGGCTGCGCCTGCCGCGCTATGGCGCGCTGACCTATCCCCGGCACATGCGGGCGGAGGCACTGGCCCACCTCGACCGTGTCGGGCTCGCCGACTACGCCGACCGCCGGGCCGACACCCTCTCCGGCGGACAACAGCAGCGCGTGGCCATCGCGCGCACGCTGATGCAGAAGCCCGCCCTGCTGCTCGCCGACGAACCGGTCGCGTCACTGGATCCCGAAAATGCCGGCGTGGTCATGGATCTGCTGTTCCGCGTGTGCATCGAGGAGAAGCTGACCGTGGTGTGCACACTGCACCAGGTCGATCTCGCTCTCGGCTGGGCACACCGCCTCGTGGGCCTGCAGGGTGGTCGCAAAGTCCTCGACCGGCCCGCCGTCGGGATGACGCGCGACGATGTCATGGCGGTCTACCAGCGCGTCGAACCCGCCGTCACCCCTGCGCGTCGCGTATGACCACCGAGATCACCCGGCCGCCCGCCCCGCCGTCCCGGCCTTCGGAGTCTCGAAAGCCTTCCCTCCCCGGCCTTCTGCACCTCGTCGCGATCGCGGCGGTGCTGGCCACCATCGTCTCGGCGTGGGCGATCGATTTCGTACCGACCGCGCTGATCGACGGCAGCGACAACATCGTCGCGCTGCTGCAACGCATGATCCCGCCGCGACTCGACGATCCGGCACGCATCGGCATGCTCGCCGTCGAGACCCTGTTGATGGCGGTGCTCGGCACCACCCTCGCGGCGATCGCGTCGGTCCCGCTGGCGTTTCTCGCTGCGCGCAACACCACACCGCACCCGGCGGTGCAGGCCGTGGCCCGCGCGGTCATCACGTTCTGCCGCGCCATGCCGGACCTGCTGTTCGCGGTGCTGTTCGTCCGTGCGCTCGGAATCGGTTTGCTCCCAGGTGTTCTCGCGCTGGCGCTGCACTCGATCGGCATGCTGGGAAAGGTGTTCGCCGACGCGATCGAGCAGACCGATGCGGGACCACGCGAGGCCGTGCGCAGCACGGGTGTCGGCTACTTTCGCGAACTGCTCAATGCTGTGGTGCCCCAGGTGGTCCCGTCGTGGATCGCGATGTTCGTCTACCGCATCGACATCAACCTGCGGATGTCGGTGGTGCTGGGTTTCGTCGGCGCAGGCGGCATCGGGTTCGCCCTGCAGGACGCGTTGCGCGGACTGATCTATCCCCGCGCACTCGGCATCGTGTGCGTGATCCTCGTGATCATCGCGGGAATGGAACTGCTGGCCATCGCGATTCGGCGGATTCTGCTCGACCCTTCGCGTTCGAACCCGCTGCGTGACCGTATCGCACGGTTCGGTCTGTCGGGTGTGCTGGTCGGCTCGTGCGTCGCGGCATTCGTACTGCTCAAGATCAACCCGCTGGCGCTGTTCACGTGGGTGTTCCCGTCGGTCGGAATCTTCACCAGGATGGTGCCGCCCAACTTCGACGCACTCGGTGTCGATCTGTTCACCGCGGCCGCGCAGACCGTCGCGATCGGTGTCGTGGCGACCGCGATCGGCATCGCGCTGTCCATTCCGGCCGGAATCCTGGCCGCGCGCAACGTGAGTCCGCATCCGGCGCTGTACTGGCCGGCCCGGGCGTGGATCCTGGTGGTGCGCGCCGTGCCCGAACTCATCCTGGCGGTCGTGTTCGTCGCGGCACTCGGCCTCGGGCCCATCGCCGGTACGTGCGCGCTGGCCATCGGATCGATCGGGTTTCTCGCGAAACTCGTCGCCGACGCGGTCGAGGAGATCGATCCGGGCCCAATGGAGGCGGTCCGCTCGGTGGGCGGCGGATGGTGGAAGACGCTGTTCGCCGCGGTGCTTCCCCAATCCATGCCTGCGCTGGTCGGTTCGAGCCTCTACCTGTTCGACGTGAACGTCCGCACGTCGACCATCCTCGGCATCGTCGGCGCGGGTGGTGTGGGCTACCTGTTGTTCGAGTCGATCCGCACGCTGAACTTCGACGTCGCAGGCGCCATCGTGATCGTCATCTTCGTGATCGTCTACGCCATCGAACGATTGTCGGGCTGGATCCGGTCACGCTTGGTGTGATGGTGTGGTGTGATGGTGTGCCCCGCCGCCCACCTGACCCGCCGACCGTGCGCTCAGGGCGGGAGTTCGGCTGATTTCCCGCCCTGCGCGCACGCTCGGCGCAGAAGGCGGTATCAGCCGGCGAACACCCGGATCCAGTCGACCAGCATCTCGGCCGGATAGGTGCCTCCGGCGGGTTCACGTCCGCCGGAGCCGCCGACGGCGATGTTGAACACCGGGACCATGGTGTAACCGGGATCGTTGAAAGGCCAGTCCTGCAACGAGTTCGCGGGAACCGAGAAGAACGGCTCCATACCCGGCGCGTAGTCCTTCCAGAAGTACATGCCTTCGGGTTTCCACGACATGCGCCAGGTGTGCCAGTCGCTGTCGACGGGATGCGGATTGGTCGCGAACGACGTGCCGTCGAGGCGGGCGTGCACCGTGGTGCCCGACGGCCAGTCTCGGTTGCCGTACCACTCGACGAGGTCGACCTCGCCGCCACGCACGGGGTTGTCGTTGAGAAGCCAGAACGCGGGCCACGCACCGTCGGTCAGGCAGTTCAGCTTGACGCGGGCTTCCCAGGTGGTGCCGATGCCACCGCGCCACAGGCCGACCACCTTGGCACTGGCGTACTTCTCCTGGATGGTGGTACCCGGCCCCCGCGTCGCGCGGATGACCAGATTGCCCTTGCCGTCCTGGAAGGCATGTTCCTGGTCGGTGACATACCGCCCCATGTTGTACGGCTTGTCCCATTCGACGGGGTTCTTGATGGTCTCGCGGGCGGGCACCAGGTACCACCACGCGGGATCCGGCGGCGATCCCGCGGGACCGTTGAACTCGTCCTGGAACAGGAAGGTGGGCTCGGCTGCCGCGGCGGGCCCGGGACCGGGCGGGTTATCTCCGATGAGTGGGTCGGCGCCGGCCGTCCCGACGGGAAGTGCAGCGGCTGCCACCCCCAGACCCATCATGAACATCACACTGCGACGATCCATTTGAGGCACACGGTGACTCTAGCGGGGACGGGCAGCATACGGCGTATTTCGGCGCTGCCGGTCGTCGCGGGTCGCAGCGCAGGGGATCGACACGAAACGCAAACTCCCAGCTAAGGACACATCGCAGGAGCGTCGTCGCGAGCCGGCACATTTGCCGGCAGGGTGTAGGTGACCACCACCTCGGCCTCTTCGGATCCCTGGTTGGACACCTCGTGGGGCACGCCTGCCGGGATGAACACCGATTGCCCCGTCCCGTAGGTCACCGGCGCGCATCCGGGTGCGGTGCGCAGCACCACCGAACCCGAGTTGACGACGGAGTGCTCGGGCCCGGGATGCGCATGCCAACCGCTGCCGGCACCGGGTTGCAGCAGGAGACTCTGCACCGTGAGCGTGGTGGGCTGACCCGCGGTCACGATCCAGATCGGCGTCGTCGTGGTGCCCTCGGCCAGATCGGTCCGCTCGACATCACCTTCGGCCGGGGTCGCCACGGCAGGCGCCGCGAAAAACCCGGACATAACAACGCTTATGGCGCTGGCGGCGACCAAGTGCGTGGGTTTCATGTGACTCCTCCGAGCGTCGAGATCCTGGCGAAAACCGTACAACTCCGCAGATGGGCGAAGTGCCGCTGGTTGTGGGCTTCGCCTCGGCCCGGGAAGGGGCCCGGGACGGCAGATGTTGCGCACACCGTCACACTCTCGTCATAGTCGCAGCGCGAACCGCCTTCAGGCTCACCAAGACCCGTAGCTAGTACACACAGATTCGAGTTACACAGAAGAAACTTCGGTCGTTCGACTTGCGCACCGTGAATTTTCCCGAAAGATGCTCAACGGCCCACTCAGATGGCGTAGAGCTGTATCCGGGGCATCCAAGTTTGGAAATCAAGGGGAATCAATGATCGCTGGGCGCAAGTGTTTGAAGATCGCCAGTGTCGCCGCAGTCGCAGTGCTGGGCGTCGCGGCGTGCGGGGGCGGCGGAGGTAGTGGGGGCAGCAGCGGTGCGGCCAACGAGGGCGGGGAGGTCAACGTCACCATGACGTCGTTCCCCGACTACGTCGACCCGCAGCTCTCCTACACGATGGAGGGCTGGGAGGTCCTGTACAACACCTATGTCCCGCTGCTGACGTACAAGCACGCCAAGGGCGAAGAGGGCGCGGAGGTGGCGCCCGGTCTCGCCGAGGACATGCCCGAGGTCTCACCGGACGGCAAGACCTACAAGCTCAAGCTGCGGCAGAACATGAAGTACGCCGACGGAACCCCCATCAAGGCATCGGATTTCACGTACGCAATCCAGCGGCTGTTCAAGGCCGACTCGGGCGGCTCGGTGTTCTTCGGCGTCATCGTGGGTGCCAACGACTACGCAGAAGGCAAGGCCGACACCATCACTGGCATCCAAACCAATGATGACACCGGTGACATAACCATCAACCTCACCGAGGCCAACGGCACGTTCGACAACCTGCTCGGTCTTCCGTTCTCGGCGCCGGTTCCGCCCACCACGCCGCTGGACACCGACGCCACGAACAACCCGCCACCGGGCAGCGGTCCGTTCACGATCACGAGCGTCGATGCGCCGCACACGTTGGTCATGGAACGCAACCCGCAGTTCCAGACCGTCAAGGACGCGGGCGCCGACGAGGTGGCCGACGCGCACGTCGACAAGATCATCGTCACGCAGAACAAGAGCAACAGCGCGCAGGTCACCGACATCGAGCAGAACAAGACCGACTTCATGCACGATCCGCCGGACGCCGACCGGCTGCCCGAGGTCAAGGCGCGGTTCAGTGACCGGTTCCGCCTCGAGGACTCGATCAACACCTACTACTTCTGGATGAACACACAGCAGGCGCCGTTCGACGACGTCCGCGTGCGTCAGGCCGTCAACTACGCGATCGATCCGGAAGCGCTCAACCGCGTGTTCGGCGGGCGCCTGCACCCCACGCAGCAGATCCTCCCGCCGGGTATGCCCGGATACGAGGAGTTCACGCTGTACCCCGGCCCGGACATGGACAAGGCCAAACAGCTGATCGCCGAGGCCAATCCGGCCGACCGCGACATCACGGTGTGGACCGACGATGAGCCCGACCGCAAGCGTATCGGCGAGTACTACCACGACGTGCTCACCCAGCTGGGCTTCAACGCGACGCTGAAAGTCATTGCCGGTGACGTCTACTGGACCACGATCGGCAACCAGACGACACCCGATCTCGACACCGGGTTCGGCGACTGGTTCCAGGACTTCCCGCATCCGGACGACTTCTTCCGGCCACTGATCAACGGGAAGAGCATCCTGCCGACCAACGGCAACAACTTCTCCCGTGTGGCCATCCCCGAACTCGACGCCAAGATGAACGAGCTCCTCACCCAGCAGCTCACGGACGAAACCAAGAAGGGCTACGCCGATCTCGACCGGGCGTACATGGAGCAGGCTGTGTGGGCGCCGTACGGCAACGAGCAACTCGCGACGTTCCTGTCCGACCGGATGGACTTCGACAGGAGCTACCACCATGTGCTGTTCAACCAGGACTTCACGTCGTTCGCGCTCAAATGACCGACGTAGCTGAACCTGTCACGGTGGCCGGGCCCGTCCCGGCCACCGGCCACAGCCCCTGGTATCTCGCCTGGACGCGGTTGCGTCGCAACAAGGTTGCGCTCTTCAGTGGCGGCGTCTTCATCCTGATCGTGCTGTTCTGCCTGGCCGCTCCGCTGTGGTCTGAACACGTGGCGCACACCTTGCCCAACGAGAACCACATCACCGATCAGGTCCTCATCGACGGCGTGGAAACCTACGTGGTCTCCCCCGACGGCACTCCCATCGGACCGGGCCTGCACGGCAGATATCTCCTCGGGGCCGACCAGAACGGCCGCGACGTGATGGTGCGGTTGATGTACGGCGGCCGCACGTCGATCTACATCGGTCTGACCGCCGCGCTGGTGACCACCGTGCTGGCCGTGGTCATCGGCCTTCTGGCCGGCTTCTACCGCGGCTGGATCGACACCGTGCTGTCTCGGATCATGGACGTCATGTGGGCGTTCCCGGTGCTGCTGCTGGGCATCGCGCTCGGTACCGCGCTGGCGCTCGGCGGATTCAAGCTCGGGGTCATCCACGTGGCCGGTGATTCACTGTGGATCCCGATCCTCATCATCGGCTGTGTCTACGTGCCCTACATGGCGCGGCCGATCCGCGGCGAGGTACTTGCGTTGCGGCAGAAGGAGTTCATCGAGGCCGCGGTCGCGATGGGCAAGGGACCGGTCCGGATCATGATCACCGAACTGCTGCCCAACATCGTCTCGACCATCATCGTGTTCTTCACGCTGAACATCGCCAACAACATGCTGCTGGAGTCGGCGCTGTCGTTCCTGGGCGCGGGTGTACGTCCGCCGAATGCGTCGTGGGGCACGATGATCGCCGACGGATACCAGACCATCTACACCGCACCGCACCTGACGATCGTCCCCGGTCTGATGATCGTCGTCACGGTGCTGTCTCTCAACGTCTTCGGTGACGGGCTGCGTGAAGCGCTCGATCCCAAGGCCAAGATCCGGTTGGAGCACTAAACCATGGCCCGGTTCGTCGTGAGACGCGTGCTCGGCATGATCGCGGTGCTTTTCGCGATCTCGCTGCTCGTGTTCCTCATCTTCAACGTGATCCCCAACTCCGATCCGGCCGCGCGCATCGCGGGCAAGAACGCCAACCCGGCGCTCATCGCCCGGGTCAGCGCGGATCTCGGCCTCGACCAACCGCTGCCCGTGCAGTACGTGACGATGATGAAGCAGATCATCACCGGACAGCTCACGTCGTACGCCAGCAATCGCAATGTGGTGGACCAGATCTGGCAGGGGCTGCCCGCCACGATGTCGCTGTGCATCGGCGCGGCCGTGCTGTGGATGGCATTGTCGATCTGGTTCGGCTACCTCAGTGCCGTGCACGCGGGCCGGTTCACCGACCGTGCGCTCACGGTGCTGTCGCTCGCAGGTATCTCGATGCCCGTGTTCTGGCTCGCCGCGATCTTGTTGTATTTCCTGAGCTTCAAGCTGCAATTGTTTCCCTCCAGCAGTTACGTACCGCTGGACGAGAATCCGTTGCAGTGGGCCTATCACCTGATACTGCCGTGGATCACGCTGGCGGTGCTTTTCGTCGGGTTCTACAGCCGCGTGTTGCGCACCAACATGCTCGACGTCGCCAACGAGGACTACGTGCGGACCGCGAAGGCCAAGGGCATCACCCCGCGGCAGGTCCGGATCCGGCACATCCTGCGTAACTCGCTGATCCCGGTGGTCACACTGTTCGGCCTGGACTTCGGTGCCGTGGTCGGTGGCGGCGCGATCCTGACCGAGACCGTGTTCAACATCAACGGAGTCGGCCTGTACGCCGGTGAGGCGGTCCGCACCCTCGACCTGCCGCCGCTCATCGGCGTCACGATGTACGGCGCGTTCTTCATCGTGTTGTTCAACACGGTCGTCGACCTGGCGTACGCATACCTCGATCCACGAATCCGGCTCGGAGAGGCGGCCGCAGTATGAGCGCACTTCTTCAGGTGAACGACCTGAGGGTCAGTTTCACCACTGACGGCGGGGTGGTCCGTGCTGTCGACGGAGTCTCGTTCGACCTCAAACGCGGCGAGATCCTCGCCGTGGTCGGCGAATCCGGTTCCGGTAAGAGCGTGACGGCTCAGACGCTCATCGGTCTCACGCGGGCCTCCAACTCCGCGATCACCGGCGCGATCGATTTCGGCGGGCGTGACATCAACTCGCTCGACGACGGGGCGTTGCGCGAGATCCGCGGCGAGCACATCGCGATGGTGTTCCAGGATCCGATGACATCGCTCAACCCGGTCTACCGGGTCGGCGATCAGATCATCGAGATGATCCGGGCCCACCGCGACATGTCGAAGGCCGAGGCGCGCGACAAGGCGGTCGAACTGCTTCGCGCCGTGGGCATTCCGCATCCGGAGCAGCGGGTCTCGGACTATCCGCACGAGTTCTCCGGCGGTATGCGCCAGCGCGTGATGATCGCCATGGCGCTCGCGCTCGAACCCGAGGTGCTGATCGCCGACGAGCCCACCACCGCACTCGACGTCACGGTGCAGGCCCAGATCCTGCGCCTGGTCGACCGGCTCAACCAGGAGCGTGAACTCGCGGTCGTCCTCATCACGCACGATCTGGGCGTGGTGGCCGAGGTGGCCGATCGCGTGGTCGTGATGTACGCCGGGCAGATCGTCGAGGACGGCACGCTCGACGAGATCTTCTACGATCCGCAACACCCGTACACGTGGGGCCTGCTTGGATCGCTGCCACGGGTCGAGGACACGAACCAAGAGCGTCTGCAACAGATCCCGGGACAGCCACCGTCGCTGCTCAACCCGCCGACCGGATGCCGGTTCGCGGCCCGCTGCGCGCATGCGTTCTCCAAGTGCACGCAACCGCCGCCGCTGGAGGACCGCAAGGGTGACGGACATCTGGATCGCTGTTGGCTCACGCCGGAGGAGAAGAGGACACTGCGGTGACCCCACTTTTGGAAGTGACCGATCTGGTCAAACATTTCCCCATCAAGTCCGGTGTCGTCATCGACCGGGAGGTCGCGCGTGTGCGTGCGGTCGACGGCGTGAGCCTGACGCTGCACGAGGGCGAAACCCTCGGCCTGGTAGGCGAATCGGGTTGTGGCAAGTCCACGCTGTGCCGCGTGATCCTGCAGTTGATCCAGCCGACGTCGGGTTCGGTGCGGTTCGAGGGACAGGAACTCGTCGGGCGGTCACAACGTGACCTTCGGCCCATGCGCCGTCAGGTGCAGATGATCTTCCAGGATCCCTACGCATCCCTGAACCCCCGTAAACGGGTGGGCCAGATCATCGGTGAGCCGATGGAACTGCACGGCCTGTCCTCGGGGGCCGAGACCGGCCGCAAGGTGCGCGAGTTGATGGAGCGCGTGGGTCTGCAGGCCGAGCACTACAACCGCTACCCCCACGAGTTCTCAGGCGGGCAGCGGCAGCGCATCGGGATCGCCAGAGCCCTTGCCCTGCAGCCGAAACTGATCATCGCCGACGAACCCGTGTCGGCGCTGGACGTCTCGGTGCAGGCGCAGATCATCAATCTCCTCAAGGATCTGCAGGAGGAGTTCGGGCTGTCGTACCTGTTCGTCGCCCACGATCTGGGCGTCGTACGTCACGTCTCGGACCGGGTCGCAGTGATGTACCTCGGCAAGATCGTCGAGACCGGCCACGTCGACGGCCTGTACCGCACACCGTTCCACCCGTATTCGGACGCGCTGCTGTCAGCGGTGCCCATCCCCGATCCGCGCCGCAACGCCGCACGTGAACGCCTGGTACTCGAAGGCGACGTGCCCAGTCCGATCAATCCCCCGTCCGGGTGCAGCTTCCACACGCGCTGCCCGTGGGCCACCGAGATCTGCAAGGAGGAGACCCCGGCGCTGGTCGACCTGGCCCCGGGCCACGCGGCCGCGTGCTTCCACCCGCGCAACGTCGAGACGGCCACTCCGGAGGCCGCGCACTCCTGATCAGGGGTAAGGCTGGAACGGGTTCTGCGGGTACTGCGGATTCTGGGGGTACTGCTGCGGATATTGCGGCGGGTACTGGGGTTGCGGCTGTTCCCGGCTCGGCACCTGGATCGGGATCGGCACCGGCACGAAAGGCACCGTGATGTAGGTGGTGGTCATCGGGTTGGTGGTCGTTGTCGGTGTCGTGGTCGTGGTGGTCGTTTCGGTGGTGGTCGGCGTGGTGGTCGTGGTCGTCGGCTCGGTCGTGGTCGGCGACGTGGTTGTGGTGGTCGTCGTGGTGGGCGGCGTCGTGGTCTGCGTGACGACGTGTGTCTCGGTGACCGGCGGCGGCGGCGCCACCTCGGTGATGGTCACCGGCGGCGGAGGAGGCGGCGCCTCGGTGACCGGTGGCGGCGGCTCGGCCACCGGCGGCGGGGCAACCGCGCTGGGTTCCGGTTCCGGCGTCAGGGGTTTGGGTTCGGCGGTACGCACCTCGGTGGTCGGGGTGCTGCTGGTCGAACTGGTGAGCGCATACGTGACACCTCCCACGGCCACCAGCACAGCCGCAACGGCGATGCCGAAGACTGTGAGCGGCAACCTTTTCCATCCACCCGCCGGCTCCTCGACAGGTCCCGTGGGCGGCACGTACTGCACGGCGGGCCGCGCCGAAGTGTCACCCGCGTAGGGATTCGCGTAGGGGTTGGCGGCGTAGGGATTCACGACATCGGGTCCCGCGTAGGGCACCACGTCATCGGCCGGTTCGTCCTCCGACCACGCGAGCGCACGGAATGTGGACGAGCCCTCTTGATCCGGGGTCGCACCGACCGCGGGTGCACTCGCGGTGGCTGCATCAGGCCCGGTCGTATCGGACACGGCCGCGACACCCAGTGTGGGTGCGGCACCGGTCATCGCCTCCGCGTCGGCCGCAGCGGACGCCGTGACGCCTGCCGCGATCAGCGCCGCACCGACGGCCGCGTCGAGCGCGGGCTGCGGTGTGGTGACCACGACGGCGCGTGAATGTTCCGAAAGTTGTTGGGTGACCAGGGGAATGCTCGCCCCGCCGCCGATCGTCACCACAGCCGCGACGGCCGACCAGTCGAACCCGTTGCGCTCCAGCGCATTGTCGAGAGTGTCGAGCACACCGGTCAACGGCGGGCGCATCAACGTCTCGAGCTCGTCGCGGGTCACCCGGATCGTGGCGGAATATCCCGGCAGTTCCACGGCGAGGTCCGTCGCGGTCAGCGCCGAGAGCCTTTCCTTTGCGGCGCGGCACTCCTCACGCAGCCGCGCCAGCGACCCGACCGCCGCGGTCCCTGCCGGATCGATCCCACCGGCCTCGGCGATGCCGTCGAGCACGTGCGTCAGCAGGGCCTGGTCGATCTGGTCCCCCGAGAAATCCGGGTGGCGGGTGGTCTCGTCGATCGGTTCGAAACCCGAGGCCGCGTCGGCCAGGGTGATGCTGGTGCCGCTGCCGCCGAAATCCACCAGCGCCACCACACCGCCCGCCGGCAGGCCCGGGTTCACCCGCAGCGCGGCCAGGGATGCCACGGCGTCGGATACCAGGCGTGCGGGCATGCCGCCGTGCGACAGGCTGGGGTTGGTCCGCAGCGCGTTGCGCAGAGCCCGCAGCGTCGTGGGTCCCCAGTGCGCGGGAACCGCGATGACCAGTTGCTGCGACGGCCCGCCGGCCACCTCCACCATGGCGTCGAGCGCCTCGACCAGCAGAGTGTCGGCGGGATAGGACGCACCGTCGGGCGCCACGAGCGGCACCGGGTCACCCACACGCTCGACGAATCCGGCCAGGGTCACCCCTGCCCCGGATTCCGGCACGCCGACCTGCGGCGTCCGGTCTGCCGACAACGTCAGCACCGAACGCCTGATCTCTGGCTGATTGCCGACTCGCGCCGCAACCAAGTTGGTGGTCCCGATCGACAACCCCAACGGGTCGCTCATAACGCAGGCCACCCTAGCCGTAGCAGAGACCACGTTCCATCTGACACTCCGCGCGTCCCGGGGTCCAACGGCGTTCGCCCGATTCGGTTTTGGCCACAGCAATCCTCGGAGGGTGCCTGTCCGCACTGGTGAGCCGCCGAATCGTCACGCCGCAGAAAACATCCGGCAGGTGTCGGGGCGATCGTTTCGATTCGGTCACGACGGGTACAGGGAGGCCATGACCGCCGCAACATCCCTGTGGCTCGCCGGCCGTGCCGAGCGACCCACACCTCCGTACCTGGACGAAACCAACTGCACAGCCGACGTCGTCGTGGTCGGAGCGGGAATCACGGGCCTGATCACGGCCGTGCTGCTGGCCCGCGCGGGTAAAGACGTACTGGTGCTGGAGGCGTACACGGCAGGCGCAGGCGCGACCGGGAACACCACCGCCAAGATCAGCCTGCTGCAGGGCACCAAGATGTCGAAGATCCTTCGCAAGCACGGGGCCAAGGTCGCCGGGCAGTACGTGCAGGGGAACCTCGAGGGCCAGGAGTGGCTGGCCGGGTACTGCGATGCCAACGGACTGTCGCTGCAGCGTGAGGACGCCTACACCTACGCACAATCCGAGAAGGGCATCGCGTCGGCACGCGCCGAGTACGACGCGTGCCGCGAGGTGGGACTCGACGCCGACTGGGTCGACGCAGCCGACGTCCCGTTCCCGTTCGCGGGCGGCGTCCGGTTGCCCGATCAGGCCCAGTTCGATCCGATGCCCTTGCTGGACAAGCTCATCGTCGAACTCGACGAGCGTAACGGCAGGCTCGTGGAAGGCACCCGCGTGCTGGGCGTGTCGCAGGACTCGTCGGGTCTGAAGATCAAGGTGCGCAGCCACACCGGAACCGAGTTGGACGTGCGCGCCGGACAGTGCGTACTGGCCACGGGGATACCGATTCTCGACCGTGGCGGTTTCTTCGCCCGGTTGTCGCCGCACCGCTCGTACTGCCTGGCGTTCCGGGTTCCGGGTGCGGCGACGCGCGGCATGTACATCTCGACCGATTCCCCCACCCGCTCGGTGCGTTACGCCCCCACCGCCGACGGGGACCGGCTGATCGTGGGCGGGGCCGGACATACCGTGGGCCGCCGCTCGCATCCGTCCGACGACGTCGACGAACTCGCGTCGTGGGCCAAGGTGCACTGGCCCGGTGCGATCCAGACGCACTACTGGTCGGCGCAGGACTACACGCCCGTCGACGAGCTTCCCTACGTGGGCCCGCTCCTGCCGGGCAACGAAAAAGTCTTTGTGGCAACAGGTTTCGACAAGTGGGGCATGACCAACGGCACCGCAGCGGCGCTCGCGTTGTCGAGCCGGATCCTGGGCGGCCGGATGGACTGGTCCCAGGCGTTCGACAGTTGGAGTCCGCATGAGCTGTCCGGGATCCCGACGGCGTTGAAGGTCAACCTCGAGGTGGGGTTCAACATGGCCAAGGGGTGGGTCACCCCGATACTGCGTAGGGGCGACGGCGTCCCTGACGACGGCGGTGTGGTCGCAGGCCCGCCGTGGCGCATGGAGGCCTGCAGCGTCGTCGACGGCGTCGAACGCCGCGTGTCCCCCGTGTGCCCGCACCTCGGCGGCATCGTCGAGTGGAACGATTCCGACGAGGCGTGGGAGTGCCCGCTGCACGGGTCACGGTTCGCGCCCGACGGCACCCTTCTGGAGGGCCCGGCCACCCATGGCCTGACACCCGCACCGTGACGCCTGCTCATGTGCTGCAATATCGGGCATGGGTGACAACCTCCGAGTCAATGACGACATCGACATAAAGGACATCGAGCGGGTCAAGTACCGGTACCTGCGCGCGCTGGACACCAAGAACTGGGACGAGTTCGCCGACACGCTCACCGAGGACGTGCGGGGCGACTACGGCCAGTCCCTCGGCGAGGCGCTGCACTTCACCGATCGCGCGGCGCTCGTGGACTACATGCGCCAGTCGCTGGGGCCGTCGATCATCACCGAGCACCGCGTCGCCCATCCCGAGATCACCGTCGACGGTGATGAGGCCACGGGGACCTGGTACCTGCAGGACCGCGTGATCGCGCCCGACTTCAACTTCATGCTGATCGGCGCGGCCTTCTACCGCGACACCTACCGCCGCACCACCGACGGCTGGAAGATCAGCGCCACCGGCTACGACCGCACCTATGACGCCACCATGTCACTGGAGAACTTGAACTTCCACCTGAAACCGGGTGCCGCACTGCACATCTGACATCGCTACTTCGCCACCGCGATCAGCGCGCCCGGCCGCAACCAGCGGATGATCTGTACCAGCGTCGCGTCGTCGATGGCCACACATCCCGCGGTCGGCCCGCCGTCGGTGTTGTGCACGAAGAAGGCTCCGCCGTTGCCCGGCACCCTGGCCTTGTTCACGCCCATCACCACGGCATGCCGGTACTGCGGGATGTTCAGATTCTCGGTGCCGCTGCGGGGGTCGGTGTCGAACGGGCACTGTGCCTTCTTGCACACCTGCATGGTGTTGTAGGTGGGGCTCTTCATGTCGCCGTCCCACCAGTGGTCCGGGCCCACCTGCACATATTTCAGCCCGCCACCGGGATTCGGCGCGGTCCCGAACGCGAAGTCGAGCGTGAAGATGCCCATCGGCGTCTTCATCTCGCCGTCGTGGGTCTGCGGGGCCATCCCGTTGGCGCCGATCCAGGCTTCGATGCCTACGCCCACGGGCTGCCAGCCTGCCGCGGTGCGCTGGTAGACATCCATCTTTGCCTTCGAACCACCCACGCCCACAACGGAAATCACCTGGGTGGCAGTGCCGACCGATCGCGCGAACCACGGGTTCTCCACGGCTGCCGCGCTCGGTGCGCACGCCAGTGCCACGGCCGCCACGCACAGCGATACGAGTAGTCGGCGCACCCGTCCATAGTCGGGGGCACACCTATACGCCACGTAACTGTTCAGACACGATCCGGTTCCGGGCGGATAGGTTGGGTTCATGGACGTGCCAAAGATCGGCCGTGGACTCGGCACACTCGACCGTGAAGTGTTCGAGGCGGTCGCCGAATCCCCCAGCCCACTGCTCGACTCCCTCATGCCGAAGTTGACCAGGGCCGCCGACCACTCGAAGCTCTGGTTCGTCATCGCCGCCGGCCTCGGCGCGGTCGGCGGGAACTCGGCTCGGCGCGGCGCGGTACGCGGCATCGCGAGCCTCGCGGTCACGAGCCTGGTGACCAATCAGATCGCCAAGCGCATCTGGCGCAGGCCGCGCCCCGACCGCAGCATCATCCCGCTGATCCGGCAGACCCGTCGCGTCCCCACGTCGCATTCCCTGCCGTCGGGGCACTCCTCGAGCGCGGCGGCCTTCGCGGTCGGCGTCGGCCTCGAATCCGCCCCGATCGGCCTTCCGCTCGCATTGCTCGCCGGACTCGTCGGCCTGTCGCGGGTCGCGACCGGTGCGCACTATCCGGGTGACGTGTTCGCCGGATTCGGTATCGGCGCCACCATCGCGATCCTCGGCGCCCGCATCGTGCCGACCATCCCCGCCGCGAGCCTGCCCACATCGGAGCCGCTGCGGTACAAGACCGCACCCCGACCGGAAGGGTCGGGCGTCACGCTGGTGATCAACCCGGCCTCGGGCAGCGGTACCGGCGCGCGCGTCGTCGAGGAGGTGCGCGAGGCACTACCCCAGGCCGAGGTCGTCGAGCTCGACGAGGACGACGACATCGAGGAGGTGCTGCGCGAGGCCGCGTCGCGCTGCGAGGTCCTCGCCGTGGGTGGCGGCGACGGCACCGTGGCGTGCGCCGCGGGCATCGCGGTGGAGGGCGGCCTGCCGCTCGCGGTGTTCCCGGGCGGCACATTCAACCACTTCGCGAAGGACATCGGCTGCGACACCGTGGCCCGCACGGTCGAGGCCATCCGGCAGGGCAGTGCGGCATACGTGGACCTGGTGTGCCTCAACGACAAGCACATGGTGCTCAACACCGCCAGCATCGGCGCCTACCCCAAGTTCGTGCGGATCCGCGAGAAGCTCGAGCACCGCCTGGGCAAGCGCGTCGCGGCCGCGTACGCGCTGTACCTCACGCTGCGCCGCGACGAACCGGTGCGCATCACCTACGACGACAAGACCGTCGAGACCTCGCTGTTCTTCCTGGGCAACTCGGTGTACTTCCCGTCCGGTTTCGCGCCGTCGTTGCGGCCGCGCATGGACGACGGCCTCATCGACGTCCGGATCCTTGAGACGGGCAAACGGTTCGGGCGGCTGCGCATCGCGACCTCGATGCTGCTGGGCCGGCTCGAACGCAGCCCGCTCTACCACGAGATGCAGGTGCCGCAGTTCCACTTCGAGACCGTCGACGGGCCGACGGTGCTGGCGCACGACGGCGAGGTCGGCGAGCCCTACACCGAGGCGACGTTCACGTCGCGATACCGCGCGCTTCCGGTATTTCGCCCCTTGCCCTGACGTCGGGATACGGCGGCGCGAGCAGCAGGCACACCACGAAGAACGCGTAGCCCAGCGCCCAGCCCGCGACGACATCGGACGGGTGGTGCACGTTGAGCACCACGCGCCCCACACCGATGGCGACGATGACCAGCGCGCCCGCGGCCACCGCCCAGCCGCGCCACGCGCCGCGCAGCAGCGGCCACACGAGCGCGAGCAGGGCCGGCACGCACACCATCACCCCGAGCGCATGACCGGACGGAAACGACGTCCACGACGCGTACACGAGCGCGGTGGGCGGGCGCGGACGGTCGGACGCCAGCTTCGCCAGCTGCGTCACCAATCCGCTCAGCTCGACCGACAACAGGGCGAACACCGCGGGCCGGAAGTGCCGCCTTATGAGTGCCACGACGATGAAGACCGCGAACACCGCGCGAAACGAGTACGGCCCCAGCACGGTGCAGAACACATTCCAGGCCGTCACCCAGGCCGGGTGCTCGGTGCCGAAGCGGAACGCCGGATCCAGCCCGGCGTCGTCGAACGAGACCAGCCACGGCCATCCCGACCGGTACCCGATCCACATGAGCGCATACACCGCGACAGCCACCAGCGCCGACGCGATCAGCAACCCGCGGGTTCTCTCCACCCGACCATCTCTACCAGCCACACGTGGCACCGCCCGGTGACACGTCGCGGCGAGCTACCGTGCAGGGGTGGCACTGTTCCTGCGAAAGCTCTTGCGCATCGGTGAACTGCCCGATGCCCTGCGTGCGGAGGCCGAGGCCGAAGGCGTGCTGTTCCTGGCCGAGTACGTCCCGGTGACCAGGCGGTTCAGCGGCGCCATCCCGGGCAAACGCGCCGCGAACAGCGTTTCCAGCTACGCCGGCTCGGTGATGCTCACCGAACATCGCGCGCTGGCGACCCTGGCGACCCTGCCCAAGCTGGCGGGCCGCACCGTCGACCAGCCGTGGTCGGCACCGCAGAACGGGGCGGTGACCGCCGAACTGTCCGCCCATGGCCTGGTGATCGAGGCCGATCTGGCCCGGGTCGACGGCCACCGCTACGGGCATTTCGAAGGACATCTGTCCCTGCACTACAAGGTCGCCATACCCGAGGACGTCCTGGCGCGCCTGCCGCGGCGGTCGCTCGCGTTCGACGTCGGTCCGGAGTACGTGTTCCGGGCCGTCGGCGTGCAGTACCACCCGTAGGGATGAGTTGCTCTCGATGAGCCAAACGGTTGCGGGAACGCGGCCGAGGCTGTTCGGTCGTCTCGAGGACGGAAAGGATGCGACGTGACCGAGCCGCAACGGCAGAACCTGCTGATCGTGCACTGGCACGACCTGGGGCGGTATCTGGGCGCCTACGGCCATACCGACGTGAGCAGCCCGCGGTTGGACCAACTCGCGCGCGAAGGCGTCCTGTTCACGCGTGCACACGCCACCGCGCCGCTGTGCTCGCCCTCGCGGGGTTCGCTGTTCACCGGCCGCTACCCGCAGAGCAACGGTCTGGTGGGCCTGGCCCACCACGGCTGGGAGTACCGCGCCGGGGTGTGCACACTTCCGCAGATCCTGTCCGAATCCGGTTGGCATACTGCGCTGTTCGGGATGCAGCACGAGACCTCGTTCCCCGACCGGCTCGGGTTCGACGAGTTCGACGTGTCGAATTCGTACTGCGAGTACGTCGTCGAGCAGGCCACCCGCTGGCTCACCGACCCGCCCGAGCGGCCGTTCCTGCTCACGGCCGGGTTCTTCGAGACGCACCGCCCATATCCTCGTGACCGCTATGAACCGGCCGACGCCGACGCCGTTTCGGTGCCCGCCTATCTGCCCGACACCGACGACGTGCGCGAAGATCTCGCCGAGTTCTACGGGTCGATCGCCGTCGCCGACGCCAAGGTCGGGGAACTGCTCGACGCGCTGAGCGGCTCCGGACTCGACGACAACACGTGGGTGGTGTTCATGACCGACCACGGACCGGCGTTGCCGCGGGCCAAGTCGACGCTGTACGACGCGGGCACCGGCATCGCGATGATCATCCGCCCGCCGCGCGCTGCTGGCATCGCGCCGCACCGGTACGAGGAGTTGTTCAGCGGAGTGGACCTGCTGCCCACGCTGCTCGACCTGCTGGGCGTGCCGGTCCCCGACGAGGTCGAGGGTCTCTCGCATGCGGACAATCTCAAGAGCGCGAACAACTCTGAGGAGGTGCGCACCGCGGTGTACACCACCAAGACCTACCACGATTCGTTCGACCCGATCCGCGCAGTGCGGACCAGGGAGTACAGCTACATCGAAAACTACGCTGCCCGGCCCCTTTTGGACCTGCCGTGGGACATCGCCGACAGCCCGCCGGGCCGCATCCTCGCCCCCGACGTGCTCGCCCCGCGCCCCGGCCGCGAACTGTACGATCTCGTGGCCGATCCCGGCGAGGCGAACAACCTCCTGGGCCCGGATGCCTGCCCTGACACCGCAGACAAGGCCGAGGCGATCGCATCCGAACTCGCCCTTCTGCTCAACGCCTGGCGTCAGGAGACCAATGACGTCATCCCGTCGGATTTCGCGGGCACCCGGATCTCCGAGCGGTACACCGAGACCTATCTCGCAATCCACGGGCGCCCGGCCACCAGCAGGTCGGCGATCGCCGCAGAGCGCGGGATCGAGGACTCGCGCAGATAGTTTCGCTCACAATGAGTGAAAACTCTTGACGCTCCGCTGAATAGGCGCAGCAAACTTTCTGCGGTTAAAGTCCCGGACATGTCCGACCACCCCACCGCCTACCTGGTGCTCGCATCTCAGCGCAGCGGTTCCACTCTGCTCGTGGAGTCCCTGCGCGCCACCGGTGTGGCAGGTGAGCCGCAGGAGTTCTTCCAGTACCTGCCCAACACCAGCATGTCGCCGCAACCACGTGACTGGTTCGCCGATGTCGAGGACCAGTCGATCCTGCGTCTGCTCGATCCGCTCATCGAAGGCAAGCCCGATCTGGCGCCGGCGACCATCTGGCGCGATTACATCCAGACCGTCGGCCGTACCCCCAACGGCGTGTGGGGCGGCAAGCTCATGTGGAACCAGACGCCGCTTCTGGTGCAACGCGCCAAGGATCTGCCTGATCGCTCGGGTTCGGGCCTGCTGTCGGCGATCCGCGACGTCGTGGGCAGCGATCCGGTGCTCATCCACATCCATCGGCCCGACGTGGTGTCCCAGGCCGTGTCGTTCTGGCGTGCGGTGCAGACGCGCGTGTGGCGCGGTCGGCCCGATCCGGTGCGCGACGCGCGCGCCGAATACCACGCGGGCGCCATCGCCCACGTGATCACGATGCTGCGGGCCCAGGAGGAGGGCTGGCGCGCCTGGTTCACCGAGGAGAACGTCGAACCCATCGACGTCGACTACCCGTATCTGTGGCGCAATCTCACCGAGGTGGTCGGGACCGTGCTCGAAGCACTCGGCCAGGACCCACGCCTGGCACCCAAACCCGTCCTGGAACGTCAAGCCGACCAACGCTCCGACGAATGGGTCGAGCGCTACCGCCGCGATGCCCAACGCGACGGCCTGCCCCTCTAGCGATTCGTGGAGTTTTTCATGCGCCAGGCGCCGGAAAAACTCCGCAAGTCACCGGATCTGGGCCACCACGAACACGCGCCGGAACGGGAAGAATGTGATGCCGTCCGGCCGTCTCGGATAGGCCTCTGCCAGCAGCGGGATGATGGCCTCGCGATACCGCTGCCACGCGGTGTTGTCGAGCCTGCTGCGCACCTGGGTGAGCGCGGTACCCGTGATCCAGTCGAGAACCGGTGTCTCGCCGGTCAATTCGTGTACATAGGTGGTCTCCCACGCATCGACCGTGCATGCGGCGTCGGTGAGCAGGCCGGCGTAGTCCAGCGGATCGTCGACCTGATGGGCGTCGCGCCACGGCATGTCGCGCAGGGCATCGGCGAATGCCTCGCTTCGGGCGACCGTGCGCACGGCACGGTGCGACGGCGAGTCGAAGTTCCCGGGCACCTGGAACGCCAGCCACGCACCGGCGGGCAAGCGCTGAGCCCACGCCACGATCAATTCGCGGTGCGAGGGCACCCACTGCAGGGCCGCGTTCGAGATGACGACGTCGGTGTCGGGCGTGGGTTGCCAGTCCTCGATGGCACCGACGCGGGCGTCGACGCCGCGTTCGCGGGCCGCGGCCACCATCTCGGGCGAGGAGTCCAAGGCTTCGACCTGCGCGCCGGGCCAGCGTTGCGTCAGCGTCTCGGTCAGGTTGCCCGGCCCGCACCCCAGGTCGACCACCCGGCGCGGCGTGCGCGCACCGATGCGCGCCAGCAGCTCGAAGAACGGGCGACCCCGGTGATCTGCGAAGTTGAGGTAGGTTTTGGGATTCCACACCAGGCCGATTCTGCCCCCCTCGGCGGCTACTGACATCATCGCTGATGATGGACGAGATAGCAGCGGTGCGTAGTATCTGGTCGGACCTGGGGCTTCCGGGCCTGATCGACGTGCACACCCACTTCATGCCGAAGAACGTCATGGACAAGGTCTGGCAGTACTTCGACAGCCAGGGCCCGCTGATCGGCCGGGAGTGGCCGATCACCTACCGCGCCGACGAACAACAGCGCCTGGCGACGCTGCGCGAGTTCGGGGTCCGCCGGTTCTCGTCGCTGGTGTACCCGCACAAACCGGATATGGCCGCGTGGCTCAACCAGTGGGCGCGCGAGTTCGCGCGCAACACGCCGGACTGCCTCTCGACCGCGACGTTCTACCCCGAAGAGCAGGCCGGGCGCTACGTCGCCGAGGCGATCGACGCGGGCACGCAGATCTTCAAGGCGCACATCCAGGTCGGCGCGTACGACCCCAACGACCCGTTGCTGGACGAGGTGTGGGGCATGGTCGAGGACGCGGTGGTCCCGGTGGTGATCCACTGCGGTTCCGGTCCGGCGCCGGGTGAGTACACCGGACCGGAACGGGTCGAGAAACTGCTGACCCGCCATCCGCGCCTGGTGCTGATCATCGCGCACATGGGAATGCCCGAATACAGCGAATTCCTGGACCTGACCGAGAGATTCGACGGGGTCCGGCTCGACACCACGATGGCGTTCACGCCGTTCTCCGAGGCCATGATGCCGTTCCCGCCCGCCGATCGGGCACGGTTGTACGACCTGGGCGAGCGCATCCTGTTCGGTAGCGACTTCCCCAACATCCCGTACGGCTACGCCGACGCGCTGCGGCACACCGTCGATCTGCCGGGCATCGACGACACGTGGCGCCGCAACGTCCTGCACGACAACGCCGCACGGCTGTTCGGCGTGGCGTCCCGGTAGAACTCACAGCCCGTTCGCAGCCTGCTCGGGCACGGTATGCGCATGACGACCTCGCGGTGGGAGCGCGTGGGCCTGGTCACGCTGCTGACCGTCACCGCTGTGCTGTACCTGTGGCATCTGTCGATCAACGGCTACGGCAACGACTTCTACGCCGCGGCGGCGCAGGCCGGGGCGCAGAGTTGGTCGGCGTGGTTCTACGGTGCGCTCGACGCCCACGACTTCATCACGGTCGACAAACCGCCCGCGGCGCTGTGGATCACCGGTCTGTCGGTGCGGTTGTTCGGGATGAGTCCATGGTCCGTGCTGGCACCGCAGGCCGTGATGGGCGTTGCGGCGGTGACGGTGCTGTACGCGACCGTGCGGCGCACGCTGACCGGTACACGTCACGCCGCGGCCGGGGCCCTGCTGGCCGGCGCGGTCCTGGCGTTCACACCGGCCGCGGCGTTGATGTTCCGGTTCGACAACCCCGATGCGCTTCTCGTGCTTGTGCTGGTCGCCGCGGCCCATTGTCTGACGCGCGCAGTCGGGTCCGCAGCGGTGTGGTGGGTGGTGGCGGCAGGCGCTGCCCTGGGGGCCGCGTTTCTCACCAAGATGCTCGAAGGTTTGATCGTGGCACCGGCTTTCGCGCTGACGTATCTGCTGCTCGCGCCGACGACGTGGCGGCGGCGCGCGGTCCATCTGCTGGCCGGCGCGGCGGCCGTGGTGATCGCGGCGGGATGGTGGATCGTGGTGGTGCAACTGGTCCCACCGGGCGAGCGGCCGTTCGTCGGCGGATCCACCGACGACAACGAACTCGAACTGGCGTTGGGCTACAACGGAATCGACCGCATCGTCAGCGGTGGGCACACCGCACACACCGGTGTCGCACGGTTGTTCACCGGTGAGATCGGTGTCGAGATCGGCTGGTTGCTGCCCGCGGCCGTGGTCGCGGCGGTGGTCGGTTCCTTTCTCGCGGTGCGCGGCCACCTGCCCCGCACACAACTGGCCGCGCTGGTGATGTGGACCGCGTGGTTGCTCTCAGGCGCAATCGTGTTCGGGTACATGCGCGGCATGGTGCACGCGTACTACACCGTGCTGCTCGCACCGGCGGTCGGGGCGCTGGTCGCCCTTGGCTCAGTATGGGGTTGGCAGCGCCGCGCACGTGTCGACGGCCGTGCCGCATTGGCCTTGCTGGGGGCGTCGGCCGCGATCACCGCCTCGGTGTTGTTGCACCGCAACGCGTTTTCGCCACCGCGGCAACTCGCCGTGTTCGCCGGTGCGGCCGCGTTTGCCGTGCTGGGACTGCTCGCCGCACGGCGGTCCGCACCCGTGGCGGCCGTGCTGTGCGCCGTCGTCGCGGTGCTGCCCACCGCCGTGGTCACCGCGGCCACGGCAGTGACACCGCACCACGGAAGCCAACCGTTGGCGGTGCAACAGGAGCGCGGCGACGGATGGCTGGGTGATCTGGCGTCCAACCGGCAACTCGCGGACCTCCTCGCCACGGCCACCACCGCGTGGTCAGCCGCCACGAACGGCTCACAGGCGGCAGCGGCGCTGGAGATCGCCTCGGGTACGTCCGTGATGGCCGTCGGCGGGTGGCGCGGCGACCCGGTGCCGACACTGCCGGAGTTCATCGACGACGTGCACGCCCGGCGCGTCACGTTCTACGTCGAGGCCGGGCGCCCGCAACACGGCGAGGTCATTCGCAGCGCGAACCACACCAGGGCGCACACCCGCGAGATCGCCGATTGGGTCGCAGCGCATCACGCGGGCGTCAGGATCGGCTCGACAACCGTCTACCGGTTGCTGTGATTCGTTAGCATCGGGGCGTGGAGCCGTCCAGCGTTGATCCGGTTGATCCCCCGATCCCGATTCCCGACGTACCGGGTGCCGATGCGACGTCACGGGGGCTCCCCCGCCGGATCGACCTCACGCTGCGGCAGAAGGCCATCGTCGATGCATCGGCGGCCGCCGACATCGCGTTGCGCACCGGAGTGGCCTCGGTGGTCGCGGCCTCCATGCTGCCCAGGACCGCCGCCACGATCCTGCGGCGAAGGGATTCGCGGATCGAGCACGAGCACATGCGGTTCTACGCCGACCTGGCCGAGGCCGAAGATCCCGAGCGATCCTTTCCGCGCCCCACCGAACCGCCGCGGGTCTCGTCGCGCCCGGCAAATCCGGTCGCCGAGTGGGTCGCGCACGGCCGCGTCGAGAACATCCGGTTCCAGAGCAGCTTCCGGGCCGTCAACCCGGCGTTGCGCGAGCGGTGCCGCGGCCACGTTCGCAACAACATCGTGCGTGCGCAGCACTGGCGCCACAACGACGGCCCGCATCCCACGCTGTGCGTGATCCACGGTTTCATGGGCTCGCCGTACCTCGCGAACGGCCTGTTCCTGTCGCTGCCGTGGTTCTACCGCGCAGGGTACGACGTGCTGCTGTACACCCTGCCGTTCCATGGGCTGCGTGCCGAACGGTTCTCGCCGTTCAGCGGATACGGCTACTTCGCCAACGGATTAGCCGGTTTCGCCGAGGCCATGGCCCAGGCCGTGCACGATTTCCGTTCGGTGATGGACCATCTGGAGTTCACCGGCGTGGATCGGATCGCGTTGACGGGCATCTCGCTCGGCGGTTTCACCTCGGCCCTGCTGGCGAGCGTCGACCACCGGATCCAGGCCGTGATCCCGAATGTTCCTGTGGTGACACCGGACCGGACGGTCGACGAATGGTTCCCGGCCAACATGCTCGTGGCGTTGGAGCGCCACATCGCCCACACCGATCCAGAGCTGACCGAGGCAGCTGCCCGCTACGCGTCACCGCTGCACTACCAGCCTCTGGTGGCCAAGGAGCGCCGGCTCATCATCACCGGTCTCGGTGACCGGCTGGCCCCGCCGCAGCAGGCCGAACTGCTGTGGGAGCACTGGGATCGCTGTGCGTTCCACTGGTTCCCCGGCAACCACCTGCTGCACGTGAGCCAGCCGGACTACCTACGCCGGATGACCCGCTTCCTGCGCGGCTTCATGTTCGACTGAACCCTTCACCGAGGTCCGCACCACGGCAGGCAGTGGCACCGCGGTGCCGTCGAGCCGTTCGGTCGACAACGGGTTCAGCGCGGCCAGTGCGGGCCGGTGCCTGCCACGCGCCGGGGTCAAGCCGGCCAGCGGCGCCTTGGCGGCCGGGCGGTCCGATGTGCGCACCGCGGCGCAAACCGTCAACAACGGCTCGGCGGGAGATCCGGTGAACTCCAGTGCGGTCCAAGTCTCTTCGGCCGGCAGATGGCCGATCTCGGCGAGCACCTCGTCGAGACGGTCGTCGACCTTGACGCGGTAGGCCGCCACCACACCGGCGTCGTCGGCGACGCCGCGCCAGGTCTCCTTGCCCGACACCGGCAGCGGCGTGTCCACGCCTTCGACGACCGTGACGGTCCAGCCCTGCTCACGCAGGTGGTCGGCAAGCCGACGGCCCACGACCTCGGTGGTGTCCTGCAACGGGATTCGTGCCGAACGAGCCTGCAGCGCCGCAAGGTTGTCGACGGCATCCACCGTGAGGCTGATCCAGCTGCGCCGCGTGCCCCCTGCGTCGCGGTGGGTGATCCGCACCTTGTCGCACGTGATGCCGTACCTGTCCAGATAACCGACCACGACGGGCAACTGGGCCGGTGCGGCCGGGTCGACGCGCAGCACCACGGTCGCCCTGTGCGCATCGGTCTCGACGGTGTCCTCGGCGCGGTTGCGGCGCACCATCGCTAGCGCGCGGCCGATCCGGGTGGTCAGGAACATGCCTTTCCACCAGGCCAGCAGCACGATCACCGCGGCGATCGAGACACCGAGAACCCAACGCTGCGTGGTGGTCTGCCACGGTTGGGCGAGCACCGCCGCGACGACGAACAGGGATGCCAGCGCTATCCGGGCGGTCATGTGGTCTTGTCCTTCCGACGGTAGGTGGCGTAGAACGCGGCACCGACGGCCGCTGCCAGGACCCCGGTACCCACGAACGCGATGATCCGCGGGGTGTTGTCGCGTGGTTCGGGCTCAGGGGGCGCCGCGATGGGCCTGCCCTCGGGTGCGGCCGGACCGTCGAGTGGGACATCGGCGACGTCCCAGGTGAGTGCGGCCACCGGGTCGACCATGCCGGCACCGATGAGATTGGACGGCGACCGCGCGGCGCCCTGCGCCGTGGTGGTCAGGCGGTGCACCACCTGCCGCGCGGTGAGATCGGGAAACTTGCTGCGCACCAACGCGGCCACTCCCGAGACGTACGCGGCCGCATAGCTGGTTCCGGTGAGCGGCACCAACCGGTCACGCTCGGACGGCAACGCGTTGGACAGGCCACCGTCGGGTGCATTGCTCACCGAGACGATGTTCTCCCCCGGCGCGGCGATCCCGACCCACGGACCTGCCATCGTGAAACTCGACGGCTGCCCGGTGGAGTCGACCGCACCCACCGACAGCACGTAGGGCTGCCACCACGACGGGATGGACACCGACGTGACGCCGTTCCAGTTGCGCGGATCGCCCGGTGTGCCCGAAGGCAGCGGATTCGATTCGCACGCTGCGCCGGTGGAGACGCCGCCGCGGTTGTTGCCCGCGGCCGCGACGATCACGGCGTCCTTCTCGAGCGCCGCATAGCGCAGTGCCGCACCGAGTACGGACTGGTCGATCGTCCGGTCGGCGGGCAGACACGTCACCAGTGAGATGTTGATGACGCGCGCGCCCATGTCGGCCGCGCGCACCACGGCACGCGCCAGGGTCTCGGCATCGCTTGCAGCCCTGGTTGCTTCAGAGTCGGCCCCGGGTGTGCGGGGTGCGAATCGCGGGGAGTTCTGGCGGATGGAGATCAGCCGGGCCTCCGGTGCCACGCCGGAGAACCCGTCCGGGCCGGGCTGACCGGCGATCAGACCCGCCACCGACGTACCGTGCCCGTCGCAGTCGGTGAGGCCGTCGGTCGATTCGATGTAGTCGCCGCCGGCTTCGACGTTGGGCAGACGCGGGCCGGGCTGCACACCGGTGTCGATCACCGCGACCGTCTGACCGGCCCCGCGGCTGTGCTGCCATGCGCCGGACAGGTTGAGCGCCAACTGGTTCGGGCTCACCGCACCCGGGTCGGTGCCGGGCAGCACAGAGGTCGTGATGCACTCGCTGCGCTGCATCATCGGCTGCGCGGGTCCCGCGGTTCCTGGCGGCGGCGCGATCTGCGGGTCCACCTGTGGTGGACTGACGGCACCCGCGGACGGGCAGCCGATCAGCAGTACCAGACCGGCCGTCGCCACGACGCCCAGACTCTTGTGGATCACCGGGGCATCACCTGTCGAGCACGAGGCTGAACAGGCCGACCAGCAGCGCCATCACCGGGATCAGCGACGCGTCGAGGCCGGTGGCGAGGAAGCCGACCATGCGGCGCATCGGCAGCGAATAGGTGTCCGGCGAGGCGATCTTCGGGTTGAGCGCCGCGACGATCCAGACCAGCACGAGCACGGCGAGCGCGGCCAGCGCCCACAGCGCGGCCTGGTACCGATCGCCGATCACGAACGCCACCAGCAGTGCCACGGCCAGCAGATAGGAGTGCCCCAGCAGCCACGCCTTGCAGGCCGCGGAGTCCCAGACCCGGGCGCGCAGCGCCGCACCGGCCGCCGCGGCGACCACGATGTACCAGGCCCACGGCGAGGCGTTCGCCGAGCTCACCAGGGCCACCGAACCGGCGACGCCCAACAGCACACCCGCGGCGATCACACCGGTCTGGTGCGCCTGGCTCACCCGCACGCGGCGCGGCAGATCGGCGAGTACCGAAAGGGGCCGCGCGGCAGGCGTCGGATCGCCGGGCGCCGGGATCACCGGCAGCGGAAACCGGGCCCACATCGCCGACAGTTGTGCGGCCTGCACCGTGACGATCAGACCGAGGAGCACCAGCGCGCAGCCGATGACGTCCGACGAGATGACCCACAGCGACGCCGCGCCCGCGACCAGCAGGACGCCGACGCCGGTCACGGCGGTCGCGGTGAACACCGCGATACCGCGGTCGTCGGGCGAGCCGGCCATGCTGATCAACGACCACGCGGCGACACCGGCCGCGGCGAGCAGCACGTTCGGCGCGCCGAAATCACCTGGCACACCCAGCGCGAACGCCGCGGCCACCGGGACGAGTGCGGTGACGGCCAGCGACGTCGCGAGCACCGCGGACCGGTTGCGCACGGCCAGCGCCGCGATCACGGTGGCCAGCGCGATGCCGCTGACGATGAACTGTCCGAGCAGATCCCCGGTGATCACCCGGTGGGCGACGGAAAGTCCCGTGCCGACGAGGATCAGCCCGATCAGCGCGAGCGCCGCACCACGCGCGATGTGCGTGGGACCCCACTGGCGCCTGCGTGCCTCGGAGAAGATGACCGCGGCGTCGGCGATGTCCTCCACGATCCGCGGCGCGGGCGGTCCGGACGGGACCGCCTGCAGCGCGAGCAGATCACCGTCGACGACGCCGACCGTGTCGAGCGTGGCGTCCAAGCTGAACGGCGCACCGCCGATCGGAGCGAGGCTGAGCCGCACCGGGTTCGGCGCTGCGGCCGGATCGGCGGCACCGTCGTTCTCACGGGCGGGCTGCACGATGCGCTGGACCGCGGGCAGGATCTCGCGCAGTGGCAACTCGGACGGCAGGGCCATCTCGGTCAGCCGGCCACCGTCGTCTCCGGCGGCCAGCACGGCCACCCGGACGATCGGCATCACAGTGTTCTCGGACATTCCTATGCTTTCTGGGTTCTTCTCTGGAGAACTGGTTCTCGGTGGGTTGCCGCGTCTTCGTCGAAGTCGCGGGTGAGCGGCTGGTCGGGGAACCAGGATCCGCTGGGTAGGGATGCGGTCAGCCGCTCGACCGCCATGGCGATCGCGTCGGCACTGCCGGGCGTGAAGGTCGAGATCCACTCTCCGTCGAAGGCTTTCGTCGGGTGAACCAGTATCCGGCCGTGTGGGGTGTCGATGATGCTGACCCCCACCTCGGTGGTGACGCGGTGGCCGTCGCGATGCTCGCCCGCGACGATCTCGACGTAGGTGCGCCGACCGTCGAACACCGACTCGACCAGTGGCCGCGCCGAGGGCGGAACCCCGAGGAACTCCAGCACCTCGGCCAGTGGGGCTCCGTTGCGGATCTGCTCGTCGGCCCGCGCACCCGCGGCGGCGGGCAGTGCGAAGTCGTCGAACCGGGCAGGTTTCCGTCCTGACAGCCCCGCTGTGAGCACCGGCACCAGTGCGTGCTGGTGGCCGATGTCCATCGCGGTGAAGGTGACCAACTGCGCGTTGCGCAACGCGACGACGGTTTCTTCCGACCGGCGGGCGACCATGCCGCGCAACAGATCACCCGGTCCCGACACGAACCGCAGATCGAGCCACTGTGTCGCACGGCAGACCGTCGTGATCCACTGCGCGACCCGGGGATCGACCGCACCGGCAGAGTTGACGACGCCCATCCGGGTCAGTTCCGCGGACTGCGCTGCGAGGAACGCCGACCGCTGCGAGTGATCGCTGTACGGCGGCGTGATCGCCAGCACCCACGGGTACGACCCGGCGCCCAGGACATCGGCGAGGCACCAGGCCTGGTCGGTGGTCAGCTCAACAGCGTTAGGCCCCACGGTGATCCGGCATCATCCCCACTTGGCGCCTTCGGCCTGGTCGCGCGCGCTCATCGCCATGGTGTTCTGCTCGTGCGTGGTGGCCATCGCGCGGTAGGCACGCACGAGTTCCTCCATGGCCTGGTTCCACTGGGCCTGCCACGCCTGGTAGGTCATACCGGTGTCGCCCTGCCAGGCGCTCGCCAGCGCGTGCTGCTCGGCGGCGATGTCGGCGCCGACGGCGTGCAGCGCACCGGAGTAGGTGTTCATCTCCGCGGCGTGCGCGAGCATCGCCGGGTAGTTGTACATGATCTGGGACATGAGAACTCCTGGTTCGGTGAAGAAGACGGGGTGATCAGATACCGGTGTAGGTGCTGGCCGCGGCGGCGTCCTGCGCGACGTAGCTCGAGGCCGCGTCGCCGATGTTGAGCTGCGCGATGTCGAGCAGCGCATTGACCTTGGCCGAGACCTCGACGAAACGGGCATGCGCGGCCTGGAAGGCCGCGGAGGCCTCACCCATGTGGAAGGCCTGCGAACTCATCGCGGCCTGCTCGGCCTGGGCGATGGTGCTGCGCATCAGGGCGGCCTTGGCGCCGAAGTTGGCCTCGGACGCGATCAGCTGGGGGATGTGAGCGTCGAGAAGACTCATGACTGTTTCCTTTCGAAGGTGGTGGTTCCGGAACTGCTAAACGGTCTGGTCAGCGGCGCGGACCCCCTTCCGGATCATCGGGGCTCGGCGCCGGATTCTCGTCGCCGTCCCACGTGCCGGGCAGCATGGGGGTGACCGGCCGGTCGTCGAAGGTGTCGCCGGTCAGCGTGGTCAGCCCGGCGGCGGTGACGTCGTGTCTGGTCACCGTCCCGGTGAATCCCATTGCATCCGAGCCACGTTCGGAGGCGCGCACGCGGGGCTCCGGCTGGGGCGCCGGGTCCTCGTCCGGCTCCTCGTAATCCATGTAGGCGTCGGCGTAGCCGCGTTCCTCGATCTGGGCGCCCTTCTTGCGCCGGCGCTTTCGCCGCGAGGCGAGGGACGCCGCCACGCCGGAGGCCGCGGCCGGGACGCCCGATGCGGGCGCGGCGACCTGCGATTTGTTCCCCAACGTCGGCGTGAAGCCCTCACCGGGATCACGGTTGGCCACCGCGTACGGCACGAACGTCGCGGCGGCCGGCGCCGGGGCGGCCACCGTGGTGCCTGCAGGCGCAGGAGCCGGGGCCGCGGCGGTCGCGGCGGACCCGGGCACGCCCGCGGGTGAGATGCCCACTGCCAACGGCTGATCCGTGCGAGGCGCGGCTGCCACCTCCTGCGGCGCCTCATCCTCGGCGGGCACATCGACCGGGTTGTTCAGCACGTGGTCGATGAGCAGGACCAGGCCGGTGATGCCCAGCGCGGCCAGCGCCGGGATCAGGAACGGCGACGCGAAGATCATGCCCCACGTCGGCCAGCCGACCAGGTTGAAGAACACCTGGTAGGCCACGCCGAACAGGAACGGCCACCATGTCGCCAGGGCACCGGCCGGATTCGTCATGAAGTCCGTCAGCAGCCGGCCCAGGTTGCCCAGTGGGTCCTTGAGGAAGTCGAGGATCGCCTGGCCCCCGGGCACGCCCTGCAGGTACTGGTTCAGCAGGTCGGAGATGATGCTGGAAAGGTCGAGGCTCGAGCCTGATTCGGCGGCCGTGGCCTGGGCCGACATCTGCTGCACACTCGCCGAGGCCGAACCGGCCTCGCCGACACCCGGTTTGAGCAGGAACGGCGCCGGTGCGCTCACCGGCGCCGCGGCCACCGCAGCGCCCGAGACCGCCTGATAGGTGCTCATGGTGGTGGCGGCCTGGATCCACATGCGCACGTAGTCGGCCTCGTTGAGCGCGATCGGGATCGTGTTGATCCCGAAGAAGTTCGTGGCCACGAGCACACCGTGCATGGTGTGGTTGAGCGCCAGTTCGGCCATGGTCGGCATCGTGGCCAGTGCCGTGGAGTACGCCGCGGCCGCGGTCTCGTGCTGGACGGCCGCGGCCGCGCTGTTGGCGCTCTGCTGCGCGAGCCACTGCAGATACGGCGCGTGGGCCGCGACATACTGCTCGGAACTCGGACCTTCCCACGAGCCGGCCTGCACCGCGCTCAGCACACTCGTGAGTTCGGCTGCCGCCGCGGCGTATTCGGCGCTGAGCGACTGCCACGCCCCCGCGGCGGCCAGCAGCGACCCGGGGCCTGGGCCGCTGGACAGCAGCGACGAGTGCACCTCGGGCGGCAGAGCCATCCAGATAGGGGCCGTCATGTCAGAGGCCGCGGGCCGTCAGGTACGACGCCGCCGCCTGGGCGTCACCGGTCGCGTAGCTGACACCGGACTCGCCCACTCCGACACCGGACCGGCCGAGCTCCTCGACACCCTGGGCGGCGACCGCCGACTGCTGTGCGCCGTTGGCGCTGAAGCCGGCCGCGGTCTGCAGGGACACCGCGTCGGCCGCAGGCGGGAGAACGGTCGAGATCATCGGGGCGGCAGCGGCGTGTGCGGCCGCCAGACGCGCGGTCAGCGCCTCGACGGCCGAACTGGCCGCCGTGAGACCTTCCGGAACTACGCGCAGTGTCATCGGTATTCCCCTCCTCGGTTGTGATTCCCGTTGTTCCCGATGTTTCCGCTCAGGGCCGCGTCGCCGAGCGGGTTGACCAACTGGATGTGGTCGGGGGTGTCGGTGTCGGTCAGCAGCAGGCCACGGCCGGCCGGGAACCGGGCGAACCGGTGGCCGCGGATCTTGCCGCTGTCGGTGGGATTGCCCGACAGCATCAGCGTGGTCGCCTGCAGATCGTTGAGGCGGCGCAGCAGCGGTGCCGTCATCACCGCGTGGGCCGAGCCGGTGGCACGTGCGGTGACGATCACGCGCAGGCCGAGATCGGCTGCCTCGGCCAGCAATCCGACGATGTTCGTCCACGGACGCTGACCCACGAACGGTCCGCTCACCGCGGGCGTGTCCGGAATCTGGTCCACGTCGTCGACGATCAGGTAGTGCGTGTGGCCCGTGTAGGTCCACCGGCTGAGCTCTTGAGCGGACAATCCAGCAGGCGGGCGCCGCTTCTCGATGAGAGCCGACAGCCCAAGCATCGCGGGTAGCACACGGTCGATGTTCGCGGTGTACTCGTTGTCCGGGAAAAGCGGTTCGTCGACCAGATGCAGCCTGCGGTCGATCACCGTGAACGCGACCTGGTCCGGTGTCGAGTTCTCCCGCACGGTGCGGATGATGTGGCGCAGCAGCGTCGTCTTGCCCGACTTCGAGTCGCCGAACACCATGAGCAGCGGGTGGTTCGCGAAGTCGACGGCCACCGGCGCCAGATCCTCTTCGCGCTGACCGATGACCACGGTTTCCGGAGCCGGGTACAGCGGAGCCAGTGCGTCGGGCGACAGGTCTGTGGGCAGCAGGCGCACGGGCGGTGCGCTGACGCCCGGGTACCGCGCGTTGATGACCGCGATGTCGCTCAGCGCCGGTTCGGCGAACAGGAAGTGTTCGGCGGCCATGGTCAGGCCGCGGCCCGGCTGATCGGCCGGCACCGAATCTGCAGGCCTGCGCAGAGCACCGGCCACGCGCACGATGCTGTCGTGCGAGTCGTGCAGTTTGAGCTCGAGACGCAGACCGAGGCCGTCGCGCATCGCCAGCGGCACCTCCAGCCAGTTCGGCGTGGTGATGACGACGTGGATGCCGTAGGCCAGGCCGCTGTTGGCCAGCTCGGTGACCTTGGCCAGCAACGGGTTGCGGGTGTTGAAGGTGTCGGTGTTGTCGCGGCTGAACGCGTACAGGTTGTCGATCACCAGGAACACTTCGCCGTAGCCGTCCGTGTACGAGCCCGTGCGGTTGACCGCGCCCTGGCGCTGACGCGCCCTCAGCAACTGCTCCAGCTCGCCGAACGTGCGGCGGATACGCTCGGGCTCCAGCGGGGTCGCGACGCTGCCGACGTGTGCCAGGTCCGCGAGGTCGGCGAGCCTCCCGCCGCCGTAATCGAGGCAGTAGAAGGTGATCTCGCGCGGCGAGTGCAGCGCCGCGGCGCTCAGGACGAACGTCTGCAATGCCGTGGACTTGCCTGACCGCGGGCCGCCGTGGATGAGCACGTTGGCGGCCGCGGTGTGCGCGTCGTACACCAGCACGTCGCGCCGCATCTCGAACGGCTTGTCGATCTCGCCCAGCGGCCAGCGCAGCTGCCCCGGCTCGACGTCGGCACCGGCAAGCACGTCGGCCAGTGCGATCGGCTCGTCCAGCGGCGGCAGCCACAGCTGGGGGGCCTTGGGTCCGTAGGCCGCCAGTTGGTCGCCGATGGTGGCGATCAGCTTGCGCGGCGGCGCGGTGTGCACCTCGACGTCGCCCGTGGTGATCACGGTGTCGGGTTCGGGTTCGACGCGTCCCGCCGTGAACACCTGCGGCTGCGGAAGTGCGTGCACCACAATCGACTTCTCGGCGCGTGGCGGATCGTAGATGCCGTCGACGTAGGTGCTGCGGAACTTGATCGGCACCGCACCGGGCGCTGGTACCAAGAAGCCCTCGCCTTTGTGTTCGCGGCCGGACTCGATGTGGTAGGCGTCCTCGACACCGATGATCTGCCGCGAGATGCTCGGGCTGGCCACCTTGAGACCGATGCGGTACGAGGTGTTCTTGTCGATGTCCTTGATACGGCCCACGTCCAGCGTCTGCGACGCGAACAGCAGGTGGATCCGGAACGAGCGGCCCTTGCGCGCAACGTAATCGAACAGGTCGGCGTACTCGGGATGTTCGGCGAGCATGAGCGTGAACTCGTCGGCGACCACGAACAGTGTGGGCATGGGCGGCAGGTCATGGCCTGCGGCGATCGCGCTCTCGTACTCGGCGACCGAGTTGAACGCGCTGCCCTGCACCCTGCGCCCGGCCTCTTTGAGGATCTGCTCGCGCCGGGCCACCTCACCGCGCAGCGTGTCGGCGAACCTGTCGGCCAGCGACCGCTTCTCGGCCATGTTGGAGATGACCGCCACGACCTGCGGGAAGTGGCGGAAGATGTCGGCTCCGGCCTCACCCTTGAAGTCCGCGTAGATCACGATGAGGCGATCGGCGGGATGGGTGGTCAACAGCGACAACAGGATCGACATCAGGGTTTGTGACTTGCCCGAACCCGTCATACCGATCATCAGCCCGTGCGGGCCCATACCGCCCTCGGCCTCGTCCTTGAGGTCGAAGTACAGCGGCTCACCGGTCGAGGTGACGCCGATCGGCACGCGCAGTTCCTCGTCGCGCGGCCGGGGCGCCCACAGGCTCGCCACGTCGAGCGCCGAGGCGTCGGGGATGCCGAGCAGCGTCGTGAACGTCGCACCGCCGGTCGAGGTGGAGCGGATGTATCCCGGATTGGAGTCCCACCGCGACAGCCGCCGCGCGATGTGCGCGGCCTCGGCCGCCGACATCGTGTCGGCCACATCGACACAGGGCTGCCAGCCACCCACCTGCCAGCGCTCGATCCGGCCGTCGACGACGCGCAGGATGGGGCGCTCGGGATCGGGGTACTGCTCGCGGTTGGGCAGTTCCGTGGCGCGGTGGATGACGGTGACACCGGTCAGCCCAGGCTTGCGGGCGATGTCGTCGGGATCGGCATCGGGGTCGTCGAGCACCACCAGCAGATGCTTGAGCGCCGCACCGGACTCGGCCGGGAACAGCGGCCGGTCGGCCAGCGCCGGAGCCAGCCGCTCACGCAGTTCGGCTGTGGACGTGGTCAGGTACCGCGCCGGCCCGACACCGTCGGCCTCGTTCGGGATATCTACGTGCGGAAGCCATTTCAACCACGACCAGTCACCGGACTCCAGATCGGGCGCGGCGAGCGCCACCCCGAGCATGGTGGGGTCGTGCCACGTGACGGCCTGCGCGATCCAGGCCCGGATCGCGGCGCGGACCTCGTCGGCCTCGCCGATCACGGTGATGCGGGCCAGCTTGGCGACGTCGAGGCCCGTGGGTGCGTCGCGCACGGTGCGCTGTACGTCGAGCAGGCCGCGCAACGCACTGTGCGCCACGGGCTCGAGGTCGATCTCGTCGGCGGTGTCCTTGACCTTCAGCGCGGCGTCCAGCGGCACGTCGTGCCTGCCGGCCCGCAGCACCAGGAAGTCACGGTCGCGCGGGTCGCGCTCCCACTGCCTGCGCGTGCCGGGAATCGTCACCAGCACTTCGGGTTCGGGGTGCGACCACTCGAGCGCGGCGCGCTGCTCGGCGGCGTGCGCGCGCACGTTGTCGCGCACCACCGACAGGTACCGCAGGTAGTCGGCGCGTTCGGCGTCGACCTCCTCGGTGCGCATCTTGTTGTCGCCGCCGCGGTAGAGCGCGGTCGCGGCCAGCAGCAGGACGAACGGGAAGAACAGCATGGTCGGCGAGATCAGCCGCATACCGGTGGCGAACAGCGCCACGATCATGCCCACGATCAGGATCACGATCAGAAACGGCAGCACCCGGCGCAGCAGCGACGGTGGCACCACGCGCGGCAACTGCGGTGGCGGTTCGATCGTGATGGTGCCCTTGCGGGTGGCGGGCGGCGTCAGCCGACGCTGGTGCTCGAAGATGAGCCGGCTCATCGGGAGGCCTCCATACGCGCAGAGTTCGGGTTGGTCGACACGGCGTCATGCGCGACGAGCGCATCGCCACGCGACAGGGCGGGTCCGGCCGCGAACTGCGACAGCACCGACCACGGCACCGGCAGCGGCGGCGCGGAAAGTCCCAGTGCGGCAACCACTTTGTCATCCCCGGCCGTGTCGATCCCGTAGCGCACGCCCGTATCGCTGACCCAGAACATCGATCCCGCGGTGGGCGAGCCGGGTTCGGCTCCGACCGTCTGGACGAAGTATCCGGTGCCAGGCGTCAGCGCGACGCGGTTGGCCGCACCGCCCGCGCCCGCACCGACCAGGTCCACGGTGTGCAGGCCTTCCGGCAGCGGCAGCACCGCACCGGAGAGCACCGACAGCGAACTCTCCGCGGCGTCAGACGGTTTCGTCCAGTGCGCGCACGTCACCGGATCGGCCGATGCCTCGACGAGGGTCACGGGGTTGTCCGGATAGGCCGAGGTGTCCAGGGCGCGTGACATCGGCGTACGGGCCACCTCGTCCGGCCCCAGTCGCGGCGGCTGCGCGAAACCGTGGGAGTCGGTGTTGCGCAGGATCGCCGCGAGCACGGGCGAGATGGGCTGCAGTCCATCGGACAACACGGCGTAGTACCGCGCGGTGTTGTCGGCGTCGTAGGCCACCACGACCGCGCCGACGGGCACGGGCAGCGAGAGCTCGAATTGCGGTGCGGCACCGGCGTCGGGGATCACCGGCGCGGTCAGCGCGGGTGCCGCGGGAACCGCGTTGAACAGCCCGGCTGCGATGGGCCTCGGCACCAGGGCCTGCCCGCTGAGGCCCAGCGCGTCGGTCACGGCGCGGTCGGCCAGGTCGATCGGGCTGCGCTTGCCGTCCCACAACAGCCAGTCACCGGGGTTGGGTTCGGCGTCGCTGTGCACGAGCACCGCGTGGTCGGGTGGCAGCGGGGCGGCACGCTCCCCGTCGGCGCCGAGCGGGCCGGCGATCACTGTCACGCCGGGGTTGGCGCCGCCGACGGCGTCGCACACGGTCCACTCCGCGTCGGTGGCGGCGTTCTGCACCATGCGTTCCGGGGCGCCGGGGATGCCGAGCAGGTTTCCGCGCGGGAACTTGTCGATCTCGGAGGTCTTGACCATCGTCGGGTTGTCCGGTGATCCGGAGATCAGGCGTGCTGAGGTCAGGTTGAGCACCGGGTGCAGTTGTTCACCGACCCGCACGTACAGCGCCGAGGTCGACCGGTCGGCGAGGATCGCGTCGTTGCCCGGCACGCCGCCCGGACGGAACAGCGAGAAGATGAAGCAGCCGACCAGGCCCGTGACGAGGATCAGCGCACCGGTGAGCACGGCGCGGCTCTGCGTGCGCAACGGGTCGACGAGCATGCGGGTGTCGTGCAGCGCGACGCCGGAAGCGATGCGGCGCATGACGAATCGCCAGCCGCTCACCTGGTGTCGCGTGACGAAACCGCGGCGGTACTGCACGCCGTCGGGGTTCTCGTTGACCGGCGTGCGCGAGCTGAACGAGCGCCGGTCGTCGGGGTTGACGGGGCCGGTCATGCCGGCACCGACAGTCCGAGGCCACGCAGCAGCGGGGCGGCCGATCGCTGAACGTCACCGGCGGTGATCGTCATCATCTCCTCGTCGGTGAAATCTTCTTGGTCGGAGTGGTCGAGCCGGTATTCGCGCTCCTCCTCGGAGCGCTCGACCAGGTTGCGGACAAAGCGCGCGTTACCCGCGATGTCGAGACTGCGGCGCTCGACACCGTTGGCGTCGGGGGTGGTGGCCTGCGCGAGATGCGTGAACAGACGCTCCATGTCGTCGTGGGCGGCCTTCTCGAACACGCTGTCGCGTTTCTCGGCCATGCGCACCGCGATCTCGACGAGTTCGGGTGCGGTGTAGGACGGGAAGTCGATGCTGCGCGTGAAGCGCGAACGCAGACCTTCGTTGGTGTCGAGGAATGCGTCGAGGTCCTTGCGGTACCCGGCGACGATCACGACGAGCCGGTCGCGGTCGTTCTCCATGCGTGCCAGCAGGGTGTCGATGGCGACGAGGCCGAAGTCGTTCTTGGCGCCGGTGGACACCAGGGCGTAGGCCTCGTCGAGGAACAGCACGCCGTCGAGCGCGCTGTCGATGATCGCGTTGGTCTTGGCTTCGGTCTCGCCGATGTGCTGGCCGATGAGGTCGGCGCGGTGCACCTCGCGGACGGTCTCCTTCTTGAGCAGCCCCAGACCGCAGTAGATCTTGGCGACGACGCGCGCGATCGTCGTCTTACCGGTTCCGGGCGGGCCGGCGAACACCAGGTGGTTGGTGCGCTGCGCGACGGTCAGTCCGCGCTCCTGGCGCCGGATCGACATCGCCACCGAGCTTTTCAGCCGGGCCACCTGGTACTTCACCTCTTCCAGGCCGATGAACTCCGCCAGTTCGGCTTCGGCCTCGACGAGCAGATGCGCTTTGCGTTCCTTGGCGCCCGGGTCGACGAATTCCTCTTCGGTGGGCTCAGAGTCGGGGTCCCACGGATTCGTCCGGGCCTCGATCCGCGCCGATGTGGTGGTCAGCAGGCCGAAGGTGGGATCCAGTAGTGCCGCTTCGACCTGCTCGTTCTCCGGATGTGCGGCGAAGAGTTCCTGCAACACGTCGTTGGCGTCGTCGTCCTCGCCCTGCCCGCGCAGGGTGAGGCCCTTGGCCAACGCACCGTCGACGGCCGCCACCGCGACCGGACCGGACGGCTCCTCCAGATACGACAGCGCGGGTGCGAACATTCCGAGCCGGGCCAGGGAGATGCCCAGGGTGATCCGCGCGGCATGCGAGGTGATCTCGTCCAGCGACTCGTCCGTCACCACCGGGGTCAGCAGCCGCACCACGTCCGACCAGCGCTGCGCGCGGTAGTTGATGGCCACCCGCAACCATTTGGCGTTCAGCCAGCCCGGCCGGCGTGACAGCACCTCGCCCACCAGGTGGTCCGCGTCAGCCAGCTTGCCTGCGGCGCAAAGCCGTGCGGCGTAAGCCAATTGGAAGTCGTCGTGCTCGGTGGCGCGGAACTGCAGATACAGCCCGGTGTCATAGAGGAAGCCGAGTTCACCGGCGGCGAGTCCGATCTCACGCTGCAACAATCCGGCGCTGGCCACTGTCCGCCACACCGCGTCGACGACAGCCGGAGTCACCTCGCCCGCGGCGGCCAGCCCGATCCACGCATCGCAGTGGTCGTGCGCGATGTGGGTCAACCCAGCAAAACCCGACCTGGCCGCGGCGAGATCAGCCGGACGTTGCCGGTCGTTGACCGTCAGGCCCAGCGCACGACAGCATGTCGCAAAGCGGCTGACCACATCGCGGTCGAGCCGGGGCGCTCCTTGAGATGGAGCAGCAAGCGTGTCACTTCCCATATGCGTGCACAGGAGCGACTAAGCCCCCGTCTCTCTCCCTTAACTATGGCTAGGCTAACTTTTGCTGAAGTTAGCATTGCATAAGTTCAGTGTCGAGATGCACGTAGTCCGGTCAGAACGTGAATCGGCTCACCTTTTGGTTGCGGAAACCAGGCTGATTGTGCCCGTCATCAGCCCCGCTTCAGTGTCCGGACCAGGGACGGGCCGACCGACCTGACCTAGATATTCATGCAGAGGGGTGGTCGCTGCCACCCACCCCCGAGCGGAAAACCACTGTTCAGCGGGGGCGTGCTGCTCGTTGTACACCAGCGTGAAAAATTCGTTCTCTTCCGGGGAGGCCGCGGCCTCCGCACGCTTGGCCTCGAACGCGTCGTGGGGCATCGGCGAGGCCTCTTCCACCGCCACGAAGCTGCCCGGGGCGGCCAATCCGTCGATGCCGGCAAACAACCGATCCTGTGCTGGAGCCGGCAAATAGATCAGCAGGCCCTCGGCAATCCACGCCGAGGGTTCGGAAGGGTCGAAGCCCTTTGCTCGGAGGGCCTGCGGCCAGTCCTCTCGGAGGTCGATGGCAACCTCGCGACGCTCTGCGGCAGGGGTTTCGCCGAGGCGTTTCATGGCGTCGCGTTTGAACTCGAGGACCTTGGGCTGGTCCAGTTCGTAGACAACTGTGCCATCCGGCCATGGCAACCGGTAGGCACGGGAATCCAGGCCCGCCGCCAGCACCACGACCTGACGCACCCCGGCCGCGGCGGCGCGGTGGAAGTACTCGTCGAAGTACTTGGTGCGCGCGGCCTGGAAGTTCACGAAGTGCCGGCCGAACTCGGTCCGCAACGGGTGCTCGGGATCGGTGCCGTCGATCGCATCGACCCATTGGTCGCCGGCCATGCGGCAGAAGGTCTCCGCGTACCGGTCGACGGCCAGGGGTTCCGGTTTTCGTGCCTCCAAAGCCCTTGAGGCGGCGACGAACAGCGCGGTCGAGCCCACGCTTGTGGTGATGTCCCAGCTGTCGTTGTCAGTCCGTCCGGTGCTCACGTCGCGCGAGAGTACGCCGTGTTCCTGACAGGTCACCCTACGAGCTCACAACGTTGCGCCGACATTGGTGATGCGCTTGATGCGCTAGCATTGTCATCGTGCGCACCACGATCGCGATCGCCGATGAATTACTGGCCGCGGCCAAGCGCCGAGCCCGCCAGCGTGGCCAGTCATTGGGCTCGGTGATCGAGGATGCTCTGCGCCGCGAACTGGCTGCCGATCAGGAAGCGGCGCCACGTCCAGAGGTTCCGGTATTCACCGACGGCACCGGGCCGCGTGCCGGTATCGACCTACGGTCGGCCCGCGCACTTCACGAAGTCCTCGACGAAGGCCTCGACCTCAACGCGCTCAAGTAGCGAGCGCAATGTTCCTGCTAGACGTGAACGTCGTACTTGCGGCATACCGCGCAGACCACCCAGATCACGCCACCGTGCGTCCGTGGTTCGATCGCCTGCTCGATGGCGACGGACCGTTCACCGTCCCGGTACAGGTGTGGGCGTCGTTCCTGCGATTGGTAACCAATCGGCGTATCTTCCCAGTCCCCACACCCCGTGACGATGCGTTCGCGTTCATCGAAGCCGTCAACGGCCAACCGCACCACGTGCCGGTAAGCGCGGGCCCGCGGCACCTTGCGCTGCTGCACCAACTTTGCGACGAAGGCGATGCCTCCGGCGACCTGATCCCCGATGCAGTGCTCGCGGCCATCGCCCACGAACATCATTGCGACGTGGCGACTCTCGATCGGGACTTCGCCCGATTCACCACGGTCCGTCATCTGAGGCCGAGTCTGGACTGAAGGACAAATACTCAGACCAGCGGGCGCCCGGTGCGGATCCGCCAGTCGAGGTCTTTCAGCAGAACGTTGAAGGGGAACTGCCGCAGGACCGACGGCAGCAGGTTGTTCACCGTCCGCAGTACCGCGATCAGCCGGTCGAACCGCCGCTGCCGCTGGGCATCCCAGGGCAGGCACATCTCGTCACGGAACCGCTGCGGCAGGAATCCGGTGGTGATCAGCAGGGCGACGTTGTCGAGCCGGTGCTGGATGAACCGCGGCAACTTCGGGTTTTTCGGCCGGCCCGCCGCGATCGGGTATAGATACCCGCGCACGGTGTCGTCGATGTGGACCTTGTCGAGTTGCTCGGCCCAGTACTTGTCGAAGGCCGCGCGGTCGGCCGGCCACATCTCCTCGGGGACCTGAAGCGTCGTGCCCATGGTGACGCTGTCGCGGTAGTGCCGGTCGGCGGTCTCGTCGTCCATCTCGCCGACGAACATCCGGAACACGTCCACCCCGCCCTTGTAGAGGCAGGCGGCGACCCACAGCTGCAGGTCTTTGTCGAACGCGTTGTACTTCACGGGGCTGTCCTCGGTGGAGTACACCTGGGCGTGCGCCTTGTTGACCGCGCGGCGGTAAGCGGCCTTCTGCTGTTCGTCGCCGCGGGTGGCCACCGCGAGGTAAGTGAAGGTGGTGCGGGCCCGCTTGACCGGGTGCAGGTCGGTGCGGCCGCTCTCGACGCGACTCTCGACGACGCCGTAGCCCACGCCCGGGTTGGCCAGCTGCATGATCACGTTGGCCGGGCCCGCCAGCAACGCCACCCCCATCAGTCCGTCGTCGAAGCCGGCGCCGCGTCGGCGTCGCCTGGTGTGAGCCTCCGGGTACGCCGGACCTGCCATCGGCCGTTCGACGATCTCCCGGACCGGTTCACTGACCGTCATGAGCACCCCTATCGAGAAACTGAGAACGTGTGTTTCCTGATAGTGGCCCGCCGGTGTGACGAGTGTCAAGATGGTTGAGTGACGCCGGTCCGCCCATACCGTGGCATCGAAGCGGCCGACCGCCTCTCGCAGCGCCGCGGTCAGCTGCTGGCGGCCGGGTTGGACCTGTTGGGCGCCGAGAACGCCGAGCTGACAGTCCGGGCGGTGTGCAAGCAAGCCGGGCTGGCCGCGCGCTACTTCTACGAGAGCTTCTCCGACAAGGACCAGTTCGTCGCCGAGGTCTACGACTGGGTGATCGCCGACATCGCCATCTCGATCCAGAGCGCCGTCACGGCCGTTCCGCTACCGGAGCAGACCGCGGCCGGCATGGACACCATCGTGCGGATCATCGCCGACGATCCGCGCATCGGCCGGCTGTTGTTCAGCACCCAGCAGTCCAACGAGGTGCTGGCCCGAAAACGCGTCGAATCCATCGCGTTTTTCGCGGGCCTGCTCGGTCAGCACGCCGGTGACACGTTGCGACTGAAAGAGAACGACGAACTCAGGGCGGTGTCGCATTTTGTGGTCGGCGGGGTGACCCAGACCCTCAGTGCCTGGCTGGCCGGTGAGATCACCTTCACCCCTGAACAACTCGTCGATCAATTGCGCCTGATGCTGGACGCGTTGGGGACCCTGCAGCCCGGCGAGCGCGACGCACATCACCGAGATTGAAGCCAGGGCTGTGATTTCGCGGGGTTCACGACCCTCAGCGCAATCTCGGCGCTCCGTCAGCCCGTGAACCGGTGCGTCACCGACTGCGACCAACCGGGGTCACCGGTTCTGGCATAACCAACCCAGGCGCCGTGCATCTCGGCGGCCAGCGCGGCCGGAGGTTCGCCGGGACCGAGCAACGCGCGGGGGCCGCGCAAGACGCCCAGGTGGAGCCGGTCGAACACGAACGGCAGCTCCACCGCGTGGGCCGCACCCAGTCGCCCGTCCAAGGACGCTGAGCGCCAACCGAACTCGTAGCGGTGCGTAGTCGCCGGATGCACCTGGGCCAGCCGGCGGCTGCCCGTGCCGAACAACGCGTCACCCAGGATTGCCGACCGCAGTTCACCCCAGCCGGCCCGCGGGTGCCGGTCGCGATAGCGCGCCACCAGAGCCGCCGGATCGGTGTCGACGCGCGCTGCCAGGCTGTGGACGTCGGCGGCGGTCGAGGTGTCGAGCAGGCCGCCGGGAGCCAGGTACAGATTGCCTTCCTCGGTGTTGGTGCCGATCAGCATGGGCACCTCGTCGCCGATGGTCTCTGCGGCTTGACGCGTAAGCACGATGCTGAAAGGGCTGAGCCCCACCAGCGGATCGAACCGGTCGGTGGTCCGTAGATCCAGCCCGGTCAATTGACCTGACACGTCAACGAGGCGCTCGTCGCTCACCCGCGCGAAGTCGTCGAGAGTCGGCTTAATGCCGAGCCGTTCGGCCGCCGCGTGCGTCACCCTCGCGGCCTGCTCTCGGTCGAATGCACCCATGCCATTGCCGCTCTGGACGATCGCGCGACGGATCAGCCGTCCGGCGTCGGGCGTGGCTGCCACAGCAGCGGTGATCGTCGCGCCGGCGGATTGGCCGAACAGCGTGACATTGCCGGGATCGCCGCCGAACGCACCGATGTTGTCTCGCACCCACCGCAGTGCGGCGACGACGTCGAGCAGACCGCGATTGTCCGGCGCGCCAGGCAGGCTGAGAAATCCCGCGATGCCCAGCCTGTAGGTGACGGTCACGAGTACCACGCCGTCACGGGCGAACGCCGTGCCGTCGTACAGCGGTGACCGGGTGGATCCGGCGACGAAGCCACCGCCGTGCACGAACACCATGACCGGCGCCTGCTCGGCGGCAGGCGGTGCCCACACGTTGACGGTCAAGTAGTCCGAGCCGGGTATCCAGCCCTGACCGAAGAACGGCGACATGTCCAGCGCGCCGAACCCGCCCCGGTTGGGCTGCGGCGCAGTCGGTCCCGGCTGTGTGGCGTCGCGCACGCCGCGCCACGGGGGATGCGGCGCGGGCTCGGTGAAGCGCGCTGCGCCGGTGGGCGGTGCGGCATACGGGATGGCGTGAAATACGTGCGCGTCACCGTCGCGCCGGCCCCGGACCGCGCCGTCGGCGGTGACGACGATCGGATCAGGCATGGGCGGTCACGCGCTTGAACGGCGCCCATTCCTTGATCGAGAACCGGTCCCCGTCCCGCACCAGCTCGGCACCGCCGTGGCCACCGAGATGTGCGGGGAACACCAGCGTGTTCGTGTCTGCCGCCTGGCCCAGAATCCGGCGGCGGGTGACCCGCGCCTGCACCGGATCCTCGCAGAAGCAACTGTTGGTGTCCGGTTCGACGAATTGCAGTGCGGTGTGCATCATGTCGCCGACGAAGACAGCCCGGTCGGTGCCGGACCGCAGCGTCACCACCGATGAACCGGGCGTGTGGCCAGGGGCCGGCTCCAGCGTCAGATTGGGGTCGATCTGGAAGTTGCCGTCCCACAACAACGTCAGCCCCGCAGCGTGCACAGGTGCGACGCTGTCCTCGAACACGTTGCGGGCCCCTGGATTCGAGTGATGCCCGTTCTCCGGGTTCCAGAACTCGAAGTCGGGCCTCGGCATCAGATAGGTGGCGTTGGGAAACGTCGGCACCCAACTGCCGTCGTCGAGATAGGTGTTCCAGCCGACGTGGTCGACATGCAGGTGCGTGTTGATCACCAGGTCGACGTCCCCGGGCGCCACCCCGGCGGCGGCGAGGTTGCCGAGGAACGCGGTGTCGAGGTCGTGCCACACCGGTGAGTGCGGCCGTTGTTTGTGGTTACCCACGCCGGTGTCGACGAGGATGGTCCTGCCCTCGCTGCGCAACACCCAGGTCTGGATGGCCGATATGCAGATGTTCGCTTCGGGGTCGAAGAAGTCCGGCGCGAGCCACTGCTCGTTGCGTTGCCAGGCGCCGTCGGGGCTCTCCGGAAAGAACGTCTCCGGTGACATCTCGACAGAGCCGTAGTACTCCATGACGCGGGTAACCGACACGTCGCCCAACACAATCTCGTCCATGCCGCCAAGCTTGCGTATCCCTCGGCGGGACAACCAGACCCGCGTTTGCCTACCACTGGCAGGGTCAGGCATCCCGCCCGGCCTCGGGGCATAGTGGTGTGATGACCACCGGACAACTCGGCGAGTTCTTGCGGGCCCGACGCAGCCGCCTCAGCCCCGAAGACGTCGGCTTGGCGCGCTTCGGGGAGCGCCGGCGGGTGCCTGGCCTGCGACGCGAGGAGCTCGCCCAGCTGGCCGGGGTGAGCGTGTCCTACTACACGCGCCTGGAGCAGGGACAGTCGGTGAACGCGTCGGACGCGATCCTCGATGCGTTGGCAGATGCGCTGCAGTTGGATGCCCACGAGAGGCGCCACCTGCGTGAACTCGCCGCACAGCGGTCTCAGCCTGCCCGGCGGCCGCCGGCCGAGCGGGTCAGCGCGCTGACCCGGGATCTCCTACGTTCACTGGACAACCTCCCCGCGATCGTGGTGGGCCGACGCACGGACATCCTGGCCTGGAACGCCCTGGGACATGCGCTGTTCGCCGGGCATGTCGACCCCTCCCTGGTGGATCGTCCCAGTGAGCGACCAAACCTTGCCCGGCTGCTGTTTCTCGATCCGCACACCCGCGAGCTGTACGCCGACTGGGAGCGCAAGGCCCGCGCGGTGGTCGGCAACTTGCGCTTGGTCGCGGGGCGGTTTCCCGAAGACGCCCTGCTGGCAGGGTTGATCGGCGAGCTGTCCATGAAGAGCCCCGAATTCGTGTCCCTGTGGGCAGATCATCGCGTCAAGCCGTGTGAGGCCGACACTTACGACCTCCGCCATCCGCTGGTCGGCGCGTTCACCGTCACACAGCAGAACCTCAAGATCGCCCGCAACGCCGAGCAGTCCCTGTGCCTCGTCACGACCGCTGCCGGTTCCGCGTCGGCGGACACGATGGAACTGCTGGCCCGATCCGTCCAGGGGAAAAATATCCAAGACCTCCAGCGCGGCGGAGGTTCGCCGGGACCGAGCAATGCGCGGGTGCCGCGCACGGCGTCCAGGTCAAGCCGGTCGAATACAAACGGCAGCTCCACAGCGTGAGCCGCACCCAATCGCTCGTCCAATGCTTGTGAACGCCAACTGAACTCGTATGGGCGAGTCGTCGCTGGGTGCTTACGCGTGGACGGCGGACAACTCCGCGTTTCACCGAGGGATTTGACCTGATCGGCAACCTCGGGCCGGGGATCGGTGGCCCGCACGATCGCACCCAGACTGCCGGCCGCGCCGATCGCGGCCAGCCCGGCCACCCCGGCGCCCACCACCAGCACCTTGGCCGGCGGCACCTTGCCCGCCGCGGTGACCTGACCGGTGAAGAACCGGCCGAAGCTGTGCGCGGCCTCGACCACCGCGCGGTAGCCGGCGATGTTGGCCATCGACGACAACACATCCAGCGACTGGGCACGCGAAATCCGCGGCACCGCGTCCATCGCGAGCACCGTGATCGGGCGCGCGGCCAGCTTGTCGACAAGATCGGGCTTGAGTGCGGGCGAGATCAGGCTGACCAGCGTGGCGCCGTCACGCAGCGCGGCGATCTCGGGATCGTCGGGCGCGTTCACCTTCAGGACGATGTCGGCATCCCAGGTCTGATCAGACGAACCGATGTCGGCACCGGCCTCGATGTACGCACCGTCGGAGAAACTCGCCGCAGCGCCCGCGCCGGATTCGACGACGACGTTGTAACCGAGCTTGATAATCTGGCCGACCGTCTGCGGTGTGGCGGCGACACGCGTCTCACCAGGTAGAGATTCGCGGGGTATCCCGATGATGATCGTCAAAGTTCGGCACCGTCTCGTATCGCGGTGATGCGGCTCATCAGCGTTCCTACCCGGTGGTGACGGCCTTCAGTTCGTTCGGCCACCGTCATCTTGAGGGTCGGTCATGGTCGGGCTTCTTTTGGAAGGTTCGGTGGCCGGTGCGATGGCAGGTTGGGGTCCCTTCGACGCTGCAGATTCGGACTCTGTGAGGGTTGCGGTCAGAACCTGACCATCGCGGGCACGTCGGCAAGCACGCACTCTGGCATCGAGTCAGCCACTCGCAGAAGGAAGTTGAGCTTTTCAATACGTTCGCCTGAGCGTGGCGCTCCGTTCTTCTGGAACGGCACCGACAGACCGACCGACAGATCCATGACGACGTCGTCGATGACACCACCGGAGCGGCCCGAAGGAATGGCCAAGAGTTGGTGATCGACCGCGTAGCGATAACAGTCCAGCGCCTCGGTGATCGTGCCGACCTGGTTGGGTTTGAGGATGAACCCGCCTACCGCTGAGGATTCCACCGCGAGCTGCAGACGATCACGGTTGGTGACGATGAGGTCGTCACCCAGAATGATCGACTTGTCGATATTCGCTACAGCTTTGGAGTATCCGGTCCAGTCATCCTCGTCGAGGAGATCTTCGATGAAGACAAATGGGAACTCGTTGCTGAGCCGGCGGGTGTAGTCGATCACATCGTCGGAGCTGACGCGTTCCCCGTTGAGTTCGTAGGTTCCGTCCGCGGCGTCGTACATCTCGCTGGACGCACAGTCCAAAGCGAAGGCCATGGTGTCGGCAACACCGGCGCGCTCCACCGCGGTCATCAGCAGCCGCAGCACTTCCCGCGGGTCCGAGGACGGGCTTGCGAAACCGTACGACGACGCCACCTGCGGCTTGCGCCCCAGATACTCGGTGAGCACCTCTTCGAGCACGCCGAATAGTTTCACGCTCTTCTCGACGGCATCCTGAATCGAGGACGCGTTGTACGGCATGACGATGAACTCGTTGAAGGGCTGCACGACACTGCCGTAGCGTCCGCCGTTGATCATGTTGAAGCTCGGCACCGGGACCTGGGTGACCGGCCCGGGGCCGAAGTGCTTGGCGATCCACGAGTAGGTGGGCAGGCCTGCGGCGGCCGCGGTGGCGCGCAACAGGGCGATGGACGTCGAGTAGATGGCGTTGCCGCCGAGACGGCTCTTGTTGGGTGTGCCGTCGAGTTCGACCATGAGTCGGTCGTTGGCTTCGAGGTCGAGTTCCGTGCCGACCAATGCTGGTGCGATCTCGTTGTTTACCGCGTCGACGGCGCGGTGGACGCTGAGCCCGTTGTACTCGGCGGGGTCTCCGTCACGCAGGATGAACGCTTCATGTGCGCCCACGGAGCTGCCTGTCGGTGCGGCACCTCGCCCGATATGGCCGCTGTCCGTGGCTATTTCGACCTCAACGAGAGGTCGTGTCTTGCAGTCGAGGAGCTGACGTGCGGTCACTGAGGTGATTTTCATGATGTCTTTCGAATCCGGGGCGGGTCAGGCCGGTCGCGCGGGGATGTAGAGGATGTTCAGGTCGCACAGGTTGGTCCCGGTGTTACCGGTGAAAACTGCGTCCCCGATGGCAACCAGCGCCTCGTGGGTGGCGTGAGTACGCAGGGCTTCGTGCAGATTCACGCCGCACTGTTCGGCGCGGGCCAGGCTGGTCGAGTCACACAATCCGCCTGCCGCTGTGGTGGTGCCGTCGGTGCCCTCGGAGTCGAGTGAGACCATGGCAGCACCAATCGTTTTCGTAGCGGCAAGGGCAAATCCGGCCACCAGCTCATGACCGGGCCCGCCGTGTCCACCGATGATGCTGTTGTCCGGGATGTGGGTGGTGGTCTCGCCGGCTGCGATCAGGACGCAGGGCGGTGCAATCGGGTTTCCACTGGCCTGGGCCTCACGGGCGATGGATGCGAAAAATGTTCCGGCATCGCTGCTCTCGCCCTCGAGGAAGGAGCTCACGATCATCGCCGGAAGTCCCATGTGTTCGGCAATTTCCTTGGCGTACAGGCAGGAATCAGGAAGCGTGTTCAGCAGGAAATATGTGTTGTCCGGGAATGCCTTCGGCGTCTCGTCTTCCTCACCGGCAGACTGGAGATAGTCGACGATCGAGCGGGGCAACCTGTCCGCGAGGTCATAGTTGTCGATGACGGCTCGCGCATCGGCGAGCGTTGTCGTGTCCGGGCCGATCGGTGTGGACGCGTAGTTGGCGTAGGGCCTGGTGATATCGCCGGACGGCGGATTGCCCACTGCGTCGGAAATTCCGAAACCGATCAGTTCCGCACCGGACCGGGCGATGCGCTGGGCGAGGCGGCCGCCGTTGGTCTGTGAGATGTGTCGCCGGATGGCGTTGATCTCGTAGATCCCTGCGCCGCTCTTGAGTAGGACGTCGGTGGCGTCCATCTCGTCTTGCAGCGTGATTCCCTCTATGGGACAACTCATCAGCGCTGACGAGCCACCGGAGATGACGGCGATGAACAGGTCATCAGGGCCGGCCTGATCGGCGAGCGCCAGGATCTCCAGCGCGGCTTTATGGCCGGTTTCGTCGGGAATCGGGTGGCCCCCGACGTGAACCTCGGTGCGCTGGAACCGGTCGCTGTCCTCGGAGATCTTGACGATCGCGATGCCGCGGGTGAGACGGTCGCCGAGGATCTCATCGATTGCCATGGCCATGTGGTTGCAGGCCTTGCCGGCGCCGACCAGATAGATGTTCTTCTTGGTCGACAGATCCCAGCTGCGGGTGCCGATGGTGAGAACGTCGCCATCGAGGCGCGTGATTTCCTTGATCCGGTGGTAGGCGTCCAATCGGGTCAGAACCTTGTCGGCGATGTTCAGGACAATCGACCGTGATTCGCTGTCTCCCAACCGAATGAGATCGCCGTAGTTCTTGATCTTGTTCACTTCGGTGTCTCCATGGGGTAAGTGGTGGTCATTCCGCGAACGGTGTGTCCCACAGCGTCAGGGGCGTCCCGATGCCTTTGGCGAGCGCCGTGCTATAGGTTTCGAATCCCCAGCCGAGGTCGAACACCGACATGCCGCAGGCGATGAACACCGTGCGTCGGCCATCGCCGTGATCACGATCGGCAGGTGCCTGAAGGACCGTGCCGAGGTCGGTGAAGTCTTTGAGCGGCGGCAGCCTCTCGTCGTCGATCAAGCGGTAGAGCGGACCGCCGATGACACCGTTGTATGCGGCCTGTTTGTCGGGGGATGCCACGGCCTCTTCCACGTAAGCCTCATGCAGGGCAACGTGATCGAGCACGATGTGGTTGTCCAGCCAGAAGGCGTCATCTGCTGAGATCGGTCCGGAGACGAGGACGGTGGCCTCGGGAGCAAGCCAGTCATTCTGGATGACGAGAGGTTTCACGCGCGAGGCGGCCACGGTGACGACCTCGGCGTCGGCCACTGCCGTCTGCAGATCGTTCTCGACGACGGCGTCGACACCGAGGGCCTGCCGCGCCCAACTGGCCAGGTTCTCGGCAGCCGCCTCGAAGATGTCGAAGCAGTACACACGCTTGAGGTCTGGTAGCTGACTGGCGATCGCCTTGAGACAGGCCCGGTTGATCGGCCCACAGCCCAGAACTGCGACCGAGCTCGCTGTGGCGCTTGCCAGGTGACGTGCTGCGACCGCTGGCACCGCCCCGGTTCGGGCGGAGCTCAAAAGATTGGCCGACATGAGGCACAGTGGCTCGCCGGTCTCCTTGTCGTTGAGCATCAAGGTCAGGACCGATCGTGGTAGTCCTTTTGCGGTGTTGGCGTGGTTGGAGCCGTACCACTTGTTGCCGCAGACATCGAAGCGCCCTCCGAGGTAGCCGGGCATGGCCACAAAACGCCGGTCCGGGCCGGCCAGCGGCATGTTCGGGAACGGGCTGGACGTCGGAAAGACGACTCCCATGCCGTGGCTGTTGTGGTTGGGTCCGCCCATCAGGTAGTCACCCTGAGCGAGAAGTCCAAACACCTCCTCGCAGACGTCGACGCAGCGTGTGACGTCGAGAACGCCCGCGTCGATGCAGTCCGGTTCGGACAGAAACAGAAAATCGGTGCGTGCACCCATTGGTACTCCTGCGATACGGCGTCCAGCTCAATTGAGTTGGTTGTCAGAGGATTTCGAGTCGCTGGAAGGTCCGCGAACTCGACTGCATCAACTCTCGCATCAAGCTAACGATCGGTCCAGCGATAGATTTCGCCGTATAATGTTCGAAAAATACGATTGATTGGAGCGGCAATGCTCAATCTGCACCGCATGCGTTTGCTGGTGGAACTGAGCAGGCGCGGCACGCTGGCACAAGTGGCGCAGGCACTATCGTTCAGCACCTCGACCATTAGTCAGCAGCTCAGCCAGCTGGAGACCGAGGCGGGTGTTCGCCTTATTGAGCCGGTCGGACGAGGTGTCGGTTTGACCGCTGCAGGACACATACTTGTCGAACATGCCGAGCGAATCTTGCAGCAGATCGATCGCGCAGAGGCGGCCCTCGCGGCGACCCGCTCGGAGATCGTCGGCGTCGTCAAAGTGGCCACATTCCAGACGGCAGCGATCTCCCTCATTCCTGACCTACTGCGCATACTGGGCGAACGCCACCCTGGGCTCACGGTGTACCTGTCTGAGATCCAACCCGACGCCGGAGCCGCAGCACTGCTGGCCCGCGAGTTCGACCTGGTCCTCGGCGAGGAGTACCCCGGGCACGAACTACCGCCGCCGGCGGGAATCGAAAGCCGGCCCCTGCTGAGCGACGTACTGCGACTCTACGTGGGCTCGCAGTTACGGCCACACGCCACAAAGGCCTCGCTTTCGGACTTCGCCGATCTGCCCTGGGTGCTCGAACCAAAAGGCAAACCCGCCCGCGCCTGGGCTGAATCAGCCTGCCGAGCAGCAGGGTTCGAGCCCGACGTCCGATACGAGTCGGCCGACCTGTTGGTGCAGGCACGGCTGGCAGAGACTGACCATGCGGTCGCAGTCCTGCCTGACCTCGTGTGGAAAACACGCCGAGCTGAGGCACAGCTCGTCGATCTTCCCGGTCTGCCCGTCCGGCAGGTCTACACCGCCGTGCGGACCGGCGCCGAGACGCGCCCGGTGCTCGCCGAGATCAGAAACGTACTGGTAACAATCTCGCGTCCGCAGGGGGTGGGTTGATGCCACGCTGACAAAGCGTCAGATAATTCCGGCCACACGAAGGCACTTCGTCTAGTGCATCCACGCGCGGTGGACTGGAAACTTCCTACATGATCTCCCCGACACCGCCGCACGAGAGCCGCCCCAGTGCCGCCCTGTCGACCGCGCCAGACCAGACGGAGCTCCTGCCGTTCTACCATCCAGACCTCTTTAACGATCCCTATCCGCACTTCCGGCGGCTCCGCGATGAATTTCCCGTCCTCAAGCTGGACGACGGCACGTACGTTCTCTCGCGGTACGCGGATATTTCCACAGTGCTACGGCACGCGAAAACCTCGGTGCAGCAACTCGATTTCGGCGCCTTCGACATCTTCCACTCTGCGGTGATCGGACTGGATGCGCCTGCCCACACCTGGCACCGGAGACTCGTCAACAAACTGTTCACCCCGAAGTCGGTACGCAGCTGGATGTCCACCACCGCCTCCTTTGTCGAACAGGCATTGTCCGCGGTGGAGTCGACGGGCCACATCGAGGCGGTACGTGAACTGTGCCTCGTCCCAACGCATGCGACGATGTGCTGCATGCTCGGCATGACCGGCGAGCACGCAGACGAAGTACGTCACTACACGTATGAATTCGCTCGCGGCTTCGGCATCGTGGCCACCGACGACGACCTCAAGGCCGGCGCCGAGGGCAGTGAATGGCTCGAAAAGTACTGCGCCGATGCGATCGCGCAGGTACGCCGAGAGCCCCAGCCCGGTGTCATCGCCGCCTATATCGACGCCGAGGATCGCGGCGACATCACCAGTCGGGAAGCAACGGCGAACATCATGCTGTTCCTGGCAACCGGCCACTTTTCGACGGTGACGCTCGTTGCGCACGGTTTGGAGCGCATGGCCAGGGACCCTGAGCTTTTCGCCGTTTTTCGAGACGATCCCGCGGTTCGGCCGAAGATCGTGAACGAGCTGGTGCGGTTCATCACACCGGAAACCGGTGTCACACGTCTGCTGCTCGAGGATGTGGAGGTCGCCGGCACCGTGATACCGGCCGGCGCGCCCGTGTACGTGTTGCTTGCATCGGCCAACCGCGACGAGCGTGCCTTTGCCGACCCCGACCGGTTCGACTACCGACGCTCGACTCAGGGAAGTCAGCAGCTTGCCTTCGCCGCTGGGCCCCATTCCTGCATGGGGCAGATCCTGGCTCGCCAGTCGACCGAGACCATCCTGACTGCTGTCACGCAGCGCTGCAAGGCAATTGAGCTAATCGGTGAGCCCGTGTACAACAGTATCCAGCATGCCCGTCAATGGAAGACGATGAATCTGCAGCTGACCTTCTGATAGGACATCGGCGAGTTCCGACGCGGGCCTCACTGCTGCTGCAGTGAGGCCCGTCGTGTCTTCAGTGGCCGCGGGCAACCCACTGGTGATAGTTCACCAGCTCGTCACCAATCGTGGTGTTGTCACCGTGTCCGGTATGGACGACTGTGTCGTCGGGCAGCGTGCCGAGCCGGTTCTTGATCGAGTCGAGGATGGTCGGGAAATCCGAGAAGGAGCGACCGGTGGCACCCGGGCCGCCGTGGAACAGGGTGTCGCCGGAGAACACTGCGCCGAGTTCGGGGGCGAACCAGCACACCGAACCCGGTGAGTGGCCCGGGGTGTGCAGGCCGAGCAGTTCGATTCCGCCGACCTGAAGGGTCGCGCCGCCGTCGACGGCGTGGAACTGCTCGGCGGGGTGGGTCATCTGCCACAGCACATCATCGCCCGGGTGCAGCAGCACCGGAGCATCGAGGGCTCTGCCGAGCTCGGGGGCGACGGTGACGTGGTCATTGTGACCGTGGGTGCAGACCACGGCCACGACGTTACGCCCGGCGACGGCATCGATGATGGGGGCAGCGGTGTGGGCGGCATCGAAGACGATGACATCCGAGTCATCGCCAACGAGCCAGATGTTGTTGTCGACGTCCCAGCTGCCTGCGTCGAGTTCGAACTTTCCCGAGGTGACGATGCATTGGATGGTGCCCATCAGAGCATGACCACCGAACGCAGGACTTCGCCGGCATGCATCTTCTTGAAGGCGTCTTCGACATCGTCGAGGCCGATACGTTCGGTGACGAACTTCTCCAACGGCAGCCTGCCCTGTAGGTGCAGCGAGATCAGGGTCGGGAAGTCGCGCTCCGGAAGGCAGTCTCCGTACCAGGAGGATTTGAGCGCCCCGCCATGCGAAAAGAGGTCTACCAAGGGCATGTCAAGGGTCATTGCCGGCGTGGGCACGCCGACCAGGACGACGGTGCCGGCAAGGTCACGTGCGTAGAAAGCCTGCTTCCACGTCGCCGGCCGGCCCACAGCGTCGATCACCACATCAGCGCCGAAGCCACCGGTCAGATCCTGAATCGAGGTCACGACATCGGCGTCGGCCCCGTTCACTGTATGAGTGGCCCCAAATTCACGGGCCTTCTCCAACTTCCGGCTATCCAGGTCGACTGCGATGATCGTCTTCGCGCCGACCAGGGCCGCGCCGGCAATGGCGGCGTCACCGACGCCGCCACAGCCGATGACGGCGACGGTGTCATCGCGGGTCACGGCACCGGTGTTGATCGCGGCACCGATGCCTGCCATCACCCCGCACCCCAGCAGGCCTGCGACGGCGGGATCCGCCGCGGAATCGACTTTGGTGCATTGTCTTTCATGGACCAGGGTCTTTTCGACGAAGGCGCCGACGCCCAACGCCGGGGAGAGCTGAGTGCCGTCGGTCAGCGTCATACTCTGGGTGGCGTTGAAGGTCTCGAAACACAGGTGCGGTCGGCCGCGTTTGCAAGCTCGGCACTGGCCGCACACCGCGCGCCAGTTCAAGATGACGAAATCACCTGGCTCCACGTTGATCACGCCCTCGCCGATGGCTTCGACGGTGCCGGACGCCTCGTGGCCCAGTAGGAACGGGTAGTCATCGGAGATGCCGCCCTCGCGATAGGTCAGGTCGGTGTGACAGACCCCGCAGGCGATGACCTTGACCACCACCTCACCCGGACCCGGGTCTGGGATCACGATGTCGGTGACCTCCACCCGGGCACCCTTGGAGCGAGAAATCAACCCACGCACAGTCTGACTCATTGAAGCGAATTTCCTTTAACTGTCATTTGCATCTGCATTTGCACTCAACGGGGCACCTAGGGAAGGCAGGCGCCAATGACCCCACGTATTTCCGCACGCTCGTTTCAGGCGATCTTGACGTCGCCCACCATAGTCAGAAGACCGTGTACACCTTGAGCACCGTTTCGTGCAGCTCCCATACACCGCTCCACCCCTTCGGGAAAACCGCGCTGTCGCCGTAGGTGAGTTCGAGAGGTTGGCCACCATCCTCGGTCACCGTCATCCGACCGGAGAAGATTGTGAAGGACTCGTTGGTCTCGAACTTCCAGCGCGACAGACCGGCGGCACATTTCCATATGCCGACTTCGAGAATTCCGTCACCCGCCCAGAGCTTCTTGCCTTCGGTGGCCATCGGTGCGCCTGTTGCCTCGGGCAGTGGACCCCAGTCATCGAGAGTCACTGAGTTGGGCTCGGGGATTATGGCGGCACTCAGCGATGAGGTGCCATGTACAGTCACGTTTCTCCTTCGATCAAGGTGGTTAGGTGGCTACGTTTCTGGCGTCACACTTCAGCATGTGCGAATGTCTCCCGGACCCATGTCGTCGCGGTGTCGCAGGGGTCGAGGCCACTGTCGGCATCGTGGCGACCGGTCTCGCCGATTTGCGTCGCGCCAAGCCCGGTTACTGCAGCGATCAGAGTTGCGATGCCGTTGTTGTAGGTGTCATAGCTGCTGTCGCCCAGGCCGAAAGCGGCGAACCGGGTCGACGACAGGTCCGGCTGCAGGGCCTTTAGAGCGTCGAAGAACGGTATGGCGGTGTCGGGCAGATCCCCTTCGCCATAAGTCGAGGTGATGAGGATGACCAGCGGTTGTCCGCCAAGCTCATCCACCGGGTAGTCGCCCATACTGTGCACCTCGGCTGAGGTGTCGAAATCAGCCAGAGCCGTGGCGATTTCGTCGGCGACCATCTCGGCGTTTCCGGTTTCGGTACCGAAGAGGATGGTGACCGTTCTCATTGATCCGACTCCCTGCGAGTATGTTGTTGCGCCCGGCCGTCACCCGGACGCTGCGGTATATTAAGTGCAGCAACTGAATTAGATGCTGAGGTGGCGATTAAGAGCATGTGCTTTCGATCGGTGATCTTGCGCCGACAACGACCGGGCGGTGCTTCTCTTTGTTCGATGGCCTCGATCCGCCGCCAATCTGCAAAATTGACAACATTTCTAAGCGATGGCTCTAGCGCCTTATATCCCGCTCTGCCGACTTCGAGACGTCCGCTTGCCATGTCGTTGGCGATGGTGTCGACCACTTGTCGAGCGTCCTTGCGGGTCTCTGGGATGGCGCCTCGCGGTCCACGGTTGAGCCATCCCACCCGATAGACGTTCTTCCCGGACCACTCCCCGGTCGGGCAGCTCCGATCGTCATGAGCTCCATGGGTGAATCCGATTGCTGTGATCACAGAGTCAACGGCTATTTCGGTCACCGGGGCGAGCCCATTCGGACTACTCGCCCTCAGGTGTGCGCGACCATCGCCATTTGTGATCGATTCAGGAGTGAGTTGGAAGTGTAGGCGCACTTGAGTGCGTGTCTCCTCCGGTGTGGATGAGTCGGTGGCGGTGCCGATATAGGGACGTAGCAGTTCTGCGGCCGGTCCGATGTCGTTGTCGCTCATGCCTGTCACAGTGATGTCGATGTTTGGCAGGGACAGCAGCTCGCGCATCATCGCGAGGTCAAATTTGGCGTGACACAGGCCAGATCGGCTGATGACGTCAATGCTGGTGAGTCTCCGAGGTCGGAGTTGTTCGAGAAGCTCGTCGTTGATGTCAGACCCATTCAGCTCCTCGGGGTCCTTTGACATCAGTCGAATCACGTCTATGGCAACATTGCCCATGCCGACCACGGCAAGGTGCCGACCGAGCGGCACGTACCGGCCGTCGGCATCGCGTGGAAGCGTATGTGCCGGATGGCCGTTGAGTGCGCGCAGCAGCATTCCAGCTCCGATCACGCGCGTCCCCGCTTGTTGCGGGATGCCCAGCGGGCGATCTTGGGGAAGTCCCGTGGCAAGCACAACGACGTCGAAGCAACTTGCAATGTCGGCGAAGTCGACGTCGGATCCCACGCACACGTTGCCGGCGAATCGCACGCCCTCTCGTGTGAAAAGTCGGTCGAACTGCCGTGTAACATTCTTGGTGCCCTGGTGGTCGGCCGCGATCCCGTAGCGGACAAGTCCATAAGGCGTCGGCATCGACTCGAAGACGGTGATCTCCGCCTGCGGCCACGCCTTCTTCAGAAATGTCGCGGCGTAGCATCCGGACGGGCCGCTTCCGACCACCGCGATGGTGACTCGCGAGGCCTCGATGGCCGTGTCAGATCGGGGGTGATGCGTTGATGTGGCTAGCAATCTACTTGTGCCGGATGGGTTTTCGTCAGTCATTTCTACACTTTCGCGGCGCGAGGCGGGTGGGCCACGCGAGGAGGCCGATGTTGTGGGCCCCGGTTGTCGATATGGACAGCAGACGCGCAAGGCGTCGGCCCGCGGAACTGAGAGTACATACGGTGTTGTCCGCGTCACACGGAACAAAGTGTCAGACGATACGGGCGAGACGTGCGTCAGACTGTCCATGGTGCCGATTCGAATATCTGCCGACCAGAACGGATCGTGGGCCGCCCGGCCGGGGGAGCCGCCGCGGCGACGCCGCCCCCCGGCCGGCGGCCGAGCACAACACGATCAGTCGGCGGTAGCGGTCTGAACCTTGGCGTAGAACTTCTGCAGCTGCTCACGGATTTCCCATTCACCCACGAATCCGTCTTCCATCAGAAACGAGACACCCGGCGCCAGTTCCACCGAACTACCATCGGCAGACCGCAACACTCCGCTACCACTGATGATGTGGATTACTTCGTCGAATCCCCGCGGCGCTGTGGTGAACCGGCCCGGCGTCACCTCCCACAGGCCGGACTTAAAGCCCTCGCCCGATACTGCTTCCGCAAGACGTGTTTCCGGTTCTCCCTCCGTCACACGCTCACGTGCCACGGGCGTGAAAGGCGTCCAATTGGAGTCGAACTTCTTCACAGATGATCCTGCTTTCTGAGGTGGAGTTTGCGTGCGGTCGTCGATCGTAACGGCGTTGTCTTCACTGCGTCTGCCCGAAAGTGCAGTACTTGACGATGTGTCGATGGCGTCGGGATCCTCCTTGACACTTCGGCGATGTGGTGTGAGCGCCCTCACGTAGCAACCTTTAAGAGCACGGACGGCTCGTGTGGGTTGACTTTTCAGCCAGGGCCGCACTTTGCACGACAACAAACTTTGTCAGGTCCGAGTCGCGGAGGAGCGTTATGTCAAACAGTAGGTGGACAAATCTATTTGTCGCGTACATGGCATTGGTGGGTGCGTTTCTGCCCTATGTCGGGTGGAGCCCCAGCCTCGGAACCATCAGCGAGGAGCTGGGTCTGAGCTACTCGCAGGCCGGCGGCATCTCCTCGATCACCGGCCTGGTCGCAGGTGTGATGATCCTGATCGGGGGTGTGGTGGCATCCCGATGGGGAAGCAAGAACGTCATCATGGCGGGTCTGGCAGCCGGGGTGCTGGGGCAGGCACTCTTCGCCATGGCCGACGGATTCAGCCTCATCATCGTTGCGAGGGTTCTCGCCGGCGTCTCGGTGGGGTTCTTGTGGGTCGCCACCTACACCATGGCGGCGAACTGGTTCCGGGACGTCAGGAAGACCGGGCGTGCACTTGGCGTCATGCTGTCCGGAGACGGAATGGGAGCCCTACTGAGTCTGTTCGTCTTCTCGGCCGTGCTTGCCGCCTTCGGCTGGCGCATGGGCCTGACCGTTCAGGCTGTCTGCATGGGTGCCGTCCTCGTCGTGGTGCTCTTCGTGTCGAAGAACGCGCCCGTCGCCGTAGGCCAAGCGCTACATTCGCTGCCCGCAGAACCGGTGTCGGGTGTCTCTGCTGAGCGGCCGTATCGCTCGCTGGCGAACCGAAATGTGCTGTCAGCACTGCTCTTCTGGATTGGTGGCGTGGGCCTGTTCGCCGCGATCTCGAGCTGGATGCCGTCAATCCTCGTCGAGGAAGCAGGCGTGTCGGAATCGCTGGCCGGGTTCCTGACCGCACTGTTCTCCATCGCCGGCTCGGCCGCGGCACTGTCGGTGCCCATCCTTGCCGAACGGCTGGGCAGTCCGAAGAAGATCATCACGGTGGGTGGGTTCGTGACGGCAGGTTCGCTTGCGGCGATGACGCTCTTCCTAGCCACCGGAAACTACGTCATGGTCATCCTGCTCGTTCCGCTGATCGGTATCGGCGTTTACGCGAGTGAATCATTGTCGTTGGCCGAAGCCGTCGAGTCAGTGCACCCGAAGTCTGCGGGTGTGGTCAACGGCATCATTGTCGGGGTCCCCTGGATCGTGAGCGGATTCGCCTATCCGTACCTGTTGGGGGCCGTCAAGGATGCCACCGGCAGCTTTGTCCAGGGTTTCGTGGTGCTGACCGTCGCCACCATCCTGCTGTGCGCCGTCACGCCGTTCTTCATCAAGGAAACCGCCCCTGTCGCAGAGCCGAACTCCGACGCGCTGCAACCACAACGCTGAACGGACTGGGTGGCAGTGGCGTGCGGTATTGCCTCAACGGGATACCGCACGCCACTGCGTGACTCACCGCGCGACCGCGGGCCACGGCAGTTCGTTGAACCACCACACACACCCGTGGAGCGACAGCTCAGCGCTGACGGGTCGCCATACAGATCGTGTCCCTAGCTAGCTAGCTAGCCCCAAGACCGGGTACACCGGCGAGCTCGATCGCGAGCACACCAGAGACGATGAAGGTGATCCCGATTGCCATCTTCATGGTCAACGGGTCGTTGAACAGGAAGCGCGCCACTATCGCGACCAGCGCTACGCCGCATGCGGTCCAGACGCCATACGCCACACCCACCGGCATGCCCAGGCTCAGGGACACCCACAGCAGAGAAAGCGACACGGCGTAACCGGACAAGACTGGCGCAATCCACCGCTTTCTGCGGAATCCCTCCGAAGCACGCAGGGCCAAGGTGGCCCCCACCTCGATGACGATCGCTGCCCCCAACACAAACCACATCATGTGGACTGCTCCTTCGGTGAGTGCGAGCCCAGTTCGACGAACATCACCCCGGCGATGATCAGCGCGATCCCACCCACGATGGGCCAAGTCAGCGGCTCGTCGAAGAAGACGGCCGCCAAGGCGGCGGTGCCGGCGGTGCCGACCGCCCCCCAGATTCCGTACGCCACCCCGACAGCGAGGCCGGTCCGAAGAACCAGCGTCAGCCCCACAAACGCGCAGACGTAGCCGATGACTGCCAGTACCAGCCATCCCTTGTTGTCGTGAGACGCACGCAGGGCCAGCGTCCCGGTGAGCTCAAAGGCTATGGCAGTCCCCAACAGGGCCCACCGCTTCACTGCACCGTCCTCCCATCTGACACCAAGCGTCCAAACCCGGAGGGTCCTTGTGCGCGAGCTCTTTCGCCCAGTTTCAACAGCCGGTGCGTCGGCTGTCGCCGGCGCGAGGCAGCAGGGCGAGTTCAGCTGCCCGAGGTCGGCAATTGTTCGGCCACAAATCCCCGGAAGACATTCTCGGTGAGCCGCGAGACGTTGTTGTCGTAGGAGTTGTACGACAGACAGGCGCACCACGCTATCGATCCGACACCGAAAACTGCTCCGCCGTTGGGGTATTCAAGAAAGACCATGTCCGCTCGGATCTCGCCGTCCCAGATTGCGGACAGCTGGAGCTCCTCGCTGAAGACCGCCCAGTCGTCGGTGTCGAAATCCCTGGCGCTGGCAAGGACCATCGTGTGCTCGGGTGTGCCGAGCGCGGCGTTGGTCTGGCAGATCTCGAATCCTGCAGCACCCCAGCTGTTTACCAGGCAGTCGAAGGCACCGATCTGCTCGTCGTCGCCGATGCCGTCGAAGATGAACGCCACTTTCGGGTCGAAGCTCGCCGGTTGCCGATCGTACGGCCGTCCGACGCTGCCTCCTTCGGCAATCGAGCCGACGCCAAGGAATCGCTGGGGAGGGCGACCGCGAAAACGCCAAAGTCCCCCGGGCTCACCGGTACTGCTGAGCGACGATTCGCCTGGCGCGGCGTTCCAAGTACGCTGCGCGGGTCCGCAGCGACGGATCTCCACTCCGGTCCCGGTCCCGTCAAGCGCAGTGACCCAATACAGCCCATTACCAGAGAGATAGATGAACCGGCCGCCTCCATTGACGTAGGCCTCAGCCGCATCGAGCATCGCTTCTGACCAGTACTCATTATGGCTTGCCGTCGAAACCACGCGATAATCTCTGAGACGCTCCACTCCCTCGTGGTGAAGCTCGAGGTCTGTGATGATGTCGTATTCGATACCCCGCTCCTCCAGCCAGTCGATGAGGTGCAGGTCGGCGTTGAACTGGTGCGGCGAGCCTTTGCCCAGATCAAGGAATGGCATGTCGCACTTGGGCCGCATGTTCACGACCGGCCGAAGCCAGGAGGAGTAGCACACTCCGCTACCGTCGGTGTGTCGGTCATACAGGCTCCGCATGCCCGTCTCGACCACGTACTTGTCCTGCTCCTGCCACGGATAGTTCGGCAGCGCACCGGAATACGCCCCCGTCGGGCCGAGCATCTGCTCGTTTCCGTACGCGAGATAGCTGAAGACGGGAAGCAGAATCGCGATTTTCGCGGTCGGGCGCCCGAGAGGCGGAACGACGAAAAACGGAACATAGTCTTCGTGGTCGCCCGCCGTGAGGTGCACGGCGTACACGCCGCTACGCAGATCGGACGGAACGGTCCACTCGAATGACGGCCTCCAGCCGGCGTCGGAAAGGTCGTCGTCGTGGAAGTGGATGGCGCCGTACTCCCCGGGCGCGTGCTTCCAGGCGAGCTCTCGGCCAGACCAGTTACGGCCGGTTACCCCACGCGTCGGCTTGTTGACAACCTCCCCGTGGTGTCCGTTGCCCGAGGTATCGACCACCGACCACGTGCTGATGTCCTGAGAGAAATCCCACGCCGCAGCCGCATCGGTGGGCGCAGATGCGTCGTCATCGCGAAGTGCTGCCAGCTCGTCGTCGTTGAGCGCGCGCGTGAACACTTTCGGGGCGTCGATCTTGCCGTTGTAGAAGTTGCCGACTTCTCCATCGGCTGTGGCCTCACCTGCGATCAGCAAGGCTCCTGTGCCCCATGCGTGGCCGGCAGGCATGGCCGCGGTTACGTGCCCGGCAAGCCCTACCGTAACGCCCGAGCTCGGCTCAAGCGCAAGACGTGCGGTTCCTGACGCGGACTCGTAAACCGCTGACACGAAGTACCATTGGTGAGCACGGACGGTTTGATCGACCGAGATAGCTGTCGTCCCCATGCGAAGTGTCAGTCGACCATCTTCGAGTCGCAGCGCGAACCCGTCGTCGTCGGCGTTGCCCTTTGCGATGATCGTTTGGACAGCCTTGCTGGGGAGCGTCGGACAGATCCACATCTGAAGTGTCAGGTCCCCCGCCGCGTCGAACTCTGTGGAGCCAGAGGTCCGGATGTAGGAACCGGTCCGCAGCTTCTGCAGGCCTCCGTCGTACTCCCCGTCCAAGCTGCTGGGAACCGCCACATCCTTGTAGCCCGGTCCCGCCGGGTTGGTGTCGCCATGGATGAGGCGGACCAGTCGAGCCGAGAAGCGGCCGGGCTCAGAACTCACCATGAAGGTGATTGACGCTCCAGGCTCGACACTCAACTTGTCTGCGTAACCGACAACCTTCATCCTGCTCCTCCGCTGTCTTGCTGACCGATAACCGGGGCACCGGCACGGGCGGGTGCCGGTGCCGACGTCACGGCTGTCATCGTGTTCCCATTGACGAACTTCCAATCTGCCCGCGATCGCGGGCGCCAGACAATCCGCCTCGTGTCAACCGTGCGCGAGGACGCCATGACGGTTCGTCAACAGCCGTCGTGTGCGGCCCCTCTCCGAACTTCAGTCGTCGAGGGATAGTTCGGGGCGCCGGGTCGCCACGGTGAACCCCCAGGCGAAGGCCAGCGCCAGTGACCCGAGCACGGCCCATGCCACCGGCCGCGATCCCCCGACGAGATCGCGCAGGTTTTGGAGGACCAGCACAAACACTGCGACCAGACAGACCAGGGCCACCAAGGGGACAACAATGACTCGGCCAAACGATTCATCGAGAGCGCCCGAGCGCCATCGTCGACCGAAGAAGACCAGCGCCGACAGGGTGGTGCCGAGGAGCATCACGATGAACCCGACAGTTGTGGCGCCCGCGAACCAGCCGTAGAGCTCGGTCGCGGGATCCAGGCGGGTCACGATCGCCACGAGGACGAAGACGGCTGCGATCACGGTCACGACGTGGGAAGCGGTGGAGGGTGACCCGTGCCGTTCGTGGCGCGTGCCCAGTACTGCCGGCAATGCCCCCCGATTCGAGATGTTGAACACGTAACGGGAGGACACGTTCTGGATGGACAGCAGACATGCGAAAAGACTTGTCACGAACAGCACCTGGACGACGTGTTCTGCGGTGCCGCCCAGGTAGTGCGCCACGGCACCGGGAAGCATTGCAACCGGATCCGCGGCGGCGATTCTGACCGCCTCCTGGTCGCCCCAGGCAGAGATCAGCGCCCACGTGGATACCACGTAGAACACCCCGACCAGGGTCACCGCGAGATAGGTCGCTATCGGGATCGTGCGGTTAGGGTCGCGGCACTCGTCACGAAAGACCGCCGTGGCCTCGAACCCCAAGAAGCTCAGGAAGCAGAACAACAGTGCCAGCCCGGGTGCTCCTGATAGCAAAGCCTCGGGTGCGGTGAAGCCGCGCGACATACCCTCCGGGCCACCACCGTTGGCGAAGACAGCCGCATCGAGCGCCAGGACGATTCCCACCTCGGCGACCAGCAAGACGCCGAGCACCTTCTTGGACAAGTCGATGTTGCGGTATCCCAGGGACGCGGTCGCGACCATGCATACGTAAGAGCCCACCCACCACGGAGCGCTGACACCCCACGACGCGAGCAGCGCGGTGATACCTGAACCTAGAAGGCCGTATACGCCGACCAGGACAGCGAGGTAGGCCAGCAACGCCAGGAAGGCAGTCCCGAACCCAGTCCGGCGCCCCAGCCCGGTGCCGATATAGGAATAGAAGGCACCCGCATTCGGCACATACGGTGTCAGCGCCGTGAAAGCGACCGAGAACAGCAGCAGGATGCAGGTGCTCACGATGAAGGTCGCGGGGAGTCCGATTCCGTTACCGGCGTTGATGCCAATCGGCACTGTACCGCCCATGGCGCCAAGAGGGCCCGCGAAGGCGGCGACAATGAAGACGATTCCCCATACCCCCATTGAGCCGCTGAGGCGTTGCGCCCCAACGGGCTTGGACGTGTCGCAGGATACAAGTTCGTCAGACATGGGAAATGACAACCCTTCTCGAGGATCTGCTCGGCGAGCCGAGCACGTGCGCCGGCGACGGTATCAGGTCATCCTCGATGGTGAGTCGTCCAGCACCTAGTGACAGGTTGTCAGCTCCGACGAGCAGAACATGATCATGCTGTCGGGTCAACGACGGTCGGTGACGATGGGCCGCACTCTCGAAGGAGGCGTCAACGCTGCCGGCCGACGCCGCACGCTTCAGTGCCGCTTGCGCAGTCCGGCGCGCATGGCCGCGATGACGGCCGTTCTCGGAGCGTATGCATCCCGACGCAGCTCTCTGAGGACACTGTGTTGCCAAACTCATCGACTCGCTGCACGCCCGTCACAACGCGGGCCGATGGCCCCGCACCTGGGAGCCCGTACCGGGGGAGTTCCTCGATGCCCTCGACATGGCCGCCTCGCCAGCAAGTCGCTCGTAGCCGCAGTTGGGTCCAGTCGCGACCACTGCGCCGTTCGTCAGCAGTTCCAGTGGCAGCACTGAAGACGTCTCGCCAGACCAGCGGATCGCGCTGGGTCAGACCGTAGCCACGTCGACGGTCCCGTGTACCGACGCAGAGTCGTCGGCATCCCGCGCGGCGTGGAACTCGGGGTAAGTCCCCTGGGGTGGTGGGGTTTCGGGTCTGCGGCTGGCCGGGCTGGGCTGTGTCCGGTGTGTCGTTGAGGGCTTTGGGGTGGGCCATCGCGTAGTGGTCAGTGAGTTACCTACCAAG
>Ga0182741_1000376_pt1 | contig 68472 bp, 57 predicted proteins | sample eDN5th37CBELigOP_FD_128874 | JGI IMG/M metagenome (GOLD analysis project Ga0182741, IMG submission 128874) | Enriched Organic Plus compost microbial communities from Emeryville, California, USA - eDNA 5th pass 37_C BE-Lig OP (version 2) (version 2) ...
AGCGCGCTCACACCCTACAACGCAAGGAGTTCAGCGCCACCGAAACCTAACGACAACTACCACCACCATCAACCGGCCAATCTAATTGTCGCCGACCGGACAAAGTAGTTGACGCCGGACACTTTTTCCGGCGTCGGCCCGTCGCGGGACGCTGTACTACCGTTCGAGAGCGGTCCTGTTTCCGTTTACGGCTGCCGCCCGTGCGGCTCGCCCGCACCACCGCCAGGACGCCGGTACGACGGCGCGGACCAGTGCCGCGCGAGCGACGCCTTGACCTCCTCGTCCGAAGTCTGGCTGAAATCCTCATACCAATTGCCGACGCCGAAGAACGGTTCGGGCGTGCGCAACACCACGACCTCATCCGCTTCGGACCGCAGGCGCTCCACCGTATCGGGCGGCGCCACCGGCACTGCCACGACCGCGCGCGCCGGCTGGAGGCGACGTAGCGCCTGTACCGCGGCGCGCATGGTCGCCCCGGTAGCCAATCCGTCGTCGACCAAAAGAACCGTGCGCCCGCGCACCTCCGGCGGCGGTCGTGTTCCCCGATAGGCGCGATCGCGCCTCGCCAGTTCGGCCTGCTCACGCGCGATCACCGCATCGACGGTGCGTCGGTCGATCCCGAGGCTAAGTAGCAGGTCTTCGTTGAACACGATGGCGCCGCCGCTGGCTATCGCCCCCATCGCCAGTTCCTCGTGGCCCGGCGTGCCGAGCTTACGAACCAACATCAGATCTAGCGGCGCGCGCAGAGCCTCCGCGACCTCCGCGGCCACCGGAACGCCCCCGCGCGGCAGGGCAAGCACCAGGACGTCGTCCTGATCCGCATACTGCCGCAGAGCGGCAGCCAAGCGCTGACCGGCCTCGCGCCGGTCACGGAATCGCATCTGCGCCACGGCAGCTCCCACGCGTCGCCCGGAGAATGGACCGCAGGCTAATCTGGCGCCGACCAGCGACGATACAAGGCAAATCCCGGCGAGCAGGCAATAAAAAAGGCCCTTACGGGCCTTTTCTAGGGGGACGAGTGGAACCCGCTTAGAGTTCCACCGCCTTCATGCTCAGACGGATGCGACCCTGACGGTCGACCTCGAGCACCTTGACCTTCACGATCTGACCTTCCTTGAGCTTGTCGGAGACGTTCTCCACCCGCTCTTCGGAGATCTGCGAGATGTGCACCAGGCCATCGCGTCCGGGCAGGATGTTGACGAAGGCGCCGAAGTCCATCAGCTTGCTGACTCGGCCTTCGTACACCCGGCCGACTTCCACGTCCGCGGTGATCAGCTCGATGCGGCGGCGGGCCTCGTCACCCTTGCTCTTGTCGACCGAGGCGATGGTCACGGTACCGTCGTCCTGGATGTCGATCGAGGTGCCGGTTTCCTCGGTGATGGCGCGGATGGTAACGCCACCCTTGCCGATCACATCGCGGATCTTCTCCGGATCGATCTTCATCGTGATCAGGCGCGGCGCGAACTCGGACATCTCGCGGCGGGGCTCGCTGATGACCTCGTTCATCTTGCCGAGGATGTGCAGCCGCCCTTCCTTCGCCTGATTCAGCGCGATCTGCATGATCTCGCGGGTGATGCCCTGGATCTTGATGTCCATCTGCAGCGCGGTGACACCGTTCTCGGTACCGGCCACCTTGAAGTCCATGTCGCCCAGGTGATCCTCGTCGCCGAGGATGTCGGACAGCACCGCGAACTTATCGCCTTCCAGGATCAGGCCCATCGCGATACCGGCCACCGGCGCCTTGATCGGCACGCCGGCATCCATCAGCGACAGCGAGGTGCCGCAGACCGACGCCATGGACGAGGAGCCGTTCGACTCGGTGATCTCGGAGACCACGCGGATGACGTACGGGCACTCTTCCGGCGTGGGCATGACCGCCTGGACGCCGCGCTTCGCGAGCCGGCCGTGGCCGATCTCGCGCCGCTTCGGGCTGCCGATCATTCCCGTCTCGCCCGTGGAGTAAGGCGGGAAGTTGTAGTGCAGCATGAAGGGCTCTTTGCGCTCGCCCTCGATGGCATCGATGATCTGCGCATCGCGGCCGGTGCCGAGCGTAGTCACCACCAGCGCCTGGGTCTCGCCGCGGGTGAACAGCGCCGAACCGTGAGTCCGCGGCAGCACGCCCACCTTGACGGTGATCGGACGTACGGTGCGGGTATCGCGGCCGTCGATACGACGCTCGCCGCGGAGAATGCGGCCGCGCACGATCTGCTTCTCGAGGTCCTTGAACGCCTTGGCGACGTCCTTCTCGGAGAAGCCGCCTTCCTCGCCGGTAACCAGCTTGGCGACGACGTCCTTCTTCACAGCCTCGATGGCGGCGACGCGCGCCTGCTTCTCGACGATGCGGTAGGCGTCGTCCAGCGCTTTCTCGGCCAGCTCCGACAGAGCCTTGGTCAGCTCCTCGCTCTTGACCGGCGGCTGCCAATCCCAGCGCGGCTTGCCAGCCTCGGCGGCCAACTCGTTGACGGCCTTGATGACGGTCTGCATCTCGCGATGACCGAACATCACCGCCTCGAGCATGACCTCTTCGGACAGCGTCTTCGCCTCGGACTCCACCATCAGCACCGCGGACTCGGTACCGGCGACCACCAGGTCGAGCTCGGAATCCGCCAACTGAGACAGCGTCGGGTTGAGCAGGTACTGGCCGTTCTTGTAACCGACGCGGGCAGCGCCGATCGGGCCATTGAACGGCAGACCGGAAATCGCCAGCGCGGCGGAAGTGCCGATCATCGAGGGGATATCGGGGTCGATATCCGGGTTCACCGACAGCACGGTGGCGACCACCTGCACGTCGTCGTTGAAGCCTTCCGCGAACAACGGCCGAATCGGGCGGTCGATCAACCGGGAGGTGAGCGTTTCCTTCTCGGAAGGACGCCCCTCGCGCTTGAAGAAGCCGCCGGGAATGCGTCCAGCCGCGTAGGTCCGCTCCTGGTAATTGACCGTCAGCGGCAGGAAGTCCTTAGGCTCGCCGCTGGCCCGCTTGCCCACCACGGTCACCAGGACCAGGGTGTTGCCCATGTTCACCGTGACCGCACCGGACGCCTGACGGGCGATGTGGCCGGTCTCGATCGTTACGGTGTGGTCACCGTACTGAAAGCTCTTCGTGTGAGTAGGATTCACTAGCACTCAATCCGCTACTGGCGACGCTTATTTACGGAGACCAAGACGCTCGATCAGCGCCTGATAGCGGCCCAGATCGGTGCGCTTGAGGTAGTCGAGCAACTTGCGGCGCTGGCTGACCAAGCGCAGCAGGCCCTGACGCGAGTGATGGTCCTGCTTGTGCGTGGCGAAGTGGCCGGTCAGATGTTCGATGCGAGCGGTGAGCAGCGCGACCTGGACCTCGGTGGAACCGGTGTCGTTCTCGGAGCGCTGGAAGTTCTTGACGATGTCACCCTTCTGGGCAGCATTGAGAGAAGACATTAAGTAACTCCTGACTTTTCCTAAACTAAGTCTGGAAGCCTGTTGGGCTTGACACCGCCCCGGCAGCAAGGCCGACAGGCTCCCTGTAAAAAAAGAGGCTTATTGTAGCCTCGGCTCATTCGCCAAACAAGGTAACTCGGCACCCCGCCAACGGTTTTTCATCCGCCCTCCGAGTGCACCACCAGGCGCTTCGGCGCGACGCGCCCGTCGCTCAGAATCGTGCCTATGCCAAGGAACCCGCGCGCCCCGCCATAGAGGCGGACCAGGCCGCTGAGCGGTGCCTGGGGCACGAAAACCGGCTGGCCCTGGCACAGGTAATAGGCGGCGTCATCGTGCAGACGGACCTCGGGCCAGTCCCTAAGGGCGACATCCATGGGAAGCAAGACCGCCTCGAGTTTCGCGGGGTCCTCTGCCGCCAACCGCTCGAGATGCTCCAGGGTGAGCATGCGTTCGGCTTCGAACGGACCCAGGCCGGTGCGCCGCAGGCTGGTGACGTGTCCGCCGCAACCGAGCGCCTCGCCCAGATCCTCGGCGAGACTGCGCACGTAGGTTCCCTTCGAGCAGTGCACGTCCAACACCAGTTCCGGTGGGCGGAACTCCACCAGCGTGAGCGCGAAGATCGTCACCGTCCGCGCCGGACGATCGACCTCCACGCCCTTGCGCGCGAGCTTGTACAGCCGCTCGCCTTGGTGCCGCACCGCCGAGTACATCGGCGGGACCTGCTGGATCTCGCCGATGAAACGCCGCAGCGCGGTTTCCACCTGCTCCCGCGTCACCACGACCGGACGCGACTCGATCACCTCGCCCTCGCTGTCGGCCGTGGTGGTGCGCTCGCCGAGCTTGACGGTCACCCGGTAGCGTTTGTCGGCATCGAGCAGGAATCCCGACACCTTGGTCGCCTCGCCGAAGCATAACGGCAACAGGCCGGTGGCGAGCGGGTCGAGGCTGCCGGTGTGACCGGCCTTGGCGGCGTTGAGCATCCACCGCACTTTCTGCAAAGCGGCGTTCGACGTCATGCCGGTCGGCTTGTCGAGCAGCACGATGCCGTCGATCTGGCGCTTGGGTCTACGTGCCATCGAATTTAGAACCGCGGGCGATTGCCCGAACCGAAGAATTACTCCGAATCGCCCTTGTCGCGCGAAACGGCGTCGTCAATGAGCTTGGACAACCGTGCGCCCCGATCGAACGAGTCGTCGTATTGAAAGTGGAGCTGGGGCACCGTCCGCACATGCAGACGCTGCCCTAGCAGCTTGCGCAGATAACCCGCGGCTCGGCCCAGGCCTTCGAGCGAGGCCTGAACCTGATCGGCGTCGGCGCCGAGGACCGCGATGAACACCTTGGCGTGCGCCAGGTCGCGGGTGACCTCGACGCCCGACACAGTAACCATGCCCACGCGCGGGTCGCGGACCTCATCGCGGATGAGGTCGGCCAACTCCCGCTGGATCTGATCACCGAGCCGCCGGGTACGTGGAAAGTCCTTGGGCATGGTTTACAGCTGCCGTGCAATCTCGATGCGTTCGTAGCATTCGATCTGGTCGCCTGCCCGGACGTCGTTGTAGTTGCGCACGCCGATACCGCATTCGGTACCCGCCTGCACCTCGTTGACGTCATCCTTGAAGCGACGCAACGATTCCAGCTCGCCCTCGAAGATCACCACGTTGTTGCGCAGCACACGGATCGGGTTGCGCCGCCGCACCGCGCCCTCGAGCACCAAGCAGCCGGCGATCTGGCCGAGCTTGGAGGACTTGAACACGTCGCGGACCTCTGCCAGGCCGATGATGCGCTCCTGCACCTCGGGCTTGAGCATGCCGCTGATCGCGCTCTTGAGCTCCTCGATCGCGTGATAGATGACGCCGTAGTAGTGCAGATCAACCCCGGACTCCTGAATCTGCCGACGCGCCGCGCCATCGGCGCGCACGTTGAAGCCGATCAGAATCGCGCCGGACGCGGCCGCGAGGTTCGCATCCGATTCGTTGATACCGCCAACGCCGGTCGCCACCACGTTGACCTTGACCTCCGGGGTGGACAGCGCGGTCAGCGCCTGGCTGAGCGCCTCGGCGGAACCCTGCACGTCGGCCTTGATGACGAGATTGACCGTCTTGGTCTCCTCGCCCTGCATGGTACCGAACAGGTCTTCCATCTTGGCGGTCTTCTGCGCGGCGAGCCGCACGTCGCGGTACTTGCCGGAGCGGTACTGCGCCACTTCGCGCGCCTTGCGCTCGTCCTGCACCACCAGCACATCGTCGCCGGCGTTAGGCAGACCGGACAGCCCCAGCACGACCACCGGCATGGACGGACCGGCGCTTTCGACGCGCTGGCCCTTCTCGTCGAGCAGAGCGCGCACGCGGCCCCACTCCTTGCCGGACAGGACCACGTCGCCGCGCCGCAGCGTGCCCTGCTGCACCAGCACCGTCGCCACCGGGCCACGGCCCTTGTCGAGGCTGGACTCCAGCACCACGCCCTGCGCCGGCGTATCCACCACCGCGGTCAGCTCCATCACCTCGGCCTGCAGCAGGATCGCGTCGAGCAGATCGTCGACGCCCTGGCCGGTCTTGGCCGAAACGTTGACGAACATGGTGTCGCCGCCCCAGTCCTCGGGAATCACTTCCTTGCCGGACAGCTCCTGCCGCACCCGATCCGGGTCGGCGCTGGACTTGTCGATCTTATTGACCGCCACGACGATCGGCACCCCCGCCGCCTTGGCATGCTTGATCGCCTCCTCGGTTTGCGGCATCACGCCGTCGTCCGCCGCCACCACCAGAATGACGATGTCGGTGACCTTGGCGCCGCGCGCGCGCATCGCCGTGAACGCCTCGTGGCCGGGCGTATCGAGGAAGGTGATCACACCGCGCGGCGTCTCCACGTGGTACGCACCGATGTGCTGGGTGATGCCACCGGCCTCGCCCACCGCCACCTTGGCGCGGCGGATGTAGTCCAGCAGCGAGGTCTTGCCGTGGTCGACGTGGCCCATGATGGTGACCACCGGCGGCCGCGGCCGCTTCTCGCCCTGCGGCTCCTGATGCAACAGCTCTTCCTCGACCGCGCTCTCGCTGACCAGCTTGGCCTTGTGACCGAGCTCCTCCACGACCAGCACCGCGGTGTCCTTGTCGATCACCTGGTTGATCGTGGCCATGATGCCTTGCTTCATAAGTTCCTTGATCAAGGCGGCGGCCTTCATGCTCATCTTCTGAGCGAGATCGCCGACGGTGATCGTCTCGGGAATGGTGACCTCGCGCACCACCGGCGCGGTGGGCCGCTCGAAGCCGTGCTGCAGCTGCCGGCCGGCATCGCCATGCTTGTCCTTGCGCTTGCCGCCACGGCCGACCGAAATCTCCTCGCGCTTGCGGCCCTTCGCCGGCCCGCCCTTGCGCGCCGCGCGCTCTTCCGCTTCCCGCTCGCGCCGCAGTTCTTGCTCGACACGCCGGCGCTCGCGCTCTTCCTCCCGGCGCCGCTCCTCTTCCGCCGCTTCCAGCTCGGCGGCGGTCTTGGCGGGCGGCGTGGCCGTTGCCGGCTTCTCGGCTTCAGCCTGCGGTTCCGGCTCGACCACGGGCTCGGCCGCCGGTGCCGGCTGCTCCGCCGGTTCGGCCGCTTCAGCCGCCGCCACCTGGGCCTCGGCCTGCTCCGCCTCGCGCGCCTTCGCCTCGGCCTCGGCCTGCAGCCGTGCGGCCTCCTCGGCTCGCCGCGCTTCCTCGGCAGCCTGCTCGGCGGCACGCGCCGCTTCCTGCTGCAGCGCCGCCTCGAGCAACTCGGCGTCGCGCTTGTGCTCTTCCGACTCGACCAGGCTGCGATGCACGTAGGTGCGCCGCTTGCGCACCTCGACGTTCACGGTACGCGTCTGACGCGGACCGCGGGTACCGACCGCCGTCGCCGGCAGCTTGATCTGACTGTGGCTCTTCCGGGTCAGCGTGATCTTGGTGGGACCACCCGCCGCCTCCTCGGGCGCGCGCCCATGCGCCTTGCGCAGGTGAGCGAGCAGGACCGCCTTGTCATCGTCCGAGATCACGTCGTCGGCGTCCCGCACCTCGAGCCCCGCATCCTCGAGCTGCGCCAACAAGCGCTCCACCGGGATTCCCACGGCGTTTGCAAACTCTCGAACCGTTACTTCTGCCATTTCTCGTCTCCCCCGTGTAGCGCGCCCGGACCAAGCCGAGCGCCTCGGGAATTTGGTTGCTCGCGGATCGCGGTCTTAGGCGTTACCTTCCGCAAACCAGGGCTCGCGCGCCTTCATGATGAGAGCCGCCGCGCGCTCTTCGGTCATGCCCTCGAGCTCCATCAGATCGTCGATGGACTGCTCCGCAAGGTCCTCCATCGACAGAATTCCACGCTTGGCCAAGGCTTCGAGCAGCGCCTCGTCGACACCGTCCATCGTGCGCAAGTCGTCTTTCGGGGTGCCGGCGCCCTGTTCTTCCTCGGCGATCGCCTGCGTCAGCAGCGCGTCGCGCGCCCGAGCCCGCAGTTCCTCGACCATGCCCTCGTCGAACTCCTCGATCTCGAGCAATTCGGCGGTGGGCACATAGGCCACCTCCTCGAGACTGGAAAAGCCTTCCTGTACCAGGATCGCGGCCACTTCCTCGTCGATGTTCAGCGCGCTCATGAACATTTTCACCAACTCGGCGGCCTCGGCGGAACTCTTCGCCTCCGCCTCAGCGGCGGTCATCACGTTCAATTCCCAACCGGTGAGCTCGCTGGCCAGGCGCACATTCTGACCGCCACGGCCGATCGCCTGCGACAGCTGCTCCTCGGCAACCGCGATGTCCATGCTCTGGTTGTCCTCGTCGACGACGATGGACTGCACCTCGGCCGGGGCCATGGCGTTGATCACGAACTGCGCCGGATTGTCGTCCCACAGGATGATGTCGATGCGCTCGCCGGCCAGCTCGTTCGACACCGCCTGCACGCGCGAACCGCGCATGCCGACGCAGGCGCCGACCGGATCGATGCGCGGATCGTTCGACTTCACCGCGATCTTGGCCCGCTGGCCCGGATCGCGTGCCGCGCCCCGGATCTCGATCAGGCCCTGACCGACTTCCGGCACCTCGAGCTTGAACAGCTCGATCAGGAATTCCGGCGCGGTACGGCTAACGAACAGCTGCGGGCCACGCGGCTCCGAGCGCACGTCTTTGAGATAGCCGCGCAGCCGGTCACCGGTGCGCACCGCCTCGCGCGGAATCATTTCCTCGCGCGCGACGAACGCCTCGGCATTGGCGCCCATATCCAGGAACACGTTGCCGCGCTCCACGCGCTTGACGATGCCGGTCACCAACTCGCCCTTGCGATGTTTGTAGGCGTCGACGATCTTGCTGCGCTCCGCCTCGCGCACCTTCTGCACGATCACCTGCTTGGCGGTCTGCGCGGCGATGCGGCCGAACTCCACCGACTCCATCGGCTCCTCGATGACGTCGCCGACTTCGACGCCGGGCTTGCGCTTGCGCGCCTCGCTCAGCGGCAACTGCTGATCGGGCAGTTCGATCTCGGCGTCGTCCGCGACCACGTGCCAAACGCGGAAGGTCGACGATTCACCGGTCTTACGGTCGATGCTGACGCGGACGTCGATCTCTTCGAGTTGCCGCTTCTTGGTGGCCGAAGCCAGAGCGGCCTCGATGGCCTCAAAGATGACCCCTTTGTCCACGCCCTTCTCATTAGAGATGGCTTCTACAACCAGCAGGATCTCTTTACTCATTTTCCGTCTCCACCTGCGGGATCTCGAGGCTCCAGCTCCAGATTGGATTTATCAATCTGACCCAGCGGCACTTCGATCTCGACACCGTTTTCGTCAATAACCACGCTTTCGCCACGCAAGCCACGCAGCACGCCGGCGATCCGGCGCCGGCCCTCGAACAGGCCCTGCAGCCGCAGCCGGATCCGCTCTCCCGCGAAGCGCTCGTAATCGCTCGCCTTGAAGATCGGACGATCGAGCCCGGGCGACGACACTTCAAGCGTATAGCGCCCCGGAATGGGATCTTCCACGTCGAGAACGCCGCTGACCTGTCGGCTCACCAGCGCGCAATCGTCGACGGTGACGCCATCCGGCTTATCGATGTATATGCGCAGCAACGAGTTCTTCGGATTCGGCCGAAACTCGATGCCAACCAGCTCGCAACCCATGCCTTCGATCACGGGCTCGAGAATTGCGTTCAATGCGTCGGTAGTTCGCACCATATTCCTTCGCGCGGTGCAAAAACAAAAAATGGGCCACAGGGCCCACCACCGGAAGTCGCCACCACCAGACCGAACGCCCCTCAAGGTCGGCGTCCGCTGGCGGCGCGTATAAAAAAAGGCCGCATGCGGCCTTTTCTAAGGTCTTGGTAGCGGGGGCAGGATTTGAACCTGCGACCTTCGGGTTATGAGCCCGACGAGCTGCCAGACTGCTCCACCCCGCAACTGCTGGGCCTGCATTCTACGGACTAGGGCCGGCCGGCGCAAGAGCCAAGGCCACCTTACCGCGCCCCGGACCGTCTGGTCCGGGCGCGCCGATAAGTCTTGGCCGAGCGGGACCGGTTCCCCGCCCGTAGGTTATGCGAAGACGGCGAGGCAGGCTGCGATCAACGCTCCTGGGAAGATACCCAGCAACAGCACCGCGAGGGCGTTCCCCGCCAGCACCACCCGGAAACCAGCGGTAGCCTCGATGCGCGCGGCCGTTTCGGCCGGAGCGTCGAAGAACACCGCCTTGAGAACACGCAGGTAGTAGAACGCACCCACCACCGCGAACAGCACCGCGAATACCGCCAACCAAATCATGCCGACGTCGACCAGCGACTTCAGCACCAGCATCTTGGCGTAGAAACCGACCGTGCCCGGCACGCCGGTCATCGAGAACATCACCAGCAGCAACGCCAGCGCCGACATGCCGTCGCGCTGGAACAGGCCGCGCAGGTCGTCGATCTGATCAGCCTCGAAACCGCGCCGCGACAGCAAGATGATCACGGCGAACGCACCGGCGGCGGTAAGCGCGTAGGTAATCGCGTAGAACAGCGCCGCGGCGTTGCCCTCCTCGGTGCCGGCGAGCAAGCCGAGCAGGATGAAACCGACATGCGACACCGTGGAGTAACCCAGCAGCCGCTTGAAGTTGGTCTGCACCACCGCGAACAGGTTGCCGATCACCAGCGACAGCACCGCCAGAATCACCAGCATCAACTGCCACTGCTCGGAGAGGGACGGCATGCCCTCGGACACCAACCGCATGAACAAGGCGATGGCGGCCACCTTGGGGCCGGTACCGATGAACAGCGCCACCGGCGTCGGCGCGCCCTCGTACACGTCCGGAATCCACATGTGGAACGGCACGGCGCCGAACTTGAAGGTGACGCCCACCATCACGAACACCAGGCCGAACACGAACAGCATGTTGTCGGCCGAGGCGCGCTCCGCGATCACAGCGAGATCCAGACTGGCGGTGCCGCCGTAGATCATCGACATGCCGTACAGCAGGATGCCCGAGGACAGCGCGCCGAGCACGAAGTACTTCATGGCGGCCTCGGAGGCGACCCGCGAATCGCGGTTGAACGCGACCATGGCGTACAGGCTCAGCGACAACAGCTCCAAGCCGATGTAGGCCGTGAGCAGGCTGTGCGCCGAAGCCATCACCATCATGCCGAGCAGAGCCATCAGGCCGAGCACGAAGTACTCGCCCTGTAGCAGGTCGCGCGCTTTCAAATAGCCGCGAGCGTAAATGAAGGCCAACGCGGTCAGACCGTAGATCGACACCTTGAGAATCGCGCCGAGGCTGTCGGCGACGTAGGTGCCGCTGAAAGTCAGCTCGCGCACGCCCCACTGAGTGTCCAGCGTCAGCCAAGCAGCCACCGCCAGCGTGAGCAGGCTCAGGTAATAGCTGACCGCGCGGTCCTTGCCGGGGACGAACAGGTCTGCGACCAGGATGACGCAGGCCATGGCGCCGACCCAGATCTCGGGAAGGGCGAGGGAGAAATCCGGCATGGGCATAGGACGTCCTTAACTCACGAAAACCTTTGGTCTCAAGCTACCGCGGCGCCGGATCAACCGACCCGGCCGGCGGTCACCACCTGAATCAGCTGCTGCAGCGTCGGCTCCATCACCTCGACCAGCGGCGCCGGGTACAGGCCCAGGCCGAGCACGGCCACCGCCAGGATGGCGAGGATCAGGAACTCGCGCGCGTTGATGTCCTGCAGTTCGGCCACGTGCTCGTTGGCGATCTCGCCGAACACCACCCGCTTGAACATCCACAGCGTGTAGCCGGCGCCGGTGATCAGCGTGGTCGCGGCCAGCAGGGCATACCAGAAGTTCGCCTTGAAGGTGGCCAGGATCACCATGAACTCGCCGACGAAACCGGACGTGCCCGGCAGACCGGCGTTGGCCATGGCGAACAGCAGGAAGAAGGCGGCGAACTTCGGCATGGTGTTCACCACACCGCCGTAGTCGGCGATCTTGCGCGAGTGCATGCGGTCGTACAGCACGCCGACGCACAGGAACATCGCGGCCGAGACGAAACCGTGCGACACCATCTGCACCATGCCGCCCTGCATCGCCAGCAACGCACCGCTCTCGCTATTGGCGAGGATACGGAAGATCGCGAAGAAGCCCAGGGTGACGAAGCCCATGTGCGCGATCGACGAATAGGCGATCAGCTTCTTCATATCCTGCTGCACCAACGCCACCAGGCCGATGTAGACCACGGCGATCAGTGACAGCGCGATCATCAGCCAATCCAGGCTCAAGCTGGCGTCCGGCGTGATCGGCAGGCTGAAGCGGAGGAAACCGTAGGCGCCGATCTTGAGCATGATCGCGGCAAGGATCACCGAACCGCCGGTCGGCGCTTCCACGTGCGCATCCGGCAACCAGGTGTGCACCGGCCACATCGGTACTTTGACCGCGAACGCCGCCAGGAAGGCCAGGAAGATCAGCACCTGCGTCTGCATCGGCAGACCCAGGCCGTAGAAATCGGCAATGGCGAAGCTGCCGGCCTGGTAGCGCAGGTAGATCAGCGCCACCAGCATCAGCACCGAGCCGAGGAAGGTATACAGGAAGAACTTGATGGTCGCGTACACGCGGTTCGGACCACCCCAGACGCCGATGATCAGGAACATCGGCACCAGCATCGCTTCCCAGAACACGTAGAACAGGATCGCGTCGAGCGCCGCGAACACGCCCACCATGATGCCTTCCATGATCAGGAAGGAGGCGTAGTAGGCCGCCGGCCGTTGCGTGATCACCTCCCAGCCCGCCAACACCACCAGCACGATGGAGAACGTGGTCAGGATGATCATCGGCATGGCGATGCCGTCGACGCCCAGGGCGTACTTCACGCCGAACGCCGGGATCCAGTCCACCGATTCGACGAACTGCATGGCAGCGCCCGGCTGGAACTGGGTCCACAGCGGCAGGCTCAACAGGAAGGTGAGCACCGCGGTCAGCAGCGCGAGCCCCCGCACCGCTCCCGGCGCGCGCTCTCCGATAGCCAGCAGAATGAGGCCGCCGGCAATCGGCAACCATACGAGCAGGCTCAGCAAAGGCCAACCTTCAAACATTCGCGTGTATCCCCAAGATCGCGCTCAGAGGGCTCACGGCGCCCCCCCGAAAATTAAGCAAACCAGCCCCGCCATTGGCCGACGAAGTACGTCAGCAGGATCAGCAGGCCAATGATCATCGCGAAGGCGTAGTGGTACAGATAACCGGACTGCAGCCCCCGGATCGCGGCGGCGACGCGGCCCACCGTGCGGGCGCTGCCGTTCACCATCACGCCGTCGATCAGCACCTGGTCGCCGGCCTTCCAGAACAAGCTGCCGAGCAGGCGGCCGAGCCCGGCGAAGCCGCCGATCCACAGCGCGTCGAAGCCGTACTTATTGATCAGGATCGAGTACAGCACACCGGCACGACCACGGATCGCCTCCGGCAGCTCCGGCCGGACCATGTACAGGAACCACGCCACCACGACACCGCCCAGCGCCAGCCAGAACGTCGGCGCCATCAAGCCGTGCAGGGCGAACGCCAGCGGACCGTGCCACTCCTCGCCCAGGCGCGCCAACACGTCGTTCTGCTGCGCCACATGGATCGCGCCGCTGAAGAAGTCACCGAACAGCATGGGCTCGGCCCACAGGTAGCCGATGACCACCGACGGGATCGCCAGCAGCGCCAGCGGCAGCCAAACCACGGCCGGAGACTCATGCAGATGTTCCTGGGTGTGGTGGTCCATGCGCTCCTTGCCCCAGAACACCAGGAAGTACAGACGGAAGCTGTACAGCGCGGTGATGAATACGCCCGACAGCACGGCCCAATAGGCGATACCGGCGCCGAAGCGGTCGGACGCATGTACCGCCTCGATGATCGCGTCCTTCGAGTAGAAACCGGCGAACAGCGGCGTGCCGATCAGCGCCAGGTTGCCGAGCAGGAAGGTCCAGTGGGTGATCGGCATGTACTTGCGCAGCCCGCCCATCTTGCGGATGTCCTGCTCGTGGTGCATGCCAATGATGACCGAGCCGGCGCCGAGGAACAGCAGCGCCTTGAAGAAGGCGTGGGTCATCAGATGGAACACGCCGGCGGCGTAGGCCGACACGCCGAGCGCGACCACCATGTAACCGAGCTGCGACAGCGTCGAGTACGCGATCACGCGCTTGATGTCGTTCTGCACCAGACCAAGCAGGCCCATGAAGAAGGCCGTGAACGCGCCGATCAGCAGCACGAAGCTCAGCGCCGCCTCGGACAGTTCATACAGCGGCGACATACGCGCCACCATGAAGATACCGGCCGTCACCATCGTGGCCGCGTGAATCAACGCGGAAATCGGCGTGGGACCTTCCATCGAGTCGGGCAGCCACACGTGCAGCGGCGCCTGCGCCGACTTACCCATGGCGCCGATGAACAGCAGGATGCAGATCACGGTGAGAGCGGAGAACGTACCCAGGCCCGGGATGCTGATCGTCTCGCCGGCGCGGGACTGCGCCGCCTCGAACACCGGCGCGTAGTCCAGGCTGCCGAAGTACATCAGCACGCCGGCGATGCCCAGCACGAAGCCGAAGTCGCCGACACGATTGACCAGGAAGGCCTTCAGGTTGGCGAACACCGCGGTCGGCCGGGTGTACCAGAAGCCGATCAGCAAGTAGGACACCAGGCCCACCGCTTCCCAGCCAAAGAACAACTGCATGAAGTTGTTCGCCATCACCAGCATCAGCATGGAGAAGGTGAACAGCGCGATGTAGGCGAAGAACCGGTTATAGCCCGGGTCGTCGTGCATGTAGCCGATGGTGTAGACGTGCACCATCAGCGACACGAAGGTCACCACCAGCATCATCATGGCGGTGAGCCGGTCGACCAGGAAACCGACCTGGAAGCTGATGCCGTCGGTGACCGCCCAGGTGTAGACCGTGGCGTTGTACGTTTCCGCGCCGCCCCAGTAGTGCTGGTAGAACACCATGGCGGACAGCACGCAGGCCGCGCCGACACCGAGAATGGTGGCGGTATGGCCGACCCAGCGCGGCAGCTTGAAGCCGAACCAGCCAGGTACGCCGGCGATGATCGCGCCGATCAGCGGAAGCAGGGGAATCCAGAGATAAACGGTCGGGTTCATTGTTCTGTCAGCCCTTCATGCTGTCCAGGTCGCCCACGTTGATCGTGCCGCGGTTACGGAACAGCACCACCAGAATCGCGAGACCGATGGCCGACTCCGCCGCCGCCACCGTGAGGATGAAGAAGACGAACACCTGACCGGCCAGATCCTGAAGGAAATACGAGAAGCCGATGAAGTTGATGTTCACCGCCAGCAGGATGAGCTCGATCGACATCAGCAGAACGATGGCGTTCTTACGGTTGATGAAGATGCCGGCGACTCCGAGCGCGAACAGCAGCGCGCCGAGAACCAGGTAATCTTGAAGCTGGATCATGGTTACTTGGTCTCCGTCTGCTGAGCGCCAGCCGCGCTGCTGTCGACGCGCGGCTCCGCGGGAACCTTGACGATGCGCAGCCGGTCGGCCTTACGCACGCGAACCTGCTTGGCCGGATCCTGATGGCGCGTGCCACCGCGACGACGGTGCGTCAGCAGGATGGCGGCGATGATCGCGACCAGCAGCAAGCACGCGGCCAGCTCGAACGGGTACAGGTAGGTGGTGTAAAGCACCGAGCCGAGCGCCTTAGTGTTGTTCTCCGGCAGCGTGCCCACCGCGGCGGCGGCCGGGAGCTGACGGGCGCTAACCACCAGCACCATCTCCAGGATCATCACCAGCGCCACCGCGCCGCCAATCGGCAGATAGCGGGTGAACCCCTCGCGCAGCGGTGCCAGATTGATGTCCAGCATCATCACCACGAATAGGAACAGCACCATCACCGCGCCGACGTAGACCAGCACCAGGGCGATGCCTAGGAACTCCGCCTGAGCCAGCAGCCACACCGCGGCCGCGTTGAAGAAGGCCAGCACCAGGAACATGGCCGCGTGGACCGGGTTCTTGGACGTGATGACCATGGTCGCGGCGAACAGCAGTACCGCCGCAAAAATGTAGAAAATGACCAGCTGCATTGACCCAATCGCCCCTTGAGTTGACGCCGGCGTCGCCGGCGACGGCACGTGCTAGCGGTACGGCGCGTCCATGGCCCGGTCGGCCGCCAGCTGCGCCTCGTACATCTCGCCCAGCTTGAGCAGCTCCGGCTTGTTGATGATGTTCTCGCCGCGCTTCTCCATGAAGTATTCATGCACGCGCGTCAGAACGATCGAATCGACCGGGCAGGACTCCTCGCAGAACCCGCAGTAGATGCACTTGAACAGATCGATCTCGTAGCGGGTCGTGCGGCGGCTGCCGTCGGCACGCTGCGCGGAGTCGATGGTGATGGCCAGGGCCGGGCAGACCGCCTCGCACAGCTTGCAGGCGATGCAACGCTCTTCGCCGTTGGGATAACGGCGCAGCGCGTGCAAGCCGCGGAAGCGGTTCGACTGCGGCGCCCGCTCCTCCGGGTACTCGATGGTGAACTTGCGCTTGAACAGGTAACGCCCGGTCAGCGCCAAGCCGCGCAGCAGCTCGATCAGAAAGAAGCTATTTACAAAATCGCGCAAAGCTCGCATGGCTCACCTATCGATTAGAACCAGGGGCCGATCTTGAAGATGATCATGACGGACTCGACGATCAGCCAGACGACGGTGACGGGAATCAGCACCTTCCAGCCCAGGCGCATGATCTGGTCGTAGCGATAGCGCGGGAACGTGCCGCGGAACCAGATGTAGCAGAACAGGAAGAAGGCCATCTTCGCGAACAGCCACAGCGGGCCGGGTACCAGGTCGAAGATCGGCCCGATCACCGGAATGCCGTGGAACGGCGAGTACCAGCCACCCATGAACATGACGCTGGCCAGCGCCGAGATCAGGATCATGTTGGCGTACTCGGCCAGGAAGAACAGCGCGAACGTCGTGCCCGAGTACTCGACGTGGAAGCCCGCGACGATTTCCGACTCGCCCTCCGCCACGTCGAACGGCGCGCGGTTGGTCTCGGCCACGCCCGAGATCCAGTAGACGATGAACAACGGCAGCAGCGGCAACCAATACCAGTTCCAGAACGGACCGGCCTGGGCCTCGACGATTTCCGACAGATTGAGGCTACGCGCCGCCATCAGCACGCCCACCAGCGCGAAACCCATGGCGATTTCGTAGGAAACCACCTGGGCGCCGGTGCGCATCGCGCCCAGCAGCGCGTACTTGGAGTTGGACGACCAGCCGGCGAGGATGATGCCGTACACACCCATCGAGGTCATCGCCAGGATATAGAGCAGACCGACGTTGATGTCGGCCAGCACTAGCCCGGCGCCGAACGGCATGACCGCCCAGGCCGCCATCGCCGGCGCGATCGCCAGCAACGGCGCGACGATGAACAGCGTCTTATTGGCCTGCGTCGGGATCAGAACCTCTTTCAGCAGCAGCTTGGCCACGTCGGCAAAAGGCTGCAGCAGACCGAGGTAACCGACGCGGTTGGGGCCGCGCCGCACCTGAATCCAGCCGATGACCTTGCGCTCGGCGTAGGTCATGTAGGCAACCGCCAGGATGAGCGGGATCGCGATCGCGACGATCTTGAGGACGATCCAGATCAGCTCTTGTATTTCTGCCATCATCGGCTTCGCTTCCTCGACCTGCGCGGACTAGGCCCGCGCCACGGTGATCTCGCCCATCATCGGTCCCAGCCCCACCGTTTCGGTGGTCGCGGCGGGGACCCACACGGTTCCGGCCGGCACGTCGTCGTCGACCACCACCGGCAGCACCGCTTCACCGGCCTGCCGCACGCGGACCCGATCACCGTCCTGCACTCCCAGCGCCGCCGCGTCGGCGGCGGAGAGGTAGGCGGCAGCCGGCTTGGCGTGCGAAGTCTCCTGCAGCGCCTTGGCCCGGCGCACCAGAGCGTCGCCGCCATAGATCGGGACACCGCCGGTCCGAACCAGCTTGGCCCCGACCGGCTGCACGGCCGGACGGCGCCAGGCCGGCACGGAAACCGCCGGCAGCTCGCCGACCAGCTTGCGTAGGTCCGCCAGCACCTGTTCCGAGGTATCGAACTCGAAACCGTCCAGGTCCATCAGCGTGCCCAGTACGCGCAGCACGCGCCAACCGGGGCGAGCCTCGCCCACCGGCGCGGCGACGCCGCCGAAGCTCTGCCAGCGGCCCTCGAGGTTGACGAAGGTGCCGGAGGTCTCGCTGAAGGTGCCGATAGGCAGCAGCACGTCGGCGTACTGCTTCATGCGCTCGGTGATGAACGGGGTCATGGCGACCACGAACTCGGCGCCATCGACGGCCTTCGCCGCCGCCGCGGAATCCCAGCAATCCAGCTCAGGCTCGAGACCGAACAGCACGTAAGCCTTGCGCGGCTGCTCCAGCATGGCGCGGGCGTTCAGCCCGGGCTGCGCCTCGGCGGCCCCGCCCACCGCGCGCTGCGGCACGGCACCGGCGATCCAGGCGCCGACGCTGTTACCGGCCTGCGGCAGCAGACCGAAGCTGGCGCCGCTCAGGTGCGCCACCAGTGCAGCCAGCGCGCGCAGCGCCGAGCCATTGACGTCGGACTCGACCAAGGCGCCAACCAGCACCGCCGCCGGCTTGCCTTCGAGCAAGCGCTTGGCCAGCGCGCGCTGCGCCTCGCTGACCTGCGCACCGCCGCACAGATCCGCCAGCCCCGCCGGCGCCTCCGCACCGGTCGCCTCGACCAGGGCCTGGGCGACCAACGCCAGCTCGCGCACCCAGTCTTGGGCACCGACCACCACCTGCTCGGCCCGATAGTTCAGATCGAACCTGCGCGGGTTGAGGAAGGTGATTTCGGCGCCGCGCAGGCTGGCCTTGCGCAGGCGATGATTGATGATCGGCAGCTCGCTGCGGGTGTTGGAGCCGATGACCAGCGCGCTCTTCAGCCCTTCCAGCGCCGCGATCGGCATGCCGAGATAGGGGTAGAGCGGCGCCGAAGCGTCGTCGGCGAAGTCGGCTTGCCGCAGGCGGCTGTCGATGTTGCGGCTACCCAGCGCGCGCACCAGCTTGCCCAGCAGGTACATCTCTTCCAGCGTCGCGGTCGGCGAGACCAGCGCGCCGAGCGCGTCGCCCTGGTGCTTGCGCAGGCCTTCGATCGCGGCCGCCAGCGCTTGCTCCCAATCGACTTCCTGCCACTGACCGTCGCGCTTCACCATCGGCTTGCGCAGGCGGTCGTCGCTGTAGATGCCCTGGTAGCTGAAGCGGTCGCGGTCGGACAGCCAGCACTCGTTGATTTCTTCATTGTCGCGCGGCACCACGCGCTTGACCTGGCCGCGCAGGTAATGCGCGGTCACGTTCGAGCCGACCGAGTCGTGCGGCGCGATGGTCGGACGCGACAGCAATTCCCAGGCACGGGCGCCGAAGCGATACGGCTTGCTGGTGAGCGCGCCGACCGGGCAGACGTCGATGATGTTGCCCGACAGCTCCGAATGCACACCGTGCTCGATGTACGTGGAGATCTTCGTGTGCTCGCCGCGCCCCATGCCGCCGAGTTCCTTCTGCCCGGCCACTTCGCCGAGGAAGCGCACGCAGCGGGTGCAGTGGATGCAGCGGGTCATGTCGGTGGCGATCAGCGGCCCGAGGTTCTCGTCGTCCACCGTGCGCTTGCGCTCGGTGAAGCGGGACACGCCGCGGCCGTAGCCGAAGGAGACGTCCTGCAACTCGCACTCGCCGCCCTGGTCGCAGATCGGGCAATCCAGCGGGTGGTTGATGAGCAGGAACTCCATGACGCCCTTCTGCGCGGCCAGCGCCTTGGGCGACTTGGTGAACACCTTCATGCCTTCCGCCACCGGCGTGGCGCAGGCGGGCAGCGGCTTCGGCGCGCGCTCCACCTCCACCAGGCACATGCGGCAGTTGGCGGCGATCGACAGCTTCTTGTGGTAGCAGAACCGCGGCACGCGAATGTTGGCGGCGTCCGACGCCTCGATGATCATGGAGCCTTTCGGCACCTGCATCTCGACGCCGTCGACCGTGATCGTGACCAGGTCGGGGTTCTTCACTTCTGCGTTCATGCGGCGGCTCCGGCGGCGCCATTCACCATGGAGCGCTTATGCTCCACGTAATAGACGAACTCGTGCTTGTAATGCTTGAGGAAGCTCTGCACCGGCCAAGCGGCGGCTTCGCCGAAGGCGCAAATGGTGTGACCGGCGATCTGGCCGGCCGCGGCCTCCAGCAACGCGATGTCCTCGGGACGGCCCTTGCCGTCGACGATGCGCCGCAGCACCCGGTACATCCAGCCCGTGCCCTCGCGGCACGGCGTGCACTGGCCGCAGGACTCGGCGTAGTAGAACCGGGACAGACGCATCAGCGCCTTGACCATGTCGGTGCTCTCGTCCATCACGATCACCGCCGCGGATCCCAGGCCGGAACCGGCCTTGGCCAACGAGTCGTAGTCCATGGTGAGACCCATCATGATCTCGCCCGGCACCACCGGCATGGACGAACCACCCGGAATGACGGCCTTGAGCTTGCGGCCCTTCCACACGCCGCCGGCCATGGCCAGCAGATCCTTGAACGGCGTGCCCAGGGAAATCTCGAAGTTGCCGGGCTTCTCGACGTGGCCCGACACGCACATCACCTTGACGCCGCCGTTGTTGGGCTTGCCGAGGTTCAGGAACCAATCCGGCCCGTTGCGCATGATCGACGGGACCGAGGCCAGCGACTCGGTGTTGTTGATCGTGGTCGGCTTGCCGTACAGACCGAACTGCGCCGGGAACGGCGGCTTGAAGCGCGGCTGGCCCTTCTTGCCTTCCAGCGACTCCAGCAGCGCGCTCTCCTCGCCGCAGATGTAGGCGCCGGCGCCGATGTGCGAGTACAGATCGAAGTCGACGCCCGAGCCCTGGATGTTCTTACCCAGCAGGCCCGCCTCGTAGGCTTCCTTGAGCGCGTGCTCGAAGCGCTCGAACGGCTCGTGGTGGAACTCGCCGCGCATGTAGTTGTAGCCAACGGTGGCGCCGATGGTGTAACCGGCGATCGCCATGCCCTCGATCAGCGCGTGCGGGTTGAAGCGCAGGATGTCACGGTCCTTGCAGGTACCCGGCTCGGACTCGTCCGAGTTGCAGACGATGTACTTCTGCACCGGCGCGGTCCGCGGCATGAACGACCACTTCATGCCCGTGGAGAAGCCGGCGCCGCCACGGCCGCGCAGCGCGGCCTTCTTCAGCGTGTCGATGATCTCCTCGGGCGGGGTCTTCTCCGCCAGGATCTTGCGCCAGGCCTGGTAACCGCCGATCTTGAGATAGTTCTCGAGGGTCCACGGCTGGTCGAACTGCAGGGTCGCGAAGCAAACCTCGTTCGCCATGCTTACTCCAAGTTATCCAGGATCTCGTCCAGCTTGGCCGGGGTGAGATCCGTGTAGTAATGACCGTCCACCACCATCATCGGCGCGCCGACGCAGGCGGCCAGGCACTCTTCCTCGATCTTGAGGGTGATGCGCCCGTCCGGCGTGGTCTCGCCCAGCTTGATGCCGAGCTTCTTCTCGGCGTAGGCGACCACTTCGTCAGCGCCGCGCAGCATGCAGGAGATGTTGGTGCAGATGTTGACCTTATGCCGGCCGCACGGCTTGAGATCGAACATCGAGTAGAAGTTCGCCACCTCGTACACCGACGTCGGCGGAATCCCCAGGTACTCCGCCACCGCGTCCAGATGCTCCTGCTTGAGCCAACCGCCGTTGGCCTCCTGGCAGATGTGCAGGGCCGGGATTACCGCGGACTGCTTACGGTCCGGCGGATACTTGGACAGCCAGTGGTCGATCTCCGCCCGCAGCTCGGGCGTAAGGACCTGCTCAGCGAGGCTTTGGCGCTTCAACGGTCGATCTCCCCGAATACGATGTCGATCGTGCCCATGACCGTGGTCACGTCGGACAACATGTGGCCGCGCACCAGTTCGTCCATCGCGGCAAGGTGGGGGAAGCCCGGCGGGCGAACCTTGAGTCGATACGGCTTGTTGGCGCCGTCGGAGATCAGGTACACGCCGAACTCACCCTTGGGCGCTTCCACCGCGGCGTAGGCCTCGCCTTCGGGGACGCTGTAGCCCTCGGTGAACAGTTTGAAGTGGTGAATGAGGGACTCCATGTCGTCCTTCATCGCCTCGCGCGACGGCGGCGTGACCTTGTGGTCGTCGGCCATCACCGGGCCCGGATTCTTGCGCAGCCAATCGATGCACTGCTTGATGATCCGGTTGGACTGACGGAACTCCTCCACGCGCACCAAGTAGCGGTCGTAGCAGTCGCCGTTGGTGCCGACCGGAATGTCGAAATCGAGCCGGTCATACACTTCGTAAGGCTGCTTCTTGCGCAGGTCCCAGGCGATGCCCGAACCGCGCAGCATCGGACCGGTGAAGCCCAGTGCCAGCGCGCGCTCGGGGCTGACCTGCGCGATGTTGACCAGGCGCTGCTTCCAGATGCGGTTATCGGTGAGCAGCGTCTCGTACTCGTCGACCAGCTTCGGGAAGCGCTCGGTGAAGTCTTCCAGGAAGTCGAGCAACGAACCCTGGCGCGCCTCGTTCAGGCGCTTCAGGTCCTTCTCGGTGCGATACGGCGAGGGCTGGTACTGCGGCATCTTCGCCGGCAGGTCGCGGTAGACGCCGCCCGGCCGGTAGTAGCTGGCATGCATGCGCGCGCCCGAGACCGCCTCATAGCAGTCCATCAGGTCCTCGCGCTCGCGGAAGCAGTACAGGAACACCGTCATCGCGCCCACGTCCAGCGCGTGCGCGCCCAACCACATCAGGTGGTTGAGGATGCGGGTGATCTCGTCGAACATCACGCGGATGTACTGCGCGCGCAGCGGCACCTGCAGCCCGAGCATCTTCTCGATGGCCATCACGTAGCCGTGCTCGTTGCACATCATGGACACGTAGTCGAGACGGTCCATGTAGCCGATGCTCTGATTGAACGGCTTGCTCTCGGCCAGCTTCTCGGTCGCGCGGTGCAGCAGGCCGATGTGCGGATCGGCGCGGCGTACGGTCTCACCCTCCATCTCGAGCACGAGACGGAGCACGCCGTGCGCGGACGGATGCTGCGGGCCGAAGTTGATCGTATAGGAGCGGAACTCAGCCATTGGGCTTCTCCCCGGTCGGGGCTTGGTCAGCGTAGCGGTTGTCCTCGCGGATCACGCGCGGCACGAGCACGCGCGGCTCGATGGTCACCGGCTGGTAGATAACGCGACCCTTCTCGGGGTCGTACCGGACCTCGACGTTACCGATCAGCGGGAAATCCTTACGGAACGGGTGACCGACGAAGCCGTAGTCGGTGAGGATACGGCGCAGATCGGGGTGACCTTCGTAAACGATGCCGTACAGGTCGAATGCCTCGCGCTCGAACCAGTTGGCGGCGTCCCAGATGTCGACCACGGAATCGAACACCGGCAGATCGTTGTCCTCGGCGTAGGACTTCACCCGCAGGCGCTGGTTGAGTTCGACCGAAAGCAGGTGGTAGACGGAGGCGAAGCGACGGCCCTCGAAGCTCTTCGCTTCGTGCACGCCGTAGATGCCGGTGATACCGAGACGGCCCATGCTGGGGCCGGTGACGCCGCGGCTGAAACCGGTCCAGCTGGCGTCTTCGGTGATCCACTCGTCCTGGCCGTAAGCGATGTAGTCGACACCGCAAACGTCGAGCAACTGGTCGAATCGGAAACCGGCGCCGTCGCGCAGCTCGAGCATGACGGCATGCAGGTCGGCCGGCTTCACTTCGATGGTGATCTCGCCAAGGGCGATAGTCAGCTTGGCGATGCGCTCGCCGAAGGCGGCACCCAAACGGTCCGCCAGGGTCTGCAGCTTATCTGCCATGAGGCCTCCGTCAGCGCGCGAACGTGTTGGTGGACTGGCGGATCTTCTTCTGCAACTGCACGATGCCGTACAGCAGGGCTTCCGCCGTCGGCGGGCAGCCGGGCACGTAGACGTCCACCGGAACGATGCGGTCGCAACCGCGAACCACCGCGTAGGAATAGTGGTAGTAACCACCGCCGTTCGCGCAGGAACCCATGGAGATGACCCACTTGGGATCCGACATCTGGTCGTAGACCTTACGCAGCGCGGGCGCCATCTTATTGACCAGCGTGCCGGCCACGATCATCACGTCGGACTGACGCGGGCTCGGCCGGAAAATGATGCCGAACCGGTCCTGGTCGTAGCGCGAGGCGCCGACGTGCATCATCTCCACGGCGCAACAGGCGAGACCGAAGGTAACGGGCCAGAGCGAACCGGTGCGAGCCCAATTAACCAGCTTGTCGACCGAGGTCGTGACGACGCCCCGCTCGATAACGCTTTCTACTCCCATTCCAGTGCGCCCTTCTTCCACTCGTACAGAAACCCGACCAACAGGATGCCGATGAAAACCGCCATCGCGCCGAAGCCGAACAGGCCGACCTCATCGAGCACTGTCGCCCAGGGGAACAAGAAGGCAATTTCCAAATCGAAGATGATGAAGAGAATGGCGACCAGGTAGTAGCGCACGTCGAACTTCATGCGGGAGTCTTCGAACGCTTCGAAGCCGCACTCGTACGGCGAGTTCTTCTCTTCGGAAGGTTTGCGGGGGCCGAGGACGAAGCCGGCCAGCACAAGCGCCAGACCGAGACCAAGACCAAACAGGATGAAGATCAGGATCGGCAAGTAGTTCGCGAGCATTAAAGCGTAGCCTCGGAAACTTCGGAGCCCTGTTTGAAGCGGCCGCCGCAAGCGGCCGCGCGGCAGTTTAGGCCAAGGTTACCATGTGGTCAACCCTGTCCTTGGGGATTAAATTGATTATTGTCAAGAACTTAGAGAAGCCGAGAAACCGGCGAGAACCTCGCCGGTTCGGTGATTGGTGCGGATGGAGAGACTCGAACTCTCACGGGTTTCCCCACCACCCCCTCAAGATGGCGTGTCTACCAATTCCACCACATCCGCAATGCTGAGCTGGTTGCGCGGAGAGCGCTACCGTCGAAGCGACGCGAATTCTATCAGCCGAACGCTAATGCGGCAAACGTTATTGTGCGGTTTGCTGCGAATCCTGCGCCGGCTGCGCGGGCACGGCCGGCTGCTCGCCGCCCGGCACCGCCGGAGCGACCGGCGCCTCGGCCGCTGGCGCCTTCGGCGCGGGCTGATAGGTGTCGATGACGCTGTCCGGCCCAGCCTGACGGCCGGCGATCAAGGCGAGCGACAGACTGGTCAGGAAGAACACCGTCGCCAGGATTGCCGTGGTTCGGCTGAGGAAATTGGCCGAACCGCGCGCACCGAAGACGGTACTGGAAGCACCGCTGCCGAACGCCGCCCCCATGTCGGCGCCCTTGCCGTGCTGCATCAGCACGAGCACGACCACAGCAGCGGCCACGAAGATGTGAACTACCAACAAGATGGTTTGCATCAAGCCCTCTTCGACAAACGCTTAGGCCGCTAGTTCGCAGCCGCCCGACAAATAGCCAAAAAATCCGTGACCGTCAGCGACGCGCCGCCGATGAGCCCCCCGCCGATGTCCGGCATGGCGAACAGCGCCGCCGCGTTATCCGGCTTGACGCTCCCCCCGTACACGATCCGCAGCGCCGCCGCCGTCTCCGGGTCGCGCGCGGCCACCTGACGGCGGATGAAGGCATGCACTGCCTGGGCCTGCTCGGGTGTGGCCGTGCGGCCGGTGCCTATGGCCCAAACCGGCTCGTAGGCCACCACCGCGCCGCGGAAAGCCTGATCGCCGGCGATCGAGAACACGGCATCGAGCTGCCTCGCGACCACCGCTTCGGTTTGATCGGCTTCGCGCTCGCTCAAGGTTTCGCCGACGCAGAGAACGGGAATGAGGCCGCCGCGTTGGGCGGCGGCGAACCGGCGCGCAACCAGCTCGTCGCTCTCGCCGTACAACTGGCGCCGTTCGGAATGCCCTACCAGCGCCAGGCTGCAGCCCAAGTCGGTGAGCATTCCGGCCGACACTTCGCCGGTGTAGGCGCCGTCGTCTTGATCCGCCACATTCTGCGCCCCCAGTAGCAGGCCGCTACCGGCCGACGCTACAGCGGCTTCGTGGAGGTAAACGAAAGGCGGGCAGACGGCAACATCGACGCCGGCGATGGTCGCCAAGCCTTCCTTGATACCGCCGACCAGCTCCCGGGTCATGGCGCGGGTTCCGTTCATCTTCCAGTTTCCGGCGACGAGCGGACGCGCCATACCTACCTCCCTGAGCGTGAAATCGGCGGCCAGCTTAGCGTTCGGGCGGCGTTAAATCAATTCGCTAGGGCCGGCTGACGGGTCGCGGCCTCCGCCACCACCGCCGCGAGCTGCTCGGTGAGACGGACCACGGCACCGCGCTCCACCCCTTCCACCATGACCCGAACCACCGGCTCGGTGCCGGACGGACGCAGCAGCACGCGACCTTGATCGCGCAACTCGGCCTCGACCCCGGCGACCGCGTCGCGCACCGCCGGCAGACCGAGCACGTCCATGCCGCGCACGATAGGCACATTGATCATGTGCTGCGGCAGCTTGGCCATGCCCTGCTTCAGTTCATGCAGCGCGCGCCCGGTGGTGGTCATGATTTCCAGCACCTGCAGCGCGGAAACGATGCCATCGCCGGTGCTGGTTCGGTCGAGGCAGATCAGGTGTCCGGACGACTCGCCGCCGACGATGCCGCCGCTGGCCTTGAGCATCTCCATGACGTAGCGATCACCGACCTTGGCGCGCTGAAAGGCGATACCCTCCTCGCGCAGCGCCAGCTCCAGACCGAAATTGCTCATCAAGGTGCCGACTACCGGCCCCTGCAGCAGGCCGCGCTGGTGGCGGTCGCGGGCAATGATGTAGAGCAGTTCGTCGCCGTCAAGCACATCCCCGCGTTCATCGACCATGAGCACCCGGTCGCCGTCGCCGTCGAAGGCGATACCGATATCGGCGCCGTGCTCGCGCGCCACGCGCTGCAGCGCCGGCATGTGCGTGGACCCGCATTCGACGTTGATGTTGATGCCGTCCGGTTGATTCGCGCTTACCACGACATCGGCGCCGAGCTCCGCGAACACCGCCGGCGCAACCTCGTAGGTGGCGCCGTTGGCGCAGTCGAGGGCGACCTTGAGACCGCGGAACTCGGTCTTGTGGTCGATGGTGCGCTTGCAGAACTCGATGTAGCGGCCCTCCGCGTCGAGCCGGCTGGCGCGACCGAGCGCGGCGGAATCGACGGTCTCCAACGGCTTGGCGAACTCCGCTTCGATAGCCAATTCGGTGGCGTCGTCGAGCTTCTCGCCCTGACCGGAGAAGAACTTGATGCCGTTGTCGTGGTGCGGATTGTGCGAGGCGCTGATGACGATGCCGGCGCAGGCATTGAGGGCGCGCGTGAGATAGGCGATCGCCGGCGTGGGCATCGGGCCGAGCAACACGATGTCAACGCCCGCCGCCGACAACCCCGCCTCCAGCGCCGACTCGAACATATATCCCGACAGGCGCGTGTCCTTTCCGATCAGCACCTTGCGCCCGCCCTTGGCAGAGAGGATGCGCCCTGCCGCCCAACCGAGCTTGAGCATGCAGTCGGCGGTTATCGGATACTCACCGACCCGTCCGCGGATGCCGTCAGTTCCGAACAAGCGTTTCGCCATGGGAAGCTCCCTGTTCTTCAAATTTTTCGCTACGGCACCACAGGCCGCGACGGTCGGCCGCTAGCCTAGCGTCTTGATCGCGTGCGCGACCGTGATGGCTTCCACCGTGGCACGCACGTCGTGCGCGCGGACGATGGTGGCGCCGCTCCAAACCGCCAGTACCGCCACCGCGAGGCTACCGTTCAGGCGCCGATCCACCGGCAGATTCAGAATCTGCCCGATCATGGATTTGCGCGACATGCCGACCAGGACCGGAAAGTCCCATTCGGCGTACACGCTCAACTCGCGAAGCAGACGACAGTTGTGCTCCAGGTTCTTCCCGAACCCGAAGCCCGGATCGAGGATGATGCGCTCGCGCGCGATTCCCGCCCTCTCGCAAAATCTAGCCCGATCGAGCAGGAACTGCCGCACCTCGGCGACCACGTCCTCGTAATGCGGGCGCTCCTGCATGGTGCGCGGGACGCCCTGCATATGCATAAGGCAGACGGGAACCTTCAGCTCCAGCGCCGCCTCCACCGCACCGGGCGCCTGCAGCGCCAGGACGTCGTTGATGAAGCCGGCACCGGCGTTCACCACCGCTCTCATGACCTCGGGCTTGGTGGTATCCACCGAAATGGGCACGTCGACCGCCTTGGCCAAGGCTTCCACCACCGGAACGACCCGATCCAACTCGACCTGCAGGGGCACCGACGGCGAGCCCGGACGGGTCGACTCCCCGCCCACGTCGATGATGGCGGCGCCCTCCTCGACCATGCGCTGGGCGTGCTCGACCGCCGCGGACAGCGAAAAAAAACGACCCCCGTCCGAAAAGGAGTCGGGGGTCACGTTGAGAATGCCCATGACCCGGGGCGCACTGAGATCCAGTGCGCGCCCGTTGCAGTCTAGGACACGGCGTACAACCTCATGCATCGATGCTGCTAGTACTAGTGGTCGCTCGCCGGCCGGCCGAAGCCGGGTTCGGGCGCCTTGGCACCGGTGGGGGCATCGCTGGCACGGTTGCCACCGCGCGAGGTGTCCGCCCAATCGCGCGGCGGACGCGGCGGTCGACCGCTCATGATGTCGTCGATCTGCTGCCGGTCGATGGTCTCGTACTTGATCAAGGCCTCGGCCATGGCGTGCAACTTGTCGAGATTGGCCTCGAGCAACGCGCGGGCGCGCTGGTAGTTACCATCGATCACCGAACGCACTTCCTCGTCGATGATGTGCGCGGTCTCATCCGACACCTGCTTGCGCTGGGTGACGGAGTGGCCGAGGAACACCTCGCCCTCGTCCTCGCCGTAGGACAAGGGACCGAGCCGCTCCGACAGGCCCCACTTGGTGACCATGTTGCGAGCGATCTCGGTGGCGCGGTGGATGTCGTTGGACGCGCCGGTGGTGACCCGGTCCTTGCCGAAGATCATCTCCTCGGCGATGCGGCCGCCGAACAGGCTCGCGATCTGGCTGTTGAGGCGCTGCTTGGTGTAGCTGTAGCGGTCCTCTTCCGGCAGGAACATGGTCACGCCCAGGGCGCGCCCGCGCGGGATAATGGTGACCTTGTGCACCGGATCGTGCTCGGGCGACAGCAGGCCGACGATCGCGTGACCGGCCTCGTGGTAGGCGGTCAAGCGCTTTTCTTCCTCGTTCATGACCATGGAGCGCCGCTCCGCGCCCATCATGATCTTGTCCTTGGCGCGCTCGAAGTCCTCCTGGTCCACCAGGCGCTTGTTGGCGCGGGCGGCGAACAAGGCCGCCTCGTTCACCAGGTTGGCGAGATCGGCGCCGGAGAAGCCCGGCGTGCCGCGGGCGATGACCGCCGGCTCGATATCGTCGGCCAGCGGCACCTTGCGCATGTGCACCTTGAGGATCTGCTCGCGGCCGCGCACGTCCGGCAGCGGCACCACGACCTGGCGGTCGAAGCGGCCGGGGCGCAGCAGCGCCGGGTCGAGCACGTCCGGACGGTTGGTGGCGGCGATGACGATGATGCCCTCGCTACCCTCGAAGCCGTCCATTTCCACCAGCAACTGGTTCAGGGTCTGTTCGCGCTCGTCGTGACCACCGCCCAGGCCAGCGCCGCGCTGGCGGCCGACCGCGTCGATCTCGTCGATGAAGATGATGCACGGCGCGTGCTTCTTGGCCTGCACGAACATGTCGCGCACGCGGGAAGCGCCGACACCGACGAACATCTCGACGAAGTCGGAACCGGAAATGCTGAAGAACGGCACCTTGGCCTCGCCGGCGATGGCCTTGGCGAGCAGGGTCTTACCGGTGCCGGGCGAACCGACCATCAGCACGCCGCGCGGGATCTTGCCGCCGAGGCGCTGGAACTTGGCGGGGTCGCGCAGGAACTCCACCAACTCGCCGACCTCCTGCTTGGCCTCGTCGACGCCGGCGACGTCGGCGAAGGTGACCCGCACCTGGTCTTCCGACATCATGCGGGCGCGGCTCTTACCGAAGGACATCGCGCCGCGGCCACCGCCGCCGCCCTGCATCTGGCGCATGAAGAAAATCCACACGCCGATCAGCAGCAGGAAGGGGAACCAGGAAATGAGGATCTGCAGCAGCAGGCTGCGGCCCTCGGGCTCCTCGCCCTTGATGACGACCTTGTTGTCCAGCAGCGTGCCGATCAGCAGCGTGCTGTCGGTTTCCGGGCTATACGTGCGGAACTTCTCGCCACTGTCACGGACGCCGGTGATCACCGGGCCCTGCATCGTCACTTCCTTGACGTCCCCGTTCTTCACCTGGGCGATGAATTCGGAATAGGGAATCTCTCCCGAGGACATGCTGCGGTCCTGGAAGTTACTGAATACGGACATCAAGACGATGGCGATGATGACCCAGAGGATCAGATTCTTAGCCATGTCATTCAAGGCGCGGCACCTCGATCAATTGGAATGGCGCAGGACACGCCCATTCGCGGGACCATGAACGGAAACCATACTACGGCACACGAGAACGGGCCAGTAATTAGAGCTTTCCGCCACGCCGGCGGGAAGCTTTGGGCTAACGGTCAGCCACCTCGCGAATCCGGTCACGAACGGCTTTAGGGTGGGTAACGAATCCCTCTCCTTGGTATGCGTCGACCAGGAAGACATCGCGAGGCCCTAGCACTTGACACGCAAAGTCCAGCGCAAGTTCCATCGGCCGCGCGGCAAACCGGCCGGTCCGCCGCGGATTCACCACTGATGTTGGGCACCGTCTCGACCAAGACAAGATCGGTCCGGGGTGGCGGAAACAGCGGCCTGGGCGCGCCTACTCGGCATCGACACCCTGCGGCGGGCGGTTGCCGAGCTTGCGCGCCAACCGGTGGGTTCGCAGCACCAGCCAAGCGGCGGCGGCGATGCCGATTCCTCCCAGCCAGGCGATGGACGGCGCCGGCGGCAGGCGCAGCCCGAGCACCACCAGCAGCGCGATCACGCACAGCACGGTCACGACCAGCAGTTCGCGCTTGAGTCCTTCGAAGGAATCCACACCTGTCCTCCCGGCAGGCGCAGTGCTACACTGCGCCGCCTTTGCCAAACCATTGACCCGGCACGATGAAACCACTGAACGAAGAGCAGAAACGCCACCTCCGCCGCCTCGGCCACCCGCTCAAGCCGGTGGTTCGGCTCGGCAACGCCGGCCTCACGCCCGCGGTGATGAACGAAATCCAGCTGGCGCTGGACCACCATGAACTCATCAAAGTGAAGGTGGTCGCGGAGGATCGTGATCAGCGCCGGGAGATCATCGAGCAGATCGTGGCCGAAACCGGCGCGGCGCTGGCGCAGAGCATCGGCCAGATCGCGCTGCTGTACCGGCCCAACCCGAAGAAGAAGGGACAGCGGGTCGCCCTGCCCTAGCGTCGCTTCCGAGGAAGCGCGAGGGCCGCCCGTGGCGGGCGGCCCCGCGGCGGCTTACACGTAGCGCACCGCCACCACGTCGTATTCACGGATCCCGCCCGGCGCCTGCACCTGCACCAGATCACCTTCCTGCTTGCCGATGAGGGCACGGGCGATGGGCGAGCTGACCGAGATCAACCCCTGCTTGATGTCGGCCTCGTCGTCGCCGACGATCTGGTAGGTGACCTCCTTGCCGGTCTCCTCCTCCACCAGGTCGACGGTGGCGCCGAACACCACACGGCCGCCAGCGTCCAGCGTGGTGACGTCGATCACCTGCGCGTTGGCCAGCTTGGACTCGATCTCGGCGATGCGGCCTTCGATGAAGCTCTGTTGCTCGCGCGCCGCCGCGTACTCGGCGTTCTCCTTGAGATCGCCGTGCGCGCGGGCCTCGGCGATAGCCTGAATGACCCGCGGCCGGTCGACCGACTTCAGTCGCGCCAATTCTTCTCTGAGTTTTTCCGCGCCTCTGACGGTCAACGGCACTTTGCTCATTGCGTGATCTCCTTGTGCAGATCCTGCAGGCGGTTCACCGCAGTGTCGTCAAGATAGTCGAGCGCCAGGCAAGTCGCCCGCGCGCCGGCGATCGTGGTCGAGTAGCAGACCTTATGATGCAACGCCTCGCGCCGAATCGAGAACGAGTCGGCGATGGCCTGCTTGCCCTCGGTGGTGTTGACGATCAGATCGATCTCGTCGTTCTTGATCGCGTCCACGATGTGCGGGCGTCCCTCGATCACCTTGTTCACCACCTCGCAAGGCACGCCGGCCGCCTGTAGCGCCGCCGCGGTGCCGCGGGTGGCGACGATGGTGAAGCCGCGCGCGACCAGGGCCTTGCCGACCTCGATCAACGGGCCCTTATCGGCGTCGCGCACCGACAGGAACACGCGACCGGCGCGCGGCAGCGTGACGCCGGCTCCCAACTGCGCCTTCGCGTAGGCCTCGCCGAAGCTGCGGCCGACGCCCATCACCTCGCCGGTGGACTTCATCTCGGGGCCTAGGATCGGGTCCACGCCAGGGAACTTGATGAAGGGGAACACCGCTTCCTTCACCGAGTAGTAGCTGGGAATCACCTCGCGGGTCACGCCCTGCTCGGCCAGGCTCTTGCCGACCATGCAGCGCGCGGCGATCTTGGCCAGCGGCAGGCCGGTGGCCTTGGACACGAACGGCACGGTACGCGACGCGCGCGGGTTGACCTCGAGCACGTAGACCTGGTGCCCCTTGATGGCGAACTGCACGTTCATCAGGCCGACCACGCCCAGCGCCTTGGCCATCTGCCGGGTCTGCTCGCGCAACTGATCCTGGATCGCCGGCGACAGCGTGTACGGCGGCAGCGAGCAGGCGGAATCGCCCGAGTGCACGCCGGCCTGCTCGATGTGCTCCATGATGCCGCCGATCAGCACGTCCTTGCCGTCGGAGATAGCGTCGACGTCGACCTCCACCGCGTCGTCGAGGAAGCGGTCGAGCAGCACCGGCGACTCGTTGGAGACCTGCACCGCCTCGTGCATGTAGCGCAGCAGATCCTCGCGGTGGTAGACGATCTCCATCGCCCGGCCGCCCAGCACGTAGGACGGACGCACCACCAGCGGGTAGCCGATCTCGTCGGCCAGGGCCAGCGCCTGATCCACCGTGCGCGCGGTGCGGTTCGGCGGCTGGGTCAGGCCCAGCTTCTGGATCAGCTGCTGGAAGCGCTCGCGGTCCTCGGCGACGTCGATCGAGTCCGGCGTGGTGCCGATGATCGGCGCGCCGGCGGCCTCCAGGTCGCGCGCCAGCTTCAGCGGGGTCTGGCCGCCATACTGCACGATCACGCCCTTCGGGTTCTCGACGTGGATGATCTCCAGCACGTCCTCCAGGGTCAGCGGCTCGAAGTAGAGCCGGTCGGAGGTGTCGTAGTCGGTGGAGACGGTCTCCGGGTTGCAGTTGACCATGATGGTCTCGTAGCCGTCCTCGCGCATGGCGAAGGCGGCATGGACACAGCAGTAGTCGAACTCGATGCCCTGACCGATGCGGTTCGGTCCGCCGCCCAGCACCATGATCTTGTCACGGTTGGTCGGCGCGGCCTCGCACTCCTCCTCGTAGGTGGAGTACATGTAGGCGGTGTTGGTGGCGAACTCGGCGGCGCAGGTATCCACCCGCTTGTACACGGGACGCACGCCGAGCGAGTGCCGCAGCGAGCGCAGCTCGCCTTCCTTCATGCCCAGCAGCTTGGCCAGGCGGCGGTCGGAGAAGCCCTTGCGCTTGAGCGCGCGCATGCCGTCCGCGCTGCGGACGTCGATCTCGCCGGCCTTGAGCGCCTGCTCGGTGCGCACTAGGTCCTCGATCTGGGCGAGGAACCAGGGATCGATGGCGGTCAGCTCGTACAGGTCGGCCACGCTCAGACCGGCGCGGAAGCCGTCGGCCACGCGCAGCAGCCGGTCCGGCTTGGGAATGCGCAGCTCCAGCCGCAGCGCTTCCTGCACGTTGTCCTGACTCAGGTCGACGCGCTCGTCCAAGCCGTCCAGCCCCATCTCCAGGCCGCGCAGCGCTTTCTGCATGGACTCCTGGAAGGTGCGGCCGATGGCCATGACCTCGCCCACCGACTTCATCTGGGTGGTCAGCGTGGCCTGGGCGCGCGGGAACTTCTCGAAGGTGAAGCGCGGAATCTTGGTGACCACGTAGTCGATGGTCGGCTCGAACGAGGCCGGGGTGGCGCCGCCGGTGATCTCGTTGCGCAGCTCGTCCAGGGTGTAGCCCACGGCCAGCTTGGCGGCGATCTTGGCGATCGGGAAGCCGGTGGCCTTGGAGGCTAGCGCCGAGGAGCGCGACACGCGCGGATTCATCTCGATGACGACCATGCGGCCGTCCTTCGGATTGATGGCGAACTGCACGTTGGAACCGCCGGTCTCCACGCCGATCTCGCGCAGTACCGCGATCGATGCGTTGCGCATGATCTGGTACTCCTTGTCGGTCAGCGTCTGCGCCGGCGCGACGGTGATGGAGTCACCGGTATGGACGCCCATCGGATCGAGGTTCTCGATGGAGCAGACGATGATGCAGTTGTCGTTCTTGTCGCGAACGACCTCCATCTCGAATTCCTTCCAACCGAGCACCGACTCCTCGATCAGCAGCTCCTTGGTCGGCGACAGGTCGAGACCGCGCTCGCAGATCTCGATGAACTCCTCGCGGTTGTAGGCGATGCCGCCGCCGGAACCGCCCAGGGTGAAGGACGGGCGGATGATGGCCGGGAAGCCGATCACCTTCAGCGCCTCCAGCGCCTCCTCCATGGAGTGCGCCATCTCGGCGCGGGCGGTGGGCAGGCCGATCTTGGTCATCGCGTCCTTGAAGCGCTCGCGGTCCTCGGCCTTGTCGATGGCGTCCTCGTTGGCGCCGATCATCTCCACGCCGTATTTCTCGAGCACCCCGTTGCGGGCCAAATCGAGCGCGGTATTGAGCGCGGTCTGGCCGCCCATGGTGGGCAGCACCGCGTCCGGCCGCTCCTTCTCGATGATCTTGGCGATGGTCTGCCACTCGATCGGCTCGATGTAGATGGCATCGGCCGTATCGGGGTCGGTCATGATGGTGGCGGGATTGGAGTTCACCAGGATGACCCGGTAGCCCTCCTCGCGCAGCGCCTTGCAGGCCTGCGCGCCGGAGTAGTCGAACTCGCAGGCCTGGCCGATCACGATCGGGCCGGCGCCGATGATCAGGATGCTCTTGATGTCAGTACGCTTGGGCATCGTCTCTTTCTACCGCAGCGGCGGGATGGGCCCCGCCGGTAGTTACTTGGCCTGGGCCATGAGTTCCGCGAAGTGGGCGAACAGCGGCGCCACATCGTGCGGACCGGGGCTGGCCTCGGGATGGCCCTGGAAGCTGAACGCCGGCTTGTCGGTGCGCTCGATGCCCTGCAGCGAGCCGTCGAAGGCCGAGCGGTGGGTGGCGCGCACATTCGCCGGCAGCGTCGCCTCGTCGACCGCGAAGCCGTGGTTCTGACTGGTGATCATCACCCTGTTGGTACGCAGATCCACCACCGGGTGATTGGCGCCGTGATGACCGAACTTCATCTTGACGGTCTTGGCGCCGCTGGCGAGGCCCAGCAACTGGTGCCCGAGACAGATGCCGAAGGTCGGCACCCCCAGCTCGACGATCTCCCGAATGGCACGGATGGCGTAGTCGCACGGCTCCGGATCGCCGGGGCCGTTGGAGAGGAACACGCCGTCCGGATTCATCGCCAGCACGTCGGCGGCCGGGGTCTGGGCCGGCACCACGGTGATGCGGCAGCCCACATCGACCAGCATGCGCAGGATGTTGTGCTTCAAGCCGTAGTCGTAGGCGACCACGTGATACTTGAGCTCGCTGGGATCCTTCGGCTCGGCGTCGGCGCGGCCGTCGTTCAGGCTCCAGGAACCCTTGGTCCAGGTGTAGCGGTCCTTGCAGGACACCACCTTGGCCAGGTCCATGCCCTTGAGGCCGGGGAAGGCGCGCGCAGCTTCGAGCGCCTTGGCCTCGTCGATCTCGCCGGCCATGATGGCGCCGTTCTGGGCGCCCTTCTCGCGCAGGATGCGGGTGAGCTTGCGGGTGTCGATATCGCTGATGGCGACCACGCGGTTGGCGCGTAGGTACTCGGGAAGGGATTGCTCTGCGCGCCAGTTGCTCATGAGCGGCGGCAGATCGCGGATGATGAGACCCGCCAACTGAACCCCCCGTGCCTCCTCGTCGACGAGGTTGGCGCCGACGTTGCCGACGTGGGGATAGGTCAGTGTGACGAGCTGGCTGGCGTAAGACGCATCGGTGCAGATCTCCTGGTAGCCGGTCATGGCGGTGTTGAACACCACCTCACCGGTGACCAGGCCCTCTACTCCGATGGAGCGCCCCCGAAACAGGGTACCGTCTTCGAGCGCAAGAATGGCCGGCGTGCTCAAGAAACCTCCTGCTCGTGCGCGCGCAAAAACGGGAGGGATCGCAAGATGCCCTCCCGTGACGCGTAGTCAGTCAAATTAAGGATCGCGGAATTTTACTGGCTCGCCCACGGGGTGTCCACTGAAACTCCCGTGACGCACCGCCTTGTCGCGATCAGACTCCCGCCGATACACTTTGTTCCCTTCCGCGCCACACGTTCCCGATCAAGCCATTCATGCACGCACTCTCCTTACGGCAGCTTCGCAAGCGCTACCGCAGCGGCGTCGAGGCGCTCAAGGGCATAGACCTCGACGTCGAGCAAGGCGATTTCTTCGGCCTGCTCGGCCCCAACGGCGCCGGCAAGTCCACCGCCATCGGCATCGTCTCCTCGCTGGTGCGCAAGACCTCCGGCGAGGTGAGCGTGTTCGGCTACGACCTCGATCGCCAAGCCTGGGAAGTGAAAAGCCGTATCGGACTGGTGCCGCAGGAGTTCAACTTCAACGGCTTCGAGACGGTCGAGCAGATCGTGGTGAATCAGGCCGGCTTCTACGGCATCCCGCGGCGGGTGGCGCTGGAGCGGGCCGGCCGCTACCTCGGCGCGCTCGGGCTGTGGGACAAGCGCCACGCGCAATCGCGCACCCTATCGGGCGGCATGAAGCGACGGCTGATGATCGCCCGCGCGCTGGTGCACGAACCGCCGCTGCTGATCCTGGACGAGCCCACCGCCGGTGTCGACATCGAACTGCGCCGCTCGATGTGGGACTTCCTGCGCGAGATCAACGCCCAGGGCACCACCATCATCCTCACCACACATTATTTGGAAGAGGCCGAAACCCTCTGCCGCAACCTGGCCATCATCGACGGCGGCACCATCGTCGAGAACACCACGGTGAAGGGCCTGCTGCGCAAGCTGAGCACGCACGCCTTCATTCTCGACATTCAAGGCCAGGTCGACCGGATTCCCGCCCTACCGGCGCTGCGGGTGGCGCGCCTCGACGAGTCCACGCTCGAGGTCGAGATCGGCGCCGAGCAGAATCTCACCGAGGTATTCGTGGCGCTGGCGCAGGCGGGCATTCAGGTCGCAAGCATGAAGAACAAGTCGAATCGGCTCGAGGAGATGTTCCTGCGCATGCTGGAAAAGGGCTCCGCCGGTGCCGGGGAGCAGAGCCGATGAACGCATCGAGCAGTCACTGGCGGCGCGACCTGATCTCGCTGCAGACCATCGCCCGCAAGGAAACCCAGCGCTTCCTGCGGATCTGGCAGCAGACCCTGTTGCCGCCGGCGATCACCATGACCCTGTATCTGATCATCTTCGGCAATCTGATCGGTCCGCGGATCGGGGAGATGCAGGGCTATTCCTACATTCAGTTCATAGTGCCCGGCATCATCATGATCGCGGTGATCACCAATTCGTACTCGAACGTGGTGTCATCGTTCTTCGGCGCGAAGTTCGGCCGCTATGTCGAGGAGATGCTGGTATCGTCAACGCCGAACCACGTGCTTCTGCTCGGCTATCTCAGCGGCGGCGTCGGGCGGGGGCTGCTGGTCGGCCTGCTGGTGATCTCGATCTCGCTGTTCTTCACCGACCTGCACCTGCACAGCCTGTGGATCACCTGCACCACCGTGCTGCTGACCTCGGTGCTGTTCTCGCTGGGTGGATTCATAAACGCGATATTCGCGCGAAAGTTCGACGACATCTCCATCGTCCCGACCTTCGTGCTGACGCCGCTGACTTATCTGGGCGGGGTGTTCTATTCGGTCGACCTGCTGCCGTCCTTCTGGCGCCAGGTGTCGCTGGCCAATCCCGTGCTCTACATGGTGAATGCCTTCCGATACGGCCTCATCGGACACTCCGACATCGACATCACCGTCGCCTACCTGATCATCCTCCTGTTCATCGCCGTGCTCGCGATCGTTTCCCTGCTGCTACTGCGAAACGGCACGGGCTTGCGAACCTGATCGCAAAAAAAGAAACCGCGCTGTTAGCGCGGTTTCTTCGGAAGCGGCTCGGCTTAGGCGACCCGCAGGTCTTCGATAGAACGGCCACGCCCTTCCCAATCCTTTACCCAGGCGGGCTTGCGGCCGCGGCCCGACCAGGTCTTGCCGGCGTCTTCGGGATGCTGATACTTCGCACCACCCTTGGCACCGGCCTCGCTTGCCTTACCCGCCTGGGCGGCCAGCAGCTCGCTGAGGCTGAAGCCATAACGCTCAGCCACCGACTTGAGTTCCTTTTGAGCCAGCTTCACCTCGTCCTTGCGGCGCTTCTTCAGCTCCTTGTCGATGTCCTGCTTGAGCTGACGCAACTCCTGGGAACTGTACTTAGTCAGGTTCATTATCTCTCCTGTGAACTTGGCAATGGCGTTAAAATCAGGACCTTACAGCCCCTACCGAGCAACCGTGGCGCAGGAATATTTTTATTGTCGTGGCTCCTGTCACGGTCGAAAGTTCCGTATTACCTACTTGCTCGCGGCTTCAGGTGACCTTGGTCTGACCCGGCTAATACGGCCGGAACCAGATCCGCGACAATTCTATTTTCACTTCCCGCCAATACGCAACTAATTAGACACTCAGAACCGGCCTTAGTGAATGCTTCTTACCTAGGACGCATCCCAGATGAGTGCGTTTTCTATCGCCGCACCGCCCGGCTCAACCGCTCCGCCGCGGATTGCGCTCGCTCGCCCGCCGTGTCGCAGCCCATCGCCCCCTGCTCCCCACTGGCCGTGGGGCCGGGAAACGTGTCATATAACCAACTGCTAACACCAAAGTAGCGGACCGATCTCTCGGCGCTGCGCCGGGCCTTTCATCAGGCCGCGCGACGCCAGCGGGCCACGCTCCATAACTAATAGAGAACAGGCGTGAGCATTCGAACGGAAACCGGCGCGTCCAATCAGGAGAGTCACGGCAGCGGGAATCCGGCGCAAGCGCCCGGCCAATCCGCCTTGCCCGACGACACCCAACTGCCACAACAAGAAGAGTTCCTGCGCTTCCGTGCCGCGATCGATGCATCGCCGGACATCATTCTCGTTGCCGAAGCCGATCCGCCGCGGTTCGTGTATGTCAACGAAACGGCGTGCCGGCTGCTCGGCTACGCGCGCGACGAAATCATGCAACTCGATGTGTGGGTGCCTTTGGGCATGACCGAAGCGGAGCTGCGCGAACTGCACGCGCATGCGCTCGCCAAGGGCGATCAGGGCCTGACGCTGCCGCCGCGGTTGCATTCGTCGCGCGACGGACGCCGCAAAGGGTGGTGGGAAGCGCATTTGCGCGCGGCGCTCGTGGGCGATCGCTGGTTGATCGTAACCACCTCGCGTGACGTATCCGCGCGCAAGCTGGCCGAGGACGCGGCCGAGCGCGTCAAGAAAATGCTCGCCGCGATCAGCGCCGCCAACGAAGCGATATTGCGCGTGACCAGCCCGGAGGAGTTGTACCGGCACGTTTGCGCCGCCGCCGCCGAGGCGGCCAGGGTCGCCGCCGCGGCCATCGTGCTGCTCGACGCCGGGGCGAACACGGCCACCGTTGCTGCCGCCGCGGGACCCAGGGCGCAGAAGCTGCGGGAGGCGCTGGCCATGACCGGTCCTGCCGCGCTACGAGGCGAGGGAATGATGGGAATCGCCTACAGCACGGGCGAACCCTGCGTCAGCAACGACATGCCCAACGACGAACGCGGCGTGCCCTGGCGCAGCGTGGTCAAGAGAAGCGACGTCAAATCCTGCGCCGCGATTCCGCTGCGGCGCGCGGGACAGGTGTTCGGCGTGCTGCTGCTGTATTCCCTCTCGCAGCGGGCGTTCGATGACGAGATCGTGCGCCTGCTGCAGCGGATCGGCGAGAGCATCGGCTTCGCGCTGGACAACTTCGAGCGCGAAGCCGAGCGCCGTCGCGCCGAAAACGCCCTGCGCGCGAGCGAGGAGAAATACCGCACGATTCTCGAGGGAATTGAGGACGCTTACTACGAGGTAGACTTACGCGGCAATCTGGTTTTCTTCAATACCGCATTCAGCAGAATGTTAGGGATACCTGCCGCCGAATTGGCCGGCATGAACAATCGTCAGTTCATGCGCCCGCAGGTGGCCGCCGACGTGTTCGCGATGTTCAGCGAGGTCTACCGCAGCGGGATTCCGCGCAAAGCGTTCGAATGGGAGATGGTTCGCGATGACGGCGAACGAATACTCACCGAGGCCTCCATCCATCTGGTCGTCGACGCCGAGGGCTCCGCGGTCGGCTTCCGCGGCATGCTGCGCGACATCACCGAACGCAAGCGTGACGAGCGCCTGCTGGCGCTAGAACACGCGGTGACGCGTTGCCTGGCCGAGGCGAGCGATTCGCGCACGGTGTTGGAAGGTGTGATACGCGCCGTTCGCGATTCCGAGCGGTGGGAATCGGCGACTTACTTCACCGCGGAGGACGGCGTACTCAAACCCGCGCTGCGCCAGCCGGACGACCGCACGGCGGCGCTGCCGATCGGCGCCGACCTCGTCCAAGCGGCACACGACAGCGGACAGCCGCTTTGGATATCCGATGTCGGCGCCGGCTCGAACGCGGGCGAGCTGCGCGGCCTGTTCGCCGTTCCGGCGCTGGCCGACGGTAAGGTCCTTGGCGTGTTCGCCTTCGCCAGCCGCGACAGCCGCGAACCGGAACGGCGCGTGCTGGACACCGCCGGCATGATCGGCCAGCAGGTGGGCCAGTTCCTACAGCGCAAGCAGGTCGAGGATCGCGTCAAGTTCCTCGCCAGCCACGACAGCCTCACCGGGCTGCCGAACCGGATGCTGTTCGGTCAGCTGCTGCATCACGCGGTGGAGACCAGCCAACGTTACGGCCGCAGCTTCGCGGTGATGTTCATCGATCTGGATCGGTTCAAGCTGGTCAACGACACCCTCGGCCACGACGCCGGCGACCAACTGATCAAGGAGATCGCCCAGCGCCTCACGGCCTCGGTCCGCGCCAGCGACGTGGTGGCCCGGCTGGGCGGCGACGAGTTCGTGGTGCTGGTGCAGGAGGCCAGGGACACGAACGATGCCGCCACCGTGGCCAACAAGATCCTCGCCGCCATGATCGAGCCGATCGTCATCATGGGCCAGGAATGCCGTGTCACGGCCAGCATCGGCATCTGCATGTACCCCTCGCAGGCGCGCGACGAGCGGTCGCTGATGAAGAACGCCGACATCGCCATGTACCTGGCCAAGGAACAGGGCAAGAACAACTTCCAGTTCTACTCGCCGGACATCAAGTCCCAGTCGTTCGAGCGCCTGGCGCTGGAAACCAGCCTGCGCAGCGCGCTCGAGCACTGCGAGTTCGTGTTGCACTACCAATCCAAGCTCGACCTCAAGACCGGCACGATCTCCGGCGTCGAGGCACTGCTGCGCTGGAACCACCCCAAGCTGGGCCTGGTGCCGCCGAATCAGTTCATTCCGCTAGCGGAGGAAACCGGCTTGATCGTGCCGATCGGCCGCTGGGTGCTGAAGACCGCCTGCCGCCAGAACATGGAATGGCAGCGGCAGGGGCTGCCGGCGGTGACGATGGCGGTGAACCTCTCGCCCCGACAGTTCGCCGACGACGGGCTGCTCGACGACGTCGCCCGCGCGCTGGCGGACTCGGGCATGCCGGCCGAGTTGCTGGAACTGGAACTCACCGAAACCATGGTGATGCAGAACCCCGAACGGGCGGTGGAGAAGCTGAAGGCGCTCAAGGCCATGGGCATCCGCATCGCCATGGACGATTTCGGCGTGGGCTACTCCTCGCTGGCCCAGCTCAAGGGCTTCCCGGTCGACATTCTCAAGGTCGACCGCTCGTTCATCCGCAATCTGCCGGAGAGCAGCCAGGACAGGGCCATCACCGAGGCCATCATCGCCATGGCCAAGTCGCTCAGCCTGGTAGTGGTGGCCGAGGGCGTGGAAACCGAGGAACAGGAAAGCTACCTGCGGGATATCTCCTGCGACGAGTCGCAGGGCTATTACTTCAGCAAGCCGCTGTCGGCCGAGCAGTTCGCTAGCCTTTTGCAGAAGTACACGCCGCGCCGGACGCCGGCTGCCGGGATCACGCCCGCGTAGCGCCCCGCCGCCCTCTCCCGGATCGGGAGAGGAAAAGACGGCCGGCAGGTGCGAGATCGATCTTGCCAGTCGGCCGACTCGCCGGGCGCGGCGCGCCGCTAGTCGACCAGCGCCTGATACACCAGCGTGCGCAGCTCGCGCCGCAGCGGCACCAGAGTGGACGGCGTCAGCTGCGCCATCTGGATGACGATCAGTTCCTCGGCCGGGTCGATCCAGAACTGGGTGTTGGCCATGCCGGTCCAGTAGTACTCGCCGGCCGAGCCCATGGTCTGGGTGCGGGTCGGGTCGAGCACCACGGCGAACCCCAGCCCGAAGCCCAAGCCCGCGCCGAGGTGGGCGTTGTTGAAACGCGGCTGCCCCATGTCCGCCATGCTGCCCGGCAGGTGATTCTGGGTCATGAACTCCACGGTCTTGCGGCCGAGCAGGCGCACCCCGTCGAGTTCGCCCTTGTTGTAGAGCATGTTGCAGAAGCGCAGATAGTCGGCGCTGGTGGAGGTGAGCCCGCCACCGCCGGAGAACACCTTCACCGGCTTGGCGAAACGGCCGTTGGCCGGATCGACCAGCTTCAGCCCGCCCGGCGGATCGGGCAGCACCTGGGTCGGCTCGGCGCCGACCACCACCGGCGGGCCGCCGGCCGCCGCCGTATACATGGCGGCGAAACGGTCGAGCTTGCTCTGCTCCACCTGGAACGCGGTATCCACCATCCCCAGCGGCTGGAAGATGCGCTCGGCGAAGAAGCGGTCCAGGCTCTGGCCGGACACGGCTTCCACCAACCGGCCCAGCACGTCGGTGGAAAAACCGTACTGCCAGCGGCTGCCGGGGTGGAACAGCAGCGGCAGCCGCGCCAAGCGCTGGGTGACTTCCGCCAGCGAGGTGTCGCCGCGGTCGAAGGTGATCTTGTGCTCGCGGTACAGCGCCTCCACCGGCGAGCTCAGCATGAAGTCGTAGCTGAAACCGGCGGTATGGGTCAGCAGCTGGCGCACGGTGATCAACGAGCGCGCCGGCTCCAGCCGCGGGTGGTCCAGGTCGCCGCCGGCCCACACCTGCATCTCGGTGAACTCGGGCAGGAACTTGGCGATCGGGTCGTCGAGCTGGAAGCGGCCCTCCTCGTACAGCATCATCGCCGCCACGCTGGTGATCGGCTTGGTCATCGAGTAGATGCGGAAGATGGTGTCCGGCTGCAGCCGCTGGGCTTCGTCCGCGTCCGCTCGCGGCTTGCCGCAACTGCCGAAATAGGCGACGCGGCCGCGCCGCTGCACGAGCACGCTCACCCCGGCCAAGCGCTGGCGCTCGACGTGGTCCCGCATCCAGGCATCGATCCGACCCAGGCGCTGCGCGCTCAGGCCAACCGCATCAGGCGCTACCGTTTCCACCACCGGACACTCCTCTCCGTCGCATTTTTTTCTATTGGATCATGCTGCCTGACTGTTGTCAGGATTGAAAGCAGGCTATCTATCCCGTAACGTCGTGCCGGTCCAGATGCACGGCCGGCGCGTGTCGGCCGGACGAACAACTAAACACCACTTTGGAGGTGGACGTGTCCGATTTGGAAGCATTCCGACAGGAAACCCGGGCCTGGCTCGAGGCCAACTGCCCCGAGAGCATGCGCCAACCGATCCGCAGCGACGCGGATGCCTGCTGGGGCGGCCGCAAGTGGAAGTTCCAGAGCGAAGACCAGCGGCTGTGGCTCGAGCGCATGGCCGAGCGCGGCTGGACCGCGCCGGACTGGCCCAAGGAGTACGGCGGCGGCGGCCTGACCAAGGAGCAGACCAAGATCCTGCGCGAGGAAATGGCCCGCATCAAAGCCCGGCCGCCGCTGAACAGCTTCGGCATCTGGATGATCGGCCCGGCCATCCTCAAGTTCGGCTCCGAGGAACTCAAGCGCCAGCACATCCCGCCGATCGTGCGCGGCGAGATCCGCTGGTGCCAGGGCTACTCCGAGCCGGGCGCCGGTTCCGACCTGGCCGGCCTGCAGACCAAGGCCGAGGACAAGGGCGATCACTTCATCGTCAACGGCCAGAAGATCTGGACCTCCTACGCCGATAAGGCCGACTGGATGTTCTGCCTGGTCCGCACCAACCCGAACGTGAAGAAGCAGCTGGGCATCAGCCTGGTGCTGTTCGACATGACCACGCCGGGCGTGACCACGCGGCCGATCAAGCTGATCTCCGGCAGCTCGCCGTTCTGCGAGACCTTCCTCGACAACGTCCGCGTCGAGAAGAACCAGGTGGTGGGCGAGATCGACCAGGGCTGGACCATCGCCAAGTACCTGCTCACCCACGAGCGCGAGATGATCGGCGGCATGGGTCGCACCGCCGCCGGCCAGAAGACCCTGAGCCAGATGGCGGTGGACGCGATCGGTCTGGAGCAGGGCCGCCTCGCCGACGATCTGCTGCGCGCCTCCGTCGCCCGCTGGGAGGTCGACGCCAAGGCGTTCGAGCTGACCGCCGAGCGCGTGCTCGACGAGGCCAAGTCGGGCCAGGGCGTCGGCAACACCTCCGCCATGCTCAAGTACTACGGCACCGAGCTCAACAAGCGCCGCTACGAGCTGCTGATCACGCTGTTCGGCAGCGACGCCATGGTTTGGGAAGGCGAAGCCTCCAACGAGGGCGCCCTGCCGCGCGCCTGGTTGCGCACCAAGGCCAATTCGATCGAGGGCGGCACCTCTGAGGTGCAGCTCAACGTGATCGCCAAGAACATCCTGGGCCTCCCCTAGACCCGAGCGAAGGAACACGAACATGGCAATGTTGGTACTCAACGACGAACAACGCATGCTCAAGGACGCCGCGCGCGGCTTCCTGCAGGAGCGTGCTCCGATCAAGCAGCTGCGCCAGCTGCGCGATTCCCGCGACGAGACGGGCTTCTCGCGCGAGCTGTGGGCCGGCATGGTGGAGATGGGCTTCGTCGGCACCCTGATTCCGGAACAGTTCGGCGGCTCCGATTTCGGCCACGTCGGCATGGGCCAGATCTTCGAGGAGGCCGGCCGCACGCTGACCGCCTCGCCGCTGTTCGCCACCGGCGTACTCGGCGTCACCGCGCTGAAGCTGGCCGGCAGCGCCGAGCAGCAGCAGGCGCTGCTGCCGGCCATCGCCGACGGCTCGTTGCTGCTGGCGCTGGCGGTGGACGAGAAGCGCCGCCACGCCCCGGCGCACGTGCAGACCCGCGCCGAGAAGACCGCCGACGGCTTCGTCGTGACCGGCCAGAAGACCTACGTGATCGACGGCCACGTCGCCGACAAGCTGATCGTCTCGGTGCGCACCTCCGGTGCGGCCGACGATCAGAACGGCATCACCCTGCTGCTGATCGACCGCAACGCCCCGGGCGTCGAGGTCGAGCGCACCATCATGGTCGACAGCCGCAACGCCGCCGTGGTGCGCTTCAACAACGTGCGGGTCGGCAGCGACGCCGCGCTCGGCAGCGTCGACCAGGGCTACGCCGTGCTGACGCGCGTGCTCGACATCGGCAACGCCCATCTGGCGGCGGAGCTGCTCGGCATCGCCCAGGAAGTGTTCGCCCGCACCCTGCAGTACCTGAAGGAGCGCAAGCAGTTCGGCGTGCTGATCGGGACCTTCCAGGCGCTGCAGCACCGCGCCGCGCACCTGTGGAGCGAGATCGAGCTGGTGAAGTCGGTGGTGCTGCGCGCGCTGCAGGCGCTGGACGAAGGCTCGGAAGACGCCTCGGCGCTGATCAGCGTGGCCAAGGCCAAGGCCTGCGAAGTGGCCGAACTGGCCACCAACGAAGGCATCCAGATGCACGGCGGCATCGGCATGACCGACGAGTTCGACATCGGTCTGTTCATCAAGCGGGCACGGCCGGTGCAGGCGCTGTTCGGCGACTACAGCTACCACGCCGGCCGCTACGCGGCCTCGCGCGGCTACTAAGCCCATCACGGCGTTCGCTCTCCCGCTCCCGGGAGAGGGTCTCAGGCGGGGCGCGCACCGTGCCCCCGCCTATACAGCCGCCGTTCAGCCGGCTACGTCCGGCGCCTCCAGCCGGGCGAGACGCTCCTCCAATTCCGCCACCCGCGCTTCCAGCGCCTCGATCCGCGCCAAGGCGTCGGCGGGCAGCTCGGTCCGCGCCGCCACCGGCTCGCGCCGCGCCGCGGCCAGCGCGCTCGCGTCCACCGGCCCGCACAGCAGGTGCATGTAGCGGTCTTCGCGCTGTCCGCCCTGACGCGGCAGCCGCACGGCCTTGCCCAGCGTGACCAGCCGCTCCAACTGGTACTCCACCTGCTCGGCGGCGGTGAACGGATACATCCGGTTGCTGCGCGTGAACAGCTCGTTGACGGTCTGCGGGCCACGCAACAACAGCAGGCCGAGCAAGACGCGCTGATCCGGCGTCAGTTCCAGCGCCTTGTCGGCCTTGTGCTCCCAGCGATCGGCGCGCGCGCCCATCACCAGCTTCACCAGCCCGCGACTTTCCATCTGCCGCAGCGCCTGCCCCACCTGCCCCGGTTCGAGGTTCATCACCGGCTCGCGGCTGGTCTTCTGATTGCAGGCCAGCACCAGGGCATTGAGCGTGAGCGGGTAGACCTCGGGCGTGGTCGCCTGCTTCTCGATCAGCGAACCGAGAACGCGCGCCTCGATCGCGTTCAGGAGGGGCCCGTCGGATTGGACTTCGATCTCGTCGGTCATGCACTCAACCAGGTTTGATTAGGGATCGCCGCCACCATAGCCGGTCGTCGCGGCAAGGTCATCCATACCCGGACAACGCTCATGCCGGCGTCGGTTTGGCATCGGGAAGCCGGCGCTGGTGCACCGGCCCGATGCGAGTGCCGGATTGGGCCATCGGCAGCTCGTAGCCTTCCTCGCGGAACAAGCGGCAGCAATGCTCCACCACCACCGGGTCGTACCAGGTGCCGGCGCCGCGCTCGATCTCCGCCAGCGCGGTGTCGATGCCTAGACCCGGGCGGTACGGCCGGTGCGAGTACATCGCCTCGACCACGTCGGCCACGGCGAGGATGCGCGACTCCAGCAGGATCTCGTCGGCCTTCAGGCCGCGCGGATAGCCGGAGCCGTCGAGGCGCTCGTGGTGCTGGCGCACCATTTCCGCCACCGGCCAGGGAAAATCGATGCCCTTCAAGATCTCGTAGCCGGCCTCGGCATGGCCCTGGATGATGGCGAACTCCAGTTGCGACAGCCGTCCCGGCCGGTTGAGTATCTCCATCGGCACCGAGATCTTGCCGATATCGTGGACGACGCCGCCAAGGTGCAGGCCCTTCAGGCGATTCTCGTCCAGGCCCATGCGCCGGCCGATGGCTTCCGCCAGCGCGGCGACCCGGCGCTGATGGCCGGCCGTGTAGGGATCGCGCTGCTCGACCAGCGCCGCCATGGCCTCGACCGTCTGCTCCATGGCCTCGCTCAGCCGGCGCATGCGGTCGCGCGCGTCGGCCTCGGCCTTATCGCGAGCGTCGCGGGCGCGCCAGCTGTCGATGCCGTAGGCCAGATCGGCGGCCAACTGCTGCAGGATCTTCACCTCTTCCTCGGTGAACACCTGCGGCCGGTCGTGATAGATCACCAGCACGCCGCGCGTGTCGCCTCGCTCGGCCTGCAAAGGGAATGCCATGATCGCGGCGTAGCCGCGCCGCAGCGCGGCCTCGCGCCACGGCAGCACGCGCGGATCGTTGGCGACGTCGTTGACGATCTCCGGCATGCCGGTGCGGCCGCTCACGCCCGCCGGCCCCTGGCCCCAACGGTCGTCGCCCCAGGAGAAGCGCACCTCGTCGAAGTAACCGGCCTCGAAACCGGCATGCGCCACCGGCCGGATCGGCCGGTCCGGCCCGTCCTCGCAAAAACCCACCCAGGCCATGCGGTAGCCGCCCTTCTCCACCACGATCCGGCACACCTCGGCCAGCAGCTCGGTCTCGTCGCGGCTGTGCGCCATGGCCTGGCTGCAGGCGATGATGGCGTGCAGCGAGCGATTGATCTTGCGCAGCTCGGCCAGGGCCGCGTCGTGGGCCTCGCGGGTGCGCAGCGCGTCGAGGCCGAACGCCAGGTCCCCGGCCAACTCGGTCAGGATCGACAGTTCCTCCGCCGCGAACGCCTGCCGCTCGGCGGTGAACAGCAGCAGCGCCCCCAGCGGCGGACGGCCGCGCGCCCGCAGCGGCAACGCTATCGCCGCTCCCAGCCCTTGGTCGGCGGCCGCTGCCGCCCACGGCAGCGGCGAGCCCTGCCCTTGCAGGTCGGAAATGATCAGCGGCCGGCCGTCGGCCAGCGTCTCGCGCAGCGACGTCAGCCCGGCGGCGAACTCGGGCTTGGCGATCAGCTCCGTGCCCTCGCCGAGGCAGGCGGCGGGCCGGGTGAAGCCACCGCCGTCGTCGGCCAACAGCACGCAGGCCAGGCGATAGCCGCCCTTCTCCACCGCCACCTCGCAGAAGCGGCGCAACAGCTCGCCCTCGTCCTCGGCATGCAGCAGCGCGTGGTTGGCGCCGCTGATGGTATAGAGCGCGCGATTGATGCGGCGGGTGGCGATCTCGACACCCTTGCGCGCGGTGATGTCACGGCTGACGTGGATGATCCCGGCGGTGGCGTCGCCGCGCCGCACCGGCTGCAGATAGATCGACAACCAGCGCTCGCCGCTCAGCTCCATCTCGATGTCGCCGCAAGGCTGGGCATCGCCGAGCCGGCTGCACACCGGGCAAGCCTCGCGCCCGATCGCCGGCGAGTGCAGCAGGCCATGCACGTGCCGCCCAAGGACCTGGGCTGGGTCGACGCGCAACTGCTCCTGCGCGGCGCGATTGACCTGACATACCCGGCCGGCCCGATCGAGCAGGACCACCGGCTCCGGAATCGCGTTGTAGGTGTTCGACTCGCGGCGCAGCGCGCTGAACGGCTCGCGCAGCGTGGTGCGTATCAGGGCCAGGAACAGCAGCCAGAACGCGCCGAGCTTGAACAAGTGCCCGATCAGGTTGGCCAGGCCGTACACGCTGACGTAAGCGGTGAACGCCAACTCGCCCAGGATCGACAGCCCGATCGAGGCCAGCACCAGCGCCAGCACCCGCGGTTGCAGTTGTCCGCGCCGCAGCCACAAGTGCCCAGCGGCGGCGAGCATCACGGCGACGATCACATACTCGCCGTAGATCTTGAACGCGGTAAGCCCTTCACCCTCGATGTAGGCATCCGGGAAATAGCCGAGCAGCGGCAGCGCGATCAGCAGCGCCGACAGCAGGCCCAGCAGTGTCACCGCCAGCCCCAGCCGCAGCCGGTAGCGCAGGAACAGCGGCGCCATCAGCATCACCAGCGCCTGCAGCCCGCGCCCCGCCATCCACAGCTGGGTGGGCAAATTGGCGTCGTGACCGACGAATACGCCCATGCCCTTGAACGCCAGGGTATGCATCAGATCGATCACCGCCAGGCAGGCGTAGCTCAGCCCAAGGAAGGCGAAGAAATCGTTGCGCGACAGCGGATGCGTGTGCCAGGCCACCACACCGGTGAGCAATCCCACGGCGATGGCGAAGAACTCGGCCAGGCTGTGGAACAACAGGTAGCTGTACAGGCTGGTGGCGGCGATCGCCGCGAACAGCAGCGCCACCAGCAGGGTTCCGCCCCAGCTCCCTGGACGCGATGGTTCACCCTGGAGAACGACCGTTTCGGGCAGGAACCGCGGGCCGGTTTCGATCATGCGAATAACCGTGTCAGGGTGGTTGGTGAGCTTCGCGCCGCGAAGTTGTTTCTTATTTTCGTTACGACTATAGGAGGCGGTCCGAACCTGCCTCTTGCGCCAGATCAAGCCACGCCGAGCCGCGCCTTGAGTCGCCGCGAGTCCTGCATGGTCGGCGGGCAAGATGGAAGTTGAGGAAGCGACGCGCCAAATCGGCGCATGAATCGACCAGCACACGCTGCCGGCGCGGCGGCGGCTATCTCCGCGCCGGCAGCCCGCCCGCCAGGCAGCAGGGAGAAGCCCTTGAACTCACCACATCATCACGGCCGTTTCTCCGGTCTGCTGCGCGTAATACAGCCGGATCCGCAGCACGTAGTGGCGGCCGGCGAACAGCTTCACCCGTAGGCTGGCGTTGCGGTCGACGCCGCTGTCGTCGTCGCCGCTGAGGTAGCGCAGCTCGCCGTCGATCTCCTCGAACAGCACCATCACCGTGTCCGAGGCGCCGAACGTGCCGAAGTTGTAGTAACGGGTGGCGCTGGGCCGGACCCGGAAGTTGCGCTGCTCGCCGGGCGCGATGGCCAGCTTCACCGACTCGGCCAGTCGCAGCTCCGGTTCGGGCTCGGGCCCCAACGGCGGATAGAAGGTACGCACCCAGCGGCGGTCGCGCTCGGACAGTCCGCCGGCGGGAACCAGCCCGTTGCGGTACTGTTCCGGCAGGTCGATCAGCCCCGGCTCGAACGGGTAATGCATGACCGAATCCGGATCCCAGGTCGAGCCCTGCACGGTATCCGGGGAGATCTTGCGGATGATGTTGTGGTAGGTGGTCTCGCGCGACCAGAAGTTCGGCGGTCCGGCCAGCTTGGCGTACACCGCCTCCTCGTTCCAGACGATGCCGGCGTTCGGGTTCTGGTGCTCGTGGGGAAAACCGAGGGTGTGGCCGATCTCGTGCACCGCGGTGTCGATCTCGCTGGGATGGCGGGTCAGATCCCAACCGAAGTTCATGGTGCGGGCATCGGGCCCGAGGCCGAGGTCGATGATGTCGCGGCCGACGTAGGACCAGGCACCGTCGCCGCGCAGGAAGCCGATGCGGATCTCGGCCTCGGACGCTGCCTCGACCTCGCGGAACTCCAGCCCTATCCCAAGCTCCTTCCAGATCCGGAAGGCGCGCCGCACCACGTCCTTTTCGGCCTCGCCGGTGGACCATTGCGGCGGGCTGTCGAAGAAGTAGTAGTGCAGCACCGTGCCGTTCACCCACTTCTTGCCCAGGGTGTTGATGAGGCCGGCCCGCTGCGGGTTGACCTCGCGCCCGAGCGGCCGATCCGGCACTTGCGGCAGCCGGCAGAACACGGTCCGCGCGGGATCGGCCGCTACCGGGTCGCGCACGGTGGCGAACGATTTCGGCTGCGTCTTGGCACTCTTCGACTTCGCGCTGTCGGCATGCTTCATGACATCCTCCTCGCCGCGCGCCATGGCTGGCCGTTCGCATCCGGGGCGGCGGCGGCCAGCGCCCGCTCGACCGCCTCGGTGGGCACGCGCTGCATGCTGCCGTGCAGCGTGCGCTGCAGGTCCAGGTGGAACGGAATCGCCCGGTTGAGGTGATGCCCGGCGCCGCGGACGGTTTCGAACGGTACGTCGCAGCGCGAATTGATACGGCCCAAGCCGTCGTACTCGCCCAGCAGCTGGCGGGTGCGCGTGAACGCCGCCGGCAGCCCGGCCACCGCGCCGACCGTGATCACCTGCAGTTTCCGGCACAGCGGATGGTCGGGCCCGGCCTCGGCCAGGAAGCGTTCGAGCACGAAGTCGATCAGCAGGCTGCCCTTGCTATGCCCGAGCAACAGTTCGAGCTTGGGCGGATGCGCGATCAGGATGTCCAGCAGCACGGCGACATCGGGCGTGTCGGCGATACGATCGCCGAACGGGTCGGCGATGCCCACGCCGAGGTCGCCCAACGTGGCCGAGATCTTGTCCGGCAACGGTGTTCGCAACGCCGCCAGCCGGGTCTCCAACTCCAACCGCATGCGGTCGCTCATGCCGAACACGAACCAGCCGCCGAGCGCCTCGCTGAGCAGGTCGGTGAGGCCATAGCCGGTCACCACGCCGGCCACGTCGCAGTTGAAGGCGTCGGCCACGTTGCGCGCCAGCGCGGCGGTGCCGACCACCGAGCTGCCGACGCCGGCCACCACGATGGCACGGATGTCGCGGCCGTCGTTGTTCATGAAGCGCAAGGCGGTGCGGTAGTGGCGAATCGGCTGCGCCGCGGCGGTCGGCGGCACCACGATCACGCTGCCCTCGCGATCGGTCTCGGGCGAGAGCGAGGCGATCTCCGCCGGCGTGAGACTGCCGACGTCGTAGAACAGCGAGTCCAGGAGGTAGTTGCGCTGCTTCAGCGGCAACCACGGCATGAGGCCGGCGTCCAGGTGCTTCATCGGTTACCTCCACCCGGCCGCGCGCGCCTGACGCGCCCGGCCAACCCTGGCAGCTGGTGTTGCGGCGGCGGTAACCGAAGTGGCGGAAATCCGAACGCTGTGTAGGAAAAGCGCCAAGCTAGCCGGATCGCGCGCAGTACGCGCTCAACGCGCTCGCCAGATGGTCGAACAGCAACCGCACCCGCCGTACCGCGCGCAGATCCTCGTGCATCGCCAACCACATGTCGATCCCGAACGCCACCTGCTCGTGCAGCACCGGCACCAGTTCCGGGCAGCGCGCGGCGATGCCTACCTGCGCCGCCCCTACGCCTAGGCCGGCGCGTAGTGCCGCCAGCTGGGCCAGATCGCTGTCGGTGCGGAAGTCGAACAGCTCGCGGCGAATCCGGATTCCCACCATCTCGACGTTAGCCAGCGCGCGCGAGTCGGCATCGAAGCCGATGGCGGAATGCTCCGCCAGTTCGGCCACCGTCGCCGGCAGGCCTCGGCGGGCGACGTAGCGCTGGTGCGCGTACAGGCGGATATCGACCTTGCCGAGGTGCCTGGCCAGCAGCGCGTCCTGTGTGGGCCGAGCCATGCGCACCGCGATGTCGGCTTCGCGGGTCAACAGGTTGCTGAGGCGGTTGGTGGTGACCAACTCGATCGCCACCCGCGGGTGCGCCTCGCGGAACCCGGCCAGGATGGGGGGCAGCACCTCGCAGCCGATGATGTCGCTGGCGCTGATCCGCACCACGCCGCGCGCTTCCTCCGGCTCGCCCGACGCGGCGCGCAGCAGCGCGGCCGCCGCCGCCTCCAGGCGCTGCGCGTGCGGCACCAGATCCAGCGCCGCCTCGGTCGGCAGCAACCCCTGCGGCGCGCGCGTGAACAGCGCGAGCCCCAGCGCCTGTTCCAGCGCCGCGACGTGGCGGCCGACGGTGGGTTGCGTCAGACCGAGCCGGCGCGCGGCGCCGGACAGGCTGCCTTCATGCACCACGGCGAGGAAGGAGCGGTAGAGATCCCAGGAAATGCTGCTGGTTGCATCCATGCATTCTTGTATAGGTGATAGGCGTTTTTCGTCAATTCCCATGCATCTTGGAATAGCTCATCGTTACGCCATCACCCGCTCGACAGGACAGCTCGCATGACCCGCACCGCGCTCATCATCGGCATCACCGGCGGCATCGGTTCCGCCGTGGCCCACGCCCTTCTCGCCCGCGGCTGGCGCCTGCGGGCGCTGCACCGGCAACCGGAACGCGTCCGCGCCCGCTTCGGCGCCGCGATCGAATGGCGCCGCGGCGACGCCATGAGCGCCGACGACGTGATCGGCGCGGACGCCGGCGCGGATCTGATCGTCCACGCCGCCAACCCACCCGCCTATCGCAATTGGCGCGGCCTGGCCGTGCCCATGCTGGCGAACACCATCGAGGCCGCCCGCCGCAGCGGCGCGCGCGTTCTATTCCCGGGCAACGTCTACAACTACGGCGCGGACGCCGGCGCCGTGCTGTCCGAGGATTCGCCGCAGCACCCCGCTACCCGCAAGGGTCGGATTCGGGTCGAGATGGAGGGCATGCTGGCCGAGGCGGCCGGCCGTGGCTGCCGTTCGATCGTGGTGCGCGCCGGCGACTTCTTCGGCGGACACGGCAACGGCGGCTGGTTCGACGGCGTGCTGGTCAAGCGCGGCAAACCGGTCACTGCCGTGGTCTATCCCGGCGATCACGCTGCCGGCCACGCCTGGGCCTACCTGCCCGACCTGGCCGAGACCTTCGCCCGGTTGGCCGAGCGCGAGGGCGAGTTGGGCGCGTTCGAGACCTTCCATTTCGGCGGCCACTACCTGGCGCGCGGCATCGACATGGCCGAGGCCATTCGCCGCGCCGCCGGCGCGCCCGCCGCGCCGATCCGCAAGCTGCCGTGGTGGGCGCTGTACGCCGCGGCGCCGTTCAACGAAACCTGCCGCGAGCTGCTGGAAATGCGCTACCTGTGGCAGCGACCGCTGCGGCTGGACAACCGCAGGCTGCTGCGCTTTCTCGGCGAGGAACCGCACACGCCGCTGGATGAGGCGGTAAGCACGGCGCTGACCGCGCTCGACTGCCTACCGGCGGGGCGACGCGGGCAGCGCGCCACGGTCGAGCTGGCGAGTTAGGCGCTTGAATCTAGGCGCGCGCCGCGGCCGCCTGGCCCCACCCCAGTACCAGCCGGATGAAGCGGTCGTTGTCCGGCTGCACCGCCTGGGCCGCCAGCACCGCGTTGCCGCTGGCGGCCAGCAAGCCTTCGCCCCAGGCATTGAGGTAGAGCTCGCTCTCGCTCATCCGCCGGCCTTCGCTGTCGTGCTCGCCGAGCGCGGCATCCAACCCCTGGCGGGTGTGGGCGTCGGCGCGGCGCTTGAGCGCTTGCGCCAGCTCGGCTTCGGACGCGCGCGGGGTGAGGCCGGCCACGCGGTAGGTCAGCAGACCGCGCCGCAGCTCGGCGCCCAACAGCAGCTTGGCGACCCAGTCGCGGTCGGCCGGCGCGAAACCGGCTTCGGCGGCGTCGGCCTCGAACGGCGCGCTGGCGCGCGGATGCTTGGCGCAGATGTCCAGCGCGACCTTGAACGCGGCGAGTAGGCTGCCGGCCTGATCGACGTATTCGCCGCACTGCCGCTCCAGCAACTCGACCGGCCCCATGGCGGCCCGCACCACCGGCACCTTGGCGCGGGCGTCGAGCATGGCCTGCTTCATTCTGGCGGCTGTCGTGTCACGCATTCTGGTGCTCTCCCGGCCTGGCAAGGGCCGCATCCTAGAGATTCGGCGGCGTGAAGTCACCCTCGCCGGCCGCGGGCACGACCGTACTTTGGGTTCGCGGCAGGCGGCGCCATCTATCTTCATCAGCCGACGTTGATATGCCGAATGCGGAGGTAGGACATGGATGCAGCCTGGATCGTGGTGGCGGATTCTGCTCGTGCGCGGGTGTTTCGGGCGGCGTCCCGGATCGGACCGTTGGAGGAAGTGACCGATCTGGCGAACAGCGAGTCACGGCAACACGAAGGCGACCTCTACACCAGCGAGCAGACGCGCAAGCTGGAGCTCGGCGCCGACAGCTACCATCAGAGCAACGACTATCAGCCGGCACGCACCCATGAGCAGGTGATCGCCGAGCGCTTCGCCAAGGAGGTGGCGGACTATCTTCGGCGCGGGGCGCTCGACAAGCGCTACCAGCGCCTGGTGCTGGCCGCCGGCCCGCAGTTCCTGGGCGCGCTGCGCGGCGAACTCGATTCCAACACGCGCGCCAGGGTGTGCCTGGAACTGCCGAAAGACCTGAGCAAGATGAGGCCGACCGAAGTGCGCTCGTACTTGCCGGAACGGATCTGATCGCACCGCTCCCGACTCGATCGGCCCCAGTGGCGGCGGCCTTGGCCGCCGCCACTTTCGGAACCGGCCGCACGCCGCCATAGCAACAACACCCGACGATCCCGCTCCCGCCTGGGGGCGAAAGCGAACGAGCCCGATGCGGCGACTGATCCGCCTTCCGATCCTGGCCGCCTGCCTGCTGCAGACGCTCGGCTGCGTGCCCGCGCTGCGACTGGTGCCGCCGCCGGGTCCGCCACCCTGGCAACGTCATTCCGACTACGTGCCCGGCAACCGCGTGCGCCTGCTGGCCGACGGGCCCGCCACCTACCAGGCCATGCACGAGGCCATCGCCGCCGCGCGCAACCACATCCACGTCCAGACCTACATCCTCTGCGACGACGAAGTCGGCCGGAAATTCACCGACCTGCTGGTGGCGCGGCGCCAGGCCGGCGTTAGCGTACGGCTGATGTACGACAACCACGGCACCCTGCCCTGCGCCACCCGCGAGTTTCTCGACGGACTGGAGCAGCGTGGCTTGGAGACGATCAATTTACGGCCTCCGCGCCCCTCGTCGCTGATCGACCCGTTCGAATACCAGCACCGCGACCACCGCAAGTTGCTGATCGTCGACGGCCGCATCGCCTTCACCGGCGGCATCAACTACAACGATGTCTACGCCACCAGCTCCAACCTCACCAAGCGCCGCGACGCCGGCTGGCGCGACACCAACGTCCGCATCGAGGGGCCGGCGGTGGCGCGGTTCCAGGAACTGTTCCTACGGCGCTGGCGCGCGCACCGGCCGCTGCCGGAGCTTCCCGGCAACGGCTTCTTCCCCCGGCTCGACGCCGTCGGCGCCGCGGCGGTACGGGCCATGGAAAGCGTGGGCGGCAGCGGCCGCAACGAGATCTACCGGGACTATCTGGACGCCGTCCGCCATGCCCAGCTCCGCGTCTGGCTGACCCATTCCTACTTCACGCCCGAGCCGAACCTCATGCGCGAACTGACCGCGGCGGCGCGCCGGGGCGTGGATGTGCGCCTGCTGCTGCCGGGCTTCAGCGACGTACCGCTGACCTACCCGATCGCGCGTTCCACTTACGGCGAACTGCTGGCGGCCGGGGTGCGGGTGTACGAGCGGCGCGATGCCTTCGTCCACGCCAAGACCGCGGTGGTCGACGGCCGCTGGTCCACCATCGGCGCCGCCAATCTCGACTACCGCAGCATGCTCCACAACGACGAGGTCAACGCCATGATCCTCGACGACGAGGTCGCGGCGGCGATGGAGCGCTTGTTCCTGCTGGACGCCGGCCAGGCGCGGGAGGTCGATCTGGAAACGTGGCGCCGGCGCCCGCTCGGCCAGCGCCTGAAGGAGTGGCTTGGGCTGACGCTGGCGTACTGGCTGTAGGCTATTGCTTGCGCCGGCCCTGCTCCGGCCGCTCGCGCTCGGCGCCGCGCCGGCCCTTGCTGTCGCCCTCGAACTGCTGCTCGGGCACGTTCACATCCGGATGATCCGGCGGCGCGAACGGCTCCAGCTGCGGCTTGCGCGGCGGCTGCGCCTGTGTCGGCTTGTCCCTGCCTGGCATGGCTGTCTCCACATCGGCGATGGTCGTCGCTACCGACATGACGGCGCGGCGGCCCCGACTCAAGCCGGCTATCGGAATCATGCGCGGCGCTATATGGTCTACGGCTTCAGCAGCCGCCGCGAGCCGTCATCCATGCCCATTCTGCTGTTCAATCTCCGCAACGTGCCCGAGGACGAGGCCGACGAGATCCGCGCACTGCTACAGCAGCATGGCGTCGAGTTCTACGAGACGCCGGCCAACCGCTGGGGCATCTCCGGCGGCGGCATCTGGCTGGCGGACGAGGAGCGGCTGGCTCAGGCGCGCGAGCTGATAGACCGTTACCAGCGCGAGCGCCCGGCGCGGGTGCGCGGCGAGCCACGGCCGCCGTTTCGGCCGCTGCGCGCCCTGCTGTACCTAGCCATCGTCGGCTTGATCCTGTACCTCTCGATCAAGCCCTTTCTCGATCTGGGCCGGTAACGGCCCGGCAGTACAGGATTCGTAGATGGATTTCGTTGTAGTCGACGTCGAAACCGCCAACCCCGACGTGCGCAGCATCTGCCAGATCGGCATCGCCGCCTTCCGCGACGGCCGACTGGCCGAGGGCTGGCAAAGCCTGGTCAATCCGCAGGCCCGGTTCGACGCCGGCAACATCGCCATACACGGCATCCGCAGCCGCGACGTGCGCGACGCGCCGACCTTCCCCGAGCTGTTCGAGGAAATCCGCGCCCGCTTCGAGGGCCGGATCGTCGGCAGCCACACCCCGTTCGACCGCCACGCCATCTGCGGCGCGGCCGAACTGCACGGCCTGCCGGCGCCGGCATGCCGCTGGCTCGACACCGCCAAGGTGGTGCGCCGCGCCTGGCCGGAGTTTTCCAAGAAGGGTTACGGATTGGCCAATCTCACCCGCCACTTCGGCATCGAGTTCCGCCATCACGACGCGTTGGAAGACGCCCGCGCCGCCGGCGAAATCCTGCTGCGCGCGATCCGCGAATCGGGAATCACGGTGGAACAGTGGCTGCTGCATACCACCACCGGCACGAAGAAACCGGCGTTGAGCCCGAACCCCGACGGGCCGCTGTACGGCGAGATCGTCACCTTCTGCGGCGGGCTGCGCCGCGAGCGCGACGTCCTGGCCACGAAGGCGGCAGCGGCCGGCTGCCGGATCAGCACCGCGTTGCGCGACACCACCACCCTGCTGGTGGTTGCCGACTCCGCCCTGGACGCGGCCGCCGAGGCGCGCGGCGCCAAGCACCGCCACGCCGAGGTGCTGATCGCGCGCGGCCTGCCGCTGCGCATCGTCGGCGAGAGCGAATTCCTGCGGCTGATCGTCGCGGCGGAGCCGGCCTGACTCGCTCCCTGCCACGGCGGGTGGCACCGGCGTTACCACGTGGCATGGCGCGCCGCGCGCGCCATCCGCCGCGCGCCCGAGGCTTAAACCCCGAACACCCGCGGCTCCAAGCCGACGAACAGCCAGCCCCAGTGCCGGCCCTTGACCTCGACCGGGATGGAGACGTTGACCGCCAGTTCGCCGGTGGGGCGCATGAAACCGGACATGCGCAGCGGCGATGGCGTGCGCATGCGGCGACGCTCCTCCTCGGTGTAGAGGAAGAAGCGCATGTGACGGCTCTTGAGCGCGTCGACCTTGGGATCGCCGGTCATGGGCTGCGAGAACTCGCGGACGTGCACGCTGACGAAGCCTTCGCTGTCCACCGGTAGGCAGAACAGGGCGCCGTCGATGCCGCTGCGCCAGCTGTCGATCAGGTCCTGGCAAGCCTCGCGGAAACGCGCGGCGTAGACCACGTCGTACTTCTGCGGATTGGTGTTGGGGATAGGCGTGTAGGTGCGCGCGAACATGTCCACGCCGGCGTCGACCAGGCGCTCGATGTGGCGCTGCAGTTCGTCGCGGCGCTGATACATCACCGCCAGCGCCTTCTCCATGCCGCCGCGGCCGAGCCGGAACGCGCACAGCTTGTGTAGGGTGGCGTTGGTGGAGTCGTTCAGCACCAAGGCGTTCTCCGCGGCGCCCTCCATATCGCGGCGGATACGCTGGCCCAGGTCGCGGATCTCGGTGCTGCGCGCGTGGATCTCGCGGTTGGTGACCGACAGCTCCTCGATGGCGGCGCCGATGCGCAGCAAATCGTCATGGGTGGCGGCGAAATCCTCCACCATGCGGGTGAAGCGCTCGGAGGTGGTCTGCACCGACACCTGCGCCTGCTCGGCGCCGACGATCATGCCCTCGGTGCTCTCGGCGGTCTGGGTCACCGCTTCGGTCATCTGCTCGACCAGGCCGTTGATCTGATCGGCGGCGCCGCGCACCTTGGCGGCGAGGTTGCGCACCTCGTCGGCCACCACGGCGAAGCCACGGCCCTGCTCACCGGCGCGGGCCGCCTCGATGGCGGCGTTGAGCGCCAGCATGTTGGTCTGGGCGGCGAAGCCCTGCACCGTCACCAGCAACGCGCGGATGTCGGCGGAGGTGCTCTCCAGCCGTCCCACCGTACCGTGGAAATCCTTCAGCAAGGCCGCCACCTTGCCGATGCCCTCGTTCACCTGGCCCAGCTCGTCGAGCGAACCGCGCGCGGTTTCCAGGTTGCGCGAGTTGACCTCGGCGATGCCGTTGGTCCGTCGCGACAGTTCCTCGATGGCGGTGGCGGTCTCGTCGCTGGAGCGGAAGATCAGCTCGGAGAATTCCTCCTGGCGCGCCGCCGACTGCCGTGCCTCGTCCGAGAGCTGACGGCCGCGGACGGAGGTCAGCGACACCGAAATCACCTGCCGCTGCAGCTCGTCGAAGGAGCTGCGCAAGCGCTCGGTGAACCGGTTGAACAGGGTGGCGGTCTCGCGCACCACCGCGTCGCCCTGCACCGGCACCTCGCGCGAGAGATCGCCGTCGGGGCCGGTGACGACCTGCAGCACCTCGACCAGCGGCTCCAGGCCCGCGCGGCGGCCCGCCACGAACGCCCAAGCGACGGCCGCCGCGCCGGCCAACGCCAGTGCCACGCCGACCCAGCGCAGCGCGCCGTCCGCCGCCCATGCCAATAGAAGGCTGGCGCCCAGCTGCAACAGGCCCAGCGCCAGGGTGGGCAAAGATACATTCAGTTTGGAAGCGGGGGTTCGCTCTGCCATGGAGAAATCGATCTCGTGTCGCTTAGCGGATCTTCTTATCGGAATCAGGCGCACGGCATAGCGACCGATGCGCTGCTCCACACCATCTTAGCGGCGATTCGGCTCGGTACTTTAGCCCCCTCCCCGGCCCCGGTGCCCAGGGCCGTTGACACCTCATCGTTCGCGCCCCACCGTAACGCCTGCCGAACCGGAGACGACACCATGCTGCAACCCCCAGTCGCGCAACGACGCCCACACGTACTCGAGCACTTCGGCCAGCGCCGGGTCGACGACTACTTCTGGCTGCGGCAACGCGACAACCCCGAGGTCATCGCCTACCTCGAGGCCGAGAACGCCTACACCGAAGCGGTGATGGCGCACACCCGCCCGCTGCAGGATCGGCTCTACCAGGAGTTCCTGAGCCGCATCAAGGAAACCGACCTATCGGTGCCGGTGCGGCGCGACGGCTTCTACTACTACAGCCGCACCGAGCAGGGCCTGGACTACCCGATCTACTGCCGCAAGCGCGGCAGCCTGGACGCGCCCGAGGAGGTCATCCTCGACGTCAACACCCTGGCGGTGGGCCACGACTACTACGACATCGGCACCCTCGCCGTCAGCCCCGACCACCGGCTGCTGGCCTACGGCGAGGACACCGACGGCTCCGAGACCTACCGGCTGCGGGTGAAGGACCTGGAGAGCGGCGTGCTGCTCAACATCGACATCGGCAACACCGCCGCCGACGTCGAGTGGTGCCTCGACTCGCGCAGCTTCTACTACACCGTGCTCGACGCCACCCGCCGGCCGTACCGGGTGCTGCGCCACCACCTCGACGGCGGTGGCGAGGACCTGGTCCTGGAAGAGCCGGACGAAGCCTTCTTCGTGCGCCTGGGCCGCAGCAAGGACCGGCGCCAGATCTACATCGCGCTGGGCAGCCACGTCACCCGCGAGGAGTACTTCCTCGACGCCGCCGATCCGCGCGCCGTGCCAACGCTGTTCAAACCGCGCGTGCACGGCGTGGAATACTCGATCGAGCACCGCGAGGGCGAGTTCTGGGTGCTGACCAACGAGGACGCGGTGAACTACCGGCTGCTGCGCGTGCCGGTGGATCGCTTCGATGACGCCGGCGCCTGGCGCGAGTACATCCCGCACCGCGAGCAGACCAAGCTCGAGGGCTTCGAGCTGTTCCGCCAGCACCTGGTGGTGTACCTGCGCGACGAGGGGCTGCTGAAGATCCGCGTCTACGACCTGGCCACCGACCAGGCGCACGACATCGCCTTCGACGAGGAGGTGTACGCCACCTACGGTGCCGAGAATCCCGAGTACGACAGCCAGGTGCTGCGCTTCGCCTACACCTCGCTGGTCACGCCGCGGCAGATCTTCGACTACGACATGGTCAGCCGCGACAAGACCTTGCTCAAGCAACAGGAAATCCCGGCCGGCTACGATCCCGACCGCTTCGAGTCGCACCGGCTTTGGGCCACGGCCGCCGACGGCACGCGCGTGCCGATCTCGCTGGTGCACCGCAAGGGCCTGAAGCTGGACGGCGGCAACCCCTGCCTGCTGTACGGCTACGGTGCCTACGGCATCAACATCGATCCCGGCTTCTCCCCCACCCGGCTCAGCCTGCTCGAGCGCGGCTTCGTGTTCGCCATCGCCCACGTCCGCGGCGGCGGCGAACTGGGCGAGCAGTGGAAGAACGCCGGCAAGCTGCGCGAGAAAATGAACACCTTCACCGACTTCATCAGCGCCGCCGAGCACCTGATCGCGACCGGCCACACCCGCCCCGAGCGGCTGGCCATCATGGGCGGCAGCGCCGGCGGCTTGCTGATGGGCGCGGTGACCAACATGCGCCCGGAGCTGTTTCACTGCGTGGTGGCACAGGTGCCGTTCGTCGACGTGCTGTCCAGCATGCAGGACCCCAGCCTGCCACTGACCGTGATCGAGTACGACGAATGGGGCAACCCGAACGAGGAAGAGTTCTTCCACGCCATCCGCGCCTACTCGCCGTACGACAACGTGCGGCCACAGGCCTATCCGCACATGCTCATCGTCGCCGGGCTCAACGACCCGCGCGTGCAGTACTGGGAACCGGCCAAGTGGTGCGCCAAGCTGCGCGCGGTCAAGACCGACGACAACCTGCTGCTGCTCAAGACCCACATGGGCGCCGGCCACGGCGGCGCCTCCGGCCGCTACGAGGCCCTGCGCGAGCTGGCGTTCGACTACGCGTTCGTGCTCGACCGGCTGGGAATTCCCGAGTAGCCGTCGCTTGAAGCCGGCGGCGGCCGGACGCAGAACCAGGGCATGACCAATGTCTTATGGTTCAGCTCCTCACCCGCCGTCGCCGCCAACGAACCGTCCACCGGCACCGCCCGCGCGATCTACGCCGACCTGCACGACCGCCTCGGCCACGCCGGCGGCACGGCCGCGTCGCGCGATTTCCTCGGCGAGCAGCTGAGCGCCGCCGCCGAGTTGCCCTGCGAGCTGCCGAGCCGGCCCACCGAGCTGGAGACGTGGATCACGGACGGCACCGCCGCCGTCGGCCGGCAGTACCGCGATTACCTGGCGCGGCGCCGCGCCGGCGCTGCGCGCCGTTACTTCGGCTGCCGCGCGCACGCGCTGAACTTCGTCAAGGGAGTGGCGCCCACCAAGCTGGTGGACGGCGCCTGGCTGTACGGCCTGCTGCGCCATTGGAGCGATGCCCGCTTTCGGCCGTTGATCCGGATCTATCTGGAAGAACTGGGCGACGGCGTTCCCGGCAAGAACCACGTGCTGCTGTACCGCAAGCTGCTGGCGACCCACGGCTGCGAACAGCTGGACGACTTGAGCGACGCGCATTACCTGCAGGGCGCGATCCAGCTGGCGCTGGCCGCCCACGGCGACGAATTCCTGCCCGAGCTGATCGGCTACAACCTGGGCTACGAGCAGCTGCCGCTGCACCTGCTGATCAGCGCCTACGAACTCAACGAGCTGGGCATAGACCCGTACTACTTCACCCTGCACGTGACCGTGGACAACGCCGCCAGCGGCCATGCCCGCAAAGCGCTGCAGGGGCTGTTCGAGACCCTGCACGCGACCGGCGATGCCGCCGAGTTCTACCGCCGGGTGCGGTTGGGTTCCTCGCTCAACCTGCTCGGCGTCGGCAGCAACGACGTGATCGCCGCCTTCGACCTGGAACGCGAGCTGACCGCGATGCTGGCGCGGAAAGCGACGGCGGGCGCGCAGTTGCACGCCGACTACTGCCGCGTCGGCGGACGCAGCGTCAGCGACTGGCTGGCGGATCCGGAGCGGATGCCGGAGTTCCTGGCCGCGCTGCAGGACAACGGCTGGATCCTACGCCATCGCGATCCGAGCGAGAGCCGCTTCTGGCGGCTGGTGGAAGGCGAGCGCGCCCAGATGTTCGGCGTGTTCACCCCCTACGAACGGCAGCTGCTGTACGACTGGATCGCCGGTGACGCGCCGCGCCCGCGCACGCCCAGCTTCCGCGCCCGCCACGCCGCCGGCGCGTCGCGCGACCGGCCGCGGCGCGGCACGCCGCGTCCGTTGTTCCGCCGCCACGGCGGCGAGCAGCCGCCCGCGCCGGCTCAGGCCCAACTGCGGCGGCTGGAGCGACAATTGGCGGACCTGCCGAGCAAGGAACAACTCATGCCGCGGCTGATCGAGCTGATGGCGCCGGCCGCCCACCACACGCCGCCCGGCTTGATGGCCACCCGCCTCTTCTCGCAGCTGCTCGATTAGGAGCCGACCAAGGTGCCGCGATCCAGCATGGCGTTCGACTCCGCCCACCCGACGGCCGCCGAGCGCGATCAGGCGCTGTTGGCGCTGGCGCGCGTGCTCCAGACCGGCGGTTACCGCCACACCACGGTGACCCCGGCCACCCATGCCCGCGTCAACGACCGCACCGGCAACGAGTGGGCGCGCGACCTGCGCGGCGTGTTCGGCTGGAGCCGCCCGTTCCGCGCCGAACTGCTACCGGCCGGGCTGTTCGAGCTGATGCGCCGCGCCGACGTGGTGGCGCCGCACAAGGACGGCTGGCGCAGCCGGATTCGGCTGTCGAGCCTGGACCAGCACTTGTTCGTGCATTCGGCCTACCCCACCAGCGACGCCGACGCGGTGTTCTTCGGCCCGGATACCTACCGCTTCGTCGCGGCGCTGCGCACCCACCTGGAGCGCGATCCGGAACCGGTCCGGCGCGCCGTCGACATCGGCGCCGGCAGCGGCGCCGGCGCCATCGCCCTGGCGTCGGCCCGGCCCGAAGCCGAGGTACTGGCGGTGGACATCAATCCGGCCGCGCTGCGCCTGACCCGAATCAACGCCGCCGTCGCCGGCACCGGCAAGGTCCGCGCGGCGCACAGCGATCTGCTGTCCGGCGTCGACGGCCGCTTCGACCTGATCGTCGCCAACCCGCCCTATCTGGTCGATCCGGCGCGCCGCGCCTACCGCCACGGCGGCGGCCCGCTCGGCGCCGGACTGGCGCTGGCCATCGTCGATGCGGCGATCGAGCGGCTGGCGCCGGGCGGCCGGCTGCTGCTCTACACCGGCGCCGCCATCGTCGACGGCAACGACCCGTTCCGCGCCGCCGCCGAGGCCAAGCTGGCCGCCGCCGGCCTGACTTGGGACTATCGTGAGATGGATCCGGACGTGTTCGGCGAGGAACTGGATTGCGAGGCCTACGCGACCACCGAACGCATCGCCGCCGTGGTGCTGACCGCGTACCTGCGAAGCTGAGCGGCGGCGCCCGATCTCCCACGCCCCGAGCACCGTCGAGCTAGCCCGATCGCCGAGCGAACCACCTTTTCGAGTGCATTGGTGCCGCACTCCCCCTAAAATCGGCAACCGCAACCCTGAATGCCACCGCGGTGGCCCGCTCTGCAAAAGGTAAAGGTTTATGGCTCTGATCAGCATGCGTCAGCTGCTGGACCACGCCGCCGAACACGGCTACGGCGTGCCGGCGTTCAACGTCAACAACCTCGAACAGATGCGCGCCATCATGGAGGCCGCCGACCAGACCGATTCCCCGGTCATCGTCCAGGCCTCCGCCGGTGCCCGCAAATACGCCGGCGCGCCGTTCCTGCGCCATCTCATCCTGGCCGCGGTGGAAGAATTCCCGCACATCCCGGTGGTCATGCACCAGGACCACGGTACCAGTCCCGCGGTGTGCCAGCGCTCGATCCAGCTGGGGTTCTCCTCGGTGATGATGGACGGCTCGCTGGCCGAGGACGGCAAGACGCCCACCAGCTACGAGTACAACGTCGACGTCACCCGCCGCACGGTGGAAATGGCTCACGCCTGCGGCGTCTCGGTGGAGGGCGAGCTGGGCTGCCTGGGCAGCCTGGAGACCGGCACCGCCGGTGAGGAAGACGGCATCGGCGCCGAGGGCAAGCTGTCGCACGACCAGATGCTCACCGATCCGGAAGAGGCGGCCGACTTCGTCAAGAAGACCGGGGTCGACGCCCTGGCCATCGCCATCGGTACCAGCCACGGCGCCTACAAGTTCACCCGGCCGCCGACCGGCGACATCCTCGCCATCGAGCGCATCAAGGAGATCCATAAGCGCATCCCCAACACCCACCTGGTGATGCACGGCTCCTCGTCGGTGCCGCAGGAGTGGCTGGCGGTGATCAACGAGTTCGGCGGCAACATCCCCGAGACCTATGGCGTGCCGGTCGAGGAGATCGTCGAGGGCATCAAGCACGGCGTGCGCAAGGTCAACATCGACACAGACCTGCGCCTGGCCTCCACCGGCGCGATCCGCCGCTTCCTGGCGCAGAACCCGTCCGAGTTCGATCCGCGCAAGTACCTGGCGGTGTCGGTGAAGGCGATGAAGGAAATCTGCGTGGCGCGCTACGAAGCGTTCGGCACCGCCGGCAACGCCGGCAAGATCAAGCCGGTCAGCCTGGACAGCATGGCCCAGCGCTACGCCAAGGGCGAGCTGGACCCGAAGGTCAACTAAATCGGCTCATGAATTGGCGGTCGGGTCGCGCGGCATTGCCGTCGACCCGGCCTGAGCCGGCGGTCTCGGACCGACCGCTAAGTGCACAACATTGTTCGCGGCCGAGCCGCTCCCACAGAAGAAGGCTGTGACTTTCCCCTGTGGGAGATTCTATGTTCCGGCGCGAGCCTGCCGGTGCCTTTGGGTGGATAGTCGGTCTGCGGCGTCTTCTTTAGCCTCTCCTGTGCCTTTCCCTGTGGGAGCGGCTGCGCCGCGAATGCCTTTTTCCAGTTCTCTCCGATTTTGCAAACCGATAGCTTCCGGCACTATCCGGCGGCATGACCGGCTCTTGGCGCTGCCGGCTTCGTTGCGAAGTGCGGTAAGTAAGGAGCGGAAAGGCATTCGCGGCGCAGCCGCTCCCACAGATGAGGGGTTTCCCTTGGTGGGAGATTCTATGTACTGGAGCCAGCCTGCGGGTGTACCTCGGGCAGGTAGTCGGTTTGTGGCGTCTTCCCTGCCTCTCTTGTGTCTTTCCTGTGGGAGCGGCTCTGCCGCGAACACCTCTTAGGCTCGCCTGGCTAAATCAGCCCGACCGACCCCGCCTATTCCAATGCGGCGCCAGCCGGCTCGCTGATCCCCGCCCAGCGATGGGTCCTACGCACCGCCCAGCGCTCGTTGCGATCGTTCCAGGGCTGCCCCACCACCTTGCGCATCAGCCCCTCGATGGTGCGGATCACCACCAGATTGTTGAGCATCTTCAACAAGGTCTTCGGGTCGCGCGGGAAGGCGCGCAGCGCCATGGAGAAGCTGATCTCGTCGTACATCACGTAGTGCCAGTAGCCCGGCGGGATGTAGAGCACGTCGCCGTGGTTGAGTTCGGCGATCTCGCCCTTGAGCTGGGCCAGCGCCGGGAAGCGCTTGAAGTCCGGCCGCTCGACGTTGGCGTCGAACAGGCTGCTGAAGGAAAACGGCACGTGGTACATGTACTTGGTCTGTTCGGGCGAAAACAGCATCACCCGCTTGCGGCCGCCGAAGTGGCACAGCAGGATGTCGGCCAGGTCGATATCGAAATGCATCTGCACCCGCGCGCCCTTGCCGCCGACGAACAGCACCGGCAGCTTCTTGAACAGCTTCAGGCCGACGTCGGGAAACTCGAAGTCCTTGGTCAGCTCGGGAACTTCGAACAGCAGATTGAAGAAGAACATCCGCAGATCGTTCTCGCCCTGGGCGAGCCGATCGAAGTAATCGCGCAGCGGCATCGTCGCCGCCGGCGCGTGCTGATGCTTGCGGCCGGTGGAACGCTGGCTGTCGTACAGCGGCACCATGGTGTCGCCGGCCACGGCCTTGAAGTAGTCCATTCCCCACTTCCGCCGTGCCGGCCAATCGCGGGTCAATTCCTCTAGTACCACCGGCCTGGCCGGGCCCTTGAAGTCACGCAGGAACTGTTGCTTGGTGACGGTGCCGACCCGCGGCACGGCAGACATCTCGATCATGGGCCCCAATGCCATTGAGAACAGGATGTTAGATTTGTTCGGCGCTCCACCGGCGCCGCGTGCAAGAACGTAGCGGAGCGCCGCCCGCCGCGCAACCGCGCCGCGGCATGCGCGGCGCGCCTCATCTTCCCACGCCTCCGCCACCGGAACAGCGAAAGACGCGGCACATCCGGCATGCGGCGAATCCCGGCGGGAATCGCTCAGCCTTTCGCGGCCAGCTCTTCCCGCACCTCGGCGGCGATCTGGTACGAACGCAACCGCGCGTCGTGATCGAAGATCTGCGAGGTGATGATCAGTTCGTCGGCGCCGGTACGGGCGATGAAGGCTCGTATCGCCTCGCGCACGGTATCGCGGGAACCGATCGCCGAGCAGGACATGACCTGCTGCAGCATGGCCCGCTCGGCGGGACCGAGCACGTTCTCGTAATACCCCTCGACCGGCGGCTGCAGACGCTTGGGATGACCGGTACGCAGGTTGACGAAGGCCTGCTGCATCGAGCTAGCGAGGAAACGGCCTTCCTCGTCGCTATCGGCGGCGAACACGTTGTAGCCGAGCATGACGTACGGCTTGGCGAGCTTGTCCGACGGGCGGAACAGCTGCCGGTACAACGCGATGGCGTCCATCATCTGCGCCGGCGCGAAGTGCGAGGCAAAGGCATACGGCAAGCCCATCATCGCGGCGAGCTGCGCCCCGAACAGGCTGGAGCCGAGGATCCACACCGGCACGTCCAGCCCCTCACCGGGCACGGCGCGCACCACCTGCCCCGGCCGCGCCGGACGGAAATACGCCATCAGCTCGGCGACGTCGCCCGGGAATTGCTCGGGGTCGGAATCGAGATTGCGGCGCAGCGCGCGCGCCGTCGCCATGTCCGAACCGGGCGCCCGCCCCAGCCCCAGGTC
>Ga0182741_1000379_pt1 | contig 68304 bp, 39 predicted proteins | sample eDN5th37CBELigOP_FD_128874 | JGI IMG/M metagenome (GOLD analysis project Ga0182741, IMG submission 128874) | Enriched Organic Plus compost microbial communities from Emeryville, California, USA - eDNA 5th pass 37_C BE-Lig OP (version 2) (version 2) ...
CATCGAGGTCGCGGCGGCGCCGTACAGCGTCAAGACCAAGGGCAAGGCGTTCTACCTGCAGGACACCTGGACGCTGAACCAGTGGACGGTCAACGCCGGCATCCGTGCCGAGGAATGGATCCACTACGACTCCCGCGGCGACAAGTCCGCCAAGTTCGACTGGGACGTCGCGCCGCGCCTGTCGGTGGTGTACGACCTGTTCGGCGACGGCCGCAGCAAGATCTGGGCCTTCGGCGGCCGCTACTACGACCCGATCCGCACCAACATGGCGGACTTCGCCGGCAACCTGACCGGCCCGGAGCTGCACGAGCAGATCTTCCTCGGCGACCGCTGGCTGACCTTCCGCAGTCGTGGCGGCCCGAAGACCCCGGACGCCCTGTTCGCGCCGTCCACGAAGACGCCGTACACGGACGAATTCTTGATCGGCTACTCGACCACCTTCCGCAACGACATCAGCCTGTCGGTCACCTACACCGAGCGCAAGACCCGCGACGTCCTGGAGGACTACGACCTGACGCTGTACTCGGACCCGGACGTGCCCACGGGTGATCCCGACTGGTTCGGCTATGCCGGCCCCGGTTCGCTGTACTACCTGCCGTACTCGTACTTCGGCTACAGCGAGAAGCCGGATTCGAACTACGTGATCGCCACGCTGGCCGGCGGCAAGCGCGACTACCGCGGCATCGAGGTCACTCTGCAGAAGTTCAAGACCGACCGCTGGCAGGGCATGGTGTCGTACACCTACAACGACGCCAAGGGCAACACCAACTCGGACTCCAACGCGGACTTCCAGGGCGACTGGATCGCGCTGGACCCGCGCGCGCCCAACATGTACGGTCCGCAGCCCGGCAACATCAAGCACCAGTTCAAGGCCTTCGGCTCGTACGAGTTCGACATCGGCGTGGAGCTGTCAGCGGTGTTCAACTGGAACAGCGGCATGCTGTACACCACCTCGCAGCTGATCTCCTCGCGCTACCTGCCGATCATGGACGAGGACGGCTACGAGCACGGCGGCGTGTGGGACACCTGGGTGCTGCCGAACACGGTCGGCGCCAACACCGGCCCGTCCTACTACACCCTCGACGTCCGCGCCAAGTACGTGAAGGAACTGGCGGTGGGCCAGCTCGAGTTCTTCGTGGACGTGTTCAACGTCCTCAACAAGCAGATGGCCATCAGCCACATGGCCCTGGCCGACGGCGACGGCGTGTACGACTTCGGCCGGCCCAACGCCTGGGTCGAGCCGCGCCGCGCCTATGTGGGCGTGCGCTATTCGTTCTGAACCGCGGGCGGTTTTTCCACTGGGTGGGACCGGCGCCTTCGGGCGCCGGTTTTTTTTCGGCGGGTCCGCCCGTTCCGGAGGCGGGGAATATTCAGGGATGTTCCCCGGCCGGGGGCGTGCGTCCGTTGCGGGCACACGCCGTTTCCCGGTTGCCCCGGGGGTTCAGCGGCCCAGTTCGAAGACCACGTCCAGCGAGACGGACACGCTGGTCTCGCCCGCGGCCACCGGCGTGCTCTCGTAGGCGGCGTCGGCCGCGCGCGCCATCACCACCGGCATCGGCGGGTGGATGCCGCCGCCGCCCTCGCTGATGCTGACCACGCGCCGCACCTTCATGCCCAGTGCGCGCGCATAGGTCTGCGCGCGGGCGCGGGCCTGCTCCAGCGCCTGCAGCCGGGCCTGGTCGTACAGCGGCTCCGGGTCGTCCAGGCCGAAGCTCGGGCCGTGGATCTGGTTGGCGCCGCTGGCGGCCAGCGCGTCCAGCACCTGGCCCATCCTGGCCACGTCGCGCAGCTTCACGCTGACGGTGTTGCTGGCCTGGTAGCCGCTGATCCGCGGCGGCTGGTTCTCCTGGTAGTGGTACTGCGGGCTGAGGTGGATGCCGCTGGTCTGCACGTCCTTGTCGGCCACGCCGGCGGCCCGGATCGCGGCCAGCACCTTGTTCATCAGCTCGGCGTTCTGGCGCATGGCGGCGTTGCCGTCCGCGGCCTGGGTGACCACCCCGGCCGAGACCGTGGCGATGTCCGGCGCGCGGCTGGCCTCGGCCTGGGCCGAGACCGAGAGGAGCGTGGCGTCGGCCGACAGCGGCGCTGGCTGGACCTGGGCGGCGGCGGGGGCGGACAGGGCCAGCATGGCCAGCAAGGCGAGGGCACTGCGCATGTCGTCGTTCTCCCTGTGACGGACGATGGGACCGGGGCAGGGTCGGGGGCGGCGGATGAACGCGCCATGAGCCGCCCCGGGGGCCGGGGCGGCGGCGGCCCCTTCCGGCCCGGGCCCGGGCGCCGGGGCCGGGTTATCCTGTCGGCCATGCTCTACCTGGCCTCCAAATCCCCCCGGCGCGCCGAGCTGCTGGACCGGCTCGGCGTGTCCTACCGCCTGCTCGACGTGGACGTGCCCGAGGTGCGCGCCCCGGGCGAGGCGCCGGCCGACTACGTCCGCCGCGTGGCGCGCGACAAGGCCCGCGCCGGCTGGGCGCAGGTGGCCGGCGAGCCCGGCGCCCGCGTGCTGGGCGCCGACACCGAGGTGGTGCTGGACGGGGAGGTGTTCGGCAAGCCGGCCGACGCGGACGACGCGGCCGCCATGCTGCGCCGGCTGTCCGGCCGCACCCACCAGGTGCTGTCGGCGGTGGTGGTGGTGGACGCGGCCGGCGAGCGCGAGGCGCTGTCGGCCACCGAGGTGCGCTTCGCGCCGCTGGCGGAGGCCGAGATCGCAGCCTACGTGGCCACCGGCGAGCCGCTGGGCAAGGCCGGTGCCTATGCCATCCAGGGCCGCGCGGAGGCGTTCGTGGAGCATCTGTCGGGCAGCTACTCCGGCGTCATGGGCCTGCCGCTGCGCCATGCCGCACGGCTGCTGGCGGTGGCCGGGGCGGTAACGGACGGGGTCGCGGCCCCGGTGTTCGGGTGAGGGCAGCCGTGTCGGAAGAGATCCTGGTCAACGTCACCCCGCGCGAGACGCGAGTGGCCGTGGTCGAGAACGGCATGCTGCAGGAGCTGCACATCGAGCGCGGCTGGCGGCGCGGCGTGGTGGGCAACATCTACAAGGGCCGCGTGCAGCGGGTCATGCCCGGCATGCAGGCCGCGTTCGTCGAGGTCGGCCTGGAGCGGGCCGCGTTCCTGCACGCCAACGACGTGGTCCGGCCGGACGCGGACGATCCGCAGTCGCCGGTGCCGTCCATCGTGGACCTGCTGCGCGACGGGCAGGAGATCGTGGTACAGGTGGTCAAGGACCCGATCGGCACCAAGGGCGCGCGCCTGACCACGCAGATCAGCATCCCCAGCCGCTACCTGGTGCTGCTGCCGCAGTCGCGCACCGTGGGCGTGTCGGCGCGGATCGAGGACGAGGCCGAGCGCCAGCGCCTGAAGAGCATCGTCAGCGAACTGGCCGCGGCCCACGGCGGCCACGGCTACATCGTCCGCACCAACGCCGAGGGCCAGCCGGCCGAGGCCCTGGCCGAGGACATCGCCTACCTGTCGCGGGTGTGGAACGTGGTCGAGCGGCGCGGTCTCGAGGCGCCGCCGTGCAGCATCATCTACGAGGACCTGAGCCTGCCGCTGCGCTCGGTGCGCGACCTGATCCGCAAGGACGTGGAGAAGGTGCGGGTGGACTCGCGCGACACCTACGACCGCCTGCAGGCGTTCGTGGCCAAGTACATGCCGGTGCTGGCCGAGAAGATCGAGCTGTACACCGGCGACCGGCCCATCTTCGACCTGTACGGGGTAGAGGACGAGATCGGCCGCGCCCTGGACAAGCAGGTGCCGCTGAAGTCCGGCGGCTATCTGGTCATCGACCAGACCGAGGCGATGACCACCATCGACGTCAACACCGGCTCGTTCCTGGGCCAGCGCAACCTCGAGGAGACGGTGTACCGCACCAACCTGGAGGCGGCGCAGGCGGTGGCCCGGCAGCTGCGCCTGCGCAACCTGGGCGGGATCATCATCATCGACTTCATCGACATGGCCGACCCGGAGCACCGGCGGCAGGTGCTGCGCACCCTGGAGAAGTCGCTGGCGCGTGACCACGCCAAGACCACCGTGTACGACTTCTCGCCGCTGGGCCTGGTGGAGATGACCCGCAAGCGCACGGTCGAGAGCCTGGAGCGGCAGCTGTCGGAGACCTGCCCGCAGTGCGGCGGGCGCGGCACGGTCAAGACCGCCGAGACGGTCACCTACGAGATCTTCCGCGAGATCACCCGCGCCGTGCGCCAGTTCGAGGCCGCGCGCCTGCTGGTGATCGCCTCGCCCAAGGTGGTGGCGCGGATCACCGAGGAGGAGTCGGCGGCGGTGGCCGAGCTGGAGGAGTTCCTCGGCAAGACCATCCGCTTCCAGGCCGACGAGCAGTACATGCAGGAGCAGTTCGATGTGGTCCTGCTCTGACCTGCGGCGCTGATGCCCACGCCGCTGCGCCGCCGCCTGCGCCTGGCACGCCGCTGGGCCGCCTACCTCCTGGCCCTGGCGCTGGTCGCCCTGGCGCTGGTGCTGGGCGCGGCCGGCCAGCTGCTGCCGCTGGCCGAGCGCCACCCGGAGCGGGTGGCGGCCTGGCTGGGGGAAAAGGCCGGGCGCCCGGTGGAGGTGGAGCGGGTGGCCACGCAGTGGACCCGGCGCGGCCCGCTGCTGCGCCTGGAGGGGCTGCGCATCGGTGGCGCCGACGGCGTCACCATCGGCCAGGCCGAGATGCTGGTCTCGCTCTACGCCGGCCTGCTGCCCGGGCGCGGCTTCACCGAGCTGCGCCTGCGCGGCCCGGCGCTGTCGCTGCAGCGCCATCCGGACGGGCGCTGGAGCGTGCGCGGCCTTGGGGCCGGGGAGGGCGGCGGCGACCCGTTCGAATACCTGCAGGGCCTGGGCGAGCTGCAGGTGATCGGCGGCCGCCTGGACGTGGATGCCCCGGAGCTGGGGCTGCGCGCGCACATCCCGCGCATCGACCTGCGCCTGCGGGTGGACGGCGCCCGCGTGCGCGCCGGCGGGCGCGGCTGGATCGACGCCGGCGCCCGCCCGCTGAACGCGGTGCTGGAATTCGACCGTGGCCGCGGCGATGGCCGCCTGTACCTGGACCTGGACAGCGACGACCTGTCCGTGTGGGCGCCGCTGCTGGGCCATGGCGGGATCACGCCGGCCGGCGGCCATGGCCGTGCCGAAGCCTGGCTGGAGCTGCGCGGCCGCCGCGTGGCGCTGGCGACCGCACGCTTCCGCCTGCAGGACGTGGTCCTGGCCGGCGCGCCGCTGGCCGGCCGCGACCGACCCGTTGCCCGGTTCGGCGAGCTGCAGGGCCGCCTGCGCTGGCGGCTGCGCGCCGGCGGCTGGCGCCTGGACGCGCCGCTGTTGCGGGTGGCCGACGCGGGCGGCGCCCAGGTGCTTGATGGTCTGGCCGTGGGTGGCGGCCGTGACTTCGCCCTGGCGGCCGGGCGGGTGGACGCCGGACCGCTGCTGGCGGTGGCCGCACTCAGCGACCGCCTGCCGCCGGCGCGCCGGGCCTGGCTGCTGGACGCCGCCCCGCGCGTGCGCCTGGCGGACGTGGAGGTGGCCGGCCGCGGCGGCGGTCCACTGCGGCTGGAGGGGCGGCTGGAAGGCCTGGCCTTCGCCGCGGTGGGCCGGGCGCCGGGCGTGGAGGGCGTGACCGGCACCTTCCACGGCGATGCCCAGGGCTGGCAGCTGGCGCTGGATCCGCAGGCGCCGCTGCGCCTGGACTGGCCGGCCGGCTTCGGCGAGGTCCACCAGGTGCGGCTGGACGGGCACGTGCTCGGTTGGCGCGAGGGCGCCGGCTGGCGCATCGCCAGCCCGGCCCTGCACGTGCGCGGAGAGGACTACGGTGCCGACCTGCGCGGCGGGTTGTGGTTCCAGGGCGACGGCAGCCGGCCGTGGATCGATCTGGCCGCCGAGCTGGAGCCCTCGCCGCTGCCGGTGGCCAAGCGCTTCTGGCTGCGCCGCAGCATGCCTGAGGGCGCGGTGCGCTGGCTGGACATGGCCCTGGAGGCCGGCACCCTGCGGGAGGGCCGCGCGCTGGTCTCCGGCGATCTGGACGACTGGCCCTTCACCGGCCACGACGGCCTGTTCGAGGCGCGCGGGCGGATCGAGCAGGGCCGGTTGCGCTTCCAGCCGAACTGGCTGCCCCTGGAGGACACCGAGGCCGAGATGGCCTTCATCGGCAACGGCTTCCGGGTGCAGGGCAGGGGCCGCCTGGCCGGCGCCACCGTCGGCCGGTTCGAGGCCGGCATGGAGGACTACGCCAACGCGCCGCTGCGCGTGCGCGCCGAGGCCGCCGGCGACGCCGCGCGGTTCCTGGAGCTGCTGCGCAACAGCCCGCTGCAGGCCGGTCACCGCGAGGTGCTGGACAGCCTGGCGGTGGGCGGACCGGCGAAGGTGGGCTTCATCCTGGACCAGCCGCTGGGACATCACGGCGGCAAGGGCCGCCTCGAAGGCACGGTCGAGCTGGCCGGGGCGACCCTGGCCGAGAAGCGCTGGAACCTGGCCTTCGAGGGGGTGCATGGGCTGGCCCGCTACGACAGCACCGGCTTCGCTGCGGACCTGGCGGTCCTGCACGACGGACGCCCCGGCGCGCTGGTGCTGCGCGCCGGTGGCCACGCCCGCGCCGGCCAGGCCTTCGAGGCCGAGCTGCACGCGCCGATGGACGCCGGCCGCCTGCTCGAGCGGGCGCCCGAGCTGGCCTGGCTGAAGCCCCATGTGCGTGGCCGCTCGCCCTGGTCGCTGGCGCTGGCCATCCCCGCCGCCGGGCGCGGCGGCCCCGGGGGCGGCGTGCTGCGCCTGCAGTCGGACCTGGTCGGCACCACGCTGGAGCTGCCGGCGCCGCTGCACAAACCGGCCGGCGAGCCGTTGCCGACCCGGGTGCAGGTGCCCCTGCCGCCGGGCAGTGGCGCCATCGACGTGGCCTTCGGCGAGCGCATGGCGGTGCGCGCGCGCCAGCGCCAGGGCGCCACCGGCGTGCAGGTGACCCTGGGCCAGGGCAGCGTGGACGCCGAGCCGCCCGCCTCCGGGCTGGCCGTCAACGGCCGCACCGACCGCCTGGATGCGCTGGAGTGGATCGGCCTGGCGCGCGGCAAGGGCGAAGGCGAGATGCCGCTGCGCCGCATCGACGTGCTGGCCGGGCACCTGCAGATGTTCGGCGGCCAGTTCCCACAGACGCGCCTGCAGCTGCGCCCGGCCGCCGGCGTGCTGGAGGTGGAGGTGGACGGCCCGGCCCTGGCCGGGCAGCTGGCCGTGCCGGACCAGGACGGCCGGCCGGTGCGCGGCCGCTTTGCGCGGCTGCACTGGCAGCCGCGGACCGACGCCCAGGCCGGCGCCGGGACCGGGCCGGACGCCGGGCCGGACGCCGCCGCGGACGTGCCGGCCACCGCTCCGGCGGCGCCGGCGGCCGATCCGCGGGAGGACTTCGATCCGGCGCGTATCCCGCCGCTGGAGCTGGACGTGGACGACCTGCGTGTGCGCCAGACCCGGCTGGGCACGGCGCAGCTGCGCACCCGCCCGGTGCCGGGCGGCCTGGAGGTGGAACGGCTGCAGGTGCGCGCCTCCTGGCAGCGCACCGAAATCACCGGCCAGTGGCTGGGCCGCGGCGCGGAAGCGCGCACCCATGTGGACGTGCGGGTGGACAGTTCCAACCTGGGCCGGCTGCTGGCCGGCCTGGGCTTCGAGGACTGGCTGGCGCGCGGCCACGGCACGGTGCGCTTCGATGCCAGCTGGGTCGGCTCCCCGGCCGCGTTCCGGCTGGGCGCGCTGGAGGGCGGCATGGAGCTGGTGGTGCGCGACGGCCAGCTGCTGGAGGTCGAGCCCGGCGCCGGCCGCGTGCTGGGCCTGCTGAGCGTGGCCCAGCTGCCCCGGCGCCTGATGCTGGACTTCCGCGACCTGTTCGCGCGCGGCCTGGCCTTCGACCGGATGGAGGGGCAGGTGCGCTTCGGCGACGGCGTGGCGCGCACCGACGACCTGCGCATCGACGCCCCGGCGGCGGACATCGCCATCCGCGGCAGCACCGACCTGCGCGCGCAGCGCTTCGACCAGACCATCGACGTGGCGCCCAAGTCCGGCAACCTGCTGACCGTGGTCGGCGCGATGGCCGGCGGCCCGGTGGGCGCGGCCGTGGGCGCGGCGGCCAACGCCGTGCTGCGCCGGCCGCTGGGCGAGATCGGCGCGCGCACCTACCACGTCACCGGACCGTGGAAGGAGCCGAAGGTGGAGGTGGTCGAGCGCGACCAGGCACGCGACGGCACGGGCGGGGCGGCGGCCCGGCCTGCGCCGCGGCAGGCGCCGGAGGACGGTGCGCCGTAGCGGGCCGTGGCGCGCGCTCACGCCCGCGGCGGGCGCCTGCTGTCATCATAGGACGCTTGTTCCTTGCGCCGGCCGCGTGCCGCCCCCACCTCGCAGACGATGAACGAATCCGCCCTGACCATCGCCGAATCCCGCCTGCTGCTGCCCGCCGGCCTCGACCAGAGCGGCCTGGACCGCGCCTTCGGCGCGCTGCTGGGGCCGGGCATCGACTACGGCGACCTGTACTTCCAGCACAGCCGCCGCGAGAGCTGGACGGTGGAGGACGGCATCGTCAAGGACGGCGCCCACTCCATCGAGCAGGGCGTGGGCGTGCGCGCCATCGCCGGGGAGAAGACCGGCTTCGCCTATTCGGACGACATCAACGCCGAGGCCCTGCGCCTGGCCGCCGGCTCGGCCCGTGCCATCGCCCGCGACGGCGCGGCGCAGGCGCCGCGCGCGCTGGTGCGCAGCGGCGGCCACGCCCTGTACCGGCCGGTGGACCCGGTGGACGGGCTGGGCAACGAGGAGAAGGTCGGGCTGCTGCGTTCGCTGGACCGCCTGCTGCGCGCGGCCGACCCGCGCGTGGTGCAGGTCACGGTGAGCCTGGCCGGCGGCGTGGACACGGTGCTGATCGCCCGCAGCGACGGCGTGCTGGCTGCCGACGTGCGGCCGCTGGTGCGGCTGAACGTGCAGGTGATCGTGGAGCAGGGCGGGCGCCGCGAGTCCGGCTACGCCGGTGGCGGCGGCCGCTACTCGTACCAGGAACTGTTCGCCGACGGCCGGCCCGAGCAGCTGGCGCAAGAGGCGCTGCGCCAGGCACTGGTGAACCTGGAGGCGATCGACGCCCCGGCCGGGACCATGCCGGTGGTGCTGGGGTCCGGCTGGCCGGGCGTGCTGCTGCACGAGGCGGTCGGCCACGGCCTGGAGGGCGACTTCAACCGCAAGGGCACCTCCACCTACGCCGGTCGCATCGGCCAGCGCGTGGCCGCGCCGGGCGTGACCATCGTGGACGACGGCACCCTGCCGGGGCGGCGCGGCTCGCTCAACATCGACGACGAGGGTACGCCGACCCGGTGCACCACCCTGATCGAGGACGGCGTGCTGGTCGGCTACATGCAGGACACGCTCAACGCCCGCCTGATGGGCATGAAGCCGACCGGCAACGGCCGCCGCGAGTCGTTCGCGCACCTGGTCATGCCGCGCATGACCAACACCTACATGCTGGCCGGCCGGCACGACCGCGAGGAGATGATCCGCTCGGTGAAGCGGGGGCTGTACGCGGTCAACTTCGGCGGCGGCCAGGTGGACATCACCAGCGGCAGGTACGTGTTCTCGGCCACCGAGGCCTACCTGATCGAGGATGGGAAGATCACCGCGCCGGTCAAGGGCGCGACCCTGATCGGCAACGGCCCGGAGACGATGCAGAAGGTGCGCATGGTCGGCCACGACCTGGCCCTGGACGAGGGCGTGGGCATCTGCGGCAAGGACGGGCAGAGCGTGCCGGTGGGCGTGGGCCAGCCCTCGCTGCTGATCGAGGGCCTGACCGTGGGCGGGACGCGGGCGTGAGGGGGCGCGGGTGAGGCGGCCCTGCAGGCAGCGGCCCGGCGCTCAGTCCTCCGCGCCGTCGCCGTCGTCGAACCCGGACGCCGGAGCCTCGGCGGCTTCCGCTCCGTCCGCGTCCTCCGCGGGGGCGGCCGTGGCGGCGCCGGCGGCGACCAGCGTGCGCAGCTCGCGGAACAGTTCACGGAAGGCGCGCGGCGGCTTGTTGCGCCTGCGCTCCTCCAGCGCGTTGCGCACCAGGGTGCGCAGGTGCTGGCGGTCGGCCTCCGGGTACTCGTCCAGCAGCCGGCCCAGGGCGGCATCGCCCTCCCCGAGCAGGCGCTCGCGCCAGGCCTCGATGCGGTGCATCAGTGCCACCTCGCGCCGCGCCGCGGCGCTGTCCTCGTCCAGCGCGTCGCGGATCGCGTCCAGCACCGCCTCGTCCTCGCGCCGCATCTGCTTGGCCAGGTACGCCAGCTGGCGCTTGCGGGCGATGTGCGAGGTGATCCGGCGGGCCTGCTCGATGTGCGGCAGCAGGTCCTCCGGGACCGGCAGCCGGGCCAGCTGGGTCGGGGTCATGCCGGCCAGCTTTTCGGCCAGCTCGAGCACCCCCAGGGCCTCGCGGCGCCGCTGGCTGCGGCTGGGAGACAGGTATTGGCCGGTTTCGGGATCGCGTCCGCGCATGGGGCAGGCTTGGTTTCGGGTGGTGCGATTCTACCCGGATGCCTGCCGCGTCCCGTACCGGACCGCTTTCGACAGGATGGAGCAGTGAACGACATCGCACGCAATGACGACAGCCTGCAGCGCCTGGAGCGGCTGGCGGAGATCTCGCAGCGGCTGCTGGCCCGGGCCCGCGCGCTGGGCGCCAGCCAGGCCGAGGTGACCTGCAGCGAGGACACCGGCCTGACCGTGTCGGTGCGCAAGGGCGAGGTGGAGACGGTGGAATCCACCCGCGACCGTGGCATCGCCGTGACCGTGTACTTCGGCCGGCGCAAGGGCAGTGCCAGCACCGCCGACCTGCAGGAGGCGAGCCTGGAGGCCACGGTGGAGCAGGCCTGCGCCATCGCCCGCCACACCGAGGACGACCCGGCCGCCGGCCTGGCCGATGCCGAGCTGATGGCGCGCGAGTTCCCGGACCTGGACACGTGGCATCCCTGGCATCTGGGCCCGGACGAGGCCATCGACCTGGCCCTGGCCTGCGAGGCGGCCGGGCGCGAGGCCGACCCGCGCATCAGCAATTCCGACGGCGCCTCCTTCGGCAGCGGCGAGAGCCTGTCGGTCTACGCCAACAGCCACGGCTTCATCGGCTGCGAGCGCGAGACCCAGCACTCGCTGGGCCTGGCCCTGATCGCCGGCCACGGCGAGGACATGCAGCGCGACGGCTGGTACAGCATCGGCCTGGCCCAGGCGGACCTGGAGCCGGCGGCGGCGATCGGCCGGCGGGCGGCCGAGCGCACCGTGGCGCGGCTGCAGCCGCGCAGCGTGGCCACGGGCGAGTACCCGGTGCTGTTCGCCGCCGAGGTGGCGCGCTCGCTGGTCGGCCACCTGCTGGGCGCGGTGTCCGGCAGCGCCCTGTACCGGCGCGCCAGCTTCCTGCTGGACAGCGTCGGCCGGCGCCTGTTCCCGGAGTGGTTCGCCATCCGGGAGCGGCCGCTGATGCCGCACGGCCTGCGCTCGACCGCGTTCGACGCCGACGGCGTGGCCACCCGCGACTCGGCCCTGGTGGAGGGCGGGGTGCTGCAGCGCTACGTGCTGGGCAGCTACTCGGCGCGCAGGCTGGGCCTGCAGACCACCGGCAACGCCGGCGGCGTGCACAACCTGGAGGTGGCAGCCAACGCCGGCAGCCTGGACGAGCTGCTGCGCGGCATGGGCCGCGGCCTGCTGGTCACCGAGCTGATGGGCCAGGGCGTCAATCCGGTCACCGGCGACTACTCGCGCGGCGCGGCCGGCTTCTGGGTGGAGGACGGGACCATCGCCTACCCGGTGGACGGACTGACCATCGCCGGCAACCTGCGGACGATGTTCGCCGTGGTCGAGGCAGTGGGCAGCGACGTCGACCCGCGCTCGCACATCCGCACCGGCCCGATCCTGGTCGGGAAGATGACCGTGGCGGGCGCGGATTGAGTATCCTCGCCGGCAGGCGCCCGCGTTTTCCCGACGCTGGCCAGCCGCCACAGAACGAGGGAGGGGAGGATCATGAGCGAATTCGACAACATCACCACGCCGCCACCGGCGCCCACCGGCGAGGTCTCCAGCGACGACCGCACCATGGCGCTGCTGGCGCACCTGTCCGGCATCATCCTGTGGTTCATCGGGCCGCTGGTGTTCTGGCTGCTCCACAAGGACAAGCCGGAGAAGGCCTTCGTCACCGACCAGGCCAAGGAGGCGCTGAACTTCCAGATCACGCTGACCTTCGCCTACGTGATCGGTGCCATCCTGACCGTGATCCTGATCGGCGCGCTGATCAACCTGCTGATCTGGCTGGCCTGCGTCGTCTTCAGCATCATCGCCGCGGTGGCGGCCAACAACGGCGAGGCGTACCGCTACCCGTTCGCCATCCGCCTGATCAAGTAACCGCCGCCACGGCGGCAGCACGAGGCCCGGCCCGCTGCCGGGCCTCGCCGTTTCCGGGGGGTGGTCAGTGGTTGCGTTCGACCGCCAGCCGGCCGAGCGCGCGCAGGGCGTCGGCCTCGGCGCCGCAGGGGGCCAGCGCCGCGTCCATGGCCGCGGCCAGCTCGGCCAGCTTGGCACGGGCGCCGTCCAGGCCCAGCAGGGCCGGATAGGTGGATTTGGCCTGGACCGCGTCCTTGCCGGCGGTCTTGCCCAGCTGCTCGGAACTGGCTTCCACGTCCAGCAGGTCGTCGCGCACCTGGAAGGCCAGGCCCAGCGCGGCGGCGAAGCCGTCCAGGCGCGCCAGCGTGGCCGCGTCCGCGCCGCCGGCCAGCGCGCCCATGCGCACCGCCGCGCGGATCAGCGCCCCGGTCTTGAGCGCGTGCATGCGTTCCAGCTGCGGCAGCGGCTGCACCTTGCCGGTGGCGTCGATGTCCAGCGCCTGGCCGCCGCACATGCCGGCCGCGCCGGAGGCGGCGGCCAGCTCGCGCACCCAGCCGATGCGCAGCGTGTCACTGGCCGCGGCCTCGGCCAGCACGGAGAAGGCCAGGGTCTGCAGGGCGTCGCCGGCCAGGATCGCGGTGGCCTCGTCGAAGGCCACGTGCACGGCCGGGCGGCCGCGGCGCAGGTCGTCGTCGTCCATCGCCGGCAGGTCGTCGTGCACCAGCGAATAGGCGTGGACCAGCTCCACAGCCGCGGCCGGGGCGTCCAGCAGCTCCTCGCTGGCGCCCAGCGTGGTGCCGGCGGCGTACACCAGCAGCGGGCGCATGCGCTTGCCGCCGCCCAGGGTGGCGTGGCGCATGGCCGCGTGCAGGCGCTCCGGCGCGGCGGCCGGGTCCGGCAGCAGGCGCTCGAGGCTGGCCTCGGTACGCGCGGCCCAGCGCGCGAACAGCTCAGCCGCCATCATCGGCGGTGAAGGGCTGGGCGGTGTCGGGGCGGTCCGGGTCGCTGAGCAGGCGCACGCGCAGCTCGGCCTGCTCCAGCGCGGTCTGGCACTGGCGGTACAGGCCCACGCCGCGCTCGTAGGCGGCCAGGGACTCCTCCAGGCTCATCTCGCCCTGTTCCATCTTCTCGACCAGCTGCTCCAGCTCCTCGAGCGACTGCTCGAAGCGGGCGACCGGGGAAGCTTCTTCGGTGTTCTTTCGGGGCATGGCGCGCAGTGTGCGCGGTGCGCCGCGGAGGGTCAACGCACGCCTTCCCCTGCGGGAGCCGCGTCGGCGTCGACCCGGCAGGCGTTTCCGAAGCCGGCGGTCGACGCGTGCCCAAGGTGCCGGGCCGCGCGCCCTGGCGGCGGACGATCCCTCTGTCCGGCGGAGGTGCATGCAGGCCGGCGCGGATGCGTGCGGCGCGCATGGAGCCGTCGTGTCCCCGCTTACGCGGCCCCTGCAGGAGGCGGATCAAGGCAGGGGGCATCGCCGGGCGCGCACCAGGCCAGGCGCAGGCCGCGCGCGGCCAGCCAGGCGGCCAGCTCCGTGGCCACCACCACGTCGCCGGCGGCCAGGATGCGGCCGTCGGCATCGGCCAGCAGCGGCAGGTGCGCGCGCCGCCAGGGCGGCACGCCGCGCTCCTGCAGCACGTGCTTGAGTGCGTGGCCATGGGCGCGGCCGGGCAGGCGGATGCGCTCGCCGCCCCGGCGTGCCCGCACCCGCAACGGGGCGTCGAAGCCGGCGGCCGCCGCATCGCCTTCCAGCCACAGGCGGCCGCCATCGGGCAGGTCCAGAGGCGCGCGGCCGTCCCAGTCGGTGTGCCAGTCCTCCGGCAGCGGCGCGCGCAGCGGGCCGGCGTGGAGCAGGTCGCGCCAGCGCTGCACGCGCGCGCCGGCCCAGTCGAAGCAGGGTTGCGCGTCGGCGCGCGCGTGGAGCAGATCGGCCTCGATGCGTTCCAGGCCGCGTGCCGGCAGCGGCGGCAGGCCGCGCGCGCGCACCCACAGACGCAGCAGGCGGGCACGGCGGGCCGGCGGCTGTGCCAGCAGGGCGCGGACCGACAGGGTGCCAGGTCCGGTGCCGGCCACCGCCGGCAGCAGGGCCTGGTCCCCGGCCTTCAACAGGGCGTCGGCCGCGGCGCTGAGCGCGGCGCTGCGGGACAGGGCGGCGGCGGCGTGCGGCCAGCGCCGGCGCAGCAGCGGCAGCACCTGCAGGCGCAGGAAGTTGCGGTCCGGATCGGCCAGGGCGTTGCTGGGATCCTCGACCCAGGCCAGGCCATGCGCGCGGGCGTAGGCTTCCAGGGTGGCGCGGGGCACCTCCAGCAGCGGCCGCCAGTGCCAGCCGCCGGCGAAGCGCCGCAACGGCCGCATCGCCCCCAGCCCCTCCGGGCCGGAGGCGCGCAGGGCGCGCAGCAGGAAGGTTTCGGCCTGGTCGTCCTGGTGGTGGGCGGTGGCGAGCACCTCGCCCGGCGCCAGTGCGCGTGCCAGGGCCTCGTAGCGGGCCTGGCGCGCCGCCGCCTCCAGCCCCAGGCCGGAATCGCGCGGCACCTGCACCCGTTCGACCTGCAGCGGCACCTGCAGGGCGTCGGCCAGTTGCCGGCAGTGGTCGGCCCAGGCGTCGGCCCCGGCCTGCAGGCCGTGGTGCACGTGCACCGCGCGCAGGCCGCGGGCGCGCACCGCCGGCTCGGCGGCCAGCCGGTGCAGCAGCACCACCGAGTCCAGACCGCCGCTGCAGGCGGCCACGAAGGCGCCCGTGGCCTGCGCGGGGAGGTCCAGGGGCAGGGCGGGGGCAGGTGGCGCCGTGTCGTCCATGGCCGCATCCTAGCCGCTGCCGCGCGCGTTCCGCCGTTGCAGGAGCCACGTCCACGGCGACCCGGACGGCCTTGCCGGCCCGGCGGTCAACGGGACCGGATGGGATCGTCGCGTCGCCGCGTACGCGGCTCCTGCGGGTCGTCAGGCGGTCTCGTAGGCGCCGTAGCTGCGCAGGCGCCGGTAGCGGCGCTGCAGCAGCTCGTCGATCGGCACCTGCGACAGCGCGTCCAGCTCGTTGAGCAGGACCGCCTTCAGGCGCCGGGCCATCTGCTTCGGGTTGCGGTGGGCGCCGCCGATCGGCTCGCGCACCACCTTGTCGACCAGGCCCAGGCTGTGCAGGCGGCGGGCGGTCAGGCCCAGCTGCTCGGCCGCGTCCTTGGCCTTGGCCGCGTCCTTCCACAGGATCGAGGCGCAGCCCTCCGGGGAGATCACCGAGTAGGTGCCGTACTCCAGCATCAGGGTGCGGTCGCCCACGCCGATGGCCAGGGCGCCACCGGAACCGCCCTCGCCGATCACGGTGCAGATCACCGGGATGCGCAGCTCGGCCATCTCGATCAGGTTGCGGGCGATGGCTTCGGACTGGCCGCGCTCCTCGGCGTCGATGCCCGGCCAGGCGCCGGCGGTGTCGATGAAGGTCAGCAGCGGCAGGCCGAAGCGCTCGGCCAGCTTCATCAAACGCAGGGCCTTGCGGTAGCCCTCCGGCTTGGGCATGCCGAAGTTGCGGCGCACCTTCTCCTTGGTGTCGCGGCCCTTCTGGTGGCCGATGATCATCACCGGGCGGCCGTCGATGCGGGCCAGGCCGCCGACGATGGCCTTGTCGTCGGCGAAGGCGCGGTCGCCGGCCAGCTCCTGGAACTCCTCGCAGATCACGTTGACGTAGTCCAGCGTGTACGGGCGCGCCGGGTGGCGGGCCAGCTGGGAGATCTGCCAGGGGGTCAGGTCGCGGAAGATCTGGGCGGTGCGCTTGCGCAGCTTGTCCTGCAGCGCGCGCACCTCGGCATCCACATTCACCGCGGGGCCGGTGCTGGCGTTGCGCAGCTCCTGGATCTTGGCTTCCAGGTCGGCGATGGGCTGCTCGAAATCGAGGTAGTTCGGGTTCATCGGGAACCGGGTCGTACAGGAAGCCGGCAGTGTAGCCGAACGTGCGCGTTTGGACCGGACCGTACGGTACGGAACCGGGGCGAATGGCGCCGGATCACCGCCGGCGCGCGGGCGGGTTCAGTGCGCCCATGGCCTGGCGATGGCCACCTTGACCGCGCGCACGCCCGGCTGGGCGCGCAGCTCGTCCAGCAGCGGCGGGGCCACCCGCACGCCGTGGGCGCCGTTGAGGTCGAGCACGCCGGTGGCGCCCTGGGCTCCGCGGCGACCGACCTGCACGTGCAGGCGCAGCGGGGTGGGGCCGGGGCGGTGGCGGGCCAGCACCGCGTCCACCCGGTCCCAGGTGTGCGGGTCGCGCAGGTCCAGGCGCAGCGACAGGCGCTGGGCGTGCTGCGCGCACAGCTGCTCGAAGTCCCAGGCCTGGCGCAGGCGCAGGCTGAAGCCGCCGCTGAATTCGTCCTCGCGCAGGCCGCCTTGCACCACCAGCACGCGGTCGCGCACCAGCAGGCCGGCGAACTCGGCGGCGCTGTCGGAGAACACGCTGCACTCCAGGCGGCCGCGGCCGTCCTCCAGCTGCACGAACAGCTGGCTGTCGCCCTTGCGCCGCACGCCGGTGACCATGCCGGCCACCACCACCTGCACCTCCGGGCGCCAGCCGCGCTTCTCGCCGTTGGCGCCGGCGGCCCACAGCCTGTCCAGCTCGCCCAGGTCGGCGCCGACCAGCTGCCGCACCTCCTCGCGGTACGGGTCGAACGGGTGGCCGCTGAGGTAGTGGCCCAGGGTTTCGCGCTCGCCGTCCAGGCGCTGGCGCAGCGGCCACTCGTCGGTGGTCGGCAGCTCCAGGGACAGTGCCGGGCCGGTGTCCTCGACCATGCCGAACAGCGAGGCCTGGCCGGCGGCCTGCTCCCTGGCCAGCTGGTCGGTGGCCTTGAGCACTTCCGGCAGCTGCAGCATCAGGGTGGCGCGGTTGGGGCCCAGCGCGTCCAGCGCGCCGGCGTGGATCATCGCCTCCAGGGCGCGGCGGTTGAGCTTGGTCGAATCCACCCGGCGGCAGAAGTCCAGCAGGTCGCGGTACGGGCCGCCGCGCTCGCGCTCGGCCACGATCGCCTCGCACAGGCCGCGGCCCACGCCCTTGATCGCGCCCAGGCCGTAGCGCACCGTGCGGGCGTCCACGGCCTCGAACATGTAGTTGGATTCGTTCACCTTCGGCGGCAGGACGGTCAGCCCCAGCCCGCGCGCCTCCTCGAGGAAGCCCACGACCTTGTCGGTGTTGTCCATGTCCGAGGACAGGGTCGCGGCCATGAACTCGGCCGGGTAGTGGCGCTTGAGCCAGGCGGTCTGGTAGCTGACCAGGGCGTACGCGGCGGCGTGCGACTTGTTGAAGCCGTAGCCGGCGAACTTCTCCATCAGGTCGAAGATCTCGTCGGCCTTCTTCTCGTCGACGCCGCCCCTGGCCGCACCCTCGCGGAACATCTCGCGGTGCTTGGCCATCTCCGCCGGGATCTTCTTGCCCATGGCGCGGCGCAGCAGGTCGGCGCCGCCGAGCGAGTAGCCGCCGACGATCTGCGCCATCTGCATCACCTGCTCCTGGTACACCATGATGCCGTAGGTGTCCTTGAGCACCGGCTCCACGCGCGGGTCGGGATAGGTGACCTCCTGGCGGCCGTGCTTGCGCTCGATGAAGTCCGGGATCAGGTCCATCGGGCCCGGGCGGTACAGCGACACCAGGGCGATCAGGTCCTCGAAGCGGTCCGGCTTGGCGCGCTTGAGCAGCTCGCGCATGCCGCGCGATTCGAACTGGAACACCGCGCCGGTGTTGCCGCTGGCGAAGATGTCCTGGTAGACGGCCTGGTCGTCCAGCGGGATGTGGGCGATGTCCACCGGCGGCAGGCCGGCGCGCGCGTGGCGCGCGTTGATGGCCTTCACCGCCCAGTCGATGATGGTCAGGGTGCGCAGGCCCAGGAAGTCGAACTTCACCAGGCCTATCGCCTCCACGTCGTCCTTGTCGAACTGGGTGACCGGGTTCTTGCCCAGGCCGTCGTGGTCGTGTTCGGCGAACAGCGGGCAGAAGGTGTACAGCGGCGCCGGCGCGATCACCACGCCGCCGGCGTGCTTGCCGGCGTTGCGGGTCAGGTCCTCCAGCTGGCGCGCCAGGTCGATCAGGTCGCGGACGTCGTCCTCGCTGTTGTAGCGCTGGATCAGCTCCTGCGAGGCCAGTTCGCTGTCCTTGCCCTCGCCCATGGCGTCCTTGAGCGTGATGCCCAGGACGTTGGGAATGAGCTTGGCCACCCCGTCCACGAAACCGTAGGGCAGGCCCAGCACGCGCCCGGCGTCGCGCACCACGGCCTTGGCCGCCATGGTGCCGTAGGTGATGATCTGGCTGACCCGCTCGCGCCCGTACTTGCGGGCGACGTAGTCGATCACCTCGTCGCGCCGGTCCATGCAGAAGTCGATGTCGAAGTCCGGCATCGACACGCGCTCGGGGTTGAGGAAGCGCTCGAACAGCAGGTTGTAGGGCAGCGGGTCCAGGTCGGTGATCTTCAGCGCCCAGGCCACCAGCGAGCCGGCGCCCGAGCCGCGGCCCGGGCCGATCGGGATGCCCTGGTTCTTGCCCCACTGGATGAAGTCGGCCACGATCAGGAAGTAGCCGGGGAAGCCCATCTTGATGATGGTGTCCAGCTCGAAGTCCAGGCGCTTGAAGTAGTCCTCGCGGGTCTTGCCCGGGGCCAGCGGGTTCTTCGCCAGCCGCTCCTCCAGGCCCTCGTAGGCCTGCTTGCGGATCCAGGTGTCCAGAGTCTCGTCCGAGGGCACCGGGTAGGCGGGCAGGGAGTACTTGCCCAGGGTCAGCTCGAGGTTGCAGCGGCGCGCCAGCTCCAGGGTGTTGTCCAGCGCGTCGGGCACGTCCGCGAACAGCTGCGCCATCTCCTCCGGCGACTTCAGGTACTGCTCGGGGCTGTACTCGCGCGGGCGCTTGGGGTCGTCCAGCACCCGGCCGGAGGCGATGCACACGCGCGCCTCGTGCGCCTCGAAGCCGGAACGCTCCAGGAAGCGCACGTCGTTGCTGGCCACCACCGGGATGCCGCGCACCGCCGCCGCGTGCAGGGCGAAGGCGTTGAACGCCTCCTCGCCCTCGCGGCCGGTGCGCACCAGCTCCAGGCACAGGTCCTGGCCGAACAGGCGCTGCCAGTCGGCCAGCTGCTGCAGGGCCAGGTCATGGCGGCCTTCGGCGGCCAGGCGCCCGGCCAGGCTGCCGCGCCCGGCGATCACCACCAGGCCGGAGGCGCACTCGCGCAGCCACTCCGGGGTCACGGCCACGCCGCCCTCGGGACGGTGGCCCTCCATCCACGCCCTGGTCAGCAGGCGCGACAGGTTCAGGTAGCCGGAGTGGTCGCGGCACAGCACGGTCAGCCGCCACGGCACCTCGGACGGCGAGGCGGCCACGCACAGGTCGGCGCCGGCGATCGGCTTGATGCCCACCGCCTCGGCCGCCTTGTAGAACTTGATCAGCGCGAACAGGTTGTTGAGGTCGGTCACCGCCAGGGCCGGCAGCCCCAGCTCCACCGCGCGGCTGAGCAGGTTGGGGCGCTTGGCCTTGGCCGGGTCGGCCTGGTCCGGTTTCTCCGGCACGCGGATGGTCGAGTCCGCGAGCGAATACTCGGTGTGGATGTGGAGGTGGACGAAGCCGGACATGAGACCCAGCAGGGTACCGGCGGGGGGGAGGGGGAACAAGGACTTGACGGGCGCCGCGGGCGGGGCGTGCCGGCCGCGCCCGGATCGTTCATCATCGCCGGCCAACCCGGAGGAAGCGATGACCGCGAACGACCTGCAGCCGGTGGCCCCGGCCGAACGCCTGGCCATGCTCGATGCCCTGCGCGGCCTGGCACTGTGCGGCATCCTGCTGATGAACATGGAAGGCTTCTTCGGTCCGGTGCTGGCCTCGGGCACCGGCCTGGATCCGGCGCTGTCCGGCGCCGACCGGATCGCCGACGGCCTGGTCTACTTCTTCGTCCAGGGCAAGTTCTTCACCCTGTTCTCGCTGCTGTTCGGCATGGGCTTCGCGGTCATGGCCGGACGTGCCGAGGCGGCCGGGCGCGGCTTCGTCCGGGTCTGCGTGCGCCGCGGCCTGGTGCTGCTGGGCATCGGCCTGCTGCACGCGGTGCTGGTCTGGTCCGGGGACATCCTGGTGACCTATGCGCTGCTGTCGTTCCTGCTGCTGGCGTTCCGGCCGCTGCCGGCGCGCTGGCTCGCCTGTCTGGGCGCGGCGGCCTGCCTGGTGTCGCCGCTGCTGCTGGCGGCCACCGCCATGCTGGCCGGCGTGGTGTCGCTCACCCCCGGAGGTGCCGAGGGCTGGAACCGGGCCATCGCCGAGGGCGCCGCGGACATGCTGGCGCTGGTGGAGGAGGGGCGCCGGCTCTACGCCTCCGGCGGCTACGGCGAGGTGGTGGCCCTGCGCCTGCGCGAGCTGGGCTCGATGGTCTCCAGCCTGCCGTTCTTCGGCACGCAGGTGCTGGGCATGTTCCTGCTGGGCGCGGCGTTCGTGCGCAGCGGCGCGATCGCTGCGCCGGCCCAGCATCCGCGCCTGTTCGCGCTGCTGCGTGGGGTGGCGCTGCCGCTGGGCCTGCTGGCCATGGCGGCCGGTTTCGCCCTGGCGCCATACCTGCCGCTGGACCGCTTCGACTTCGCCCTGGGCATGGGGCAGGCGCTGATGTTCCTGGCCGGCCCGCTGATGTGCCTGGGCTACGTGGGCTGGCTGGTGGCCCTGTTCCGGACCCGCGCCGGGGCCCGACTGGCGGTGTGGCTGGCCCCGGCCGGACGCATGGCCCTGACCCTCTACCTGATGCAGTCGCTGGTGTGCACCCTGCTGTCCTATGGCTACGGCCTGGGCGGGTTCGGCCAGGTGGGCCGGGCCTGGCAGGTGCTGCTGGCGCTGGCGCTGTTCCTGGTGCAGGTGCTGCTGGCCCATGCCTGGCTGGCGCGCTTCCGCTTCGGCCCGGTCGAGTGGCTGTGGCGCTCGCTGACCTACGGGAAGGCGCAGCCGATGCGCCCGGCTGCGCCGCTTCCCGCCGCCTAGCCGGCGCTTCCTCCCGGCGGTGCGGGCGGCTACCCTCGCCGCAGCAGGGTGGAGAGGGAAGTCCATGCAGGTGACGGCAGCGCCGGGGCGGGCCCCGGGCAGGGGGATCGGTCCCGTGGCCACGGCCGCGGCGCGCTGGATGCTGGCCGCATGCGCGGCCGTCCTGGCCACGCCCGCGGCGGCGCGGGCGGACGGGGGCGCGGCGGCCGTGGCGGGGAACTCCTGCCCGCAACGCGACGGCGACACCTCCCGCCCGCGGATCGGCCTGGCCCTGGGCGGCGGCGGCGCGCGTGGTGTGGCCCACATCAGCGTGCTGCGCAAGCTGGAGGAGCTGCAGGTGCCGGTGGACTGCATCGCCGGCACCAGCATGGGCTCGCTGGTCGGCGGCCTGTACGCCGCCGGGGTGCCGCTGGACGAGCTGGAGCAGCTGGTCCTGGAGGCGGACTGGAAGCAGCTGTTCGACGATTCGATCCCGCGCCGCGAGCGCAGCTACCGCCGCAAGCAGGACGACCGCGAGGGCCTGGCCACCCTCGGCCTGGGCTTCGGCCGGCGCGGCCTGCGCGCGGCGCCTGGCGTGCTGCAGGGCGAACGGATCCTGTCGCTGTTCCAGCGCAAGACCCTGCACGTGGCCGCGGTGCGCGACTTCGACCGGCTGCCGATTCCGTTCCGCGCCGTGGCCACCGACCTCAACACCGGGCAGGCGGTGGAGCTGGGCAGCGGCAGCCTGGCCCAGGCCATGCGCGCCTCGATGTCGCTGCCGGGCATCTTCCAGCCGGTGCGGATCGACGGGCGGGTGCTGATCGACGGCGGCATCGCCGAGCAGGTGCCGGTGGACACCGTGCGCCGGATGGGCGCGGACGTGGTGATCGCGGTGGACGTGGGCACGCCGCTGATGGCGCTGGATGCCGACGCCAGCCTGCTGCAGGTGGTCTCGCAGCTGACCGGCATGCTCACCGTGGGCAACACCCGCAATGCGGTGGCCACGCTGGGCGGCAGGGACGTGCTGATCGTGCCGGAGCTGGGCGAGGACGTGGCCACCGGCGACTTCGCCAGGGCCGCCGAGGCCCTGCGCATCGGCCGCGAGGCGGCCGACGCCGCCTCGCCCGCCCTGGCCGCGCTGCCGCGCTGGCGTGCCGCCCCGCCGGCAGCCGCGCCGGTGCCGGAGCCGGCGGTCGTGGACTACGTGCGCCTGGAGAACGAGAGCCGTTACGACGACCGGGTGCTGGCCGGCATCCTCGACCTGCACCCCGGCCAGCCGCTGGATGCCGGCCACCTCGAGCAGGCGACCCTGCGCGCCTACAACGAGGGCACCTTCGCCAGCGTCACCTACGAGGTCGAGCGCGACGCCGAAGGCCTGACCGGTGTGGTGGTGCGTGCGCGGGAAAAACCCCAGGGCCCGAACTACCTGCAGGCCGGCTTCCGCACCGCCACCGACTTCAGCGGTGCCAACGAGACCAGCCTGCGCATGGCCCTGCTGCGTGCGCCGGCCACGGCCTACGGCGCCGAGGCGCGCGTGCTGGCGGGCATCGGCAGCGAGCCGGAGCTGCAGGGCGAGTACTACCACCCGTTCGACCCGCAGGCGCGCTGGTACCTGTACGGCCGCCTCGGCGCGCGGCGCAGCACCGTGCCGGTGTTCGACGGCCGCGGCCATCGCCTGGCCGTGTACGAGGCGCAGGTGGCCTCCGGCCTGCTGAGCCTGGGCCGCACCTTCGGCCGCTACGGCGCCGCGGAGGTCGGCCTGGAGCGCAGCAGCGGCGAGGCCGAGGTGGAGACCGGCGATCCGGCCCTGCCGGACGCGGACGTGGACGCCGGCAGCTGGTACGCGCAGGTGGCGGTGGACCGGCTGGACAGCCTGTACTTCCCGCGCGAAGGCCACTGGTCGCGCCTGACCTACCGGCGCAGTGCCGGATGGCTGGGCGGGGATGCCCGCTTCGAGGAGGCCGGGTTCGACGTGCTGGCCGCCATGCCGTTCGGCCGCCACGCGGTGCAGGCCTCGCTGGCCTGGCACACCACGCTCTCCGGCGAACTGCCGCTCAACCTGCGCCATCGCCTGGGCGGGCGCGGGCGCCTGGCGGGCTTCCACTACAACGAGCTGGCCGGCCAGCACTACGCGGTGCTGATGGCCGGCTACAGCTACCAGCTGGCCTCGCTGTTCCGGCGCTCGGCCGTGGCCGGCGCCACCCTCGAGTACGGCAACGCCTGGGAAAACCGCGGCGACATGCGGCTGGGCGACGGCATCTGGAACGGCAGCCTGTACCTGGGCTTCGACTCCTGGATCGGGCCGATGCTGTTCGGCTACGGCCGCCGTGCCGGCGGCGGCGCCGTGCTGTTCCTGGAGATCGGCAAGCCCTGGTGATGGCGCAGGACTAGAATCCACCCCGTGAACGCGCACATGGACGATGTCCTCATCCTCGGCGGCGGCGCCATCGGCCTGGCGACCGCGCTGGCGCTGCTGGAGGCCGGGCGCGGCGTGCGCGTGCTCGAGGCCGCGCAGGTCGGCCGCGCCACCTCCTTCGGCAACTGCGGCACCATCACCCCCAGCCACGCCCCGCCGCTGGCCGCGCCCGGCGTGCCGGCGCGCGCGCTGCGCTGGATGCTGGCGCCGGACGCGCCCCTGTACATCCGCCCGCGCTTCGATCCGGCGCTGTGGCGCTGGCTGCTGCGCTTTGCCCGCCGCTGCAACCGCCGCGACTGGCTGGCCAGCACCACCGCGCGCGCGGCCATCCTCAACGATTCGCGCGCGCGCTTGGCCGGGTGGGTGCGCCGCTACGGCCTGGAATGCGAGTTCGCCGAGAAGGGCCTGGACTACGTGTTCCGTGATCCGCGCAATTTCGAGCACTACGTGGCCGAGTGCGGCCCGCTCAACGAGCTGGGCATCGCCACCGAGGTGATCGAGGGTGCCGAGTACCTGCGCCAGGAGCCGGCGCTGCGCGAGGGCGTGGCCGGCGCGATCCGTTTCCCGGTGGACGCCCACCTGCGCCCGGACCGCTACGTGGCCGAGCTGGCGCGGGTGGTGCGCGCGCGCGGCGGCGTGATCGAGGAGGGCTGCCGGGTGGAGGTGCTGCAGCCGGAGGACGAGGCGGTGCTGGTGCGCCTGCAGGACGGCGGCACCCGCCGCGGACGCGAGGCGGTGGTGGCGATGGCCGCCTGGACCCCGGCGCTGGTGCGCCGGCTGGGCGTACGCCTGCCGATCCAGCCCGGCAAGGGCTACTCGATCACCTACGCGGCCCAGCCGCTGGTGCCGCAGCGGCCGCTGGTGCTGAAGGACCGCTCGGTGTGCGTGACCGCCTGGGGCAGCGGCTTCCGCCTGGGCAGCACCATGGAGTTCTCCGGCCAGGACACCACGCTCAACCCGGTGCGCCTGGGCGCGCTGGAGCGGGCCGCGCGCGAGTACCTGCGCCAGCCGCCGGACCCGGCCACGGTGCAGGAGCGCTGGTACGGCTGGCGGCCGATGACCTGGGACGACCTGCCGGTGCTGGGCCGGGTGCCGCGCCATCCTCACGTCTGGATCGCGGCCGGGCACGGCATGCTGGGCATGAGCATGAGTGCGGCCAGTGGCCAGCTGATGGCCGACCTGATCACCGGCCGTGATCCGGCCATCGACCCGGCGCCGTACCGGGTCGAGCGTTTCCAGTAGCCAGCGAGGCCTGCCATGACCCCGAGCCGATCCCCGCGTCCGGAAGCCGGATTCGACCTGGTGGTGCTCGGCGGGGGCTCGGGCGGGCTGGCCGGTGCCTTCGCCGCGGCCGCGCACGGCGCACGCGTGGCGCTGCTGGAGCCGGGGCCGCTGGGCGGCACCTGCGTCAACGCCGGCTGCGTGCCGAAGAAGGCCATGTGGCTGGCCGCGGACATGGCCGAGCGCCTGGCCCTGGCCGCGGATCTGGGCTTCGACCTGCCGGCCACGCCGCCGGTGCTGGACTGGCCCACGTTCATCGCCCACCGCCAGCGCTACATCGGCCAGATCCACGCCAGCTACCGGCACCGCCTGGACGCGGCCGGCATCGTGCTGATGCCCTGCCGCGGCCGCCTGCGCGATGCGCACACGGTGGAGACCGACACCGGCGTGCGCCTGCGCACCGACCGCGTGCTGCTGGCCACCGGCGCACGGCCGCAGCGGCCGGACATCCCCGGCGTGGAGCTGGCCGGCACCTCCGACGACTTCTTCGAGCTGGCCCGGGCCCCGGGCCGGGTGGCCCTGGTCGGTGGCGGTTACATCGCCGTGGAGCTGGCGGGCGTGCTGCAGGCCCTGGGCAGCCGGGTGGAGGTGTTCGCACGCGGGCCGCGGCTGCTTTCGCACATGGATGCCGAGGTGGTGCTGGCGCTGCAGGCCAGCCTGCAGGCGCGCGGCGTGCGCCTGCACCTGGAGGCACCGGTGCACGCGTTGCAGCCGGGTGCCGGCGGAGGGATCCGCGTGCTGCACAAGGGGCAGGACGCCGGCGCGGCAGCCGAGCCCTTCGACTGCGTGCTGCTGGCCACCGGGCGTCGGCCCGACACCGGGGGCCTGGGCCTGGAGGAGGCCGGGGTGGCCCTGGGCGAACGCGGCGAAGTCCTGGTGGACGAGTGGCAGGACACCTCGCTGCCGGGCGTGCACGCAGTGGGCGACGTGACCGGCAAGCTGGCGCTCACCCCGGTGGCCATCGCCGCGGCGCGGCGGCTGATGGCACGCCTGTTCGGCGGCCAGGCCGATGCGAAGCTGGACTATGACAACGTGCCCACCGTGGTGTTCTCGCACCCGCCACTGGCCACCGTGGGCCTGACCGAGGAGCAGGCGCGCGCCCGCCACGGCACGGTGCGGGTGTACACCAGCGGGTTCCGGTCGATGCTGGCGGCGCTGGCCGATGCGCCGCAGCGCAGCCTGTTCAAGCTGGTGTGCGTGGGCGTGGAGGAGCGCGTGGTCGGCATCCACCTGCTGGGCGAGGCCGCCGACGAGATCCTGCAGGGCTTCGCCGTGGCGCTGAAGCTGGGCGTGACCCGCGCCCAGCTGCGCCAGACCGTGGCCATCCATCCGACCTCGGCCGAGGAGCTGGTGCTGGCCGGCCAGTGATGGCGGAAACGGCGCGTGCCGGCTGCTATGATTTTCCGCATTCCCAACGCGGACTTGCACCAGTGACCGCAGCATTGATCGGCTTGCCGGGGGAGGCGGCCGGCCAGGCAGTGCCCATGTCCGGGATGCAGGCGCCCGCCGACGCCAGTGCCCGCCTGCCCGAGGCGCTGGTCGCGGTCGGTCGGGTCCTGGTCCGGCACGGACTGGTCCGTGTGCTGGAGCAGGAGCGCCTGGCCCGGGTGAGCGTCGCCGCCGACGCCGGGCAGGCGCGCAGCCTGCTGCAGCGCCACCGGTTCGGCATCCTCCTGGTCGATGCCGCGCTGGCCTCGGAGCTGGGCGAAGCGGCGCTGCAGGGCCGGCACCACCGCATCGTGCTGGTCACCCCGCGCGAACATGCCGGGGAGACGCCGCTGCCGGGCAGCGCGCAGGCGTGCGCGATGCTCAGCGAGGCGCAGGACGAGAGCGCTACCATCGAACTGCTGCGCACCGTGGCCCGCTGCGCCGAGCCCGGCTACCGGCAGGAAAGCTGCTGCCGCTGCGCGGCGCGCGAGACCTGGCGGCAGCAGGAACTGCCGCTGTCCCCGCGCGAACGCGAGATCTTCCTGCGCATCGGTGCCGGCATCGGGCCGCGGCAGATCGCCGAGGAACTGGGCCTGTCGGTGAAGACGGTGGAAAGCCACCGCGAGAAGATCAAGCACAAGCTCGGCCTGGGCGACGGCGACGCGCTGCGCGCGGCCGCCCTGCGCTGGCGCGAGGGCTACCGTCTGGCCTGAGGGCGCTCAGGCCTCCACCGGTTCGGGCTGGAGCAGCCAGCGCCGGGCGAAGGCCTCGGCCGGCAGCGGCGCGTCGAACAGGAAGCCCTGCGCGCGCCGGCAGCCCAGCTCCAGCAGCGCGTCGGCCTGGGCTCGCGTCTCCACGCCCTCGGCCACCAGCTCCAGCCCCAGGCTCTGCGCCATGGCCATGGTCGCCACCACGATCGCGTAGTCGTGGCGATGCTCGAGCATGCCCCGCACGAAGGAACGGTCCAGCTTGAGGCTGTCCAGCGGAAAGCCCCTGAGATGGGCCAGCGACGAGTAGCCCATGCCGAAGTCGTCCAGCGACAGGCTGAAGCCGGCGGTCCTGAGCGTGGCCAGCACGGTGAGCGATGCGTCCGGATCGGCCATCAGGCCGCTTTCGGTCAGCTCCAGGTCCAGGCGGTCGGGACGCAGGCCGCAGGTGGCGACATGTCCGGTCAGGCGGTCGGCGAAGTCCGGGTCGTCGAACTGTCGCGGTGAGAGGTTGATCGCCAGCCGCCCGGGCAGGCGCAGGCCGCGCTGCTCCCACTCGCGCAGCTGCGCGCAGGCGCGCGCCACCACCCAGTGGCCCAGCGCGCCGATCAGGCCGCGGTGCTCGGCCAGCGGCACGAACTCGTCCGGGCTGACCTGGCCCAGCTCGGCGTCGTTCCAGCGCAGCAGTGCCTCGGCGCCGACCAGGGTGCCGTCGGCCATGGACACCTGCGGCTGGTAGTACAGCTCCAGCCCGTCGTGGCGGATGGCCCGCTCCAGGCGGTCGGCCAGCTGCACGCGCCGGGCCAGACGTGCGCTCATGCGCGGGTGGTAGACGTCGATGCCGGTGCGCGAGCGCTTGGCCGCGTACATGGCGATGTCCGCATTGCGCACCAGCAGCTCGCTGCCCACGCCGTCGGACGGGAACACGGAGATGCCGATGCTGGCCCGTACCGCCAGGCGGTGCCCGCACACGTCCATCGGCCGGGCGATGGCCTCGGCCAGGCGTGCGGCGATGGCCCGTGCCCCCGGCGCGTCGGCCCCGGCGGCCAGGACCACGAACTCGTCGCCACCCAGGCGCGCGACCAGCTCGCCGGCCTGCAGGTTGCCGCGCAGGCGCCGGGCCACCTCGATCAGCACCGCATCGCCCACGCTGTGGCCCTTGGTGTCGTTGATCTCCTTGAATTCGTCCAGGTCGATGAAGAGGATCGCGAACACCCGTTCGGCGGCGGCGGCGTCCTGGATGTGCCGCTCCAGCGCGGCGTGGAAGCTGGCGCGGTTGGGCAGCTTGGTCAGGTCGTCGAACAGGGCCAGCTGCTCGATGCGCGACAGCTGGGTGACCTGCAGGGAGATGTCCTGGATGGTGCCGACCACGCGGGTGCGGCTGCCGGCCGGGTCGCGCAGCGCGCGCCCGCGCTCGCGCAGCATCCGGGGCGGCTGCCCGGGATACTCGACCCGGTAGCGGATGTCGTAGGCGCTGTCGCTGCCCAGCGCGGCGCGGAAGGCCTCGTCCACGTCGGGCCGGTCCAGCGGATGCACCCAGCGGCGCAGGTGGTCGTAGCCGCCGCAGCCGACCGAGGCCTCGGTGTGCAGCAGCTCCTGCGCGCGCGTGCAGCAGGTCAGCGCGCCACTGGGCAGGTGCAGCTCCCAGCGTGCCAGCTGCGCCAGGTCGTGGGCCTCGCTCAGCAGCGCCTGGCTTTCGCGCAGCGAGGCGGTGGAGGCGTTGAGCGCCTCGCGGTCGGAGGCCACGTACGCGTTCATCGCCAGGCCCATGTCCAGGAACAGGCGGCGGATCAGCGACTTCAGCGCGTCGGCATGGAAGTCGGGGTCGTGGTCGCGCAGCGGGCGCATCGAGTCGACGATGGCGGTCAGCAGCTTGGCGCAGGACGCCAGGTACCAGTGCGGCTCCACGCCCAGGTGGTGGTGGACCGCGCCGATGCGCAGCCGGTTCTGCACGTAGGCCCTGTCGCAGGGCAGGGTGAACAGCTCGCGCGCGTAGCGCGCCTGGGCCTGGTGCAGGCGCTGCAGGATCTGCCAGTCCTCGATGAAGCTGCCGATCTCGGGGAAGGCCCCGATGTGGGTGTAGAAGCTGTCGATGGTGCGGTCGCGGCTGCCTTGCACCACTTCCCACAGCTGGATGAGCCGCCGCTGGTCCTCCTCGCCCAGTTCCAGGAATGCCAGGCGCCGGCGCAGGTCTTCTTCGTCGATCGAGGCCAGTGACGGCGACAGGGGCGGCAGCGGCATGGCAGGGCGGTGGACGGACGGGGCGGGGCGCCCGGCAGGCCGCGGCCGGTGAAGGCCCGGCTGCACGTGGTGCCGGCGGGCGCCGCGCGCCTTCCGTGGCGGGCATCCGCCCAGCCTAGGCGCGGCCGTGGCGCTCGACCATCGGGGAGGCCCCGGTCCGGCCATGCGCCGTTCGTTGAACCGGCCAACCGGGCAAACTCCGGGGCGGCCGGCGTGCACGGCCTACAATGCGCGCATGGACATCTGCCGACTGCACCGGGGCACCGCGCCCCTGCTGGTGAGCCTGCCGCACGACGGCAGCGCGCTGCCCGAGGGCCTGGCCGGACGCCTCACCGACAGCGCCCGGCGCGTGCCGGACACCGACTGGCACGTCAGCCGCCTGTACGACTTCGCCCGCGAGCTGGGCGCCTCGGTGCTGGTGCCGTACTACTCGCGCTACGTGGTGGACCTCAACCGCCCGCCGGACGACACCTCGCTGTATTCGGGGCAGAACACCACCGGCCTGTGCCCGGTGACCCAGTTTTCCGGCGAGCCGGTGTACCGCCCCGGCCGCGAGCCGGACGCGGCGGAGATCGCCGCGCGCGTGGAGCGCTACTGGCGTCCGTACCACGCCACGCTCCAGGCCGAGCTGGGGCGCCTGCGTGCCGAGCACGGCCGGGTGGTGCTGTGGGAGGGCCATTCCATCCGCGGCCGCCTGCCGTACCTGTTCGAGGGCGAGCTGCCGGACCTCAACCTCGGCACCGCCGGCGGCGCCAGCTGCTCGCCGGCGCTGCAGCGGCGCCTGGAGCAGGTGCTGGCCGCGCAGGGCCGGTACAGCCACGTGGTCAACGGCCGCTTCAAGGGCGGCTACATCACCCGCCATTACGGCCGTCCGGACGCCGGCGTGGAAGCGGTGCAGCTGGAGCTGGCCCAGCGCACCTACATGGACGAGGACAGCTTCCGGTACCTGCCCGAGCGCGCGTGCCACCTGCAGGCCGTCCTGCGCCAGCTGCTCGAGGCCACCCTGTCCCTGTAGGAACCGCGTCAGCGGCGACCCGGCCGGCGTGTCCGGCGGCTGCGTTCAACCGCGTGGCGGAAGACGCCCAATGCCACACGCCCCGGCAAGGACGCATCCGCCGCGGCCCGCGGGTCCCCGCGCCGCGTACGTGGCGCCTGCAGGTGAGGCCCGCCCTGTGGGAGCCGCGTCCAGCGGCGACGCGGCCGGCGTGTCCGGAGCCGGCATTCAACCGCGACGCGGCAAGGGCGCCGACGAACCGCCGCATACCCGGGGCCTGCCCGCCGTCAGGCCGCATCGGCAGACACACCCACCGCGGCCGGACGTGCGCCGCGGCGCCACCTGCGCGGCCCCCCGCAGGTTCAGTCCTCGTCCGCCTGCGGCCGCCAGGCCTGGACCAGCTTCTGCTGGATGTTCGGCGGCACCGGTTCGTAGTGGCTGAAATCCAGGGTGTAGCGCCCCTTGCCGGCGGTCAGCGACTTCAGCTCGGCGGCGAAACCCTCCAGCTCCGCCTGTGGCACCTGCGCACGCACCACCGCCTCCTGCAGCGCGCCCCTGCCGTTGCCGTCGCTGCCGTCGGTCCCGGCGATGCGCGCCCGGCGGGTGGCCAGGGCACCGGTGATGTCGCCCACCTGTTCCTCGGGCACAGCCGCCTCCAGCGCCACCACCGGTTCCAGCACCAGCGGCCTGGCCTTGGCGACCGCGTCGAGGAAGGCCTTGCGTCCGGCGGTGACGAAGGCGATCTCCTTGCTGTCCACCGGATGGTGGCGGCCGTCGTAGACCACCACGCGCACGTCCTGGATGGGATGGCCGCTGATCGCGCCGGCCTGCATGGCCTGGCGCACGCCCTTCTCCACCGCGGGGATGAACTGCCCGGGGATGGCGCCGCCCTTGACCTCGTCCACGAACTCGAACCCCGCCCCGCGCGGCAGCGGCTCCACACGCAGGAACACCTCGGCGAACTGGCCGGCGCCGCCGGTCTGCTTCTTGTGCCGGCAGTGGCCTTCGGCCGCCACCGAGACGGTCTCGCGGTAGGCGATGCGCGGCGGGCGGGTGGCCACCTCCAGGCCGAAGCGCTCCTTCAGGCGCTCGAGCATCACCCGCAGGTGCAGCTCGGACAGGCCGTGGACCACCGTCTCGTTGACCTCGGCGTTGTGCTCGACCACGAAGGCCGGATCCTCCTCGGCCAGCTTCTGCAGCGCCTGCGCCAGCTTCTGCTCCTGGCCGCGGCTTGCGGCCTGCACCGCCAGGCCGAACATGGCCTTCGGGAACTGCACGGGCGCCAGGCGCACGTGGTCCTCCTCGTGCGAGTCGTGCAGCACCGCACCGAAGTGCAGCTCCTCGATCTTGGCCACCGCGGCGATGTCGCCGGCCACCGCCGCGCCGGTTTCCGGGTGCTCGCGGCCGAACAGGCGGAACAGGTGGCCCACACGCACCGGGCGGCGGCCGTCGTCCACCAGCAGCTGCGCGTCGCGGCGCACGGTGCCCTGGTAGACGCGGAAGATGCCGATCTTGCCGACGAAGGGGTCGTGCACCACCTTGAACACCTGGGCGACCACGCGGCCGTCCGGATCGGCGCGCACCGCCACCGGTTCCCCGCCCTGGCCGTTGTGGCGCAGCAGCTGCGGCGGGTTGCCCTCCAGCGGCGAGGGGAACAGGCGGCCGGCGACGCGCAGCAGTTCCGGCACGCCCACGCCGCTGCGCGCGGAGACGAAGCACACCGGCACCAGGTGGCCCTCGCGCAGGGCCTGCTCGAACGCGTCGTGCAGCTCCTGCGGCGAGAGGCCGGATTCGCCGCCTTCCAGGTAGTGCTCCATGGCCTGCGCGTCCACCTCCACCACCTGGTCGAGGATGCGCTGGTGCCATTCGGCCACCGGGCCGAGGTCGGAGTCGCCGCCGGCGCCGGAGAAGCAGTCCACCACGCGCGTGCCGCCGCCGGCCGGCAGGTTCAGCGGCAGCACCTCCGGGCCGAACAGCTCGCGCAGCTGCGCCATCACCCGCGCCGGGTCGGCGTGTTCGTGGTCGATCTTGTTGACCGCGATCACCCGGCACAGCCCGCGCTCGCGGGCGCGGGCCATCAGGCGCACGGTGCCGTGCGCGGCGCCGGTGTCGGCGTCCACCACCACCAGCGCGGTCTCCACCGCCGACAGCGCCGACAGGGTCGGCCCGCGGAAGTCCGGATAGCCGGGGGTGTCGATCAGGTTGAGGTGGAAGGAGCCGTCGCCGGCGTCGTGGTCCAGGCCGGCGATGGCGATGTCCAGGGAGTGGCCGCGGGCCTTCTCCATGGGGTCGAAGTCGGACACGGTGGTGCCGCGCTCGATGCTGCCTGCCGAGTTGATGGCGCCGCCGGCATGCAGCAGGGCTTCGAACAGGGTGGTTTTGCCGGCGCCGGGGTGGCCCGCCAGGGCCACGTTGCGGATGTCGCGGGTCGCGTAGGGCATGAGGCCGTTCCTCCCGTGGCTGGGTCGAAGGCCGTCATGGCTGTCCGGGCCGGGCCCTCCGTGGTGTCGACCCGGCGGGCGGTCATGGCGGACGAACACCTTAGCGCGCCCCCGGCGCCGGCCACGTTGCGCCGCACAACCGCGGGCCGCGGCCACGGCGGGCTAACGCGCCGGCGGCTAACGTGCCGCTTCCGGCCGACATCCAACGAGGAAGGGAACATGGGCATCTCGCGTCACGCCACCGCGCACTGGGAAGGCGACCTCAAAGGCGGCGGCGGCCGCCTGGACACCCCGCAGAGCGGGCTTCTGTCCGGAACCCGCTACGGCTTCAACAGCCGCTTCGGCGAGGAGAAGGGCACCAATCCCGAGGAGCTGATCGCTGCCGCGCACGCCGGCTGCTTCACCATGGCACTGTCGGCCAAGCTGTCGGAGGCCGGCTTCCCGCCCGCCGCCATCGACACTCGCGCCGACGTGGACCTGTCGCTGGAAGGCGGCCCGGCCCTGTCGCGGATCCGGCTGAAGACCACCGCCTCGGTGCCGGGCATCGACCCGGCCAGGTTCCGCGCCGTCGCCGAGGACGCCAAGCAGAACTGCCCGGTGTCGCGGGCGCTGTCGGCGGTGCCGATCGAACTGGAGGCGCAGCTGGTCGGCTGAGCGGCACGCGCGCCGGGGCCGGTCCGGCGTTGCCGTGGCGGCGGTGCGCCGGCATAGTCGGGGGCTTCGCAAGAACCGAAGGAGTCGACTATGCGCGTGCGCATCCTCGCCCTGGCCCTGGCCACCCTGGGTTGTGCCATCCCCGCATCCGTGCCGGCGCAGGCACCGGAGGCGGCGCCGGGCGAGGTGGTGGCGGTGCTGACCGCCGCGCGCATCCACACGCTGGACCCGGCGCAGCCGCAGGCCACCGCTCTGGCATGGGATGCGGAAGGGCGCATCGTCGCGGTGGGCAAGGCCGCCGAGCTGCGCCGCCGCTTTCCGCAGGCGCGCCACGTGGACGCCGGCAAGGGCACGGTGGTGCCCGGCCTGATCGACGCCCATGCGCACGTGATGGGGCTTGGGCAGGCGCTGATGAGCGCCGACCTGACCGGCGCCGGCAGCAAGGCCGAGATCGTCGAACGCCTGCGCGCCTTCGCCGCGACCATACCGGAGGGCGCCTGGATCGTCGGCCGCGGCTGGGACCAGAACCGCTGGCCGGAGCAGGCATTCCCGACTGCGGCCGACCTGGACGCCGCCTTCCCCGACCGGCCGGTGTGGCTGGTGCGCGTGGACGGCCATGCCGGCTGGGCCAACAGTGCGGCGATGGCCGCCGCGCAGGCCCTGGAGGGTGCACGTGCGCTGGACGGCGACTGGCAGCCGGAGGGCGGCCACATCGTGCGCCAGGACGGCCGCGCCAGCGGCGTGTTCGTGGACGGGGCGATGGTCCTGGTCGAGCGCGCCATTCCCGCGCCGGACGCGGCCTGGCAGGAGCAGGCGCTGGAGCGGGCGCTGGAGCTGGCGGTGGCCAACGGCCTGACCGGCGTGCACGACATGGGCGTCTCGCGCGAGGAGCTGGCGCTGATGCGCCGCTTCGCCGACGAGGGCCGCCTGCCGCTGCGCATCTCCGCCTATGCCGACGGCGACGGCCCCGCATTGGCCGACCTGTGCGCGCACGGCCTGTACCGCCACCCCTCCGGCCGCCTGCAGATGAAGGGCGTCAAGCTCTACATCGACGGTGCCCTGGGCAGCCGCGGCGCGGCGCTGCTGGAGGACTACTCGGACGAGCACGGCAACCGCGGCCTGCTGGTCACCGACCCGCAGGCCTACGCCGCGGCGGTGATCAAGGCGCGCGACTGCGGCGTGCAGGTGGCCACCCACGCCATCGGCGACCGCGGCAACCGCATCGTGCTGGACACTTACCAGCACGCCCTGGCCGCGCGCACCGCGCGCGCCGACCATCGCTGGCGTGTGGAGCATGCCCAGGTGGTGGCGCCGGAGGACCTGCCGCGCTTCGCCGCGCTGCGCCTGGTGGCCTCGATGCAGCCCACCCACGCCACGTCGGACATGCCGTGGGCCGGGGAGCGCCTGGGCCAGGCGCGCCTGGCCGGCGCCTACGCCTGGCGCCGCCTGCTGGACCTGGGCGTGCCGCTGGCGCTGGGCTCGGACTTCCCGGTGGAGTCGGTGGACCCGCGCCTGGGCCTGTATGCCGCCGTCACCCGCCAGGACCTGGACGGCCAGCCGCCCGGCGGCTGGCTGCCCGGCCAGCGCCTGAGCGCGGTGGAGGCCCTGCGCGGCTTCACCGTGGAGGCCGCCCGCGCCGGCCACGACGAATCCGAGGTGGGGCGCCTGGCCCCGGGGCTGCGCGCCGATTTCGTGGTCTTCGACCGCGACCCGCTGGCCGTGCCGCCGGCCGAGCTGCCCAAGCTGCAGGTCCGCTCCACCTGGGTCGACGGTCAGGCGGTCTATACCGCCGACTGAGGCCCGCGTCCCTCGCCGCGGACGCCTGCCCCCGGCCGGCCCGGGCTCCTGCAGGGAGCCAGGCTCATGGCCACGCCCGCCATTCTCTCTGCAGGAGCCGCGTCAGCGGCGACCCGGCCGGCCCATCCGGGCCCGCGTTGCACCGCGCCGCCGGGAGAGGCGGCCCCAACCGCCGCCGGGTGCAGGTGCATCCGCCGCGACCGGCCACTTCCGTCGCGTCGCCCCGGGCGCGGCTCCTGCAGGGGGGGGCAGGCCGGCCATTCTCTGTAGGAGCCGCGTCAGCGGCGACCCGGCCGGCACATCCGGGCTCGCGTTGCACCGCGCCGCCGGGAGAGGCGGCCCCAACCGCCGCCGGGTGCAGGTGCATCCGCCGCGAATCGGCCATCCCCATCGCGCCGCCGGTGACGAGGGCCCCGAAGCAGGGGAGGAAAGGGGGCGGGGGCTCCGGCCGTTCATCCCCCAGGTGGCCCGCCCCGCCGAAATCCCGGATAATCCGCCAAAGCCGGTCGGACGCGCTTCCCAGGAAGCCAGCTGCCCGGCTTTTTCCGTGTCCGGGTTCCGCCAGGCCTGGGGCGCCCCGATGGCGCCCCGCCCGGGCCGCGGCGGATCCCCCGGCGCACGGCCTTCCCCGCGGCCCCGATGGCCGCACGTTACACAGGAGCTACCGGCCATGGGCCAGTCAGTCGTCGTTCTCGGCGCCCAGTGGGGCGACGAGGGCAAGGGCAAGATCGTCGACCTGCTCACCGAGGAGATCGGCGCCGTCGTGCGTTTCCAGGGCGGCCACAACGCCGGCCACACCCTGGTCATCAACGGCAAGAAGACGGTGCTGCACCTGATCCCCTCGGGCATCCTGCGCGAAGGCGCGCTGTGCCTGATCGGCAACGGCGTGGTGCTCAGCCCCGCCGCGCTGAAGAAGGAGATCGAGGAGCTGGAGGCTTCCGGCGTGGAGGTGCGCAGCCGGCTGAAGATCAGCCCGGCCACGCCGCTGATCATGCCGTACCACATCGCCCTGGACCAGGCGCGTGAGAAGGCCGCCGGCGGCAAGGCCATCGGCACCACCGGCCGCGGCATCGGCCCGGCCTACGAGGACAAGGTGGCGCGCCGCGGCATCCGCATCGCCGACCTGCACTACCCGGCGCAGCTGGAGGAGAAGCTGCGCGCCGCGCTGGACTACCACAACTTCGTCCTGACCCGATACCTGGGCGTGGACGGCGTGGACTTCCGGCAGACGCTGGACGAGGCGCTCGCCTTCGGCGACTACGTGGAGCCCATGAAGGCCGATGTGGCCGGCATCCTCCACGAGCTGCGCAAGCAGGGCAAGCGCGTGCTGTTCGAGGGCGCACAGGGCGCGCTGCTGGACATCGACCACGGCACCTACCCGTACGTCACCAGCTCCAACACCACCATCGGCGGCGCCCTGGCCGGCACCGGCGTGGGCGCGCAGGACATCGACTACGTGCTGGGCATCGCCAAGGCCTACGCCACCCGTGTGGGCGGCGGCCCGTTCCCGACCGAGCTGAACGACGAGATCGGCCAGGCCATCCGCGACCGCGGCGCCGAGTACGGTGCCTCCACCGGTCGCCCGCGCCGCTGTGGCTGGATGGACATCGTGGCGCTCAAGCGCGCGGTGGCCATCAACGGCATCACCGGCCTGTGCATCACCAAGCTGGACGTGCTGGACGGCATGGACAAGCTGAAGGTGTGCATCGCCTACGAGTACCGCGGCAAGCGCACCGAGTACGCCCCGCTGGACGCCCAGGGCTGGGAGGAGTGCACCCCGGTGTACCTGGAGTTCCCCGGCTGGCAGGAGAGCACCCACGGCATCACCGAGTGGGACAGGCTGCCGGCTGCGGCCCGCGCCTACCTGCGCGCGCTGGAGGAGCTGGCAGGCTGCCCGATCAGCATCGTCTCCACCGGTCCGGACCGCGAGCACACGATGATCCTGCAGGATCCGTTCGCCTGATCCGGAAGACCATCGGAGCCAACGGAAAGCCCCGCGGAAGCGGGGCTTTCCTTTTTCACGGGCTGGTGCCGTACGCCCACCGGATCCCGTGGCCGGTACGCAGAAGGAGTTTCCAGCCGGCAGCAGATGGCGGGAGGCAAGGACTGCCAGCATCCTTCCATTCCCGGGCGCATCCGCGTCCTGCAGGTGTCGCGGACGATCCGGTCCACGCGCTTCCGCGGGGCCTCGGGTCTTGTTCCATGGGTTCTTGCGGCCCTTGACCGGACTCGTCATCCACGGGCGGGAGAGGGATCCACGGGTGGGGCAGGGACAGCACGCAGTGGCTATCCTGAAAGGCCTCCCGACCGTCGGTGCCACCATGTACGCCCTGCTGTTGCTGGCCCTGCTGTCTGCCGATCCGGCATCCGACGCCATGCAGGCGCCGGTGTCCGCCACCCCTGCCGGACAGCATGACCCGCTGGTCCGCTTCGCCCGGCCGGCGGCGGGCATCCTGGCCGGTGGGCGCATCGCTGCGGCGGACCTGCCGGCGTTGCGGGCGGCCGGTGTCGTGCGGGTGGTGGACCTGTCGCGTGACGAGGAAACGCCGGACTTCGACGAGGCCGCCGCGGTGCGCGCGGCCGGGCTGGAGTACGCCAACCTGCCCATCGCCGGGCCGCAGGACCTGGACCGGGCCACGGTGCAGGCCTTCGACGCCCTGCTGGCGGAAGGCGGGCCGGTGCTGGTGCATTGCGCCAGCGGCAACCGGGTGGGAGCTCTGGCCGCCCTGCGTGCCGCCTGGCTCCACGGGGCCGGCGAGGAGGCTGCCATCGCCGAGGGGCGGCGCTGGGGCCTGACCAGCCTGGAGGGTGCCGTGCGCGAGCGCCTGCGCGCCACCTGCCTGGCCGAGGCCGGCCAGGACGGCCGCTGCGACGGGCGCGGCTGAGCGGCGGCACCTGTCTCGGCTGCGTCTGTCCAGGCAGTCCGCCGGCCCATGCGGGGCCGTACATCAGGTGTGTCGAACGCATGTCCGACCTGAAAAGCCACGGGCAAGCGGCGCCTGCCCGCGCCGCGGGCGCGCAATGAGGCTCATCCTTCGGCACCAGGACGCAGGTGCGCCGTGGTTCGGTTCGTGGCGCGGGGAGCGCTCCACGTGGTGCTTGAGCACTTCGCCCTCGGGGGCCAAGCAGGCCAGGCCCGGTGGTCCGGCGAGTGCATGGGAGGCGGTTGCCAGGATGGACCCGTACGCAGGTGCACGCGCGGTGGTGCCGGTGGAAGCGAGCCGTCCCTGTGCGGGGCTTTTTTTCGGCGAGCAGATCATCCGGCACGCGCGGAGTTTGGGGGGCTTTTTCGCGCAAGTGACGTGAACCGGCGTGAAGCCGCGCGTTAAGAACGCATTTTTCTTAACTTTTCAAGACCTTTTGTTTGACGCAGAGCCGAAATTACTGTGACCCTTTCAACGGAAGTGAAAAAAAGTGGCCGCATGATGTCCCTTAGACATTGAACACTGGCATACATGTGCCGAGCCCGAAGGGACCCGGGCGTAGGGGGGGAGACATGGATGTGTGCTCCAGCCAGTTGCGCCGGATCTTCGTCGCACTGGCCTTTTTCTCGCTGGTGCTGGGCAGTTTCCATGCGCAGGCCGCGCGTCCGGGTTGTACTGACGGCGCCTGCGTGATCGCCGGCCCCAGGCTGGCCAGCGTCAGTACCACGCAATCGGCGCTGCTCAACCCCCTGCTGCAGGGGCTGCTGCCGGGCACCAGCATCGACCTGACCGTGGCCGACTGGAACGGCCTGGCAGGCGCCGACATCGACCTCAACCTGCTGCTCACCCGGCTTGCAGCCGATGTGGGCGTCAGCGAGCCCGGCCAGGTCCTGGATGCCGACGTGCAGCTGGGAACACTGATGCTGGCCGCCGCCGACGTGCTCGAGGCCGACGGTCAGACCCTGGCCGCCAACGCCCTGGAGCTGCTGGGTCTGCGCGTGGGCGGCCTGATGGGCACCGTCCGCCTGGCCGAACTGCTGGAGCTGGGTTTCCCCCCGGGCGCACTGGGCAACGTCCGGCTGGGGGTGCTGGACCTGGTGACCGGCCTGGTGCAGCTCTACAACTTCCGCAACGTCATCACCACTCCGGATCCCGTCACCGTCGATACCGGCGCACTCGGCCTGCCGGGCGTGGCCAACGTGGAGCTGTGGGCGCAGGTGGTGGAGCCGCCGGTGTACGTGTGCGGTCCGGCCGGCACCGAGTTCTACAGCGCGGCCGTGCGCGTGAAGCTCAACGTCACCGTCCTGCAGACCCTGCTGCTGGATCCTCTGGTGCAGGCGCTGGACGGCCTGAGCATCCTCGGCCTGGTGACACTGGACGAGGTGTCGCTGGGCGCCTCCGTGCTCAACCTGCAGGTGTACGCCGACGTGGCGCGCGCGCAGGGCACGATCGCCGCGGTGGACGCGGTGGCCGGCAGCGTCACGCTCAACGCGCAGCCGGGCCTGGTGAACCTGTACATCGGCCAGATTGCCGACGCGGTGTTCTGGAACCGCAACACGGTCCTCACCGAGGCGGTGGTGGATCCGGTGGCGCTGACGCAGCTGCAGCTGACCGCCAGGGTGACCGCGCTGCTGGGGCTGATCCCGGTGGCCAACCTGCTGGGCGACATCGGCATCACGATCAAGGCCGCGGCCATCGGCTCGCCGGAGCCGACCATGCAGGTGGTCTCCGGTCCATTCCCGGCCACGGTGACCATGGCCAGCGGTACGGTCAGCGTGGGCAGCCTGGTGACCAGCCTGCTGGACAACCTGGAGTTGCAGGCCAACGGCGGTGGCCTGTACCTGGAGCTGCTGGGCATGCTGCCGGTCGGCGTCAACACCAGCGTCATCGTCAACGCGGTGCTGGCCATCCTCAACCCGCTGCTGAAGGACGTGCTGGTACCGCTGCTGTCCCCGGTGCTGGACCTGGTGCTGGGCGGCATCCTGGACACGCTGCTGCACCTGCTCGGCATCCAGATCGGCCAGGCGGTTTTCACCGTGGCCGGCGTCACCGAGGCCTGTGTCGCCCAGCTGGTGCTGGCGCTGGCGCTGGATCCGGCGGACGACCCGGGTCTTTTCGACCTGCAGGTGGCGCGTGGCCCGACCACCCTGGCCGCCGTCACCGGCGTCGGCCATGGCGGCGCCACCGCACCGGTGCCGACCGAGCCCGGCGCCAGCTATGCGCTGAGCGAGGCTGCCGCGGCCGGCACCCTGCTGACCTCCTACGTCAGCAGCTGGAGTTGCGTGGACGATTCCGACACCGAGATCGCGTCGGGGCAGGGCACCAGTTTCGACCTGGTGGCGCCGCCGCTGAGCGCTGGCCCGTCCACACTGACCTGCACCTTCACCAACCGTGCGCGCCAAGCCGAACTCACCCTGACCAAGAGCGACGGCAGCGCGGTCTACGTGCCGGGCACCACTGCCACCTACACCCTCACCGTGAGCAACGCCGGGCCCGATGCGGTCACCGGCATCGTCGTCACCGATCCGCTGCCCGACGGCGTGCGCCTGTCCGGGCCCTGGACCTGCACCGCGGCGGCCGGCACCTGCTCCGCCGCAAGCGGTGGAGCCGAAGGTGATGCGCTGGTGACCCTGGAACTCGACCTGGAAGCGGGCGGGCAGGCCTCCATCCAGGTGCCCGTGCGGTTCAGCGCCGAACCATCCGATTACTGATGAACCTCCGTCGTCCGGGCGGGGCGGGACATCCCGGACATGCAAGGAGCCACGAAAATGGAAGGATGCAAGTTCCACCCGCGCCGGTCCGGCGCGCACGCTGCACGTGGCATGTTCCGGTTGCCGCTGTTGCTCCTGCTGGCATCGGCTTCCGCCGGCACGGCGTTCGCGCAGTCGTATCCGGCGCAGCTGACCAACACCGCCACGCTGACCTACACCGGCGTCACCGATCCTACGCCCGGCGACAACACCGCCGCGGACCAGAACGACCTGGAGGTGCAGGCCGACGTCAGCATCACCAAGACGTTCCTAAGTGCGGATGACGCCCCGTTCGTCATCGGCCAGCAGGTCCGCTACGGCATCGAGGTGTCCAACGCCGGCCCGTCGGCGGCGCGCGACATCGCGGTGCTGGATACCCCGACCAACCTGACGATCGACACGGTCACCGGCGCCTGCACCGCGCTGCCGTGCACGATCGCGGGCCTGGCCCCGGGCGCGTCGGCCACCATCGAGGTGCTGGCGACCATCGTCGCGGCCGGTCCGTTCTCCAACGCGGCCGCGGTCAACCTGCCCGGCACCGACGTCGACCCGGATCCGGACAACAACGAGGACGACGGCGGTGGCGGCGACGCCATGGCGCCGGTTGCGTCGATCTCGGTGGCCCCGGCCGTGGTGACCGAGGACGGCGGCGTGCAGCTGGTCTACACCATCACCTTCGCCCAGGCTCCGGCCGTGGACACGGTGGTGAACCTGGCGTTCGCGGGTACCGCGACGGCGGGCACGGACTACACCGGCCAGATCGGCAGCATCCTGGTGCCGGCGGGCGAGACCTCGGTGTCGTTCGACGTGCTCCCGATCGACGACGACGAGGTCGAACCCGACGAGACGGTGGAAGTGACCGTGCTTGCCGGTGACGGCTACGAGATCGGGACCACCGCCACCGCGGTCGGCACGATCACCAGCGATGACGTGTCGGCGAACCTGTCGGTCGGCAAGACGCTGGTCACCGCCGGTCCGTTCCTGGTCGGCCAGGAGGTCACCTACACCATAGAGGTGGGCAACGCCGGTCCGTCCGCAGCCACCAACGTGCAGGTCACCGACGTTCCGACCAACTTGACGATCACCAGCGTCAGTGGCGCGTGCACCACGATGCCGTGCACCATCGCCTCGCTGGATGCCAATGGCACGGCGACCATCACCGTGACCGCCACCATCGATGCGCCGGGTGCTTTCACCAACGGTGCCACCGTGTCCTCGCCGGACGTGCCGGATCCGGATCCGTCCGACAACACGACCGATGGCGACGGCGGCAACGCCGGTGTGCCGGGCGCGAGCATCAGCGTCAGCCCGACCAGTGTGGCGGAGAACAGTGGCGATCCGCTGGTGTTCACCATCACCCTGGACCAGGCACCTGCCGTGGACACCGTCATCACCCTGAGCTACGGCGGTACCGCCACCCCGGGTGCCGACTACACCGGGCAGGTCGCCACGGTGACCATCCCGGCGGGCGAGACCACCGGCACGGTGGAGATCGTCCCGGTCGCCGACGACGAGTTCGAGCCGGACGAGACCGTGGTGGTGACCATCGTGGCCGGCACGCTGTACGCGCTGGCCGATCCCTCCGAGGCGGCGGGCACGATCACCAACGACGACCTGCCGGTGGCCGACCTGTCCATCACCAAGTCCGATGGCAGCGCGACCTACACTCCGGGCGGCACGGCCACCTACGTGATCACCGTGTCCAACGCCGGCCCGGATGCCGCCACCGGCGTGGTGGTGACCGACAACCTGCCGGACGGCGTCACGCTCAGCGGTCCCTGGACCTGCACCGCCAGCGGCGGCACCTGCTCCGCGGCCGGCGGCGGTAACGCCGGCGACAGCCAGGTGGTGGTGACGCTGGACCTGGATGCCACGGGCAGCGCGCAGATCACCGTCCCGGTGGTGTTCAGCGCCGATCCCACGGACTACTGACGGTCCGGCCTCCCGTCCGGCGCATGCCGGGCGGGAGGCCGCGCGCCAGGCGGCAACGCCGAGCCACGAGGAGACCGAGAATGGAAGCAAGGTCCACGGCACGCGAGCCTGAACGCGGCAGGGGCGCACGCGCGAGGCTGCGCAACGCCGCCTGTAGCGTGCTGCTCGGTGCGTTCGCAGCCTTTGCCTCCACCGGCAGCATGGCGCAGGTGCGGCCGTTCCCGGCGGAGGTGGTCAACACCGCCACCGTCCAGGCGGATTCCGTCTTCGACCCCGATTCTTCCAACAACGTGGCGCAGGACCGCAACGCGCGCGGTGCCACCGCGGACCTGTCCATCACCAAGACCCTGCTTGACGCCGGTCCGTTCCTGGTCGGGCAGGTCGTGCGTTACTCGATCGCGGTGGCCAACGCGGGCCCGTCCGCCGCTTCCTCGGTCACCATCACGGACACTCCGGACAACCTCGAGATCGTGTCGGTGACCGGCGCGTGCGACGCGCTGCCGTGCACCCTGGACGCACTTCCGCCGCTGGGCACGGCGTCGCTGGAGGTGGCCGCGCGCATCCGCGAGGCGGGCGTGTTCGGCAACATCGCCGCGGTCTCGTCCGCGGACGTGGACGACCCGGACGGCGGCAACAACCAGGACGACGGCGGCGGCGGCGAAGCCGGCCTGGCCGTCGCCAACATCCGCGTCGCGCCCGAGCGGGTGGACGAGGACGCCGGCCAGGCGCTGGTGTTCACCATCGAATTCGACGTCGCGCCGGGGGCCGACACCCAGGTGCAGCTGGCCTGGGGCGGTACCGCGGGCAGTGACGACTACACCGGTGCGGTTACGAGCGTGACCGTGCCGGCCGGGGAGCGCACCGTGTCGGTCTCCATCGTGCCCGTGGCCGACACCGTGCCCGAGCCTGACGAGACCGTGGTCGCGACCCTGGTCGCCGCCGCCGGCTACACCCCTGGCACGGCATCCGAAGCGACCGGCACCATCGTGGACGACGACCGGGCCCTGCTGGCCGTGGACGACACCATCGAGACGACGCAGAACGCGCCGGCCGACATCGACGTGCTGGCCAACGACCGCAGCGGCGACGCCGCGCCTGCCGCGGACGCGGTGGACCTGGCCATCGCCGAGGCTCCGGCCAGCGGCACGGCCACCATCGGCGCGGACGGGCGCATCCGCTACGTGCCCGGCACGCACTACAGCGGCGCGGACAGCTTCACCTACCGGATCTGCCCGGCCGGTCTGCAGGAGGGCTGCAGCATGGCGACGGTGCGGGTGACCGTGCTGGCCAACCGCATCGAGGCGGTGGACGACACCGCCGAGAGCGACGGCGGCCGCGTGGAGATCGACGTGCTGGCCAACGACAGCGTGACCGGCGCACCGCTCGACCCGGCCAGCCTGGCCATCGAGACCCCGCCGCAGCACGGCGCGGCCGGCTGTGCCGCCGGCCTGTGCCACTACGAGCCCGAGCCCGGCTTCGAGGGCGAGGACCGCTTCGCCTACCGCGTGTGCGACCTGTCGGTGCCGCAGCCGGTGTGCGCCACCGCCAGCGTGGTGGTGACGGTGGCGCTGCCGCCGATCGAGCTGCGCCTGGCCAAGCAGGCGGCGGTGCGCACCGTCAGCAGCGGCGATCTGGTGCGCTACAGCATCACCGTCACCAACGTCGGCGAGGTGGACGCGCGCGGTGTGTCGCTGCTGGATGCCACGCCGCCCGGCTTCACCTTCGTCGAAGGCTCGCTGCGGGTGGCCGACGAGGACGGCGCCGGCGCCGCCGGCACGGCCGATCCGCTGCGCATCGACGGGCTGGACGTGCCCGTCGGCGGCACTGCGACGGTCACCTACTACCTGCGCGTCGGCGCGGGCGTGGGTCCGGGTGTGCACCGCAACGTGGTCGTGGCGCGCGATCCGCGCGGCCGCACCGTCAGCAACGAGGCCAGCGCCGAGGTGGTGTTCGAGGCCGATCCACTGTTCGCCGACAGCCTGGTGGTCGGCACCGTGTTCGACGACCGCGACGGCAACGGCTGGCAGGCACCGGCGCGCGCCACCGGCGTGAAGGTGCGCGGCGGTTTCGCGCCGGAGGCCTACGTGCCCGGCACCACCACCATCGACCGCGGCCACGGCCCCGAACCGGTGCCCGATGCCAGTGCACCGCTGCTGCGCGGGCTGGACCTGGGCACGCTGCCCGGCCGCAGCTCGCCGGCCGCCGCCGCGGGCCGGGTCGAGGTGCGCCAGGTGCTGCGCGAGTCCGGCTTCACCGGCGACTTCGAGCTGGCCACCGCCGAGGGTACCCGCCTGCGCATGGATGCCCAAGGCCGGGTCGAGGTCGAGCGCGGCGGCGAGGTGGCGCGCGGGCGCAACGCCCAGGACATCCGCGTCAGCCGCCAGGTCGGCCAGGTCGCCGAGGGCGTGGAGGTGCGCTACGTGATCCGTAACGAGGGCATCGACGAGCGCGGCGTGCCGGGCGTGCGCCTGGCCACGGTCGAGGGCCTGCTCATCGAGACCGACGCACACGGCCGCTACCACATCGCCGGCGTGGACGGCGGTGGCGCGCGCGGCCGCAACTTCATCGTCAAGGTGGATCCGGGCACGCTTCCGCCGGGCACCGGTTTCACCACGCCCAACCCGCTGGTCCAGCGCATCACTCCCGGCATCCCGGTGCGCTTCGACTTCGGTGCCAGGCTGCCGGACGGCGAGCTGCGCGCCAGGGGTGAGGGCGTGGCGGTCGAGCTGGGCGAGGTGCTGTTCGCCGCCGGCTCGGCCGAGGTGACCGCGGAGAACGCACCCCTGCTCGACGAGATTGCCACGAGGATCGCGGCCGCCGGCGGCGCGGTGGTGACCATCCATGCCGAGGCCGAGGGCATGGCGCTGGCCTTCGCCCGCGCCGAGGCCGTGCGCGAGGCGCTGGACGGGCGCCTGCCGGCGGAGGTGCGCGAAGCGGTGCGCGTCGAACTGTCCGCCGGCGAGGCCGGGGTGCCGGCGGCGCTGGCGCTGGCCACGGTGGAACTGGGCGAGGTGCTGTTCGCGCTGGATTCGGACCGCGTCCGCCCGGCCTACGAGCCGCTGCTGGAGGGCGTCGCCCGGCGGCTGGCGGAGGTCGGCGGCGGCACGGTGACGCTGGTGGGACGCACCGACCGCAGCGGCGGCGAGGACTACAACCAGCAGCTGGGCCTGCGCCGTGCGCGCGCCGTGTTCGATGCGCTGGCCGCCCGCCTGCCGGAAGGGTTGCGCGCCCGCCTGCGCGTGGACGTCGTCAATGGAACTGAAGCCGGTAGCGGCACGGAAGGACGCTGAGATGGAAGTGCGCATCCACCCACTCGCGTTGGCCCTGGCAGGCTTGATGGCGGCCGATCCGGCCTGGGCCACGGCCGACCCGCCGGTTGCTGACGGCCCGGCCCGCTGCGCGGGCGGCGCCTGCGAAGAAGGCCATCCGCTGCTGTTCCGGATCAGCTCGCGCGGCGAGCGCGACGCTCTGCACCATTACAGCGAGCCCGAGCGCTCGGTGCGCGTGAGTCTGGAACAGGAGGCGGACCCGCCCCTGGCGTCCCCCGGTATCGCCCGCATCCAGGCCCGGTTCCGGGTGGACCTGCCCGGCGGTGGCATGGTCTGGGCCACGGAGGACCCGCAACAGGGCGTGCCACTGATGAACGTGCGCGCCGCCAGCACGGTCGCGCTGCGCGACGGCCGGTTCGACATGCCGCTGCGCTTCTCCGCCTTCGCCAACCATGCCGCCTTCATCCGCCGCATGGAGGTGCGCATCCACGCCGGCACCGACACCGACCTGGTCAGTCCGCTGGCGGTGGTCGAGCTGCCGGTGGCCAGCCTCGTCCGCCACAAGTGGGACGGCGCCGAGCTGGCCGGCAAGGTGCGCCTGCGCCCGGGCGACAGCCTGCTGTACGTGGCCCGCGCCTACGACGCCGACGGCAACTTCGACGAGACCGTGCCGCAGGTGGTGCAGCTGGTCACGCCGGAGGAACAGCGCCGCGGTGACACGCGCCTGCGCGACGAGGTATCGCGCGTGCTCGGCGAGACCGTGGACGTGGAGCAGGCACAGCGCCTGCAGGTCGAGGACGCCATCTACGGCCGCAGTGCCCTGCGCGTGCAGAACATCCGCGTGCATGGATCGCGTGTGCGCATCCATGGCCGCGACGTTCCACGCGGTGCCCGCCTGCGCATCAGCGGGCAGGACATCCCGGTGGACCAGGAGGGCAAGTTCGTCGCCGAGTTCCTCGAGCCGGTCGGGCACCATGCCTACCTCGTCGAGCTGGACGCCGGCGAGCTGTCGGCGCGCGGGACGCTGGAGGTGGACGTCACCGGACGCTACCACTTCCTGGTCGCGCTGGCCGACCTGACCCTGTCCCGCGGCAGCAGCAGCGGCAGCATCGAGCCGCTCGCCGGCGACGAGGGCTACGACGATGGCTTCCTCGCCGAGGGCCGCCTGGCGTTCTACCTGAAGGGCAAGGTGAAGGGGAAATACCTGCTGACCGCCCAGGCCGACACCCGCGAGCGGGAGCTGCGCGAGCTCTTCGACGGCTTCTTCGACGCCGATGCCCGCGACCTGTTCCGCACGCTCGACCCGGACGCCTACTACCCGGTGTACGGCGACGACTCGACGACCTGGCGCGACGTGGACACCCAGGGCCGCTTCTACGTGCGCGTGGACTGGGACGGCAACCAGGCGCTGTGGGGCAACTTCCACACCGGACTGACCGGCAGCGAGTTCGCCCAGTACAGCCGCTCGCTCTACGGCGCTGCGCTCGACTGGCGCAGCCGCCGCTCCAACGCGCTCGGCGATCCGGGAACCACGCTGCGGGCCTTCGTCTCCGAGGCGCAGACCGCGCTGGGCCACAGCGAGCTGCTGGGCACCGGCGGCAGCCTGTACTACCTGCGCCACACCAACATCCTGCCGGGTTCGGACAAGGTGGTGGTGGAAGTGCGCGACCGCCGCACCGGCCGCGTCGAGGCGCGCACGGAGCTGCAGCGCGGCGCCGACTACGAGATCGATGCCCTGCAGGGCCGCATCCTGCTGACCCGCCCGCTGTCGCAGATCACCCGCGAGAACGTGCGCACGCTCACCCGCGACGCGCCGCTGGACGGCTACGAGCAGCTCCTGCTGGCCGATTACGAGTACATGCCGGGCGGCGTCAGTGCCGAGGACCTGACCGTTGGCGTGCGTGGCCGGCACTGGTTCGGCGACCACGTCGGTCTGGGCGCCACCTGGGTGGACGAGAACCGCAGCGGCGACGACTACCTGCTGCATGCGGTGGATCTGACCCTGCAGGCCGGGCGCGGCACCTGGCTGAAGCTGGAGCGGGCGCGCACCGAATCCACGGTGGCGCCGGTGTTCTACTCCGACAACGGTGGCCTGGACTTCGTGCAGCGCAACCCGGACGGCCGGCGCGAGGGCGAGGCGGACAGCATCGAGGCGCGGGCCAACCTGCGCGAGCTGGGCTGGACGCGGCGCGACTGGAGCGCCGGCGCCTGGTGGCGCGAGGTGGATGCCGGATACTCGGTGGCCCGGCGAGACACCGGCATCGCGCGCGAGGAGTACGGCGCCGAGTTCCAGGGCTGGCTCGGCGACAGCCTGAGCCTGTACGGGCGCCACAGCCGCGCCGAACAGGGTGGCCAGGCGCTGGAGCAGAGCCAGCTCAACGGCGAATGGCGGCCGGGCGAGGCCGCGGCGCTGGCGGCCGAGCTCACCCGCCTGCGCGAGGTCAGGGCCGGCGGCGACGTCGAGGCGGTGCTGGCGGCGCTGCGCTACACCCACCGCATCCGCAGCGTGCTGGAGCTGAGCGCCACCGGCCAGGTCACGGTGGACGACGACAGCGGCCGCTATCGCGACAACGACCTGCTGACCCTGGGCGCGCGCTACCTGTTCGGTGACCGCTCCAGCGTCGGCGCCGAGGCCAGCACCGGCAGCCGCGGCCACGGCGCCAGCATGGAGGCCGAGTACCACCTGGACGCCGAGCGCACGCTCTACGGCAGCTACAGCTGGAGCACCGACACCACGGCACGCGACAGCCTGTTCAATCCCGGTGTGCGCAACGGCTGGACCCTGGGCCAGCGCTCGCGCATCACCGACCGCACGCGGGTGTTCAGCGAGAGCCAGTACCTGAAGGAGACCGCGCGCGGGGAGTCGGGCATCTCCCACACCTTCGGCGTGGACCTGCTGCCGGCGCCGGGCTGGAACATCGGCCTGACCGTCATGGACGCTGAACTGGACGCGCGCCGCGGCACCGTGCACCGGCGTGCCTACGCCGCCAGCGGCGGGCGCACCGACCCGCGCATGCAGTGGGCCAGCAAGCTCGAGTACCGCCGCGACAGCGGCGCCGAGTGGCGCGAGCAGTGGGTGACCACCCACCGGCTGATGTGGCGTGTCAACGAGGACTGGCGCGTGGCCCTGCGCGCCAACCACGCGCGTACCGACGACCGCCTCAGCGCCTACGACGACACCCGGCTGAGCGAGGTCAACCTCGGCTTCGCCTGGCGCCCGCATGACGACACCCGCTGGGCCGCGTTCGGAAAGTACACCTACCTGTACGACCTGGCCAGCAGCGGCCAGATCGGCGGCGCGCGCAACGACCAGCGCAGCCACGTGCTGGCGTTCGAGGCCGTCCGCCAGCTCGACGAGCGCTGGCAGGCCGCCGGCAAGTTCGCCAGCCGCTGGGGCGAGTACCGCATGGGCCGCGGTGTCGGGGAATGGCTGGACAGCCGGGCGACCCTGGGCGCGTTGCAGCTGCGCATGCGGCTGCGCTACCAGTGGGACGCCCTGGCCGAGTTCCGGCGGCTGGATGTGGCCGACGGCGGCGCGCGCGACGGCTGGCTGGTGGGCGTGGACCGGCGCATCGGCGAGAACTTCAAGGTCGGCCTGGGCTACAACTTCACCTCCTTCAGCGACGACCTCACCGATCTCGGGTATGACCACCGAGGCTGGTTCCTGAACTTCGCCGGCTGGTACTGAGCCGTGCGGGTGGGGGCAGGCGGGCCATGCCGGCCGCCTCGGAGGGCCCGGCCCGTTCAAGCGGTCGTTCTCCCGGCCGGGGGCAATGCCCGATTGGGGGCAGATACTTTCGTTCGTGCGGGCAAGGCTTCCCGGTCAGGCCTCGTGGATCTTTCAGCGGACTCTGGGACCGATCAGCCGACAGCCGGCGGTGCCGCCAGGCAAAACGTTGTGCCTTCTTGAGAGGCCGCTTGTGGGGAGGCGAGCGTGCCGGGCACTGCCGGTACGCTCGCTGCCCCTGTCAGCGCTGGTTTCCAATGCACGCAAACGCTGAGCCAACAGGATCTGGGCTGCGCCGGACGCATGGGGGATGCCTGTTCAACGTTGGGCGGGCGCGATGGGCATGGCGGGAGATCCCCGGGAGCCAGCGATGTCGAACGGACCCCTTCGCCGGAGGCTGCCTGATTTCCATCTTTCCGTCTCGCCTGCGAGGGGCGGCGGCTCCTGCACACCCTCATCAGCACCGGCCTTGCCAGCGAGCGCCACGCAGGGCGCGGGAAGGCTGGGCTGTCGACCGGGCAACCGGCCTGCAGGCCGCGGAGGCGAAGCGTGTCGGGTCCAGGCGCCCAGCAGACAGAGACTTTCCGTGCAAGCCGGGGACCGGATGGACGGGAGGCGGGGCCCGGTCGCCCCGGCCGGGTGACGGGGCGGCTTTCCCCCAACCTCCGGCAGAGGGAGGGAAAGCATGGCCCGGTCAGAATCGGTCCATCGATGCCCGTCCCCGGGCGGCGGAGATCCCCTCCCTTGGGTCCCCGTCGCGCCGGTGACCGCCACCCATCACCTCCAAACCGGAAGTCCAGCCGATGAAACGAGTGCTTGCCCTGTCCATCGCCCTGGCCCTGGCCGGCGCCGTGGCTCCCGCCCCGGCGCAGGCCGATGCGGCGGCCCTCCCGGCCGGGATCACCACCCAGCTGCCGCGCGAGGTGCGCCCCACCCACTACGAGATACGGGTCGAGCCGCACGCCGAATCGCTCACCTTCGACGGCTCGGTGCGGATCTCCGTCGAGGTGCTGCAGCCGACCCGGCAGATCGTGCTCAACGCGGCGGACCTGGAGTTCGCCGGCGCCCGCCTGGTGGACGCCCGCGGCAGGGCCCGCGAGGCCGGCGTGGCGGTGGATGCCGAGGCGCAGACCGCCAGCTTCGCCTTCGGGCGCGCGCTCAGGCCCGGCCGCTACGTGCTGGAGCTGGACTACCGCGGGCGCATCGGCACCCAGGCCAACGGCCTGTTCGCGCTCGACTACCCGACCGCGGAGGGCAGAAAACGGGCACTGTACACCCAGTTCGAGAACTCCGACGCGCGCCGCTTCGTGCCCAGCTGGGACGAGCCGGCCCACAAGGCCACCTTCGACCTGACCGTGGTGGCGCCGGCCGGCCAGACCGTGGTCGGCAACATGCCGGTGGCGCAGGAGCGCGACCTGCCCGGCGGCAGACGCGAGGTGCGCTTCCAGCGCACGCCAAGGATGTCCACCTACCTGCTGTTCCTGGGCATGGGTGAGTTCGATCGTGCCACCGTGACCGGCGACAACGGCACCGAGATCGGTGTGCTGACGCAGAAGGGCAAGGTGGAGCAGGCGCGCTTCGCGCTGGAGGCCAGTCGCGACATCCTGCGCGAGTACTAACGAGTACTTCGGCGTGCCGTACCCGCTGCCGAAGCTGGACAACATCGCCGCGCCGGGCCGCAGCCAGTTCTTCTCGGCGATGGAGAACTGGGGCGCGATCTTCACCTTCGAGCGCGCGCTGCTGCTGGACCCGGCCATCTCCAACACCTCCGACCGGCAGGCCGTGTTCGAGATCGCCGCGCACGAGATCGCCCACCAGTGGTTCGGCAACCTGGTGACGATGGCCTGGTGGGACGACCTGTGGCTCAACGAGGGTTTCGCCACCTGGATGGAGGGGCACATCACCCGCAAGCTGCATCCGGAGTGGGACCCGGATGACGTGCGCGCGGTCTACACCAGCCGCGGCGCGATGGACCGCGACGCCTATGCCACCACCCACCCGGTCGTGCAGCACGTGGAGACCGTGGAGCAGGCCAGCCAGGCCTTCGACGGCATCACCTACGGCAAGGGCGCTGCGGTGATCAGCATGCTGGAGGACTACGTCGGCGCCGAGGCGTGGCGCCAGGGTGTGCGCAGCTACATCGCCCGCCACGCCTACGGCAACGCGGTCACCGACGCCCTGTGGCGCGAGATCGACCAGGCCGCCGCCGGCAAGGAGTTCCTGCAGGTGGCCCACGACTTCACCCTGCAGCCGGGCGTGCCGCTCATCCGCGCCGCCGTGCGCTGCGAGGACGGGCGGGGCGTGCTGGCGCTGGGGCAGGGCGAGTACAGCATCGACCGGCCGGACAAGGAGCCGCTGCGCTGGCGCGTGCCGGTGAAGGTGCGCGCCGCCGACGGCAGCGAGCAGCGCGTGCTGGTGGACGGCAGGGCGGAGGTGGCACTGCCCGGCTGCGAGGGCCCGGTGGTGGTCAATGCTGGACAGAAGGGCTATTTCCGCACCCTGTACGCGCCGGAGCAGTTCCAGGCGCTGGGCCAGGCCTTCACCCGCCTGCCGGTGGTCGACCAGCTGGGCGTGCTGATGGATGCCAATGCCCTGGCCGCGGTCGGCCTGCAGCCCGAGGGCGACGTGCTGGACCTGGTGGCGCAGGTGCCGCTGGAGGCCTCGGCGGACCTGTGGCTGCAGCTGTCCGACATCCTCGGCGGCCTGGACGAGCTGTACGGGGACGAGGCGGCCGGTCAGGACCGCTTCCGCCGCTTCGCGGTGGCCCGCCTGTCGCCGAAGCTGGCGCAGCTGGGATGGGAGGACCGCGACGGCGACAGCGCCACCACCCGCCGCCTGCGCGCCGCGCTGATCGGCACACTCAGCCGCCTGGGCGACCCGCGGGTGATCGCCGAGGCGCGGCGCCGCTTCGAGGCCTTCCTGCGTGATCCGGAGTCGCTGCCTGTGGAGTTGCGCAGGCCGGTGCTGGGCATCGTCGCCCGCCACGCCGACGCGGCCACCTGGGAGCGGTTGCGTGCGATGGCGCAGGCCGAGACCTCCTCGCTGCTGCGCGAGCAGTACTACACGCTGCTGGGCACGGCCACCGACCGGGCACTGGCGCAGCGTGCGCTGGCGCTGGCCCTGACCGACGAGCCGGGCGCGACCACCAGCGCGGGCATGATCGGCGCGGTGGCACGCAACCACCCGCACCTGGCCTTCGACTTCGCCGTGGCGCACAAGGCGCAGGTCGACACCCTGGTGGACAGCACCTCCAATGCCCGCTACTACCCGTACCTGGGCGCGGCGGCCAACGACCTGGCCATGGTGGACAAGATCCGCGCCTTCGCCGAGCAGCACGTCGCGCCGACCTCGCGGCGCGACGCGGAGACGGCGATGGTCGGCATCCAGACCCGGGTCAAGCTGCGTCAGCGGCGCCTGCCACAGATCGACGCCTGGCTGCGGCGGCACGGGCTCTGAGGCCGGGCATGGGCCCTGCAGCGCGGGGCCCCTTTCCTTCCTTGCCGGCGCGCCGGGCACGGGCCGGAACGGGGCGGCGTGCGGCATCATTGCCGTGATGAGTCCTCCCACCGCCGTGGCGCCCATGCCGGCGCCGACCCGCCGCGCCGTCGTCCGCCAGGCCTGGCCGATCATCCTGGCCAATGCCTCGGTACCGCTGCTGGGGCTGGTGGACACGGCGGTGATCGGCCACTACGGCAGCGAGGCCGACCTCGGCGCGCTGGCGCTGGGCGCGCTGCTGGTCAACCTGGCGTACTGGAGCTTCGGCTTCCTGCGCATGGCCACCACCGGCTTCGTCGCCCAGGCGGCGGGCGCCGGCGACGAGGCGGGCGTGCGTGCGGCGCTGGCGCGCCCGCTGCTGACCGGGACGCTGCTGGGCGCGGCCCTGGTCGGGCTGCAGTGGCCGCTGGCGGCGGTGTTCTTCGCACTGATGGACGCCAGCGAGGCGGTGTCGGCCACCTCGCGCGCCTATTTCGCCGCACGGGTTTGGGGGGCACCGGCGGCGCTGGCGCTGTACGCGCTGTGCGGCGCGCTGGTGGGGCTGGGACGCAGCCGCAGCCTGCTGCTGGTGCAGCTGCTGCTCAACGGCCTGAACGCCGTGCTCGACGTGCTGCTGGGCGGGGTGCTGGACCTGGGCGCGCGCGGGATCGGCCTGGGCACGGCGATCGCCGAGTGGAGCACCTGCCTGTTCGCAGGCGCCTGGCTGTGGCGACTGCTGCGGGCGCGCCACCGCGACGCGGCCCCGTTCCTGCCGTGGCGGCGGATCCTCGAGCCGGCGGCGGTGCGCGGCACCCTGGCCGCCAACGCCGACATCCTGGTGCGCACCCTGTGCCTGCTGGCGGGCTTCGCCTGGTTCGCGCGGCAGGGTGCGGCCTTCGGCGACGCGACCCTGGCGGCCAACCACGTACTGCTGCAGCTGGTCTCCTTCAGCGCCTTCTTCCTCGACGGCTTCGCCTACGTGGCCGAGGCGCAGGTCGGGCACGCGGTGGGCGCGCGCGACGGCGCGCGCCTGCGTGCCGCGGTGCGGGTGACCAGCGAGCTGGCGGTGGTCACCGCGGTGCTGCTGGCCGCGGGCCTGTGGCTGGCGGGCGGCACGGTGGTCGGTTGGCTGGCCGCGCTGCCGGAGGTGACCGGCCGTGCGGCCGCCTACCTGCCCTGGACCGCGCTGTACGTGCTGCTGTCGGTGGCCGCATTCCAGCTGGACGGGGTGTTCATAGGCGCCACCCGCACCCGGCAGATGCGCAGCGCCAGCGTGCTCTCACTGGCGGTGTTCCTGGCCTTCGCCGTGCCGTTGGCCGGCGCCTTCGGCAACCACGGGCTGTGGGCGGCGTTCGTGGTGTTCGTCGTGGCCCGTGCCCTGGCCCTGCTGCCGTACTACCGGCAACTGCTGGCCGAGGCCCGCTGAGCCGCCATGCCCGCGGCGGCCGCGCACCGTTCACGTATTTCCGGCCACAATGGGGAAACACCCCGCCACCGCAGGTCCGTGAGCCCGCAGCGCCGACTTCCGCTGATCATCGCCACCGCCCTGTTCATCGAGAACATGGACTCGACGGCGATCTCCACCTCGCTGCCGCAGATCGCGGCCGAGCTGGGCACCGAGGCGGTGGCGCTGAAGCTGGCGCTGACCACCTACATGCTGGCGCTGGCGGTGTTCATCCCGGTCAGCGGCTGGGTCGCCGACCGCTTCGGCGCACGCAACATCTTCATCGGCGCCATCGCCGTGTTCCTGCTCGGTTCGCTCGGCTGTGCGGCCAGCAACGGCCTGGGCCAGCTGGTGGCCGCGCGCTTCGTGCAGGGCGTCGGCGGGGCGATGATGGTGCCGGTGGGGCGCCTGGTGCTGTTGCGCAGCGTGGAGAAGTCCGAGCTGGTGCGCGCGCTCAGCTGGCTGACCGTGCCGGCCATGCTCGGCCCCATCCTCGGCCCGGTGCTGGGCGGTGCCATCACCACCTACGCGCACTGGCGCTGGATCTTCCTGGTCAACATCCCGATGGGCCTGCTGGGCATGTGGCTGGCCTGGCGCTACGTGCCGCTGCTGCGCGAGCCGGTGGCGGCCCTGGACTGGCGCGGCTTCCTGCTCTCGGCCGGCGGCCTGGCACTGGCGATGTTCGGCCTGTCGGCGGTCGGCCGCGGCCTGGTCCCGGGTGCGGCCATCGCCGCCTGCATCCTGGCCGGCGCCGGACTGATGGCCGGCTACTGGCGGCATGCACGGCGCCACCCGCATCCGCTGCTGGGCCTGGATCTGCTGCGCGTTCCGACCTTCCGGGTCGGCGTGCTGGGCGGCTCGCTGTTCCGCATCGGCATCGGCGCCACGCCGTTCCTGTTGCCCCTGATGCTGCAGCTGGGCTTCGGCCTCAATCCGCTGCAGTCCGGTCTGGTGACCTTCACCTCCACCGCCGGGGCGATGTTCATGAAGTTCGTGGCCCCGGCCGTGCTCAAGCGTGCCGGTTTCCGCCCGGTGCTGGTATGGAACGGGCTGCTGGCCTCGCTGCTGCTGTGCGGCTTCGGCCTGTTCCGTGCCGACACGCCGTACTGGCTGATGGTGGCGGTGCTGCTGGCCAGCGGCTGCTTCCGCTCGCTGCAGTTCACCAGCCTCAACGCCATCGCCTACGCCGAGATCGGCCAGGACCGCATGAGCCAGGCCAGCAGCCTGGCGGCCATGGCACAGCAGGTGTCGCTGGCGCTGGGCGTGACCATCGGCGGCTACGCGCTGAGCCTGGCCGGGCGGCTGACCGGGCAGGTGGATGGCGCGCCGATCAACTTCACCTTCGCCTTCCTCACCGTGGGCCTGATCTCGGCGCTGTCCACGCTGCAGATGCGCCGGCTGGCGCCGGATGCCGGCGCGGAGATGGCCGGCCACGCCCAGGCCGGGCGCGAGGTGGCCGAGCCGAAGGTCGAGGCGCGTCCGCAGGCCTGAGCGCAATTCGACGTCGCGTTAACCGCGCCGCTGCTAGATCCGTCCTGCATGGCCGCCGTGGTGGTGCCGGCCGCCTGGCTCCGCCGGGCGCCGGCGCAGTGGACCGCACATCCGCACGTGGTGGCGGCACATGGGCGGATCGAGGCGCTGCCCGGCAGCGCGCGCGGCCAGGCGCACGCCGGCCGCGCGCCCCGGATGCCGCGGGCCGCAGGGCAGCGGCGAAGAGGGCCGCGTGCATCCGTGGACGCAGCGCCTGCCGGTGGCGCGGCGGCAGGGAAGCCGCCGCGCCGGGACCGGGCGCCTGCCTACAGGGAGCGTCCTTTCGCTACACACCAGTGGGGGAGTGTGACGGCGTCCGGAAAATGACGCCGCCCGTTGGCACGCCACTTGCCTATGACGGGATGCCCGGCATGCCGGGCATCCCGTGGGGGGTGACATTCCCAATGGTGATTGCAGGTGTTCAACAGCAACAACGTCGTACTGCAGGAGCGGCGCCAGGCCGCCATCCATGATCCCGCCGCGCAGCCGCTGGCCGGCCTGACGCCCGAGCAGCGCTCCACCCTGGAGACGCTGGAGCATTTCGGCTGGCGGGTGGATTCCGTGCGCCGCAAGCTGTTCATGGCACCGGTCCCGGTGCTGGTGGACCGCAGCGGTTCGCGCTACGTGGCCATCGAGGCCGACGGCAGCCTGGACGAGAACCCGACGGTGCGGTTCAGCGCCTGAGTGCGGACGCGGCGGGGCCGGGCGGGGCCATCCTCAGCCCGGCTTGCGCGCGCTCAGGAACGTCCACAGGTCGCGGTAGGACGGCACCAGCACGTCCTGCTCGCAGCGGTCGGTGAAGTGCGCATCCACCGTGCGCCGGATCAGCGGCAGCAGGCGCGCGCGCTCGGCGCGGTCGTCCGGGTCGGCGCGGCCGTGGCCGCAGCATTGCATGCTGAGCACGCCGCCCGGGCGCAGGGCGCGGGCCATCAGCGCGACGATCTCCGCGACGAAGGCGTCGCGCGGCTGGCCCTCGCGCACCGGGTCCATGGTCAGGTCGTAGACCACCGCGTCCAGGTCGCGGGCCTGCGCGATCCAGGCGAAGGCGTCGCCGATGACCACGTTCGCGGCCGGATGCGAGAAGGCCTCGCCGCAGGTGGCCGGCAGGTGGACGCGGCACAGCTCGATCACGCGCGCGTCGATCTCCACCATGGTCAGCTCGCGCGGCAGCTGGCCCAGCGGCTCGAGCGTGCGCAGCAGCTCCCACAGCACGCCACCGTCGCCACCGCCGAGGATGGCCACGCGCTGCAGCCGGTCCAGGCCCAGCAGCGGGCTGATCATGGCGATGCCGTAGGCGGTGTCGGACTCGGATATCTGCAGGTCGCCGTCGAGGAACAGCTGGCCACCGAAGACCGGGTGGCGGACGATGCGTACCTGCTGCAGGCCGGTGTGCTCGTCGACGAGCACGGTGCCGGCCCTGGGCGGGACCGGAGCGGCGGGGTAACCGGCGCGGTGGCCGCGGATCGCGGACATCGAACCTCCTGCTGCGACAGTTCGGAACAACATCCTCGGGAATCCACCCGGGGCATGCAAGTTCGGCGGCGCCGGCAGGATGCGCCGCCGGGCGCCTCCCGCACGGGAGGCGCCCTTTCCGGCGGGGCTCAGGCCCCGGCGGTTTCCTGGTAGGCCTCCACCGGAATGCACGCGCAGAACACGTTCTTGTCGCCGTAGACGTTGTCCACGCGCGCCACCGGCGGCCAGTACTTGTGCTTCTTCAGCGAGGGCAGCGGGAAGGCGGCCAGCTCGCGCGGGTAGGCATGCGGCCACTCCGTGGCCGACACCTGCATGGCGGTGTGCGGGGCGTGCTTGAGCGGGTTGTCCTCGCGGTCCATGCGGCCCTCCTCGATCGCGCGGATCTCCTCGCGGATCTGGATCATCGCGTCGCAGAAGCGGTCCAGCTCCTGCAGCGACTCGCTTTCGGTCGGTTCCACCATCAGTGTGCCGGACACCGGGAAGCTCAGGGTCGGGGCGTGGAAGCCGAAGTCGATCAGGCGCTTGGCGATGTCCTCGGCGCTGATGCCGGTGGCCTTCTCCAGCGGACGGATGTCCAGGATGCACTCGTGCGCCACCAGACCGTTGCGGCCGGTGTAGAGCGTCCTGTAGTACGGGGCCAGCCTCCTGGAGACGTAGTTGGCGTTGAGCAGCGCCACCTGGGTGGCCTTGCGCAGGCCGGCCGCCCCCATCATCGCGATGTACATCCAGCTGATCGGCAGGATCGAGGCCGAGCCGTACGTGGCCGCCGAGACCATGCCCGCGGCGCCCTCGGCGCCGAGCGCGCGCGGCAGGAACGGGGCCAGGTGCGCCTTGACCGCGCACGGGCCCACGCCCGGGCCGCCGCCGCCGTGCGGGATGCAGAAGGTCTTGTGCAGGTTCAGGTGGGACACGTCCGAGCCCCACTTGCCCGGCTTGGCCAGGCCGACCAGCGCGTTCATGTTGGCGCCGTCGGTGTACACCTGGCCGCCGTGGGCGTGGACGACCTCGCAGATCTCGACGATGTCCTCCTCGAACACGCCGTGCGTGGACGGGTAGGTGATCATCAGCGCGGCCAGGTTGGCCGAGTGCTGCTCGGCCTTGGCGCGCAGGTCGGCCAGGTCCACGTTGCCGTTGCCGTCGCACTTGACCACCACCACCTTCATGCCGGCCATCTGCGCCGAGGCCGGGTTGGTGCCGTGCGCCGACTCCGGGATCAGGCAGACATTGCGGTGGCCCTCGCCGCGGGAGGCGTGGTAGCCGCGGATGGCCAGCAGGCCGGCGTACTCGCCCTGGGCGCCGGAGTTGGGCTGGAAGCTCACCGCGTCGTAGCCGGTGACCTCGGCCAGCATCGCCTCCAGCGAGCGGATCAGCTCCTGGTAGCCGCGGGTCTGCGCGGCCGGGGCCAGCGGATGGATGTTGGCGAACTCCGGCCAGGTGATCGGGATCATCTCGGCCGTGGCGTTGAGCTTCATGGTGCACGAGCCCAGCGGGATCATCGTGCGGTCCATGGCCAGGTCCTTGTCCGACAGCGCGCGCATGTAGCGCAGCAGCTCGTGCTCGCTGTGGTAGGTGTTGAACACCGGGTGCTGCAGGTAGGCGCTGGTGCGCAGCAGCTCCGGCGGCAGGGCGTCGGCGGTCTCCGCATCCAGGGCGTCCACGTCGTCGACCTGGACGCCGAAGATCTTCGCCAGGGCCACCACGTCCTCGCGGGTGGTGGTCTCGTCCAGGCTGATGCCGACGCTGTGGGCGTCGATCTTGCGCAGGTTGATGCGCTGGTGGCTGGCGTAGTTGTGGATCGCCTCGGCGTCCACGCCGTCCACGCGCAGGGTGTCGAAGAAGTGCTCGCCACTGCCCAGCTGCAGGCCGGCGCCGCGCAGGGCCGCGGCCAGGATCGCGGTCAGGCGGTGCACGCGGCGGGCGATGCGCTTCAGGCCCTCGGGGCCGTGGTAGACGGCGTACATGGAAGCCATCACCGCCAGCAGCACCTGCGCGGTGCAGATGTTGGAGGTGGCCTTCTCGCGGCGGATGTGCTGCTCGCGGGTCTGCAGGGTCAGGCGGTAGGCCGGGTTGCCGGCCGCGTCCACCGACACGCCGATCAGGCGGCCGGGCATGGAGCGCTTGTAGGCGTCGCGGCAGGCCATGAACGCCGCGTGCGGGCCGCCGAAGCCGAACGGCACCCCGAAGCGCTGGGTGCTGCCGACGACGATGTCCGCGCCCCACTCGCCGGGGGCGGCGATCAGGGTCAGGGCCAGCAGGTCGGTGGCCACCGCCACCAGGGCACCGCGTGCGTGCACGGCCTCGACCAGCCCGCGGTAGTCCTCGATGCGGCCGAAGGTGTCCGGGTACTGCAGCAGCACGCCGAAGCAGTCGGCGTCCCTGGCCTCCTCGGGGCGGCCCACCTGCAGCTGGATGCCCAGCGGCTCGGCGCGGGTGCGCAGCACTTCCAGGGTCTGCGGATGCACGGCGTCGTGCACGAAGAAGGTGTCCGACTTCGACCTGCCGGCGCGCCTGGCCAGGGTCATGGCCTCGGCGGCGGCGGTGGCCTCGTCCAGCAGGGAGGCGTTGGCGATCTCCATGCCGGTCAGGTCGGCGCACATGGTCTGGAAGTTGATCAGCGCCTCCATGCGGCCCTGCGAGATCTCCGCCTGGTACGGGGTGTAGGCGGTGTACCAGGCCGGGTTCTCGAGGATGTTGCGCAGGACCACCTTGGGCGTGTGGGTGCCGTAGTAGCCCTGGCCGATGAAGCTGCGGAAGACCTCGTTCTTCTGCGCGATGGCCTGCAGGCGGGCCAGGGCCTCCTCCTCGGTCAGGCCGCCGGGCAGGGCCAGCGGATCGGCGGACTTGATGCCGGCCGGGACGATGGCGTCGGTCAGGGCCTCGAGCGAGTCGTGGCCGACCACGGCCAGCATGTGCTGGATCTCGGCCTCGCTGGGGCCGATGTGGCGGCCGGCGAAGGCGTCGCGCTGCTGCTGCTCGAGTTCGCGCAGGGAAGGGGTGTTCTGGGACATGGAGGCGGTCCGGACAGGGGCGTGGAGCCGCAAACGCGGCGGGATGCCCCTCTGTCCTTTTGCCTGAGAGTTTGGAAGCGGACGGCGGGCCGCCGCTTCGTGCCCCTTCGGCGCCGGCGCTGCCACGGGGGCGGCCGGTCTCTCCAGAGTGTTTTCCGCGCGGTGGTATTGGGGCCTGAGCGATTACGGGCGTTTGCGCCTTCGGCAGCGGGTCGTCCCGCTTCTCCCACCCACGCGGTGTGCCCGCATTATACCGGGCCACGGCGCCGGACCGGTTCAGGCCATCCGTGGCCAGGCCGGGGGAGCGGCCCGGGGGCGTGGCACCCGGCCGCCGTAACGGTTCCACAACCGCCCGCCGCCAGGGCTGCGGTCCGGGCCCCGGCTTGGCTTACCATGGCGGCCCCCGGCCCTGGTGCCATGCCCTCCCATCCACCATCGCCGCGCCACGCCGTCCGCGCGGGCCGGGCTGTCCGGCCCGTGCGTGCGCATGGCCAGGCGGTGGGCTCCCCCCGATGAACAAGCAAAGTACCCGCAGACTGGCCCTGTTGCTGGGCGGCCTGGCCATGTTCGGGCCGTTCTCGATCGACACCATCTTCCCGGCCTTTCCGCAGATGGCCGCGCAGCTGGGCGCCGACAAGGTGGCCATGCAGCAGACCATCAGCGTGTACCTGGCCGCCTATGCGCTGATGAGCGTGGTCCACGGGCCGCTGTCGGACGCCATCGGCCGGCGTCGGGTGATCCTGGGCGGGCTGGTGGTGTTCACCCTGGCCTCGGTCGGGTGTGCGTTGTCGCGCGACCTGGCCACGCTGCTGTGCTTCCGCGCGCTGCAGGGCCTGTCCGCCGGCGTGGGCCTGATCGTCGGCCGGGCGGTGATCCGCGACGTGCTGCAGGGCGACGACGCGCAGCGGCTGATGAGCCAGGTGTCGATGATCTTCGGCATCGCCCCGGCGATCGCGCCGGTCATCGGCGGCTGGATGCTCGGCGCCGGGCGCTGGCCGCTGATCTTCTGGTTCCTGGCCGCGTTCGGTGCGCTGCTGATCGCCAGCGTCGGCCGCTGGCTGCCGGAAACCCATCCGCCGCAGGCACGCCTGCCGCTGCGCCCGCGCCACCTGGCACGCGACTACCTGGCCATCGCCGCCAACCCGCGCTTCCTGCGCCTGGCCGCCGCTGGCGCGCTGACCTTCGGCGGCCTGTTCCTGTACATCGCCTCGGCGCCGGCGTTCGTGATGGAGCTGTTGCGCCTGGGCGAGCGCGACTTCGCCTGGCTGTTCATCCCCACCATCGGCGGGATGACCCTGGGCGCGTTCGTGTCCGGGCGCGTGGCCGGGCGCTGGCCTGCGGCGCGCCAGGTGGGCGCGGGCTTCGCCTGCTGCGGCCTGGCCGCGGCGGCGAACCTCGCCTACAACGCGCTGGCCGCGGGCATCGCGGTGCCGTGGGCGGTGCTGCCGATGAGCCTGTTCTCCTTCGGCGTGGCCCTGGTGTTCCCGGTGCTGACCCTGGCGATCCTGGACATGTACCCGCGCCAGCGCGGCTCGGCCTCGTCGCTGCAGGCCTTCCTGCAGCTGGTGCTCAATGCGCTCATCGCCGGCCTGCTCTCGCCGCTGCTCAGCCACCACGGGCTGCACCTGGCGCTGGGCATGGCCGCCTTCGGCCTGGCCGGCTGGCTGTTCTGGCGCTGGGAGAGCCACGTGACGCGGCGGCTCCCGCCCACGCCCGCCACGCCGATGATCGAGCCCGGCGAACAACTCTGATCCCGCCCCAAGGAGGCCCCGCATGTCCATCCGTTCCAAGGCACGGCGCGATGCCCGCAAGCGCCAGGCGCAGCGTGAGCGCAACCGCCGCCGTGCATCGGCGCCGCCGGTCGAGCCGCACGCCGAGCTGCGTGACCGCGAGGGCCGCCTGCTGGCCGGCATCGTGCGCCAGGCCGGGGTGTGGGTGCTGGGCATGGACGGGCGCATCGCCGGCAGCACCGACAGCGCCGCGCAAGTGCTGATGCTGATCCGCCGCGCGCAGCGCCTGCACGACGACCAGGGCATCCCGGTGCGCCTGGTCTATTCGGACGCGCTGCGCGACGCGGCCGAGCTGGAGGCCGCCGCGCACGGCCTGTCCCTGGCCGACTACGAGCGCCAGCTCGAGGCCGAGCTGGCGCCGGCCGCCGGCGCCGCGGCGGGCGAGGGCGAGGCTGCACCGGCGCCCGCACAGGGCTGACCTGCCCGGTTCCACGAGGACGACGGGCGCCCGCAGGCGCCCGTCGCTGCTGTTGGCCGCCGCGCCGGTTCAGGCTTCCGGGGCGTCCCCGTCCCGGGCCGGGGACGCGGGGCCGGCCTGCCAGCCGCAGGACTTGCCCTGGTTCTGCTGCTGCAGCCACTCCTGCAGCGGGGCGAAGTATTCCAGCACCGCGCCGGCGTCGATCTGTTCGCTGCCGGTCAGCTCCTTGAGCGTGGCCTGCCAGGGCTGGCTGGCACCCTTCTGCAGCATGGCCTGGAAGCGGCGGCCGGCCTCGGCGTTGCCGTAGAAGGTGCACTCGTACAGCGGGCCGGTGTGGCCGGCGGCCTGGCACAGCGACTTGTAGAACTGGAACTGGAGCAGGTGCGCCAGGAAGTAGCGCGTGTACGGGGTGTTGCCCGGCACGTGGTACTTGGCGCCCGGGTCGAAGAACTCCTCGCCGCGCGGCTGCACCGGGGCCACGCCCTGGTAGCGCGCCTTCAGCTCCCACCAGGCCTGGTTGTAGCGGTCCGGAGTGATCGAACCGTCGAACACGCCCCAGCGCCAGCGGTCGATCATCAGGCCGAACGGCAGGAACGCCACCTTGGCCAGGGCCATGCGCATCTGCGCGTTGATCAGCGCCTCCCGGCTCTGCGACTGCGCCTGCACCAGGCCGATGGACTCCAGGTACTTCGGCGTCATCGCCAGGACGATGGTGTCGCCGATGGCCTCGTGGAAGCCGTCGTTGGCGCCGTTCTGGAATAGCGGCGGCAGCGGGTTGTAGGCCAGGTCGTAGTACAGGTGGCCCAGCTCGTGGTAGATGGTGGTGAAGTCCTCCTCGTTGGGCTTGATGCACATCTTGGTGCGCACGTCGCCGGCCATGTCCATGTCCCAGGCGCTGGCGTGGCAGACCACGTCGCGGTCCAGCGGCTTGATGAACTGGCTCTTCTCCCAGTAGCTGGACGGCAGCTTGGGCATGCCCAGGGAGACGTAGAAGTCCTGCGCGCGCTCGGTCATCTGCCGGGCGGTGAGCAGCTGGGCCTCGCGCTCGGCCTCGAAGCGGGCGCGAGGGCCCGGATTGGGGCCGCGCTGGTGCAGGGCCGCGCCCAGGTTCTGCTGGTACTGGCGCTCCAGCGCGCCGGTGATGTCCAGGCTGCCGGCGCCCCTGTACGGCTGCAGGATGTCCCACAGGTTGCCCCAGTCCTGCTGCCACATGTTGCCCATCAGGTGCGCCGGCAGCAGGCCCTCGCCGACCTGGCCCTTCTCCACGCCATAGGTCTGCTTGAGCTTCTCGCGCGCATAGCAGTGCAGCTGCTCGTACAGGGGCCGCACCTGCTCCCACAGGCGGTCGGTCTCGGCGGCGAAGGCGTCCGGGTCCATGTCGTAGGCGCTGCGCCACATGGCGCCGGCGTCGGCGTAGCCCAGCTCGCGCGCGCCTTCGTTCACCAGCTCGACGAAGCGCTGGTAGTCCTGGCGCATCGGCACGGCGATGGAATGCCAGCCGGCCCAGGCGTCCAGCTGCGCCTCGTAGTCGCGGCTGGAGCGCAACACGTCCTCCAGCTCGCCGAGCTGGCGGCACTGGCGCTGCGCGCCCTCGCCCTTGCAGTAGGTGCCGGCGCCGTAGGCACCCTCCAGTCTGGCGGCGATGCGGGCCAGCTCCTCCAGCTTGGCCGGGTCCCTGGGCGCGGGCATGGCGCTCATCAGCTTGAGCAGGCCGATGGCGCGCTTGCTGTCCTCGGACATGGGCTGGCCCTCGAAGGCGCGGGCCTGCTCGATCCACTCGTTGAGCCTGGCCAGCCAGCGCTCGTTGGCCTTGGCCGCGACCAGCTGGCTGTCGTCGTTGATGTAGGTCGACGACAGCCACTGCGCCGCGCTGATCTCCGGGTACATCACGCGGATCTCGTCGTTGACGCGGGCGACGAACTGGTCGGCGGTCTCGCCGGACCGGGCGGCGGCGGGCGCGGCGGGCGCCTCGGCGGCCGGCTCCTTCCTGCAGGCGGACAGGGAGAGCACGCCCGCGGCGATGGCGAGCGGCAGCAGGAGATGGCGGTGTTTCATGTGGGACCCCGGGTGGATTGCAGTCCCGGGAGGCTAGTGGCTCGGGCCCGGCCCCGCAACCTGGCGCGGCGCCGCGGCGGCCACGAGGCCTTGCGGGTCCTGCACGCACCCGGCGAACAGGTCCTGCGCTGGATCGTAGAGGGCGGTGCGGACCTGCATCAGGCCGAGCACGGACGAGAACAGCTTGTCGTGGTCCGCCGGCCGGGTGGCGCGCTCGCGCAGGCACGCCAGATCGAGCCCGCGGTGGGCGGCGAAGCCTGCCGAGAACCACATCACCATCGGTACCCGGGTCTGCTGCTCGGGTGCGATCGCCCGCGGCATCCCGTGCAGGTACAGACCCTTCTCGCCCAGCGATTCGCCGTGGTCGGACAGGTAGATCATCGCCGTGTCGTAGTCCTCCATGCTGCCGAGCGTGTCGATCAGGCGGGCGAGCACGTGGTCGGCGTAGAGCACCGCGTTGTCGTAGCTGTTGACGATCTGTTCGCGGCTGCACCTCCCGAGGTCGGCGCTGTCGCAGGTTGGCGTGTAGCGGCGGAACGCGGGTGGATAGCGTTCGAAGTAGCTGGGGCCGTGGTTGCCGAGCGGGTGCAGCACCACCACGCGGTCGCCCTGGCGGGCGCGGACCCGCTCGGGGAGGCGGTCGAGCAGGATCTCGTCCAGGCAGCGGCCGCCGGCGCACAGCGAAGGATCGGTGGCGTCGTCGAGGCGGTCGGTTTCCAGGCCCTCGCATACGCCCTTGCAGCCGGACTGGTTGTCGCGCCACAGCGTCGCCACGCCGGCATGCTCGAGCACGTGCAGCAGCGACTGGTGGCCGCGGATGCGTGCCTCGTCGTAGCCACGGCGGCCCCACGGCGAGAACATGCACGGCAGCGAGATCTCGGTGGAGGTCCCGCAGGCCTGCACGTCGGGGAAGTTGAGCACGCCGATCCGCTGCAGTTCGGGGGTGGTCTGGCGCGCGTAACCATTCAGGCCCCAGTTCTCCGCACGCACGGTTTCGCCGACCACGATCACCAGCAGGCGCGGGCGCGCGCCAGCCGCGCGCGGGATGGCGCGTGCATCCAGGCCGATCGGGGCCTTCGCCTCGTGCCGGACCGGACCGTCGCCCTGCAGGGCGCGCGGCAGTCCGACCAGGATGTTGGCGGGGGTGGCCAGGTAGCGCACCTCGCGGTGGCCGCGCAGCAGCGAGGACACGTCCTGCGGCGCGAGCAGGGCGCCGGCGGCGATCGCGGCCAGCGTCACCAGCAGGAAGCCGGCGCGACGCAGCAGCGCGCACGGCAGGCGGTACGCCCTCAACCGCACCCGCCACAGCAACCACAGCACTGGCATCGCCAGCGCAGACGGCCACAGCAGCGAGGCGGTGAGCAGTTCGCCGGACTCCTTGACGTCGGTAGCGAGCACGTTGCGCAGCATGTCCACGTCCAGGTAGATGTGGTAGCGGCCCATGTAATGCGCCGCCGCCAGCGCCATCGGCACGAGCACGGAGACCACGACGCGCGCGTTCCAGCGCCACGCCAGCAGTCCCAGCAGCAGCCCGTGGACTCCCGCCAGCAGCAGCAGCAGCGCGGCCGCGAAGCGCACGCTGCCCGGGTGCACGGCCAGCGCATCGTGCCAGAACACGCCGTTGCAGGCCACGACGAAGAAGAGGGTCGTCCAGGCCAGCAGCGCCTCGGTCGACATCGACGGGCGCCAGTGCCGCCACGCGGTCCGGGCCGGCAGGGCCGGGCGACGCAGGATCCAGGTACTCACGCGTGCGGTACCCCTGCTTGGGCGCGCGCGGCGCAGGCCTGGAAGACGGCGAACAGGCCCAGTGAAACCAGCCAGCACACGGCCAGCGTGGCCACGTCATGCGAGGCGAAATGCGCGCCACGCAGCTGCTGGGCCAGGCCGAACGCCAGGCCGGCCCCCAGCCCCACGGCCAGCCCGTGCCAGCGCCAGCGTGGCCGGCCCAGCAGGGCGGCGAAGTAGAGCGCGACCCACGCGTAGCCGGCGCTGGCATGGCCCGCCGGGTAGCAACCACCATGCGTCGCGCCCGCCGCAGTCGCGCCGTAGCGTGCGAGGTCCCAGGGGCAGTCGAGCGGGGACACCTGCTTGAGCAGCGACACCGTGCCGCTGCCAAGGGCGACGGCGAGCAGCAGGTACAGCAGAGGCTGGCGTAGCGACGTCCGCCCGGGGCGGCGGCGTGCATGCAGGTACAGGGCGATCACGCCGAGCCAGGCCAGCGCGCTGGCTACCTTGCCGCCGCGGTGGATCAGCTCGCTGGTCAGCCAGTGCCCGCGCAACGCCCAGCGACCGCCTTCGAGGTGGAACAGCAGGTCGGCCAGCCAGCGGTCGCCACCTTGCATCAGCAGGGCGCTGGCAAGCGCCGCGGCAAGCAGCGGCCAGGCCAGGTGGCCGAGCAGGAAGCCGCGGGGCAGCGGCGGGACGCGGGGGCGATCGGGTGCGGGTGCGACGGACCGGGGACTCATGGGGGGCGCTGCTGGAAAGGCGCGCCCATGCTGGTGGCCCGGCTGTCGGAGAGGGGTCGGAACCAGGTTACCCCGCGGTTAAGCGCGGGGCCGCGTTCACGCGGCCGACGGGAACGGCCGATGCCGCTGCCATTTCCGACCGGATTCCGACATCCGCGGGTTTACCATGGGGCCTCGCAACGCAGGACACCTGGCATGCGCCTTCTGGTGATCGAGGACAACCGGCAACTGGTGGCAAACCTGTTCGAATACTTCGAAGCGCGCGGCCATGTGCTCGACGCGGCTCCGGACGGCGCTACCGGGCTGCACCTGGCGACCAGCCAGGCCTTCGACGCGCTGGTCGTGGACTGGATGCTGCCGCGCATGGACGGGGCGGAAGTGCTGCGCCGGCTGCGCCAGCAGCATTGCGAGACCCCCGCGATCATGCTCACCGCGCGCGACGAACTGCCGGACAAGATCGCCGGCTTCCGCGCCGGCGCCGACGACTACCTGACCAAGCCCTTCGACCTGCCGGAGCTGGAGATCCGCCTGGAGGCGCTGCTGCTGCGCGCGCATGGCCGCGCGCAGCGGAAGGTGCTGCAGGTGGAGGACCTGGTGCTGGACCTGTCGACCCTGGAGGCGCGCCGCGGCGGCCGCCTGCTGCACCTGTATCCGGCCTGCCGCAAGCTGCTGGAGACGCTGATGCGCGCAAGCCCGGCGGCGGTCAGCCGCGGCGAACTGGAGTATTCGCTGTGGGGCGACGAGCCGCCCGAGGGCGACCTGCTGCGCTCGCACGTGTACGAGCTGCGTCGCGTCGTCGACGGCCCGTTCG
>Ga0182741_1000380_pt1 | contig 68152 bp, 69 predicted proteins | sample eDN5th37CBELigOP_FD_128874 | JGI IMG/M metagenome (GOLD analysis project Ga0182741, IMG submission 128874) | Enriched Organic Plus compost microbial communities from Emeryville, California, USA - eDNA 5th pass 37_C BE-Lig OP (version 2) (version 2) ...
CTCGGCTTCGAATTCGCCGCCTGGTACTGGCACTTCGTCGACGTGGTCTGGCTGTTCCTGTTCGCCTGCATTTACGTCTGGGGTGCTGCGCCCAGCGCCGCCCACTGAGGCGTCGAAAATCGGGGGAGGGGCGGCGCTTCGCCGCCCCTTTCCTTTTGCGTCGCAGCCATGCGCGGCGTGCCGCCGCAATCGCTCCGGCCGCCCGCGCGATGCGTTAGACTGCGCCGGCTTAAGGATGGTCCCATGACGCCGCCAACCTCCGCCCGCCTGCCGATCGCCGAAGGTCTCGCCGGCCGCTGCCCCCGCTGTGGCAAGGGACATCTGTTTTCCGGCTTCCTCACGCTGCGCCCGGCCTGCGAACGCTGTGGCCTCGACTTCTCCTTCGCCGATGCCGGCGATGGTCCGGCCGTGTTCGTCATCCTGATCGCCGGGTTCATCGTCGTCGGCGCCGCGCTCGTCACCGAGCTCGCCTATTCGCCGCCGTTCTGGCTGCACGCCGTGCTGTGGGGACCGCTCATTCTGATCGCCACGCTGGCGCCGCTGCGCATGACCAAGGGTCTGCTGATCGCGCTGCAATATCACCACAAGGCCGCTGAGGGCCGGCTCAGCGGCGAGGATGCTCCATGAGCGCGAAGGCCGGCGCCCTGCGCAGCCTGATCATTCCGGGCCTGGCGACGCTGGTGGCCCTCGCGATCCTGCTGTCGCTCGGCACCTGGCAGGTCGCGCGCAAGGCCTGGAAGGAGGATCTGATCGCGCAGGTCACCACCCGCAGCGTCGCGCCGCCGCAGCCGCTGCCGGCGCCCGCCACCTGGCCGGAGTTGCAGCCCGCGGACGCCGAGTTCCGCACCGTCGCCTTTGAAGCGCGCTTCGATTCGCCGCGCTCCGCCTTCGTCTACGGCACCGCCCGCGCGACGCCGCGCGCCGCCGCCGAGGTCGGCGTTTTCGTCTTCACCCCGGCGGTGCTCGCCGACGGCCGCATCGTCGTCGTCAACCGCGGCTTCGTTCCGGAAACGGCCCGGGCCGGGCTTCGGCTCGACGATGCCGCCGGACCGGTGCGGATCGAGGGGGTGCTGCGCTGGCCCGAAAAGCCGAACCCGTTCTCGAGCGAGCCCACCGCCGACCTCTTCTTCGTCCGCGACCACCAGGTCATGGCCGCGCGCCGCGGCTGGGGCGAGGTGGCGCCGTTCTATGTCGATCAGACCGGCCCGGCGCCCGCCGGCGGCCTGCCGCGGCCGGGCCCGCCCCAGGTCAACCTGACCAACAATCACCTCGGCTACGCCCTGACCTGGTACGGCCTCGCCGCGACGCTCGTGGGCGTTTTTGGATTTTATGCCTATTATCGGGTGCGGGACCGCTGAGCATGTTGCCTCCCCCGACCCCCGCCACTACGGTGCCGCGGCCTGTATGAGTGAGGTTTGTCCGTGCGCTACGTGTCCACCCGGGGCGAGGCCCCTCCGCTCGGTTTCATCGACGCGACCCTGACGGGTCTCGCCAGCGACGGCGGCCTCTATGTTCCCGATGCGTGGCCTTCCTTCTCGGCCGACCAGATCCGCGCCTTCCGCGGCCGCCCCTATGCCGAGGTGGCGCTGGAAGTGATCCGCGCCTTTGCGGGGGACGAACTGACCGAGGCCGACCTCACCCGCATGGTGCGCGAAGCCTATGACAGCTTCCGCCATCCGGCCGTCGTGCCGCTGGTGCAGCTGTCGCCCAGCACCTTCGTGCAGGAGCTGTTCCACGGCCCGACGCTCGCCTTCAAGGATTTGGCGATGCAGTTCCTGGCGCGGCTGATGGATCATGCGCTGGAGCGTCGCGGCGAGCGCGCGACCATCGTTGCCGCCACTTCGGGCGACACCGGCGGCGCCGCGGTCGAGGCCTTCCGCGGCCGCAACCGCGTCGACGTCGTGGTGCTGTTCCCCAACGGCCGTATCTCCGACGTGCAGCGCCGGATGATGACGACCCCGACCGACGCCAACGTTCACGCCATCGCCGTCGAAGGCAATTTCGACGATTGCCAGGCGCTGGTGAAGGCGATGTTCGCGCACGGCGCGTTCCGCGATCAGGTGCGTCTGTCCGGCGTCAATTCCATCAACTGGGCGCGCATCGTCGCGCAGGTCGTCTATTACTTCGCCGCGGGCGTCGCCCTCGGCGCGCCCGACCGCCCGGTTGCCTTCACCGTCCCGACCGGCAATTTCGGCGACATCTTCGCCGGCTATGTTGCCGGCCGCATGGGCCTGCCGATCGAGCGGCTCACCATCGCCACCAACGTCAACGACATCCTCGCCCGCACGCTCGCCACCGGTAGCTACGAGCGCCGCGCGGTGGTGCCGACCACCTCGCCCTCGATGGATATCCAGGTCTCGTCCAATTTCGAGCGCCTGCTGTTCGAGGCCCATGGTCGCGATGCCGCCGCGGTGCGCGGGCTGATGGGCCGCTTCGCCCAGGGCGGCCGCTTCGACCTCGGCGCCGCGGCCCTGTCGGAGATCCGCGCCCGCTTCACCGCCGAGCGCGCCGACGAGAGCGAGACGGCCGCGACCATTCGCACCACGCTGAAGGAGACCGGCTATCTGCTCGACCCGCACACGGCGGTGGCGATCGCCGTGGCCGAGAAGGAGGTGCGCGACCCCGCCGTGCCGATGGTGGTGTTGAGCACCGCGCATCCCGCCAAGTTCCCCGACGCCGTGGAAGCCGCCTGCGGCGTGCGCCCGTCCTTGCCCGCTTGGGTCGGCGATCTCGACAGCCGTCCCGAGCGCATGACTGTGCTCGCCCCTGATCAGGCAGCGCTCGAACGCCATATTCTTTCCGTCAGCCGCGCCACGCGCGAAGGAGCCGTCGCATGAGCGTCGAGGTCACGCGCCTGCCGACCGGCCTGTCGATCGTCACCGACACGATGCCGCATCTGGAGACGGCCTCGCTCGGCGTCTGGGTCGGTGCCGGGAGCCGCGACGAGGCCGAGGACGAGCACGGTATTTCCCACCTGCTCGAGCACATGGCCTTCAAGGGAACGACGCGGCGTTCCGCCCGCGCCATCGCCGAGGAGATCGAGGCCGTCGGCGGCGATCTCAATGCCGCCACCAGTGTGGAAAACACCGCCTATTACGCGCGCGTGCTGAAGGCCGACGTGCCGCTCGCGCTCGACGTTCTTTCCGACATCCTGTCCGACCCGCTGTTCGATCCCGACGAACTCGTGCGCGAACAGAACGTCATCGTTCAGGAGATCGGCGCCGCCGAGGACACGCCCGACGATCTCGTCTTCGACCACCTGCAGGCGACCGCCTTTCCGGGCCAGACCGTCGGCCGCTCGATCCTGGGCACGCCGCAGAGCGTGCGCTCCTTCTCGGGCAAGCGGCTGCGCAGCTATCTCGATCGCAACTACCGCGCGCCGGACATGATCGTCGCCGCCGCCGGCGCCGTCGACCACGCCCGGATCGTCGCGGAGGTCGAGCGGCGCTTCGCCGGCTTCGCCGGCCCGGCCGGGCCCGCGCCCGCCGTCGCCCGTTTCGTCGGCGGCACCCATATCGAGCCGCGCCGGCTCGAACAGACCCACATCACCATGGCGCTCGAAGGCCTGCCGCAGCGCGACCCCGGCCTCTACAGCCTGCAGGTCTTCACCAACGTCCTCGGCGGCGGCATGTCCTCGCGCCTGTTCCAGGAAGTGCGCGAGATTCGCGGCCTCTGCTATTCGATCTACACCTTCCATTGGCCCTATCTCGACACGGGCCTGTTCGGCTTCTATGCCGGCACCGACGGCGCCGATGCCCCGGAATTGATGCGCGTTGTCATCGGCGAGATTGGCAATGCCGTCGACACCATTACCGAGGTGGAGGTCGAGCGGGCCAAGGCGCAGATGAAGGCCGGCCTGCTGATGGCGCTGGAAAACACCGGCGCCCGCGCCGAGCAGCTGGCGCGGCAGCTGATGGCCTATGGACGCGCCATTCCGCTCCCCGAGATCGTCGCCAAGATCGAGGCCGTGACGGTGCCTGCCGTGCGCGAGGCGGGCCGCGCGCTGGTCGCCCGCAGCCGTCCCGCCATCGCCACTTTGGGCCCCGCACACGGACTTGAAAGCGCCGCGGCGATCGCCGAGACTCTGGCGCAGCGGGCGGCGTGACGGCTTCGCCACCCGGCTGATCGGAGGGCGGGGCGTCCGCACGCGCCATGGCATTTTTTCGGTCGGCCAGTTTCGCGGAACCGCTGCCGGCGATCGACGCCACCACCGTCTATCTCCGCGCCCCCCATGTCAGCGACTTCGCCGAATGGGCCGAACTGCGTGAGATCAGCCGCGCGTTCCTGGTCCCTTGGGAACCCGTCTGGCCCGCCGACGATCTCACCCGCAGCGCCTTTCGCCGCCGCCTGCGCCGCTACGCGGAGGACGTCCGCACCGACCAAGCCTATCCGTTCTTCATCTTCCGCAAGCACGACCACGTCCTGGTCGGCGGATTGACGCTGGCGAATGTCCGCCGCGGCGTCGCGCAGGCGGCGAGCCTCGGCTACTGGATGGGGCAGCCCTATGCTCGCCACGGCTACATGTCGGCGGCGGTGCGCGCCGTCATTCCGTTTGCCTTCACCACGCTGCGGCTGCACCGCATCGAGGCCGCCTGCATTCCCACCAATGCCGCCTCGATCGGCCTGTTGGAGAAATCGGGCTTCGTGCGCGAAGGCTATGCGCGCGAATATCTGTGCATCAACGGCGTTTGGCAGGACCACGTCCTCTATGCGCGCCTGAACGACAGGCGGCCATGACGACGTCGGCGACTTGGGACCGCTACGGAGGGCTGGTATAAGGGCGCCCATGATCGAGAACCCTGTCTCTAGGCGCCGTTTCTGGGCGCCGCGCTCCGCCTTGCCCCGCCGCCCGCTCGCGACCGCCGCCGTGCTGGTCGTGCTCGCTTTTGCTGCCGGGGCCTGTTCCTCGACCGATTCGGTGTTTGGCTCGGCCTCAGGCTCGGGTGCCGGCACGGGCGCCGAGACCGGGCAGGCCGGCAGCGGCCGCTCGTTCCGTGACCGCCTTTCCGATTTCTTCCAGGGCTCCTCCGGCGAATCGATGAGCGCCAATCAGCAGGCACCGGCGGCGCCGGGGCAGGAGGAGATTCACTGCCCGATCGTCGACGTGCGCACCGGCGCCTCGACCCTGTCGATCACCGCGCCGGGCGCCGATCCCGGCGCGACAGCGATTCGCTACCAGGCTTCGATCGCGCAGCTCGCCCGGGAATGCGCCGCCCTTGGCGCCACCATGACGATCAAGGTGGGCGTCGAAGGCCGGATCATTCTGGGCCCCGCCGGCGGGCCGGGGCAGCTCGAAGCGCCGATTCGCATCGCGCTCGTGCATGAGGGGCCAGAGCCGAAGACGATCTGGACGAAGCTCTATCGCATCCCGGTGACGATCCCGCCGGGGCAGAACCGCGTCAGCTTCGTTCATGTGGAGGAGGACCTCACCTTCCCGATGCCGAAGGCGGAGGATCTGACCTCCTACATCATCTATGTCGGCTACGACGAGCAGGGCCTGAAGGAACGTCGCGGCACCGCCCGCCGCCGTTGACTTGGATCTTAGACCCACTACGATCGGCGCCGTCCCGCCCGGTGGGCGGGGCGACGCATTCAGATGATCCCTGCGGGAGAGACCTGCGGCCGATCGGCAGCAGGCGCCGAAGGCGCAACCGCCCCGGAAACGCTCAGGCAAAAGGACCGCAGGGGGATGAGACTCTGGAAAGCAGCCGCGCATCTTCGCATGCGCGGCTCACCGACGGAGTAAGCCGACGCGGCCCGCTTGCCGCCGGCGAAATCTCTCAGGTTCCGTGACAGAGGGGGCTCGGCCGGGAAGATGTCCCGGAGAGCCTGAATCCGGAACCGCACATGGCAGACGCCACACCCGCCACCGCCGACACCTCGCTGAAGCAGACGCCGCTGCATGCCCTGCACGTCGCCCGCGGCGCCCGCATGGTTCCCTTCGCCGGCTATGCCATGCCGGTGCAATATGCCGACGGCATCATCGCCGAGCACAACCACACCCGCACCGCGGCCGGCCTATTCGACGTCTCCCATATGGGCCAGGCGTTCCTCGTCGCGCCCGACCATGCCACCGCCGCTGCGGCGCTGGAGGCGCTGGTGCCGGCCGACATTCTCAATCTCGCCCCTGGCTTCCAGCGCTACACGCAGCTGCTCACCCCGCAGGGCGGCATCATCGATGATCTGATGGTGACGCGCTCGGCCGATCCGGCCGAGGACGGCGTGCTGATGCTGGTCGTCAACGCCGCGCGCAAGGACATCGACTTCGCCCATATCGAGCGGCATCTGCCCGTCAACGTCCGGCTGCTCCGCGCCGGCCATCGCGCGCTGCTCGCGCTGCAGGGGCCGCAGGCCGAAGCCGTGCTGTCGCGCCACGTGCCGGAAGTTGCTGCCATGGCCTTCATGACGGCGCGCACGGCGCAGATCGGCTCCATTGCCTGTCACATCAGCCGTTCCGGCTATACGGGCGAGGACGGTTTTGAGATTTCCGCCAAGGCCGACCGCATCGAGGCGCTGGCCGACCGCCTGCTCGCCGAACCGGAAGTGAAGCTGATCGGCCTCGGCGCCCGCGATTCGCTGCGGCTCGAAGCGGGCCTCTGCCTCTACGGTCACGACATCGACGAGGAGACCTCGCCGGTCGAGGCGGGCCTCGCCTGGTCAATCCAAAAGCGCCGCCGCGAGCAGGGCGGCTTTCCGGGCTTTGACCGCATCGCTGCGGAACTCGCCGGCGGCACCGCCCGCCGCCGCGTCGGCCTTTTGCCGGACGGCCGTGCGCCCGCCCGCGAAGGCACCGAGATCCGCGCTGTCGACGGGACGCCGATCGGCCGCGTCACGTCGGGCGGCTTCGGACCGACCGTCGGCGGCCCCGTGGCGATGGGATACGTCAATCACCGCTTCGCGGAGAGCGGCACCCCGGTCGTCCTGATCGTGCGCGACAAGGAGCTGACGGCGAAGGTGGCGCCGCTGCCCTTTGTCCCGCATCGCTATCGCCGCATGCGCTGACGCGTGCCGGAACAGCCAATCGCAACAGGGAAGGGTGAGGCATGGCCGACCTGCGTTACACCAAGGACCACGAATGGATCCGGATAGAGGGCGATGTCGGCACCGTCGGCATCACCGATTATGCGCAGTCGCAGCTGGGCGACGTCGTTTATGTCGAACTGCCGGCCATCGGCAAAACTGTGAGCAAGGGCGCCGAGGCGGCGGTCGTGGAATCGGTCAAGGCGGCCAGCGACATCTATGCGCCCGTTTCGGGCGAGGTCGTCGCGATCAATGAGGCGCTTGAAGGCACGCCCGGCACCGTCAACGAGCAGGCGGAATCCGGCGGCTGGTTCTTCCGCATGAAGATCGCCGACGCGGCCGAGCTCGACGGGCTGATGAGCGCCGACGACTACCAGGCCTATCTCAAGTCGATCGCCTGACCGGCGCCAAGGAGCAGTTCATGCGCTATCTGCCGCTGACATCGGAAGACCGGGCCGAGATGCTCGCCCGCATCGGCGTCGCGCATATCGACGATCTTTTCGCCGATGTGCCCGCCGACAAGCGGCTGCGCGAGCCGCCGCCGCTGCCGCCGCACAAGAGCGAGATCGAGGTGGAGCGCGTGCTCGGTCGCATGGCGGCGAAGAACGTCGCCGCCGGCACGGTGCCGTTCTTCGTCGGCTGCGGCGCCTACAAGCACCATGTTCCGGCGACCGTCGACCACCTGATCCAGCGGTCCGAGTTCCTCACGTCCTACACGCCCTACCAGCCGGAGATCGCGCAGGGCACCCTGCAATACCTGTTCGAGTTCCAGACCCAGGTCGCGATGCTGACCGGCATGGAGGTCGCCAACGCCTCCATGTATGACGGCTCCACCGCCGCCGCCGAGGCGGTGCTGATGGCGCATCGCGTCACCAAGCGGCGCAAGGCGATCGTCGCCGGCAATCTGCATCCGCACTACCGTGAGACGATCGCGACGATTTCGCGCCTCGCCGAGGATGAACTGGTGGTGCTGCCGCCCGCACCGGCCGGCGCCGAAGAGCTTCTCGACGCCATCGACGAGACCGTGTCCTGCGTCGTGGTGCAGAGCCCGGATTTCTATGGCCATCTGCACGACCTGCGGCCGATCGCCGAGCGCGCCCATGCCGTCGGCGCGCTGCTGGTCGCGGTGGTGACCGAACCGGTCTCGCTCGGCCTCGTCACGCCGCTTGGCGCAATGGGCGCCGACATCGTCGTGGGCGAGGGCCAGTCGTTCGGCAACGCGCTGTCCTTCGGCGGGCCCTATGTCGGTTTGTTCGCCACGCGCCAGCAATTCATCCGGCAGATGCCGGGCCGCCTCGCCGGCGCCACCGTCGACGCCGAGGGCCGCCGCGGCTTCGTTCTCACGCTCTCGACGCGCGAGCAGCACATCCGCCGCGAGAAGGCGACTTCGAACATCTGCACCAATTCCGGCCTGTGCAGCCTCGCCTTCACCATCCATCTCACGCTGCTCGGCGAAGCGGGCCTGCGCCGCCTGGCCCGGATCAACCACGCCAATGCGATCACGCTGGCCGACGCGCTCGCCAAGGTGCCGGGCGTCTCGGTCCTCAACACGTCCTTCTTCAACGAGTTCACCATCCGCGTGCCCGGCGACGCCGCCATCGTGGTGGAGAAGCTGGCGCGCAAGGGCGTGCTCGGCGGCGTGCCAGTGTCGCGGCTGGAGCCGGCGCGGGCGGATTTGCGCGATCTCATCGTCGTCGCCTGCACCGAGACTGTCACCGACGACGACCGCGCCGCCTATGTCGCTGCCCTCAAGGAGGTCCTGTGATGCTCAACCGTGGACGCCCGACCGGCATCGGTGAGGACAGCGCGGGCCTGGACCGCCGCACCTTCACCGGCAATCGCGGCCTCGCCATCGAGGAGGCCCTGATCTTCGAGACCGGACGCCCGGAAGTCACCGGCGTCGACCTGCCCGAGCCGTCGACCTTCGCGCTGCGCCTGAACGGGCTCGAACGCAAGGAGCCGATCGGCCTGCCCGGCCTCGCCGAGCCCGAAGCGATGCGCCACTATGTGCGCCTGTCGCAGAAGAACTACGGCATCGACACCGGCATGTTTCCGCTCGGCTCGTGCACGATGAAGCACAATCCGCGGCTGAACGAGAAGATGGCGCGGCTGCCTGGCTTTGCCGACGTGCATCCGCTGCAGCCGTTGTCCACCGTGCCCGGCGCGCTGGAGCTGATCAACGAACTCGCCCGCTGGCTGCGCGAGCTCACTGGCATGGCCGCGGTTGCGATGACGCCGAAGGCCGGCGCCCACGGCGAACTCTGCGGCATGATGGCCATCAAGGCCGCGCTGGCGGCGCGCGGCGAGAGCCGCTCCGTCGTGCTCGTGCCCGAATCGGCGCACGGCACCAATCCGGCGACGGCGGCGCTGCTCGGCTACCGCGTCGTCACCGTGCCGGCGCGCGCAGACGGCACCGTCGATCCGGAGGAGGTGGCCCGCCGGCTGTCGCCGGACGTCGCCGCCCTGATGCTGACCAACCCGAACACCTGCGGGCTGTTCGAGCGCGACGTCGTCGCCATCGCCGAGGCGGTGCACGCCGCCGGTGCCTATTTCTATGCCGACGGCGCCAACTTCAACGCCATTGTCGGCAAGGTGCGGCCGGGCGACCTCGGCGTCGACGCCATGCACATCAACCTGCACAAGACCTTCTCGACGCCGCATGGCGGCGGCGGGCCGGGCGCCGGCCCGGTGGTTCTGTCGGAGGCGCTGGCACCGTTCATGCCGGTGCCCTACGTCGTCGCCGACGAGGCGGGCCTGCGCTATGTCGAGCATGCGGGCGAGGCGGGGAAGGCCGCGCCGCTCGGGCGCATGTGCGCCTTCCACGGCCAGATGGGCATGTTCGTGCGGGCGATGGCCTACATGCTCTCGCACGGCGCGGACGGCATGCGCCAGGCCTCGGAGGACGCGGTCCTCAACGCCAACTACGTACGCGCCTGCCTGTCCGACCTGCTGTCGCTGCCCTTCGGCGATCGGCCGTGCATGCACGAGGTGCTGTTCGACGATACCTGGCTCGAAGGCTCCGGCGTCACCACGCTCGATGTCGCCAAGGCGCTGATCGACGAGGGCTACCATCCGATGACGATGTATTTCCCGCTCGTCGTCCACGGCGCCATGCTGATCGAGCCGACCGAATCGGAAAGCAAGGCCTCGCTCGATCTGTTCATCGCCACCATGCGCGATCTCGCCTTCGCAATTCGCGCCGGCGACAAGGAGCGTTTCACCGGTGCGCCGCATCTGGCGCCGCGGCGCCGTCTCGACGAGACGCGTGCCGCGCGCCAGCCGGTGTTGCGCTGGACGCCGCCGCAGCCGCAGGCCGAGGCGGCCGAGTAGGGCGCTTCAGAGCACGGTCTGCATCGGCGCCGGGAAGTAGCGGTAGCCGTCGCCCTCCTTGGTCACGTGGCCGATTCCCGGCCACGGGAAATGATAGGCGATGAACGGCGTGCGCTGCGCCGCCAGCATGTCGAACATGCGGATGCGGGTCGCCGCGCCCTGAGCGCCGTCCGTGTCGAACATGAAGTGCCGCTGCGGCTCGCGCAGCGAGATCACATGGTGATGGGCGAGATCCGCCGCGTTGAGCAGGCTCTGACCCTGCGAGCTGATCATGTAGACCATGTGACCCACCGTGTGCCCCGGCGCGGCGATGGCGTGGATTCCTGGCAGGATCTCGGTGTCGTCCTTCACGAAGACGATGCGGTCGCGATTCGGCAGCAGCTGCTTGCGCGTGCCCGCGATGAAAGCCTTCAGCATGTCGTTCGACAGCTTCGCTTCGTCGGTCCAGAAATCGAGATCCGCCTGCGACAGGTAGATCTGCGCGTTCTCGAACACGCGCGCGCCGCTCTCGTCCATCAGCGCCCAGCAATGGTCGGGATGGGCGTGGGTGAGGACGATCGCGTCGAAATCCTTCGGTTCGAACCCGGCCGCCTTGAGGTTGGCGACGAGCCGGCCGCTATGCGGCCCCATCATCCGCGAGGCGCCGAGCCCGGTGTCGATCAGGACGAGCCGCTCGCCGGTATTGAGCACCAGCACATTCTGCTCCAGCGACACGCTGTCGGTCGGCAGGTGGTGATCCCGCAGTGTCTGCGTCATCGCTTCCTTCGACAGGCCGCCGAAAGCCTCCCCCGACGGCGGCCCGATCCCGAGCGGCCCGTCCGACACCACGGTCGCTTCGAAGGCGCCGATCTTGAAACGGTAATAGGCTGGCGCTTGGCTGTTCGCCATCGGCGCGCGGGCGGAAGCGAGCCCCGCAGGCATGGTGAGCGCGGCGCTCGCCGCGGCGGCGCCGGCGAGCAGCGCGCGGCGCGAAAGGGTCAGCGGACGTCTCATGGTGATTCTCCCCTGCATTGGGCGGCAATCTACGCCTTCGCCCGCTGCCTGCGCGTCACAACTCCGTGGCCGGCATCGCGCGGGTGGCAAACAAAAAGGCCGCCTCGCAGCGGCCTTGAAGTCCCGTAAGGGTTTGGCGGCGGATCAGTTGAGCTTCGCCCGCACGTCCTTGATTCCTTGCGTGATCAGCGCCTCGGCCACCGCGCCCTTGGACGACTGGCGCAGGATCTGCTCGGCGGCGGCGACGGCGGCATCGGCCGCCGCGGCCCGCACGTCGGCGAGCGCCTGCGCTTCCGCCTGCGCGATCTTGGTTTCGGCCATGGCGGTGCGGCGCGCCACGAACTCTTCCATCTTGCTCTTCGACTCGGCCGCGAACCGCTCCGCCTCGATCTTCGCGCTGGCGACGATCTCCTCGGCTTCCTTCTCGGCCTCGTGGCGCTTGCGCTGGTAGTCGGCCAGCACTTTCTGCGCCTCTTCCTTCAGCCGGCGGGCCTCTTCGAGCTCGGCCTTGATCGTCGCGCCGCGCTTGTCGAGCGCCGCGATGATCGTGTTGTGCACGCCGTAATAGCCGAGAATGCCAAGGAAGATGACGAAGGCGACGGCGACCCAGAATTCGGCTTCGAACAGCATCGCCGCCTCCTCAGCGTTTCAGGGCGTCGGCCACGGCGCGATCGACCGTGGCGCGGTCGGGGGCCTGGCCGATCAGCCGCTGCACGATCGCAGCGGTGGCTTCGCCGGCAATGCCGGCGACGTTGCTCATCGCCGCGCTTTTGGTGGCGGCGATCTTGGCTTCGGCGTCGGCGAGCTTGCGGTTGAGATCGGCTTCGAGCGACTTGCGGCCCGATTCGGCCTCGCTCATCAGCTGCTCATGCGTTTCCGCTGCGATCGCCTGCGCCTTGGCGCGGGCATCGGCCAGCGCCTTCTCGTAGGCGGCCATCGCCTGTTCCGATCCCTCGCGGAGGCGCTGCGCCTCGGCCAGGTCGTCGGCGATGCGGTCGCGCCGGTCCTCGAGGATCGCCCCGATCCGGGGCAATGCCACCTTGGACATCAGCAGGTAGAGCGCGCCGAAGGTCAGCGCCAGCCACAGCAGCTGCGAGGCGAACGTTTCCGTCTGGAACGGCGGGAACGCCCCGCCGTGGCCGGCATCGCTGGGAACTTCGGTATGCGCAGTCGTCTCAGCCATCGGCTGTCTCCACCACGGGCCGGCGGCGCTGACGCCGCCGCGTCATGACAGCGCCGGCCGAGGCCGGCGCGAGATGCCTCAGACGGCGAACAGCAGCAGCAGCGCGACGAGCAGCGAGAAGATGCCGAGCGCCTCGGTCACGGCGAAGCCGAAGATCAGGCGGGCGAACTGGCCGTCGGCGGCCGACGGGTTGCGCAGGGCACCGGCGAGGTAGTGGGCGAAGATGGTGCCCACGCCGATGCCGGCGCCGCCCATGCCGAGACAGGCGAGGCCCGCGCCGATGTACTTCGCTGCAACCGGATCCATGATCGAACTCCTTGCGTGATGTGTTGGAGGATTGAGGGCCGGGATCAGTGGCCCGGATGGAGGGCGTCGTTGAGATAGATGCAGGTCAGGATGGTGAACACGTAGGCCTGCAGGAACGCAACGAGGAACTCGAGGGCGACCAGCGCCACCGTCATGCCGAGCGGCAGGATGGCGATCGGCGACAGCACCGCGCCCGCGGCGAGCAGGCTGGCGACGAAGCCGGCGAACACTTTCAGCGTGATGTGTCCGGCCAGCATGTTGGCGAACAGACGAACGCTGAGCGAGATCGGCCGCGACAGGAACGAGATGACTTCGATCAGCACCACCAGCGGCAGCACGTAGCCGGGCACGCCCGACGGCACGAACAGGTGCAGGAAGTGCATGCCGTGCCGCATGAAGCCGTAGACCAGCACGGTGAGGAACACGAGCATCGCCAGCGCGAAGGTGACGATGATGTGGCTGGTGGTGGTGAACGCGAACGGGATCATCCCGAGCAGGTTCGCGATCAGCACGAACATGAACAGCGAGAACACCAGCGGGAAGAAGCGCATGCCGTCCTGGCCGGCCGTACTTCGGATCGTGCTGGCGACAAATTCGTAGGACATCTCCGCCAGCGACTGCATCCGGCCGGGAACCAGGCCGCGTCCGCTGGTCGAAGCGATCAGGAACAGCGAGATGCCGGCCACCGCCAGCACCATGAACAGCGCGGAATTGGTGAAGGCGATCTCGCTGCCGCCGATCTGTCCGATAGTGAAGAGATTTTTGATCTCGAATTGATGGATCGGATCGGCCATGACCGGATCGGTCCTCTTTCACGCGCTCCGCGCCCCGGGCTGTGGGCGCACCGTCTGGTTCACTTTTCTCGACCGCTGGTCCCGATCGACTCCCCGCTGGCGCGCAACACGTTCAGCACGCCGGCGGCGAACCCGACCATCAGGAACAGGATCAATCCCCACGGCGACGTTCCGAGCCAGCGATCCAACAGCCAGCCCAAACCGGCGCCGACAACGATGCCTGCCACGAATTCCGATGACAGCCGCATCGCATTTGCGAACGCCGAGGAATCGGCGCCCGGTCGGGCAGCAGGAGCAGGCTCGGATGAACGGCTCGTATCGACGCGATCGAGACGCTCGCCGAGGCTCCGGAGCCTCGCGGAGAGGGCTTCGTCAGTCGGCGATGACCGGGCTTCGCCTCGTCCGGGAGCGCCATCGGCCTCATTGTCGGCCATTGCTTCGCCACCCGCCAAAAACCAAGGAGAAACCTAGTATTTCGCCACCCCCCGAAGCCGCGCGGACCATAAGGACCGGGTTTCTCCTTGTCAAGAATTGGTGATTTTTCCATAACCGCTTGAACCTGCGGCAAAATCGCCCTCGCGGCGGCCCCGGTGCGACGCCCTTTCCACGGCTTGTGTGCGACCCCCGCATTCTCTCCGCTGCGCGCCCTGCTGTGGCAATGCTGCGCGCGTCCCGCGCCTTGCGCCGGCCGCAAATGAGACCGATCTTGGCCGCCGGAGGCTTCGCCCATGCGCATCATTCTTCCGGCTGCCCTCGCCGGCGTGCTGCTTGCCGCCGCGCCGGCGCTGGCACAATCGACCGCCACCGCGCCCAGCGCGGAGAACGGCCGCTATACGTTCAATCAGATCGACGGCGGGATGCTGCGGCTCGACACCCAAACCGGCGAGGTGTCGCGCTGCGCGAAGGCCGAGACCGGCTGGTCCTGCCAACCGGTGCCCGACGAGCGTGCCGCCCTCGAGCGCGAGATCGCGCGCCTGCAGCAGGAGAACGCGGCGCTGAAGAAGGACATGCTGGCGCATGGCCTGCCGCTGCCGGGCGCGGTCACCGCTGAGAAGGACAAGAACAAGAGCGAGGACAGCCTTCGCCTGCCCAGCGATGCCGATCTCGACCGCATGATGGCCTTCTTCGAAAAGATGTGGCGCCGTCTCGTCGGCATGGTTGGCAATATGCAGAAGGATCTCGGCGAGAAGATCTGAGTGTCGATCTCCTGGACCATCGAACGCGCTGCCGCCGTTGCCACCACGCGGCTGATCGTGCCGACCGCGGGCGAGGGCTTCACCGACCTGACGCCGTCGCTCTCCGCCTTGATCAGCGAACTCGGCGCCGGCGAGGGCGTGCTGCTCCTGTTCCTGCGCCACACCTCGGCGTCGCTGTTGATTCAGGAGAATGCCGATCCCGACGTGCAGACTGATCTCCTCACCGCACTGCACCGGCTGGCGCCGACCGACGGCGGTTGGGTACACCGCTTGGAAGGCCCCGACGACATGCCGGCGCACGTCAAGGCGATGCTCACCGGCGTGTCGCTGCACGTGCCCGTGGTCGCCGGCGCGCTCGCGCTGGGCACCTGGCAGGGCATCTATCTCGCCGAGCATCGCCGCCGGCCGCACCGGCGCGAGCTGATTGTGCAGTTCGTCGGCAGTCTGGCGCAGCCGGGCTGAGCGCCGTCCGGCAGGATTTCGCGCCCGGACGCGGCTGGGGCAGCTACCCGGTGATCGCGAACAGCGCCGCGCCCGCCCACAGCGCGATCGACACCACCGACGTCCACAACGCGAAAGTCAGATAGGTGTCGCGGAGGATCGTCGCGCTCGCCCATTGCGCATAGGCTTCGGGCGGCCGGAAATCGTCGGGCAGGTACAGCCACATCTCGGTGCGGCGGTAGTCCTGGGTCAGCGCCTGCCGCGCCTTCAGCATCAGCACCGCCGTCATCAGCAGCGTCAGGATGCCGCCGGCCTGGAATGCTGCCCGGCCGTCGAACGACAGCCCGATCATGACGCAGAAGATGGCGAGCGATCCGAACCCGCAGGCGCGGGCCACGGTTTCGAAGGCGACACGGCGCATCTGCTCCACGGGCGCACCTCGGCGGTCGTCGAACGTCGTCAGTGTGCCGAAGACGGAAGCGATGAGGCCGTCACAATCGCGTGTGGCTTCCCCGTCAGCGCAGCGAATCGGTCGGGCTGCGGCGGAGGCCCTACGATCAGCGCAGACGCGGCGAGCACGATCGCCGCGGCGGACGCGCCCTTTGCGAAATGCAGCAGGATGGTCTCGAGTTCGCTCCGGGCGCAGCGCCGCCCAGCTTCGCCGCGCGGCCGTTCCGCCTGTGGCAGCACGCGCCACGGCTCGGTGGCGGAGACGCCGTCGGTGGTAAGACGATCGGCCCGCAGGACCAGGACGATGGAAAAGGTGAGCGCGATGGCGGCGCCGATGCGCAGCGCCAGTTCCGGCACGAAGCTGAATCCAAGCATCAGCGTCGTCCCGGCCAGGCCCACATAGGCCGAATCGCGTGCGACCGTGAACACAGCCAGCCGTCGGAACGCATCCATGGCGCCTCTCCGTCGACCCCAAGTGCTTCATCGCGAACGCGGGGCGCTCGCCCCGGTTCCCGCGATCTTAGACTTTGGTCGAATAAGAAGCGCTGCGCCCGCGCGTCACAGTCCGATTTGCAGGAAATTCCCCACCGCCGGCAACGCCAACAGGCCGGAGCAGACCAGCCAGATCCACAGCGAGGTCTCGGTCGTCTCCTTTGACCCGGTCGCGCGCTCGTAGAGCGCGGCCGGGATGCCGGCGAGGATCACCGTCGCCGTCGCTACCATCAGCGACGCGAACATCTGCGTCAGCGGCACGCTGCCGAACAGCAGCGCCGGCGCGAAGATCGTCACGTGCAGCAGCGCGAACACCAGCGCGGTACCGTTGAACAGGCCGTTGATCATGCCGAAGAAGGCAATCCCGACATAAAACAGGTTGCGGTCCATCTCAGCCTCCGAGCGACGGCAGCAGCCCGAGCCGGGCATAGGCGAAGACCAGCGCCACCCGCAGCCAGAACAGCCAGACGAAGGCGAACAGCCACACCAGGACCGGGGCGGCGGCGCGCGGCGTGATTGCGGCGACGACGCCGACGACCGGGTCGGTGATGCGGCAGAAGAACCGCCAGATGTAGTTGGACGAATCCGGCGGCACGAACAGGCCGAGCAGCACCCGCCCGAGCATGGTGTACATCAGCGCCGCCAGGGCAAAGTTCGGTAGATGATAGTACCAGTACGTCGCGATCGACGACGAAATGTCCACGGCATTCCCCCTGCGCCCGATTCCGTCCGCTTCAGCAGAGCGACGCGCCAAGCCTTCGGCAAGAAAAAAGCGGGGTCCCGAAGGACCCCGCTTCCCCTCTATCGCGACTGGTCAGGCGGTTTTTTCTTCCATGACCGTTTTGCCGCGCGGCTTGCGGATCTCGTCCACGAAAGCCTGCATCTCCCGCGACGGGGCCGGGGTCATCAGCGACACGACGTAGATGACCAGGAACCCGATCGGCAGGCTGAACAGGCCCGACGAGATGTTGTTGACGTCGAGCCAGCCGACCTTCGACGCGAGCGGATTGCCCGCGCTGGCCGGGATGTCGGCGGCCCATTTCGGATCCGCGAGCACCTTGGCCACGTCCACCAGCGGGGCGCCGGTGGCGGCGTTGGTGAGGGCGGACATGCCGAAATACTGCACGCCGGCCTGCGGGTAGTAGCGGGTGACAATCAGGTAGAACAGGCAGATCCCGAACCCGGCGATGATGCCGGCGATCGCGCCTGCCGAGGTCGTCCGCTTCCACCAGATCCCCATCACCAGCGCCGGGAAGTTGCCGGCGGCGGCAAGGGAGAACGCCCACGACACCATGGCCAGGATGTCGCCCGGCCGTGTCGATGCGGTGTAGGCGGCGAGAACGGCCACCGCGACCAGCAGCACGCGGGCGACGACGAGCCGGCGCGCGGTCGGCGCGTTCGGATCGATCATCTTGTAGTAGATGTCGTGGCTGAGGGCGTTGGCGATGGCCAGCAGCAGGCCGTCGGCGGTGGAGAGCGCCGCGGCGAGGCCGCCCGCCGCCACCAGGCCGGCGATCACGTAGGGCATGCCCGCGATCTCCGGCGTGGAGAGCACGATCACGTCCGTGTTGATCGACAGGTCCTGCAGACGCACGACCCCGGGATGACCGGCGATCTTGCCGCAGGCATCGATGATGGCTTGGACGCTGGCGGCATCCGCGCCGCAGACCTTGATCAGGCCGATCCGGCCGTACTCGAACATCCAAGGCCGGACATCCGCGAGGCCGCGTCCGATCACCTCCGTGTAGACCTCGAACTTCGAGAACGCCGCATAGGCCGGCGCCGTGAAGTAGAGCAGGAAGATGAACAGCAGCGACCACGCCACCGACATGCGCGCCTCGCGCACGCTCGGCGTCGTGAAGTACCGCATTAGGATGTGCGGCAGCGACGCCGTGCCGACCATCAGGCAGAGGATCAGCGCGAAGTAGTTCAGCGGCGTATAGTTGAGGAACGGCTGGACGTGTGGCTTGAGCGTCTGCGCCGTGGCGAGGCCGCGTTCGATCAGGCCCTGTTCGACCGCGGTGATTTCCTGGATCAGCCGGCCGTAGGTCAGCTGCGGAACCGGCAGGCCGAACTTCTGCGCCGACAGGATCACGACCGGGATCAGGTAGGCGATAATCAGCACGATGTACTGCGCCACCTGCGTCCAGGTCACCGCCCGCATGCCGCCGAGCATCGAGCACAGCAGGATTCCGCCGAGGCCGACATAGACGGCGATGGTGAAGTCCATCCCGATGAAGCGCGAGGCGATGATGCCGGTCGCGTAGATCTGCGCCACCACGTAGGTGAACGAGCAGGAGAACAGCACGATCACCGCCAGCAGCCGGGCGATATTGCCGCCGTAGCGGGCCGACATGAAGTCCGGAACCGTGTAGGCCCCGAACTTGCGCAGGAACGGCGCCACCAGGATCGACACCAGCACGTAGCCGCCGGTCCAGCCCAGCACGAAGGCGAGGCCGTCATAGCCGAGCAGGAACAGCGTGCCGGCCATGCCGACGAACGACGCGCCGGACATCCAGTCGGCGCCGGTCGCCATGCCGTTGTAGATCGCCGGCACGCGCCGCCCGGCGACGTAGTACTCGGAGATCTGCATCGTCCGCGACATCACGCCGATCAGGGCGTAGACCGCGAGCGTGAAGAACACGAACAGATAGCCGATCACCCGGTTCGGCACCCCGACCTGCTCCAGGATCGCGAGCAGGATCACGAAGGCGACGAAGCCTCCGGTATAGATGCCGTAGATGCGGCCCAGATTGCTGACGAAGTCGGATTCGCCCGACGTTTGCGTAGCCATGGCGGTGCGCTCCTTATTCGTCTTCGGCGACGCCGTGCTCGCGGTCGATCTGGTCCTGCTTCCGCGCGAAGTAGAACAGCATCACCACGAAGGCGATCAGCGAACCCTGCGCGGCCATGTAGAAGCCGAGCGGGAATCCGAGCACCGGAATGACGATCTTGTTGAGCGGGACGACGAACATGTGGACCACGAACGAGAAGAAGACCCACAGTCCGAGCATGACCAGCATCAAGTGTCTGGTCGCGTTCCAATAGGCTTCGTCGTTGGAACTTTGCATCGCTTGCTTACCCTCCCGGTTTTGCGGGAGCCGCCCCCCCGGCGGCGTTCCGCGTTCTCCCCAAGGGAAGGCGCCGTTCAACGGCGGGCCGTCTCCTTGCGCCTCCTGCCCGCGAGACGATGTTGTTCTTATTGAGAGTCTCGCATCGCACGACGCTACATCACGGGCTGTCTTGGCCGTATACGACTTTCGGTGGGATCTTGCCGTCGTGTGCGCTGCGGCGCAGCGGAATGCGCGGCTCGTCATTGCATCGCAGCATGGGCGCCACCCGTGCATGGCCGCGGGAAAATATCCCCGGCGCGGCAGGCGGTGCTTGCATGCGGCGCCGGTGCGTCGGCTATTCTGAGCGCGGCGCCGATCTGGCGCGGGGCGCGGAGGGCGGCGCTTGAGCGAGAGTCAGTACCGATTTGTCATCGCGGACGATCACCCGCTGTTTCGCGGTGCGTTGCGCACGGCGTTGTCGGGCCTGTTCCCGGATGCCGAGGTGACCGAAGCGGGGACCTTCGACGAGACCTCGGCACTGCTGGAGGGCGGCGGCGATGTCGACCTCGTCCTGCTCGATCTCACCATGCCGGGCGTCCAGGGCTTTTCCGGACTGATGTATCTGCGTGCCGAATATCCGAGCGTGCCGGTCGTGGTCGTGTCGGCCAACGAGGATCCGGCGGTGATCCGCCGCTGCATGGATTTCGGCGCCTCCGGCTTCATTCCCAAGACGCTCGGCAGCGAGACCATGCGCACCGCCATCCGCACCGTGCTCGATGGCGGGGTGTGGACGCCGCCCGATTTCGACCTGCGCGCCGGCACCGACGCCGAGACCGCGCAGCTCGTCGCCCGCCTGGGCACGCTCACGCCGCAGCAGGTCCGCGTGTTGATGATGCTGTCCGCCGGCCTGCTCAACAAGCAGATCGCCTACGAGCTCGGCGTCTCCGAGGCGACCGTGAAGGCCCACGTCTCGGCCATCCTGCAGAAGCTTGGTGTCGAGAGCCGCACCCAGGCGGTGATCGCGGCGTCCAAGATCGAAATCGGCCAGTGGCCGCAATCGTCGGGCGCGGACTGAGCGCCGCGGGCGATCATTCCGCCGCCGCCACCTGCTGCGCCCGCCATTGCGCCAACAGCGCCCGCAGCGAAGCCGGTTTCACCGGCTTGTGCAGGACTTGGATATCGCGCGCCTTGGCGGCGCTGCGCACCTGCGGGCTGCGATCGGCGGTGATCAGGATCGCCGGCAGGTCGGCGCCGAGGCGCCAGCGCAGCTGCGTGATCGCGTCGATGCCGTTGCCCCCGTCGAGATGATAGTCGACCAGCAGCCCGGTCGGCACGGTTCGCGCTTCGGTGATCGCCTCGGCCGCGGTCCGCGCGTCCGCCGCCGTGAGCACCCGGCAGCCCCAGCCTTCGAGCAGCGCGCGCATGCCTTCGAGGATCTGCGGCTCGTTGTCGATGCACAGCACCGTCATGCCGCCGAGCTTGCCGTGCGCGACGCGCGGCCGCTCGCGCTTGCTGCTCTCCGCCGGCAGCGCCGGTGCGAGCGGCACGTCGATGAAGAAGTGGGAGCCCCGCCCGGGCGACGACTGCACCTCGACTTTGTGGTTGAGCACCCGCGCGATGCGCTCGACGATCGACAGGCCGAGGCCGAGCCCGCGCGCCACCTTGGCACCCTGGTCGAGGCGATGGAACTCCTTGAAGATCGCCCGCCGCTTCGAGGCCGGGATGCCGAGGCCGGTATCGTAGACGCCGATCCGCAGCTTGCCCTTGCGCCGCCGGCAGCCGACCAGCACGCGGCCCTTCGGAGTGTACTTGATCGCGTTCGATACCAGGTTTTGCAGCAGCCGCCGCAGCAGCCGCCGGTCCGAGCGCACCGTCAGCGAACTTGTCACGAACACCAGGTCGAGTTGCCGTTCCTGCGCCAGCGGCGCGAACTCGACTTCCAGCTGCTTCAGGATCTCGTCGATCCGGAACGTCGTCACTTCCGGCTTCATCGCCCCCGCATCGAGCCGGGAAATATCGAGCAGCGCGCCGAGGATCTCCTCCACCGCTTCCAGCGAGGCGTCGACATTGGCCACCAGCCGGCCGGTGTCGCCGCTGCCCTGCCGTTCCACCAGCGTCGTCACATAGAGCCGCGCCGCGTTCAGCGGCTGCAGGATGTCGTGGCTCGCCGCCGCCAGGAACCGCGTCTTTGACAGATTGGCTTCTTCGGCCTCCGCCTTCGCCCGCGCCAGCTCGGCATTCAGCCGGGTCAGTTCCTCGGTGCGCTCCTTGACGCGGCGCTCCAGCGTTTCGTTGGCGCGCTCCAGCGCCTCGGCCGCCGCCACCGACGGGGTGATGTCGGTCAGCGTCGTGACGATGCCGCCGTCCGGCATGCGGTTGGCTCGCACTTCGATGACCATGCCGCGGTCGGGGAAGCGTTCGCGGAACGGTTCGGCGGCGGAGGCGTAATGGGCGATACGATCGCGCAATTGGCTCTCGCTGCGCACCGCCGAATCGCCATCCCTGCTGGTGCTGTAGCGCAGGATCTCGTCGAGGCCGATCCCCACCCGCACCACTTCGGGCGGCACGTCCAGGATCTCGCCGAACTGCCGGTTCCAGCAGATCAGGTGCAGGTCCTTGTCGAACACGGCGATGCCTTCGCTCACGTGATCGAGCGCCGTCTGTAGGATCTCCCGGTTGTACTGGATCGCGGTATTCGCGTCATCGAGTAGCTTCAGCGCCGCCTTGGTCGACACCGTGCGCTTGCGCAGCAGCAGCGAGAGCACCAGCCGCGACGAGGCGGTGCCGATCGCCGAGGCGAGCAGGTGCTCGGCATAGCGCAGCAGGTGGATGTCCGCCTCGCGCTTCGGCTCGAGGCTGATTCGGCGTGACGCGGCGAAGCTCTCGAACGAGGCGCGGGTGCGCGCCTCGCCGAGATAGCGCGTCACGGTGGCGGTCAGTTCTTCCACCGTCACCGTCGAGCGCCACAGCCGGAAGCTCGGGGTGATGGGCGCGCGCTCGCTCGGCACGAACAGACTCGCCTGCAGCCGCTCGATCGGCTCGGGCGCGCGGCCGAGCGAGAACGCCACATAGGCGACGACGTTGGCGGTCAGGCTCCACACTACGCCGTGCACCAGTGGCGGCAGTTCCAGCCCGAACAGGCCCTGTGGTCGCAGGAAGCCGAATCCGAACGGGCCGTCAGCCAGCATCTGCGGTCCGATCACGCCGAAATCCGCGAAGCTGGGCAGCAGCAATGTGTAGGCCCAGGTGGCGAACCCGGCGCCCATCCCGGCGATCGCGCCGCGCCCGGTGCCGCGCCGCCACCAGAGGCCGCCGAAAAAGGCCGGCGCGAGCTGCGCCACCGCCGCGAACGAGAGCAGCCCGATCGAGGCGAGCTGCGCGTCCCCCGCGGCGCGGTAATACATGTAGGCGAGCACCAAGATCAGGAAGATCGCCGCGCGCCGCACCGCCAGCAGCACCGCGCCCATGTCGGCCAGGCCGGCGCCGCGTGCCTCGCGCCGCTTCAGCATCAACGGCACGATCAGGTCGTTCGACACCATGATCGCCAGCGCGACCGTCTCCACGATCACCATCGCCGTGGCCGCCGACAATCCGCCGACGAAGGCCAGCAGGGTGAAGAACTCGGACGAGGCGGCGAGCGGCAGCGCCAGAACGAACATGTCGCTGTCGACGGTGCCGGGGGCGAAGGTCAGCATGCCGGCGATGGCGATCGGCACGACGAACAGGTTGATCAGCACGAGATACAGCGGGAAAAGCCACGCCGCCTGGCGAATTTCCTTCTCGCTGTTGTTCTCGACGACCGTCACGTGGAACTGTCGCGGCAGCAGGATGATCGCGACGGTGGACAGCAGGGTCATGGTGATGAAGCTGCCGTAGTCGGGCCGCCGCGACAGAACGGCGGCGGTATCGGGCCGGCTCAGCGCCTGCGCCAGCAGGTCGCGCGGCCCGTCGAACAGCCAGAACGTGACGAACAGGCCGACCGCCAGGAACGCCACCAGCTTGACGATCGATTCCGTGGCGATCGCCAGCATCAGCCCGTTCTGATGCTCGGTGGCATCGATATGGCGTGTGCCGAACAGCACCGCGAAGGCGGCCATGGCCAGTGCTACCATCAACGACAGGTCGCCGAAGATCGGCTGCGTCGTCGCGGCGTGGATGTCGTTGTGGGCGAGGATCGTGCTGAGCGACGCCGACACTGCCTTCAGTTGCAGCGCAATATAAGGGATCGTCCCGACGATCGCGATCACCGCGACCAGAGCGGCCACCACCTGTCCCTTGCCGTAGCGTGCCGCCAGGAAGTCGGCGATCGATGTGATGTTCTGCGCTTTGGCCAGCCGCACGATGCGCACGATCAACGGCGAACACAGGCCGACCATGATCACCGGCCCGAGATAGATCGTCAGGAAGTCATAGCCCGTGCTCGACGCCAGCCCGACCGAGCCGAAGAACGTCCATGACGTGCAGTAGATTGCCAGCGAGAACGGGTAGATGAACAGCCGCAGCGGCCCCTGCCGAGCGGCGCGGCCGGGCCGGTCGCCGTAGCTCGCGATCACGAACAGGAGCCCGATATAGCCGAGGGCGACGGCGATCACGACCCAGCCTTGCAGCATCCCGTTTCCTGCGTCACCCTGGCATCCGGCCTGCCCGGAGACGGCAAGTCTACGGCAAACCGAGCGCGGCGTGCATCACCGGCGATGTCCGCTTCGGTTGCGTCCGATGACGTGCCGTGACGTCTGGGGTGCTGCGCCGGCGACGCGGAGGGGGGAATGGGCTTCTGGGATCTGTTCCGGCGTCGGCCGGACATCGGCGACGGCGCCGCGCTGGCGGATTTCATCGACGCGCAGGCCGCCTTTCTCGTGCAGAAGGGGATCTACGAATATGCCCGCGCGCGAGCCGGCGTACAGGCCAAGATCCTGTTCACCGAACCGGTCTTTCTGGAGGCGTTGGAGAAGGCCCGCTGGCAGGCCTTTCCCCTCGGCCTCGCCATGGTCGGCGAGGCGGTCGAGAGCGTGCTGCGCCCGGTCGGCGACGATCCCCGGGCCGTGCTCGACGGCCTGATCGCAGTGGTGTTGTCGGTGTTCGACCGTTACCCGGCGCCGCCCGTCCTGCTGGCGGCCGACTGGTCGGCGCAGCGCACCGACCTCGCGACGCGGCTCGACGCGGTTTTGCTGCACGCGACGCGGCCCATCAAGGACATTCCCGAGGCCTATATCGACGCCTACTTCGCGCTGATGCCGATCCACGAGCGGCTGCGCGGCAGCGATTATCCGACCGTGCGCAACCACCTCAAGGCGACGCTGGTCAATATCTACGACATCTTCGTCAAACGCGCCGACGTGGATGCGCTGGTATCGGACCTGCGCGCCCGCATCCCCTGACCGCCGACGCCGCGCCGACCATGGTCGCAGGCACCAGCACCACGCCGCTCATCGCCATCGACGCGGTCGTGCTCGACACCGAGACGACCGGGCTCGATCCGCACAATGCGCGCATCGTCGAAGTGGCCGCGGTGCGTCTTGCGGGCGGGCGGCTGGATACCGCTGCATCGTTCCGTCGCCTCGTCGCACCGGGGGAGCCCGTTCCGGCCGCATCGGCGGCGATTCACGGCATCGATGACGCCGCCCTTGCCGATGCGCCCGCTTTTGGCGCGATCTGGCCGGAACTGCTCGCCTTCATCGGCGACGCGGTGGTCATCGGCCATACGATCGGTTTCGATCTGGCCGTGCTGCGCGGCGAATGCCGGCGCGCCGGTCTCGACTGGCCGCGCCTGCGCATCCTCGACACGCGCCTGCTGGCGCAGGTCGTGCAGCCGAACCTCGCCGGCTTCAGTCTGGAAAGCCTCGCTTCGTGGCTCGGCGTCGAAGCGGAGCCGCGCCACGCCGCCCTCGGCGACGCGCTCACCACCGCACGCATCTTCGCCGCTCTGGTGCCGAAGCTGCGCGACCGCAACATCCGCACCCTCGCCGAGGCCGAGACCGCCTGCCGCGCGCTGACCGACGTGCTCGAAGCGCAGCACCGCGCCGGTTTCATCGAGCCGGTGGCCGCCCCCGAGCGCGAGCGCGGCCTCGGCCGGATCGATTCCTATCCCTATCGCCATCGCGTCCGTGAATTGATGACGAGCCCGCCACTGGTGATCGCGCCGGAAACGCGGCTTGTCGACGCGCTGCATCGAATGATCGCGGCCCGCGTATCCTCGGTCTTCGTGCAAACGCCCGAGTCGCCGGGAGACGCCGCCTCGACCGGGATCGTCACCGAGCGCGACGTGCTGCGTGCGATCGATTCTGTGGGGGCTGCCGCGCTCGACCGGCCCGTCTCGGAGGTCATGACACGGCCGCTCGCGGTGGTGCCGGCGGATGCCTTCGCCTATCGCGCTGCCGGCCGCATGGGCCGTCTGCACGTGCGCCATCTCGGCGTCGTCGATGAGGACGGCCGCGTCGTTGGGGCGCTGTCCGCGCGCGACCTGCTGCGGCTGCGGGCGCAGCAGGCGGTCGCCCTCGGCGATGCCGTCGACGATGCCGCCGACGTGCACCAGCTCTGCCGCGCGTGGGCGCGGCTGCCGCGCACTGCCGCAGCGCTGCTCGAGGAAGGGGTGTCCGGCCGCGAGGTCGCGGCCGTGATCTCGCGCGAGCTCGGCGCCGCGACGCGGCGTGCAGCGGTGCTGGCGGAGCGGCGCATGGAAGAGGCGGGGCAGGGGAAGCCGCCCTGTCCCTACGGCCTTGCGGTGCTGGGTTCGGCCGGGCGTGGCGAGAGCCTGCTGGCGATGGACCAGGACAACGCCCTCGTCTTCGCCGAGGGCGAGCCGGACGGGCCGGCCGATCGCTGGTTCGAGACCTTCGCCCGCCACGTCTCGGACATTCTCGATACGGTCGGCGTGCCCTACTGCCGTGGCGGCGTCATGGCGTCCAACCCGTCGTGGCGCGGTTCGCTCGCCACCTGGCGCGCGCGCATCGACGATTGGGTGCGCCGCTCGCGCCCGCAGGATCTGCTCAGCGTCGACATCTTCTTCGATTGGCGCACCGTGTCCGGCGACAGCGATCTCTCCCACGCCGTGCGCCGGCACAGTTTCGAGGCCGTGCGCGGCGAGGCGGGTTTCGCCAAGCTGCTGGCCGAGGCGGCCGGCCCGATGGAGCCGGGTCTCACCTTCTTCGGCGGCCTGCGCACCGACAACGGCCGCATCGATCTCAAGCGCGCCGGCCTGTTCGGCATCGTCTCGGCCGCGCGCGTGCTGGCGGTGCACTACGGCATCACCGCGTGCAGCACGCCCGAGCGGCTGGCGGCGCTGCAGGCGCGCGAGATCGGCGGTGGCGCCGATCTCGCCGCTCTCGACGAGGCCCACGCCGTCTTCGTCGATTTGATCCTGCGCCAGCAGGTCGTCGACATGGAGCAGGGGCTGCCCCCCAGCAACCGCGTCGCCGTCCGCAGCCTGAGCCAAGCCGACCGCCGGCGCCTGCGCCTGGCGCTCGAACGCGTCCGCCACATCGAGGCGCTCACCCAGGATCTGCTGTTCCAGGCCTGATCCGCTGCCGAACCATGTAGAATGGAGACCGGCGCCGCTGCGCGCCGGCCGTTTGATTCAGCCTGAGGAGGGGTGAATGCTTCAGGAATTCAGAGAATTCGCGATGAAGGGCAACGTCGTCGATCTGGCGATCGGCGTCATCATCGGCGCTGCCTTCAGCCGGATCGTGTCGTCGCTGGTCGAGGACATTTTCATGCCGATCATCGGCGCCATCACCGGCGGGCTCGACTTCTCGAACTATTTCGTCGCGCTCTCGGGCAACGTCACCGCCAACGGGCTGGCCGAGGCGAAGCAGCAGGGGGCCGTGCTCGCCTGGGGCAATTTCCTCACCGTCGCGATCAACTTCCTGATCGTCGCCTGGATCCTGTTCCTCGTCGTCAAGGCCATCAACCGGCTGAAGCGCCAGGAGGCGGCCAAGCCGGCGGAGCCGGAGGCGCCGCCGCGCCAGGAAGTGCTGCTGCAGGAGATCCGCGACCTGCTCGCGCGTCGCGGCGCCTGACCTGGCGGGGTCGATATTTACCCGGATGATATTGACGGACGTATTTCATCCGGGTAAATCTCCTGGCTCCACCACAGGAGCTGAGCCGTGACCCTGTCCGCGCTGCCCCATTGCACCGCCTTCCGCGGCACCGAGCGCATTGCCGCCGGCGACGTCGCGGCGGTGGCGCTCGCCGTCAGGCGGCGGCGCGATGCCGGCGATTCCGAGCCGATCCTCGTCTTCGACGACGCGAGCGGCGCCCCCGTCGACCTGGACCTGCGCGGCACCGACGCCGAGATCCGCGGCCGGCTCGAGGCCCGATTCGCCGCCCCGGCGGCCGAGCCGGCGGCGCCGCGGCGCCCGGGGCGGCCGAAGCTGGGGGTCGTCGCCCGCGAGGTGACGCTGCTGCCGCGCCACTGGGACTGGCTCGCGCGCCAGCCCGGCGGCGCCTCCGTCGCGCTGCGCAAGCTGGTCGAGGCCGCGCGCCGCGCCGACGACGGCGACGCCCGCCGCGCCCAGGAGGCCGCCTACCGCTTCATGACGGCCATGGCCGGCGACGAACCCGGTTTCGAGGCGGCGATCCGCGCGCTTTTCGCCGGCGACCGCGCCGGTTTCGACGCCCACGTCGCGGCTTGGCCGCCCGACATTCGTGACCATGCCCGCCGGCTGGCGGCGCCCGCCTTCGCGCCCGACACCGCCTGTCACAAAACCTGATGGCGGTGTTTCGCAAAAATCATGGGTCTGCGCCGCCCGGCTCGCTACTATGCCGGCACAGCGCCAACGCCAGGGGAGAGTGTGATGGCTGAACCGGCCACGTTGCAGCCGGAACGAACCTTGCTGGACGATCTGCGCCCCGAGGCGCGGCTCGCACCGGAAAGCGGCATCGTCGAGCTCGTCAATTACGGCCGCACCCGCGAGGGGCTGATCCCGCTCTGGGTCGGCGAGGGCGACCTCGGCACGCCGGCCTTCATTTCCGACGCGGCGACCCGCAGCCTGGTCGCGGGCGAGACCTTTTACACTTGGCAGCGCGGCATTCCCGAACTGCGCGCGGCGTTGGCGGCTTATCACGCCCGGCTCTACGGGCGCGCGTTCCAGCCGGAGGAGTTCTTCGTCACCGGCTCCGGCATGCAGGCGATCCAGATCGCGCTCGCCATGACGGTGGGAGCCGGCGAAGAGGTCGTGATTCCGACCCCGACCTGGCCCAACGCCGCCGCCGCCACCGGAATCCTCGGCGCCCGCGCCGTCGAAGTGCCGATGCAATACGCCGACACCGGCTGGACCCTCGACTTCGACCGGCTCGCCGCCGCGGTCTCGCCGCGCACCCGCGTCCTGTTCGTTGTTTCGCCGTCGAACCCGACCGGCTGGACCGCCAGCCGCGACGATCTCGTCCGCCTGCTCGCGCTCGCGCGCCGTCACGGCCTGTGGCTTATCGCCGACGAGACCTATGCCCGCTTCTGGTACGGCGAAGGCGAGCGCGCGCCGTCCTTCTACGACATCATGGACGCGGACGACCGCATCCTGTTCGTGAACACGTTCTCGAAGAACTGGGCCATGACGGGCTGGCGCATGGGCTGGATCGGCGCCAATCCCGCCCTCGGCCAGGTCATCGAGAACCTGGTCCAGTATTCGACTTCAGGCGTCGCGCAGTTCATGCAGCGCGCCGGCGTCGCCGCGCTCGAACGCGGCGAAAGTTTCGTCGCGCACCAGATCGCGCGCGCCCGCCGCGGCCGTGACATTGTCGCCACCGCGCTGCGCGCCACCGGACGCTGCCACTTCGCCGAGCCGGCGGGCGCGTTCTATCTGTTCTTCACCGTCGAAGGCGTCACCGACAGCCGCGCCATGGCGCTGCGGCTGATCGACGAGGCGAATGTCGGTCTTGCGCCGGGCACCGCTTTCGGCGCGGGCGGCGAGCGCTTCCTGCGCCTGTGCTTCGCCCGCAATGCCGAGCAGCTCGAAGTCGCCGCCGAACGCCTGACGAAGGCGCTGGCGGCGCGGTGACCGCACGGGCTTGCCAAGTCGCCGGCGATTGCTCAGAACGAAACGGGGCTGATCGCCGGCGCAGGAGGGGAGCGTGGTCGCGCATCCTGGCTGCGGCCGCGCGGTGGTGACGGAGCGGCTTCGGTCGTGTCGGCGGGGCGGATTCAATGACGGGCGGGGCGAAAGCGGCTGCGGAGGTGTTCGTCGTCGACGACGACCCTGCGGTCCGTGATGCGCTCAGCGTGGTGCTGTCGCTCGACGGCTTCCACGTCTCCAGCTTCGCCGAGGGCGATTCCTTCGTCGCCGCCGCCCGCGACCGGGTGCCTGCCTGCGTCATTCTCGACGTCCATATGCCCGGACGCTCCGGCCTGGAAATCCTGCGTGAATTCCACGCGCGCCATTATCCCGCGCCGATCCTGATGATTTCCGGCCGCGGCGACATCCCCATGGCGGTCGACGCGATCAAGAACGGCGCGGTCGACTTCATCGAGAAGCCCTTCGATGCGGGCGCCGTCATCGCCCGCGTCCGCGAGGCGGTGACGAGCCGTGCCGCTTCGGCATCGGCCCCGCGGCCGGCGGCGGAATTTCCCGGCCGCGAACGGCTGACCCGGCGCGAGCGCGAGGTGCTGACGCTGATCGCCGCCGGCGCCTCCAACAAGGAGGCCGGCCGCCGCCTCGGCATCAGCCCGCGCACGGTCGAGGTTCACCGCGCCCGCATCATGGAGAAGCTCGGCGCCCGCAACGCCGCCGACTTGGTGCGCATCGTCCTGTCCGAGCGCCCGCGCTCGTGACCCGCCTCCGGAATGTTCCTTAGGGGGCCGACCGAAAGTGACGCGCCGCCGCGCGCGTGCTTTCTGAGGGGCAACATTCAGGCCCCAGAGGCACGTCCCATGAAGCCGTCTGCTGTGTTCGCCGACTCCGCCCGTCCGCATCCGGCGGTGATCGGCCTTCCCTCCGCACCCCGCGCGGACGCGGCCCAGCGCCATGGCGAGCACGAGGTTCTGTTCCTTCAAGGTGACCCGGCCGACCGGCTTTACGAGCTCGTTGAAGGCGCGGTCATGCTCTACAAGATTCTGCCCGATGGTCGCCGCCAGGTCGTGGAACTGCTCGGCCCGGGCGACTTGTTCGGCATGGCGGCGGACGACACCCACGACTGCGCCGCCGAGACGCTGACCACCGCCACCATCCGTGCCCACGATCGTGCCGCGATCGAGCGCTCGCCCGAGCAGATGCGCCGCCTCGGCCGCCGCCTGCATGCCCAGATCTGCGCACTGCACGAGCATACCGTCCTGCTCGGCCGCATGTCGGCGCTGGAGCGCGTCGCCAGCTTCATCATGCGTCATGTGCCGGGCCATGGCGGCCCCGCCTGCGCCGGCCGTCGCCGCGCTGCCGAGCAGCCGGTGATTCATCTCAGCATGACCCGCCAGGAAATCGCCGACTATCTCGGCCTCACGCTCGAGACGGTCTCGCGCACCTTCTCCGAACTGCGCCGCCGCGGCGTGATCACGGTCGAGAAGCAGGACCGTATCCGCATTACCGATGTCTGCGGCACCTGCAGCCTGACCGGCGCGGCCTGACGGCCATCGCATCGCAGCTGCGACGTTTCTTCGTCGGCGCGAACGTGCTAGCCCGGACGTGGCCCTGCCGCGGGCCGCTGGAAGCACGTGTCGATGAACTTTTCCCTCCCGAGCCGCCGAACTCTGCTGTGCCTTGCCGAGACAATGGCGTTGGGCACGGCCGGCGGCGCGGTCCTCGGCCTCGCCGGTCTGCCGGCGGGCTGGCTGTCCGGCTCGATCATCGTCGTCGCCATCGCGGCGGTGCTTGGCCGCCCGGTCGTCGTGCCGCCGCCCCTCGCCAAGATCCTCTTCACCACGGTCGGGATCTCCCTCGGCGCGGCGGTCACGCCCGAATCCCTGCAGGGCATCGGCAAGTGGCCGCTGAGCACGCTGGCGCTGTGCTTCGCGATGTTCGCCGTTTCGGCCAGCGTCACCGTCTATCTGCACGTCGTGCACGGCTGGAAATGGATCGCGGCCCTGTTCGCCTCGAGCCCTGGCGCGCTCTCGCAGACCCTTGTTCTGGCACTGGAATATAAGTGCGACGTCCGCGCCGTTGCGGTGGTGCAGACCGTTCGCGTCGTCGCCATTGCCGCCGGCTTGCCGCTGGTTCTCGCGGCGTTTGGCCTGACCGCACCGACTCCGGTCACTGTCGCGCCCGCGATCACCTCGTGGCTCGAAGTGCTCGTTCTCGTCGTGATTTCCACGGCCAGCGCAATCCTGGCCTACAAGATTCGCTTTCCCGGTGGCCTCATCGTCGGCGCTATGATCGCGTCCGGCGCGCTGCACGGCTCCGGCCTGATCCATACCGGCCTGCCGACCTGGATCGCGATTGCCTGTTTCGTCGGCCTCGGCGCGCTCACCGGAAGCCGCTTCGCCGGCACCGAGTGGCGCCGCCTCCTCGAACTGGCAGGCGCCGCGGTAGGTGCCATCGTCGTTGGCACCGCCGTCTCGTCATGTCTGGGCGTGCTGGTGGCGGCGCTGCTCGCCCTCGATGCCCGCGACCTCGTCATTGCCTACGCGCCGGGCGGGCTCGAAGCGATGATCATCCTGTCGCTGGCGCTGCATCTCGACACGGCGTTTGTCGGCGCCCATCACCTGGTGCGCTTCGTCTTCGTGTCCTTCGCGCTGCCGTTGGGTGCGCGCCTGCTCGGCGGCCGGCCCCCGCCGCGGACGCCGGCGCCGCCGCGCTGATTATTCCGCCGCCAGCGCCACGTCTTGGTGACGGGGAAGTCCGAGCTGTTCCCACACCTCGATCAGCGCCTCGGCCAAGGCGTCGACCAGCGCGTCGTCGTGGTACGGGCTCGGCGTGATGCGCAACCGCTCGGTGCCTTTGGGCACGGTCGGATAGTTGATCGGCTGGATGTAGATGCCGTGCTGCTCCAGCAGCAGATCGCTCGCCGCCTTGCACTTTTCCGGGTCGCCGACCAGCAGCGGCACGATATGCGTGTCGGTGGACATCACCGGCAGGCCGGCCGCGAGCAGCACCGCCTTGGTGCGCGCGGCGCGGTCCTGCTGCCGCTCGCGCTCCCAGCTCGAGGTCTTCAGGTGCCGGATCGCCGCGGTGGCGGCGGCGCACACCGCCGGGGGCAGGGCGGTGGTGAAGATGAAGCCCGGCGCGTAGGAGCGCACGGCGTCGATCACCACGCTGCGGCCGCTGATATAGCCGCCGAAGCAGCCGAACGCCTTGCCCAGCGTGCCCTCGATCACGTCGACCCGGTGCATGGCCCCGTCGCGCTCGGCGATACCGGCGCCGGTCGCGCCGTACATGCCGACCGCGTGAACCTCGTCGAGATAGGTCATGGCGCCGTAACGATCGGCGAGGTCGCAGATGCGGTGGATCGGCGCCACGTCGCCGTCCATCGAATAGAGGCTCTCGAACACGATCAGCTTCGGCCGGTCGCCGGCCTCGCGCAGGAGTTCTTCAAGATGCGCGAGATCGTTGTGGCGCCAGATCCGCTTCTCGCAACCCGACTGGCGCACGCCCTCGATCATCGAATTGTGGTTGAGCGCGTCCGAAAGGATCAGGCAGTTCGGAATGAGCTTGGCGATGGTGGAAATGCCGGTCTGGTTCGACACGTAACCGGACGAGAACAGCAGCGCCGCCTCTTTACCGTGCAGGTCGGCGAGCTCGCGCTCGAGCTCCACCAGCGGATGGTTGTTGCCGGAAATGTTGCGGGTGCCGCCGGCGCCGGTGCCCATCTTGGTCGCCGTTTCGACCATGGCGCCGACCACCTTCGGGTGCTGGCCCATGCCGAGATAGTCGTTCGAGCACCAGATCACGACATCGCGGGCGCCCTGCGGCGAATGCCACACGGCATGCGGGAATCGGCCGGCGATCCGCTCCAGATCGGCGAACACGCGGTACCGCCGCTCGTCGCGCAACATGTTGACCGCGTTCGCGAAAAACTGCTCGTATTGCATCTGCCGTCGCCTTCCGACCGTCTGGAGCGTTTCTAGAATCGTTCCATGACGATGTCGATGGCGACATTAGCCGCGGCGGACGCGGCGTGGTTTGCGCTGAATCAAGATTTCTGCGGGAAAATCACGGAATTTCGCGGCGGTACGGCGCCTCGAGGCGACGAGCGCGCCCGCCGCATGGCAGCGCTGCGGCCGGCGGGCGCGTCAGAAGACGCCGAAATAGGCGAAAAGAAAGCCGATGACGACCAGCGCGATCCCGACGGTCAGCACCACCAAAACCGGCCGATCGAGATAGCCCTGTCGCGCTTCGGTCTCGTTGACGACGGGACGGTTCTTCGGCGGCATAGGGTTCTCCTGCGGCATGGTGCTGGGAGAACGGCCGGGCGCGCCGAACGGTTCCCGGCTCTCAGAGCCGGTCGACGGCAAACTCTTCCCAACGCGCGAACAAGCCCAGCGCTGTCAGGGCGAGCACCCCGATCGTCAATGTCGCCAATGCCAGCGCCCCCCACGGCGCCGTGCCGGTCTGAAACAGGGCCCAGCGCGCTGTTTCGAGGATCGGCGTCAGCGGGTTGGCGAGCATCAGCGCCTGGTAGCCCTCGGGAACCGCTGCGAGCGGATAGTAGACCGGGCTCGCCACCAGCACGACGCCGATTCCGTAGCGGAGCACGTGCCATGTGTCCGGCACCAGGATCGTCAGGATCGCCGCACCGAGGGCAAGGCTCAGCACCAAAACGACAACCAGGGCAAGGCAGGGCAGCAGCAGGAGCGTGTGCCAGCCCAGCGGCACCGGGTGCCCCGTCGCCGCCGCATGACTGAGGATCAGGATCGCCGCGAGCGCGGTGACGCCCGTCTCGATTCCCGCCGGCGCCAGCCCGCTGACGATCACGGCGAGGCGCGGGACCGGGAACCGCTTGAGGAGGCGCCGGGCACGCACGAGACTGCGCGTCGTGTGGATCAGGCCGCGCTGAAACGCCATCCACAGCACCATGCTGGCCGCGGCGAAGGCGGCGAACGGCACCGGCGCGGTCGACACGCCGAGCACGTCGCGCACCACCAGGATCGCGACCGTGATCGTCACCAGTGGCCGGATCGCTAACCACGTGGCGCCGAGAAACGTGCGGGCATGGATCTGCGTCACGGCGAGCTGCATCAGCAGCGGCAGTTGCCGCCGCTCGCGCCATACGGCGGCGATCTGCTGGCGCACGCCCGGCGGGCCGCCGTCGCGCCAGCGCAACGCCGTCTCGTCCGCGGCATGGTCGGTGTGGCCACCGTCAGGCATCGGCGAGACCCGCGCGCAGGAGCCGCTCGGCGCGGTCCCAATCGTCCGGCGTGTCGACATTGACCGATTCCTGCGCAGGCACGAGCAGCGCTCGGCAGTCCGCGCCGTAGAGATCGCCGTACTGGTCGAGCGTGCGACGCCAGAAAGCGTAGACGGTGCCGTCGCGCGTATAAGCGGGCCGCACGTCCTGCCGCCGCGTGATTGCCGCGCCCTCGGCCAGGAATGGTCGCAGCCGCCCATCGGCATCGCGCCGCATCACGTAGTCCGGGCACAGATGCTGCGGCACGGCGGTGACGCTGACCACGGAATCCGCCTGCGTCAGGCGCAGCTGCACGACGGCCTGGCGCACGTGGCTCGGCTTCCGCAGCGGCGCGGTCGGCTGCAGCAGCACGACGATGTCCGGCGCGAAGCCCTGGGCCCCGAGCGTGGCCAGCGCATGCGCGATCACCGCGATCATCGGCGTCTCGTCGCCGGCGAGCGCCGCCGGCCGCACGAACGGCACTTCCGCGCCGGCGGCGCGGGCGGCGTCGGCGATCTCCTTGTCGTCGGTGGAGACGACGATGCGGTCGATCACGCCGGAACGCGCGGCCGCCTCCACCGCATAGGCGATCAGCGGACGCCCGGCCATCGGCCGCACGTTCTTGCGCGGAATGCCCTTCGAGCCGCCGCGCGCCGGAATGAGCGCCAGGATCGGCCCGGTCACGGCGGCACGCGATTTTGGATGGCGCGCAGCTCTCGGAAGAACCCGCGCACGGCGTCTGCGTCGCGCCGGGCTTCCGGCCGCGGCGTGTCGGGACGGCAGAAGAAGCCGACATGGAGGTGATCGGGCGCGTAATCGAGCGCGAGGACCGCGAAGCCGCATTGCGTGAGACACGCCTCCATCGTCTCCTCGGTCAGGTAGTAGGGATGGTCGATCTTGATCGCCGCCTCGACCGCCCCCGTGCGGCGGAACGCGGCGCGGAAGTCGACGATGTCGACGAACAGCAGCCCGCCTTCATTCAGGAGGCGCCGCGACTTGGCGATCGTGCCCTTGAGGTCGAGCACGTGGTCGATCGTCTGGCAGATCAGGATCAGATCGAACCGCTGCGGGCCGGGATCGTAATCCTCGACAAGGCCGGTGATGCAGCTGATGCCGAGACGCTCCGCCACCGCCACTTCCATCGGCGCCGGGTCGATCACGGTCGCCTCCATGCCGCAGCGGCGCGCCACTGCATGCGCGACGATTCCGGTCGAGCCGCCGATATCGAGCAGCGCGCCGCCGCGCCGGCCGCCGCGAAGCGCCGCGATCTGCTCCGCCAGCCGCGCCGCATAGGGCTTTTGATCGGCCTGCACGGTCGCGGCGTCGATCAGCCGGCCGTGATAGGCGCTGACCAGCGGCCGGTAGGTGTCGCGATAGAACGCACCATAGGCCTCCGCCGTCATCACCGGGTTGAGGAACGTGAGGCCGCAGGCGCGGCACGCCTGCGCGCTCGCGGCGAAACCGTAGCGGTCGCGATGGCTGACCGTCACGAACACGGCGCCGCCGCACAGGTTGCACGCCCCGTGCCGCTGCTTCGGCTGCGCGTCGTAGTCGTAGCCGAGCGCCGCGATCCGCGCCGCGCGGTCCGTTTCGTCGGTGCTGATGGCGGCCGCGACGTTCATCGTCTCATCCGTAGGTGAGCTGCTTCTCGATCTCGAGCGGCGCGTCCGCCAGCAGGTCGGCGATGCGTGCGCCCGCCTGTCCGTCGCCATAGGTCGCGTCGGATTCGTAGCGCCCGTGCCGGCACTGCGCCCGGATCGCGTCGGCGATCGCCGCGCGCGCCGGCGGCACGTCGATCACGTTCGGCCCGCGCTCCCGGTTCTGTTGCCGGGTGCCGATATTGACGGCCGGCACCCCCAGGAACGCGCCCTCGCGGATCGCCACGCTGGAATTGCCGATGAGGCAGCGGCTGTTGACGATCAGGCGCAGGAAATGGTCCGGCTCCATGTTGCGGAACCAGTGGATGTTCTCCGTGCCTTCCTCGCGCGCCCGCCGCAGCACCTTCGCCGCCTCGTCCGACCCGGCATCGACATTCGGCCAGAACCACAGCACCGGCAGGCCGACCGCCTGCACTGCTGCCACCGTCTCGGCGATCTGGCTGCCGGCGGCGTCCGCCTCCGTCGTCACCGGATGCTGCAGGCAGACGAGGTAGCCCTGGCTTAGATCGAGCGGCGCGCCGACCCCGCCATAGGCGGCGATCGGATCGAAATCGAGCGCCGGCGCCTCGTGCACCGGTACCGCGAGGTCGATCGACGGGCAGCCGGTCCACCATACCCGATCGGCGCGCTCGCCCATCCGGATCACCCGCTCGGCCGCCGCCTGCGTGCTGGTGAAATGCAGGTCGGCGAGCTTGGTGATGGCGTGGCGCACCTTCTCGTCGATCGAACCGGTGATCTCGCCGCCCTGGAGATGCGCCAGCGGAATGTTGCCGTAGCTCGCCGCCGCCGCCGTTGCCAGCGTCTCGTAGCGATCGGCGACGGTGACGACGATGTCGGGCCGCAGCCGCTCGAACACCGACGCCAGTTCGATCATCCCGAGCCCGGTGGTCTTCGCCTGCGTCAGCGGCCGGCTATCTTCCAGCACCATCTGCGCTTCGGCGGCGATGGTGAAGCCGTCCCGCCGCATCACGTCGACCACGCGGCCGTAGCGTTCGAGCAGCGCCGACGCGGCCGCCACCAGCTGCAATTCGAGATCGGGATGGGCGAGGATCGCCGCCAGCGCGGATTTCACCCGCGCATAGGTCGGGCGTGCGGTGACGACGACGCAGATCTTTCGTTTGCTCAAGGCGGGCTCGGTGGTTCGGAATGGGCCAGGTCGCCATATTGCAGCCGCGAGCCGGCGGGAAGAGGGCGGGCGAGGGCGCGACCGATCACCTGGTCGTATTCCGCGGCGGGGATGCCGTTGCATGGTTTGCGCGTGGCGAGATGTTCGGGTGACAGGACGGTGCCGGCCGCGAGTTCCTGCGTCGTCACCAAGCTTTGCATGAAGATGCCGCGCAGCGCTGCCTCGCTCGGCGTCGCGTCCTTGTGCACGGGGTTGGCCCGCATCGCCTCGACGAAGCGCACGCCGCGTACGAGCGTCGCCAGTTCCTCGTGCGTGATCGACGCCTTCACGTCGGGACCGAACAGGCCGCGATGAAACACCACGTGCAGTTCCAGCACGTTGGCGCCGAGCGTCGCCGCGGCGAGGCCGGGATAGATCGTTCCGGAATGGTCGGACAGTCCGGCGCTGCACTGATAGCGCTCGCGCAGCGTTTCGATCATGTTGAGGCCGACCCGCTCCGGCGGGCAGGGATAGGCGCTGGTGCATTGCAGGACCGCGAGCGCATTGCCGTGCCGGCGCACCTGCGCCACCGCCGCGTCGATCTCCTCCAGCGGACTCATCCCGGTGGACAGGATGATCGGCTTGCCGGTCTCGCACATGCGCGCCAGGAGCGGCACGTTGCGGATCTCGCCGGACGCGACTTTCCAGGCCGGCACGCCGATCTGCGCCAGCAGCTCGACCGCCGGCAGCGAGAAGGCCGAGCTCAGGAAGGCGAGGCCGCGCTGGCGCGCATGGTCGGCCAGGCCCTGCCACTGTTCGGGGGTGAATTCGAGCCGCTTCCAATAGTCGTAGCGGCTCGCATCCTGGCGGCTGAACGGCACGCGGAATGGCTCGTCTGGGCCGCTCTCCGCTGCGGCGATATGGGTCTGGAATTTGACGGCATCGGCGCCTGCATCGGCAATCGCGTCGATGTAGGCATGCGCAGTGCCCAGGCTGCCGTCATGCGCCTGCGCCACCTCCGCGATGATCGTGCATCGTTCGGCGGAAAAGAACGTCATGCCCCCAGCCCGGTACAACCCCTTCACCGCATATGCAACTTATAGTAGCAAACTGAAAATGGGAAGTCTCGCCGCGTGTTCATGTTCGATAGCTCGAAAGATCGAGGCCGAACCGCGCTTCCACGTCTCGTGTGCCAGCCTCCAGTGCCGCGATCATCTCGGCCGCCAGCGCCGGATCGAGGTCGCCGCGCCAGCCGCCGGCGAGCCCGGCTCGGAAGTGGCTGGCGCCGTCGGCGTCGCCGCGCCGGCGACCCGACAGGCGCGTGAAGTCCGCCGCCCCGACCACCTGCTGCACCGTGTCGGGGTCGGCGGCGGCACCGAGGAAAGCGAGCAGCCGCCGCGCGGTCTCTTCCGGCTCGGCGCTCAGCGCTTCGTAGGTGAAGACGTGGCAGGCATTGGTCAGCGCCAGCAATCCTGCATAGTCGCGCTGTACCCGCGCTGTATAAGCCTCGACGTCGGCCCGCGTGATCGGCCCCGCGGCACGCCGGCCCTTGCGGATCTCGTGATGATGGAACGAGACGACCCTGTCGCGCGGGTCGCGCAGGATGCACACGGTCTTGGCATCGGGGAAATGCCGCGCCAGCAGCGCCGGATGATGCACCGTCTCGGTGGTCTTCTCGCCGATGAGCCGCTTGCCGCAGCGCCGCCGTTCCGCACGGCAGTAATCGGCAAAGCGGGCGGCGATGGCGGCTTCCATTGCTTTGCGCGCCTCATGTAAGGGCGCCTGCGCTGGCAGCAGGTCGCGGAAGGTGCCGCCGAGCTTGCTCTTCATCGCCTTGCGAAACGCGACGTAGTCGGTACCGAGCAACGCCAGCCCGTCGAACAGATGCGCCTCGCCGGTGCCGTCGCTGTGGCCCGGTCGCGACGGGAAGCAGCGGATTTCCGGATGCGCGTCGAGCAGCGCGGTCACCCAATAGGAACCGCTCTTCTGCAGGCCGACGACGAAGAAGTCCGGTGCTGCGCCGGCGGTCGTCGCGGCGTTCGTTTCCGGCAGGTCCGCGAAGGCGCGTGCGAGATCGAGATAGAGTCGGGCAGGCCAGGCGAGGAACGTCTCCGCATGCCGCCGCGCCTGCCGCGTGCCGCGAAGGAAATAGCCGTTGGCGATGTCGCGCCCCGTCGCAAGATACGCATAGTCGAGATACGCGTTCTGCGAGCGCCACAAGCGGTTCAGCCGGGCTTTGGCCCGGCGCACGGGCGTGATGTCGACCGCGAGCGTGCCGGGCACCCGCGTCGTCACCTGGTAGCCCCAGATCATCGTTTCCGCGGGCAGCGGCGTCAGCTGGTCCGCCAAAATGAGGAGATCGTTGACGCGGCGATGCTCGATCGGCTGCTCGAGAAAGTTTGGCAGCAGGATCGTCGTCGGCCGGAACGAGGCGATGATCACGGAGAGACGTGTCGCCGCCGCTGGGTCGAGCGCCGGCGACCGGTTCGGCAAGTCGAGAAAATCGGGCGTGGTGCCGGCGAGGCGTTGCCATACCTGCTTGGCTTCGCGGCGCCGCACCGCCGCGGTCTCTTCCGGAGCCAGGCTGGCGAAAGCGGTCGCGCCGTCGGTCGTGTAGACTGCGTGCAGCGCCGCTCCCTGTCGCTTGAGCAGGATCAGCGTGCCGCCGGCGCCGAGCGTTTCGTCGTCCTGATGCGCTGCCAGCACCAGCACCCGCTCCGCGGCCGGCGCCGCGGTGGTCACCCGCGGCAGGTCGTTGCCGAGCGCGCCGGAATCGAACAGCGTTCGGGTCAGCGCCTTGGACGCCAGCCGGTCGAGGATGAGTGGCCACGGCGCATAGGTGGAGGCGAGCCGGCTGCGCAGCGACGGCTCGCGCTTAAAGGGTGGGCGCAGCAAAGAATCGATCCGGCTCTGCAGTCGGCTGAGCCGCGCCGCGACGAAGCGCAACAGCCGCAGCCGCCACGCCAGGCGCATCGCCGTGAATGGAGTAGGTGCGGCAGTCATGGGGGGAGTCCGTTCAAGCATGGCCGCTCGCCACCTTCACCGTCCAATCCGCTGTGGCTTTAACGGCCGGCTTGCGATCGGACGGCCGCGCCTGCGCACGGAAACCGCCGTCCGGCTCGGTCACCTCGATGAGGAACGGGATCGCGACGCTCTGAAACCGCCAGTCGTTGCTGTCGGGCCGGGCATACTCGATCTGCAGCCGGGCTTTGAACGCCTGCGGCGCCAGCAGGCCGGGGGGGAGCGTCGCTGAGAGCAGATAAGTCTCCGACCCGGCGAGCGGCGCGGGCGCTTCGTGTTGAACTTCCGCCACCAGCATGCTCGCGGCGAAGATCTCGAGTTGCGCCCGCAGCCGCACCGTCTCCGCCACCACGAGCTCTGCTTTGAAGCCCGGGGCTGCCCCGCCCGCGAGGCAGGCGAAATGCTGAAGCATCACGGGCTCCGGTTGGCCGTCGATCGGCGCCGGCCGCTGCACGCGCAACGCGGGCATCTTGGGTGGCCCCCCGGGCGGCGGGGGTGCCGCCTCGCCGCCGTCCTGCTGCAGCAGGTCCTGGATCACCGCCCGCACCGGTCCGTCGGCGACGAGGCGCCCGCGTTGCAGCCGGATCGCGCGGGTGCACAGCACCTCGATCAGCATCAGATTGGGCGAGACCAGCAGCAGGGCGTCGGCCAGCTCCAACAGTCGGGCGATGCACCGGCTGCGGAAGGCACCGTCGCGCGGCAGGCCGTCGTCGATCAGCCGCAGGTCCGCCGGAAGATGCAGCAGGGCTGCGATGCCGAGCCGCGCGAACAGCCCGCGCGGATAGGTCGATGCCGGCGCGTCGAGCGCGGCGCCGATCCCCGCGAATTCTGCGATTGCTGCCATTTTCGCTTCGACGGTGGGCCGAGCGATCCCCGCCAGTCCCGCACACAGCACGAGATTGTCGCGCCCGCTGGCGCGCGGCCGCAGCGGCAGGGCAAACTGCTGCAGGCTCAGGATCTGCCCGCCCGTGCCAATCCGCCCGGAGTCCGGGCGCAGCACGCCGGCGATGCAGGCGAGGAGGGTCGACTTGCCAGCCCCGGTTGGTCCGAGCACGCCGACTCGATCCCCAGCTGCGATCCGCAGCGAGACGTCTTCGAGTGCCACCACGGTGCCCGCGGACCCATCGTCACCGTCATCGTCGTCCTCGCCGTCGAACAGCGCGGCGTCGTCCTCAGCATCAAACATGGCGAGTGGCTCGCCGCGCCGGAATCGTTTAGTGACATGTTCGAGCACGATGCAGATCACGATGTACCGTCCTCGCGCAAAGGTGTCGTCGCCCGGCGGACACGAGCGAGGAGATGGCGTGCGACGCGCAAGGCTCGCCGAGGCAGGATCGCGCGTCCGCACTGCAGCGGGCGGTGGGCCATTTTCCGGTACGCGCGCGCAATGCGCCCGGACAGGCGCAGCCCCCGCGCTAGTGTGACGCTGTCGAGCGCGGGTATGATCAGGGCGAGCGGCAGCAGCAGAGCCGGCGCAAACCGCGCTCGCCCAATTTGCTGCGCTGCCGGCTTGGGTCCCGCCACTGCCAGCGCGACGATCTCGTCGTGGAGCCGCGCCGTCGCATCGACATCGAGACCCAGCGGTCGAACGAATTCGGCAACGAAGCGTTGTTCGCGCGCGCCGGCGGGCTCGGCGCCGGTGAGCGCGCGGGCGAGCTGCGCAACGTGGTCCTCGAACGTTGCCGCCGCGCGCAGCGGCCCGTCCAGCAGATAGGCGAAATGGAACGTGCCGTCCTGGGATGCGGAAAATTCCGGATCGAGCACCGTCAGCATCGGCTTGCGCAGGATCGCTGCCTCGATCATCGCGCTGGTATTGATGCCGACGACCGCGTCCGCATGCCAGAGCGAGTGGAAATAGGTGCTGCGCGCCTCGATGCTCACCGGGTTCTGCGCGTCGTCGGGCCAGATCGCTACCCGCTGGCCGTGTCCGTCGGCGAGGTCGAGCCGGTCTCGCGTCACCACGCCGGCGCGCTTCGGATGCGGTCGGATCAGCACGTTGGCGTGGCGCACCACCTCGGCTTCCGCATGGCGAAGCGCCTTCAGCCAGCGCTTGATGAATCGGTGCTCCGGCACGTGCTTGTGTCCGAACGTCGCGGAGCAGACATAGAGGATGATCGGACGGGTCGGATCGAAGCCGAGCGCACCGGCGAAATCCGCACGTGACATTTCCGGTCGGCGCGTGAACCACGCATCGTAGGGTGGCGCGCCGGTCACCACGATCCGGTCTGGCGGCAAGCCATGGAACTGCGCCGCCTCCTCGACCTGCGCCGGGTTCCATACGGCGACGCGGTCGGGCACCGTTCGAATCAGCGTCTTGCTGGAAAGGTTGTCCCAGCTGTGCACCAGCAGCAGGGAGCGCAGCCCGATCGCGTCTGCCGCGCGGACATGGTCCCCCTGGCCAACCCCGAGATCGATCAACGGACACACCACCAGCGCGTCGCCGTTCAGTGCCTGCAGATGACGACGGATCGCACGATCCACCGGCAGCGCCCGCTCCGCCGCGCACAGCCGCTGCAGCATTCGGGCATTGGCTGCGGCCGTGCGCCACAGCCCGCGTCGGCACAGGGCATTGAAGATGGCTGGAGCACGCCGTTCGGCGCGGCCGAGCAGGCCGGGCTTGGTCGCGAAAGCCGGCCCGCGGAAATACAGAAGGTCGATCGCGCGCCGCAGATAGGAGGCGAACGGCGCCCACAGGCCGCGCCGCACCGGTCCGCGCATATGACGGAGCTGCGGATGCGCGGCCAGCATCCGCTGCAACTGCAAAGCCGCCGGCGCGTCTTCGCTGCCGTCTTGCAGCGTGATCAGCACCACCTCGTGCCCGGCCGCGGCAAGGCTTTCGAGCACGGTAACGACGTTGCGCAGATACCAGAGGCTCTGCAGGCAGAACAGGATGCGCCGCGGCCGCGGCGCCTCGGCGATGGCGTTTACAGCCGCCACAGGTCGATTCCCGGCGGCTTCTGCGCCCGCGGCAGCACCGCCTTCACGTCCATCACCAGGCCTTCGCCGCCGGTCAGCAATGACTGGATCAGTGGCCAGCCGCCGGCGAGATAAGGCGCGTGGGTGACCGCGAGGATCACGGCATGGGCCGGCTCGATCCTGTCGACCGGCGTCAGCGCCAGGCCATAATGATCGGCGACGGCGGCGCCGTCCGCGAGCGGGTCGCAGGCCTGCACGGTCAGGCCGAATGAGGCGAGCTCGAGCGCGAGGTCGATCGCCTTGGAATTGCGGATGTCGGGAATGTCCTCCTTGAAGGTGACGCCCAGCACCGTCACGCGTGGGTCGTTGAGGCGCCGTTGCATCAGCCGCCGCGCGCATTCACGCGCGATCCGTCGGCTGACCCCGTCATTGATGCGCCGTCCGGCGAGGATGACCTCCGGATGATAGCCGACCATCTCGGCGCAATGGGTGAGGTAATAGGGATCGACCCCGATACAGTGGCCGCCGACGAGGCCCGGTTTGAACGGCAGGAAGTTCCATTTCGTCGACGCGGCTTCGAGCACGTCGGCGGTGTCGAGGCCGAGCCGGTGGAAGATCGCCGACAACTCGTTGACGAAGGCGATGTTGAGATCGCGCTGCGCGTTCTCGATCACCTTGGCCGCCTCCGCCACCTTGATCGAGGCAGCGCGATGAATGCCGGCCTGCACCACGGAGCCGTAAACGGCGGCGATCACGTCGCAGGTCGGCGCGTCGAGCGCGGAGACGATCTTGGTCACGCTCTCGAATGTGTGGATGTGATCGCCCGGATTGATCCGCTCGGGCGAATAGCCGACCGAGAAGTCGCGCACCGCGCGGAGGCCCGAGGTCTCCTCCAGCACCGGCATGCAGGCGAATTCTGTCGTGCCGGGATAGACCGTGGATTCGAACACCACGATCGCGCCGGGCCGCAGCGCCGGTCCGAGCATCCGGCAAGCCGAGAGCAGGGCGCTGAGATCGGGCCGCCGCGCCGCGTCGATCGGTGTCGGCACCGTGACGATGTGGAAGTCCTGCGTGGCCAGGGCCGCGGGATCGGCGCTGAATGCGATCCGCGCCGCGCTCAATGCGTCCGCGTCGAAGCTGAGTGTGCGGTCGTGACCGCGTTGCAACTCGTCGACCCGCGCCGCGTCGATGTCGAAGCCGACCACCGATACGCCGGTGCGCGCGAACGCCATGGCCACCGGCAGCCCGACATAACCCAGTCCGACGATGCCGATCCGCCGCCCATGCGTCGCGGTGCGCATCGCGCGGGCCGCTGCCGCAGCGGTTGCCGCGGCATCCCTGCGGCCACTCCGTCGCAAGCGCCGCGGCGCCTCCGCCCCGAGATGGCTTTCGCCAGCGCCCTCCGGCCCGTGACGCGGCGACACGGTGCACGCAGCCGTTCCTCTCGGCATTCACGTCCCCAGCCGCAATCCTCGCCCGACGCCATCATGGGCGAGCTTCTCGCGAATTGCAACCGGGAGTGGCGGTGGCGGCGGTTAGGCCTTGGCCGCGTGATCCCCGGGCCGCCGGCCGAACAGTTCCGCGATCGCGATGACCGCGCAGCACAGGCCCATCAGCACCACCGACGTCGCCGCGGCGACCGGGAAGTCGCTGCCCGTCTCCGAGATCTTGCTGTAGAGCACCAGCGGCAGGATGTTCACTTGCGTCCCCACCAGCGCCAGCGCCGTGCCGTAGGCGCCGAGCGCCACCGCCGCGCACAGGCAGAACGCCGCGATCAGGCTCGGCAGCACCTGCGGCACCAGCACGTCGAGATGGGCCCGGATCGGATGCGCGCCGAGCGAGCGCGCGGCCGCGATCTGCGCGTGGTCGAAATTCAGCACCACCGGCAGCACAACCATCACCACGCGCGGGATCAGATAGTAGTTGTAGGCGAAGGCGAGGCCGAGCGGCGTGAAGATGAGCCCGCCCACCACGGCCGGGTCGAAGCCGAACTCCGCCAGCAGCAGCGTCACGAAACCGGCGCGGCCGAACACCAGGATGAAGCCGTAGGCGATGATCAGCCCGGAAAAGGTCAGCGGCAGCGAGATCAGGAACAGCAGCGCGGTGCGCGTACCGGCCTTCAGCTTGGCGAGATGCAGCGCCACCAGGAAGCCGATCACCGTCGCCACCAGCGGTGCCGACAGGCCCAGCACCAGGCTGCCGGCGAGCCCGCGCCAGAACACCGGATCGGCCGCCATCCGTGCGAAGGCGCCGCCGCCGTCGGTGAACGCCTCGGCGATCACCACCGCCAGCGGCAGCGCGAAGAACAGCACGAGGAGGACGAGCCCCGGAACGCTGAAGGCGCCCAGCACGGCCTTCGGTGTCATCGGCCCGTCCTCCGTCTCGTCGTTGCCGGCGCGGCCTTACTGGCCGAGCACCGCCTTGGCCCAGCCGGCGTCGATCTCGCCCTTGAGCTTCGTCGCCTTGGCGATGTCGATCGGCTTCAGCTGCGGCGCAGCCGGCAGCTTGTCGGCGACGCTCTCCGGCAGCTTCACGCCCGGCACCGACGGCCGCACGAAGCCCTCGGCGAAGATGCCCTGGCCGGTCTCCGTCATGATGAAATTGAGCCACAGCTTGCCGGCATTGGGGTTCGGCCCGCCCTTCACCAGCGAGATCGCATAGGGCGCCGCCGCCGAGGCCTCCTTCGGCATCACCACGGCGATGCCGTCGCCCATGCCGTCGAGATACTTCGCCTTCAGCCCGTCGTTCTCGTAGCCGATCCAGATCGGGATCTCGCCCTTGAGGAACTGCGCGTAGGGCGTGGTGCCGACCGTGCGCAGCACGTTGCCGGCCTTGGTCAGCTTGCCGAGATATTCGATCCCCGGCTTCACGTCGTCCATCGAGCCGCCATTGGCGAAGGCCGCGGCGAAGGTGAGCACCTGCCCCTGGCCGGTCGAACGCGGATCCTGGTAGACGATCGCGTTCTTGTATTCCGGCTTCAGCAGGTCGGCCCAGCTCTGCGGCACGTTCTTGACCAGCTTGGTGTTGACCAGGAACGCGACGTTGAGCGTGTGGATCGTGAACCACTTGCCCTCAGGATGCCGGAACGGCTCCGGCAGCTTGTCGAAGTTGACCGGCTTGAACGCTTCGACCACGTCCTTCTCGACCGCGTCGAGCGCCGATGCCGCGAAGTAGTAGGCGGTGTCCGCCTGCGGCCGGTTGCGCGACTTGTCGAGCGCCACCACCGTCGCCGCCGAGCCGAGATCGTTGTAGACCATCTCGACGCCGGGATAGCGCTTGGCGAATGCCTTGAACTGCGCCGCCCAGTTGGCCCAGGTCGGGCCGGTGTCGAACGACACGACGAGGCCTTCCTTCTGGGCCGCTTCGTAAAGCGCCTTCTCGCCCGGATAGAGTTCCGGACCTTCGAACGCCAGCGCCGCGTTGGGCAGCACCAGCGCCACCGCAAGCGCGGCCTTGGTGAACCAGCTCGTCATCGCCTTACCCCCGGTTTCTATCTTCGGATGGAAGCAGCCGGACGGCGTCCGGCGGGATCGCGACGGCGGCGATGCCGTCGCGAATGGTGGTCTCGCCGCGGACCGTGCCGCTGCCGAGATCGAGATCGTAGCGCCGCACCGCGCCGAGGAAGCGGTCATGGGAAACGCGGCCGCTGAACACGTTGACCCGGCCGCATTGCGCGCTGCCGTTGGTGAGCGGCTCGATCCGTTCCGGCCGCACAAGCGCGATGACCGGAGTGCCGACGGAAAAGCCCTCGGTGTTGCAGGCGAGCGTGCCGAACGTGGTCTCGACCCGGTCGTTACTGTGCACCGTCGCAGGCCACAGATTGGCATGGCCCACAAACGCCGCGACGGTGCGGTTCGCCGGTCGGTCGTACAGCGTCACCGGGTCCGCCACCTGCAGCAGCCGACCGCCATGCATCACCGCGATCCGCTGCGCCATCGACAGCGCCTCTTCCTGGTCGTGGGTCACGTGCAACGTGGTGATCCCGGCGTCCTTCTGCACGCGAACGATCTCGTCGCGCATCTCGCCGCGTAACGCCGCGTCGAGCGCCGACAGCGGCTCGTCGAGCAGCAGCGCCCGCGGCTCGAACACCAGCGCGCGCGCCAGCGCCACGCGCTGCTGCTGGCCGCCCGACAAGGTCGGCGGCATCCGTTCGGCGAAGCCGCCGAGCCCCACCCGCTCCAGCGCTGCGACCGCACGGCTGCGCCGCGTCTCGGCGGCGACGCCGCGGACTTTCAGCGGATAGGCTACGTTCTGCCACGCGTTCATGTGCGGGAACAGCGCATAAGACTGGAACACTACGCCGAGCGCACGCTTGTGCGGCGGCTGATGCGTGACGTCCTCGCCGTCGATCAGGATCCGCCCCGCCTGCGGGATCAGGAACCCGGCCAATAGCCGCAGCAGCGTCGACTTGCCGGACCCCGACGGGCCGATCACCGCCAGCAACTCGTCCTTGCCGATCTCGAGATCGATGTCGAAGACGCCGGCGCCGCCCGAGGGATAACGGTAAGTGACCTGTTCGAAGCGGACGGTCATCGGTTTCTCCTCACGCCGCCCGCGCGGCACGCGCGGTCAGCGCGCCCGCGGCTGCGGCGGCGATTGCCAGCACCAGCAGCACCACCGTCGCCGCGCAGGCGAAGCCGGTCGCGCCGTAAAAGGCCTGCAGCAGCACCACGGGATAGGTCCGCGTCAGGAATCCGGCGACCAGGTTGGACAGCTGGAACTCGCCGATCGAGATCGCTGCCACCGCGATCAGGCCGGACAGCAGGCTGTGCCGCAGCATCGGCAGCACGATGTCGCGAAAACGCTGCCCGAATCCGGCGCCGAGCGTCGCCGCCATCCGCTCCATCTCGCCGAGATTGAGATGTGCCATGTCGGCCAGCAGCGTGTTGAGAAGATAGGGCAGGGTGAGCACCACATGCCCGGCGATCAGCAGCCAGATGCTGCCGAGCCAGGGCAGCTGGTCCGACGAGAACACCAGGATGAAGCCGAAGGCGAGCACCAGCTCCGGAACGGCGATCGGCATCAGCGAGATCAGCCGGGCCGCGACCTTCACCCCGCGCCGCGCCGCCGAATGGATCGCATAGGCGAGCGGCACGCCGATCGCGATGTTCAGGAGGCAGGTGGCGGCGACCACGGTCAGGCTCGTTTGGAACGCGCGCCGGAAGCTCGGGTCGTTGGCGACCTCCTGGTACCAGCGGCCGGTGAAACCGCTCGGCAGCAGCGTGCCGCTCCAGCTCTCGCCGAACGAGCCGACCGCGAGCAGCGCGATCGGCGCGATCAGATAGGCGAGATAGATCACGGTGATGACCGCCACGGCGTCCTGCCCGGTTTCCAGCCCCGTCCGAGCCCGGCACCGGGCCCCATGTCCTAAATCTTACATAGACGGGTACGATGATAGTTTCGTGACACCGTCCGTAAAGCTGTCAGGCGAGCCGCAGCAGCCGCGCCGCGACCCGTTCCACCGCCTCTTCCACGCTGGCGCAGCGCACCGCGCCCGGCACTTCCGGCGCATTCGCCAGCGCCAGCACCATCCGGTTGAAGTGCAGCCCGAAGGCCATTTCCGACAACGTGCCATATTCGCCGCCGACGGCGATCAAGGCCACCGCGGCGCGGGCGATCACCGCGTTGCGGGCTGCGCCGAGGCCGCTCGCCAAGGGGATCGCCACATAGGGATTGGCCGCGGTCCATTCGTCGTCCGGCACCAGGCCGATCGACAGGCCGCCGGCCTCCATACAACCCTTGCTGGCGGCTTCCATCACGCCGTTCTTTCCGCCGCACAGCATGGTGAGGCCGAGTTCGCCGAGGCGCCGTCCGAGCGCCTCCGCGATCGTCCGCTGCTCGTCCGAAGCCGCTTTCGGTCCGATCACCGCTACCGGGACCCGGCGCACGCCACCGGCCTGATGCAGCAGGCGGATGGCTTCGACGGCGCCAACGTCCGTGGCGTCGGCCGGCACCGGCGCGGCCTCGCCCCAATCGAGCGCCCACGGATCGAACCGGCGTCCGGAATGGTAGAGCGCGCGGGCGGTGGCGGAGTGGAGAAGCGGGGCGTCGGAATTGGCGGACACGGTGTCGTTCCTGGTGTGCTGTCGCTCTCTACCATGTAAGATTTCCAACACGCAACGGCGCGGCTGGGGTGGCGCGCCCGTCACCGCTCCGTTAGATCTGGCAGCAGCGCAACCGAATCCGTATCCGATGCCCATCGACCCGCCCGCCGACAGCGATCTGACCCCGCGCCAGCGGCAAATCCTGCAGACGGTCCAGGACCAGGGGTTCGCCACCATCGAAGCGCTGGCGCGCCACTTCTCCGTTTCCACCCAGACGATCCGCCGCGACATCATCCGCCTGGACGAGATCGCGCTGTTGCAACGCTTTCACGGCGGCGCCGGCCTGCGGGAGGCTCCGGTCCGGCTCAGCTACGAGGAAAAGCGTGCCGCTTCGACGGGCGCCAAGGCGCGCATCGCCCGTGCTCTCGCCGACACCGTGAAGGCTGGCAGCTCGGTGTTTCTCGATGTCGGCACCACGGCTGAGGCGGTGGCGCACGCGCTTGCCGACAAGGAGCGCCTCAACGTCTTCACCTCGAGCCTGCCCGCGGCCATGGCTTTCGCCGGCCGCGCCGGCATCGAAGTCTTCGTCACCGGTGGTACGCTGCGCAGCGCCGACGGCGCGCTGGTCGGCGACGCGGCGATCGCGGCCCTCGGTCGCTTCAAGGTCGATCTCGCCGTGATCGGCTGCTCTGGCTTCGACGAGGACGGCGCGGCGATGGATTTCGACCTGCACAAGGTCGCGATTAAACAGGCGGCGCTCGCCGCCGCGCGCCGCAGCGTGATCGTGGCCGATTCCGCGAAATTCGAACGCAGCGCGCTGGTGCGCATCGCCGCGCCTGGGGTGTTCCGCGAATTGTTCTGCGAAGCGCCGCCGCCGCCGCGCCTGCGTGAAGCGCTGTCCGCGGCGGCGGTCGCTGTGACGGTGGCGTGAAAGCGTCTGCGTTCTATTCGTCCCAATGCACCGGTGGAACGCCGGCAGCCGGCAGCCGCGTCACGGCGATCGCATCGCCGAGCAGGCAACCGAGATAGCCCGTGCGCAGATCCGGGCCTCCGAACGCGATGCTGGAAATGTTGCGCAGGCGCTTGCTGCGCATCGTGTCCATGTGCGGCCGATCGAGCGCGTCGGTGCGATAGGCCTCTTCGACCCAGGCCACATGGTCCGCGTCGCTGTCCTCGAGCATCACGTCCATCGCGCCGGTGGCGGGATCGACCCGGATCAGCTGGTTCGAGATCACGCTCGTGACCCAGAGCCGGCCGTCGGTGTCGAAAGCCATTCCGTCCGGATATTGCCCGTGGCCGAATTCGCAGACGATCTCTTTGGCGCCGAGATCGCCGCCTGCCGCCAGCGGAAATCGCGCCATGCGCCGCGCATAGGTTTCGTTGACATAGAGCCAGCGGCCGGTCGGATCCACCAGACACTCGTTGGTGAAGCCGAGCCCGTCGGCGACGATCCGCGCGCCGCGCTTGTCGATCAGCACGATGAAGCCGGTCTTGGCGCTGCGGCGGTAGTCGAGCGAGCGCGGCTTCAGCCGGGTCGACACCGTCAGCCATTGCCGTTCCTCGCGATCGCGCAGAATGAAGTTCGACGGCGGAATCGACGTGCCGTCGATTTCGGTGAGCACCGGCCGGATCTGCCCTTGCCGATCGATCCGCCACAGCCCGCCGATCTCGCTGCCGAGATTGGCGAACAGGAACGTGCCGTCGCGATCGAGCGCGATGCCATTCGGTCGGGCGCCCTCGGGCAGGTCGTTGGTTGTGCCGGCATAGAGCGCCTGCGTGCCGTCGGGACGCAGATGCGCGACGCCGCCGCGCCAGTCCGCGGTGTAGAGATCGCCGCGGCGGGTCGCCAGAACGCATTCCGGGCGCGACAGCCCCTGGCCGATGAAGGAGATCGTATCGAGAGTAATCACCGGAACCATCCCACGGGTGCCATCACGAAGCTCGGCATATAGGTGACGATGCCGAGCACGATCAGGCAGATCACGAACATCGGCACCAGGTCGCGCGTGATCTGGCCCATGCGTACATTGGCGATTTTTGCGGCGACGAACAGCGTGCCGCCGACCGGTGGCGTGAACAGGCCGAGCGCGAGATTGCAGACGATGATCAGCCCGAAATGAATCGCGTCGACACCCATCGCCTTTGCCACCGGCAGCAGCAGCGGCGCAGTCAGCACCATGGCCGGGATCGGTTCGAGGAAGATGCCCAGGATCAGCAGCAGCACGTTGACGATCAGCAGGAAGACCTCCTTGCTCGTCGTGATCTGCTTGATCAGGTCGACCATCATGAACGACACGCCTTCCAGCGTGATCACCCAGGCGAGTGCCGTCGTCGCCCCGATCACCATCATCACCACTGCCGAAGTGATGAAGGACTGCAGCAACAGTCGCGGCAGCTTCGCCCAGGTCAGCTCCTTGTAGACGAACATGCCGACGATCAGCGCGTAGAAGGCGGCGACCGCGCCGGCTTCCGTCGGGGTGAAGATGCCGCTGAAAATGCCGCCGAGAATGATCACCGGCATCAGCAGCGCGGGCAGACAGCTGAGGAAACTCTCGCCGATTTCGCCGAGCGAAGGCATCGTGCCGCCCGGATCCCAATTGTGACGGCGGGCGACATACTGGCCCCAGGCGATCAGGCCGAAGCCGAACAGCAGTCCGGGAATGATGCCCGCCAGGAACAGATCCTTGACCGACGTGCTGGCCAGGAACGCGAACACGATCATCGGAATCGACGGCGGGATGATGATTCCGATCGTGCCCGAGACCGCGACCAGGGCGCCGGCGAAGCTCGGGGTATAGCCACGCCGCTGCATGCCGGGGACCATGACGCCGCCGACCGCAGCCGTGTCCGCGACCGCCGAGCCGGACACGCCGGCAAAAATCATCGACGATGTGACGGTCACCGCGCTGAGATTGCCGGGCAGAAAGCGCAGGCATTTCGAGGCAAAGTCGATCATGCGGTTCGATACGCCGCCATGGCCCATCAATTCGCCGGCGACGATGAACAGCGGAACCGCAAGCAGGTGGAACGGTTCGACCCCTCCGACGAAAGCCAACGTCATGCCTTCGAACGTGTAGCTGTCGCTGGACATCGTCATGTACAGCAGGGTCGCCGCCATGACGGACCAGACGATCGGCAGGCCGATGAAGGCGAGGCCGAAGAATGCGGCGACGGTGATCGCGAACGTCATCGCTCAGACCTCTTCTTCGGCAAGCGCATAGGCGGCGGCCGCGACCGCCCGGAAATCGTCGCCGCGCAGGATCTGTTCGACCACGAAGATTGCCGCGAGCGCGGATCCCACCGGAAGCGCCCAATAGATGATCCCCACCGGCCAGCCGGTGACGCTCATCGACTGCTCCATGTTGGTGATGGCGAGCCCGGCGCCGAACCAGACGAGCCCGATCAGGATCCCGATTGTCAGGAAACTGAGCACCGTGAAGAGGGCTCGGCTCGGCGCTGCGGGAAGCCGTTCGACGAATTCGATCACCAGCAGATGCGCATGCGAGCGCACGGCACGGGCGCCGCCGAGAAACGTCAACCAGACGAAGATCGTTTCGCCGGTCTCGTTCACCCACGCGAGATCGAAATTGAACAGATAGCGAGCGATGACGTTGGCGAAGACGAAGATGCAAACGAGCGACCCGCCGGCAATCAGCGCGACGTCGATCGCCCTGCTAAGGGCATTGCAGAGTGTGGTCACGGCAGCCACCCGGACTGGAAGAAAACCCCGCCGCATTGCCGCGGGGTTTTCGTTGAGGTGTGAGCGATCAGGCGTTGCGAATGGAGGCCGCTTCGGCGATCAGCTGATCGGCTGCCTCGGCGCCATACGCCTGGCGGGCCTTCTCGACGGCGGCTTGCGACGCCTCGCGCCAGATCTTCAGATCGGGTTTGCTGATGACCGCGCCCTTCTCGGTCATTTCCTTCAGCAGCCGCTCGTCGTTCGCCCGGACCTCCTGCCGGTTCCAGTCGCCGGCTTCCTTGCAGGCGCGCAGCACCGCCTCCTGGTCCTTTTCCGACAACTTCTTGAAGCTGCGCTCTGCCATTGCCACCCACAGCGGCGAGTAGACGTGCTGGGACAGCGTGATGTGCTTGGCGACCTCGTAGAAGCGCTGCGAGTAGATCGTGTCGATCGGATTCTCCTGGCCCGTCACCGTGCCCTGCTGGATCGCCAGATAGACTTCGGTCACCGGCAGGATGACCGGATTCCAGCCCTGCGCCTCCATGATCCAGCGGATCATCTCGACCGGCGCGATGCGCAGCTTCTTGCCCTTGGCCTCCGCCGGCGAGTTGAGGGGGAAATCGGTGCTGAAGCTGCGGAAGCCGGCTTCCCAGTCGCCGACCACGCGCATGCCCTTCGCCGGCAGCGCGTCCTTCTGCGTCTTGATGAACTTCGACGTGTCGTAAAGCTTCCAGCCCTGCTCGTAGGTCTCAGCGAGATAGGGCAGGGCGATCAGCGACAGCGGCTTCACATGGGTCGTGAAGGTCACGACGCCGGTGATCGCAAAGTCGAGGCCGCCGACCTGCAGTTGCTCCACCGACTTGGCGTCGTTCGCGAGCTGGCCGGAATGGAACACCTGAACCTTGTAGCGGCCCTCGGTGTACTTCTCGACCTTGTCGGCGAACATCAGCGCCGCCTTCTGGCGGGCCCCGACCTCGGTATCGGTATGATTGAACTTCAGCACCGTGGCGCTCTGGCCGCGGGCGATGTACGGAAAGCCGGTGATCGCGGCGCCCGCACCGATTGCCTTCAGAACAGTTCTTCTGCTCGTGGACATTGGGGTATTCCTCCTGTGTTCTCGTCGTTGTTCCGTTTTCCAGCGAGTTCTTCCGCGGCTTCTTTGTGGCCCGCGTTTTGACGTGGGACGGTGTGATCAGACGGTGATGAAGCGGCCCTCCTTGTCGGAGCGATAGATCGCTTCCTCGATGGCGAGGTTGCGCAGATAGGCGCGTCCGTCGTTCACGAGCGGCGTACCGTCGACGAAGTGGCTGACGATATGGCGGATCTGCTGGTACACGCAGTCGCCGCCATAGCCGCGGTTCTCCCAGGCATAGGCGTGTTCGCGCTCCGTGACGCCGCCGTGCGGCAGCACGAACAGGCGGCCGAAACCGTCGAGCCGGATCGTGCCGCCGGTCCCTTCCAGCAGCATCACGCCGTTGGTCATCCGGGTGTCTTCGGCCGGATGCGAGACGTGCCGGTTACCGTCGAACAAGCCTGTGCCGCCGTTCTCGAAATCGAACACTGCGAGGCCGGCGTCCTCGCCCGCGATGACCGGGTTGAAGCGCTTCAGCCTTGCAAAGACCCCGCTGATCTCGCCCATCAGGAACCGGAACACGTCGATCAGATGAATCCCGGTTTCATGGATCAGGAACCGCGGCATCTTCTGAAAATACGGCTGTCGCGACAGGTAGGCGTCGGGCCCCTGGCCGTCGCCCGGACGCAGGCGGAACGAGACCTGCAGAGGCGTGCCGATCACGCCTGCGTCCAGCAGCCGCTTGGCCTCGCGGAACCACGGCATGAAGCGGAAATTCTCGTGCACCGCCAAGGTGATGCCGGCCTGCTCGGCGGTCGCGACGATGGCCTGGGCATCGTCCCAGTCCGGCGCCAGCGGCTTCTGGCAGATCACGTCGATGCCGCGCTCCGCCGCCGCGGCAACCAGCGGCAGGTGCGTCGCCGGCGGCGTCACGACGTCGATCACGTCGGGCTTCACCGCCTCCAGCATCGCTGTGGCATCGCTGTAAGATTCGGCTCCCGGAAACAGTTTCGCTGCTGCCTCACGCTTGCCGGCGTCCTGATCGGCCACCGCGACCACCTGGACGTCCGGGCAGCGGCTCCAGGCGTCCAGGTGGAACTGGCTGAAATAGCCAAGCCCGGCGATCGCGACCGTCAGCGTCATTGTGGGTCGGCCTCTCCCGACGCGATCGCCTCGGCTACGGCCTTGCCGATCGCCATGGTTCCGTCCTGTCCGCCGATGTCGCACGAGCGCACCCGGCCCGTGCCGAACGCGAGATCAACACTCTGTTCGATCGCCCGCGCCGCAATGCGCGCGTTTTCGCTGTCGTGCCGTTCGCCGAGCCAGTCGAGCATCATCGCCGCCGACAGAATCATGGCGGTCGGGTTGGCAATGCCCTTGCCGGCAATGTCGGGCGCAGAGCCGTGGCTCGGCTGGAACAGCGCATGTGCGTCGCCGATATCGGCGGACGGCGCAAAGCCCATGCCGCCAATCAGCCCGGCGCCGAGGTCGGACAGGATGTCGCCGAACAGGTTTTCCATCGGCAGCACGTCGAAGTCCCACGGCCGCCGCACCAGGTCGAGCGCCATCGCGTCCACATAATGGTGCCGCGCCTCGATGTCCGGATGCGCCGCGGCCGCCTCGTAGAAGACCTTGCGCATGAATGCGAACGAGAGGAACACGTTGGCCTTGTCGACCAGCGTCACGCGTCCGGGGGTGCCGCGCGTCGCCTTGCGCCGCCGCGCCAGCCGGCAGGAAAAGTCGGTCAAACGTTCGGTCGTGCGCCGCGTGATGACTTGGGTATCGCGTGCCTCGCGATCGTCGATCAGGACGCCCTTGCCGCGCGACACAAACATGCCTTCGGTCGACTCACGGATCACGACGAAGTCGATGTCCTTGGCGCGCGGATGGGCCAGCGCCGTCGGCACGCCCGGGATAGCACGGATCGGCCGGACACCGGCGTAGAGATCGAGTGCCACGCGCAGGTCGAGTTGCGGTGCGATCTCGGTGCCGTCCGTGAAGCGAATGTCCGGCCAGCCCATCGCGCCGAACAGGATCGCATCCGCGCGCCCGGCGCGTTCGATGCCGTCTGCCGGCAGGATGGAACCGGTCTCCTTGTAATAGTGAGCGCCGCCCGGGATGGGCTCGAACCGGAAGCCGAGCCCGTAGCGACTCTCCACTGCGGCGAGGACCGCGTCGGCCGCCTGCATGACCTCGATGCCGATGCCGTCGCCCGGCATCTGGGCCACGTGAAAAACGTTGGATTTCATAGATGTTGCAGTCCGTGCCGTTCGATGATGGACATCAGCTCGACGCAGCCGCGACGGCGATGGGCGGCATAGAGCTCGTGAGCGCCGGCAACGTCACCGGCCAGGATGGCTTGAACGACGGCGCGGTGATCCTCGGTGGAGCGGTGGGGCACGGGGCGCAGCCGCAGCGTGAACATGCGCGCGCGGTGCGCTTGATCCCAGACCGTCATGATCATCGCGGCGATGCGCTTGTTGCCGCACATGCGCGCCAAGTTGATGTGAAAGGCTTCGTCTGCGGCGGCCCAGGCTTTCAAATCTGGTTCCGGTCCTGCGAGGGCCGCTTCCATGGCGTCGCAGGCCGCGGTCAGGGGCGCGAGTTCGGCGTCCGTCGGCCGCCGCCGCGCCAAAAGCTCGACCGCGGTCGGCTCGAGACTCATGAGAATTTCGTAGATTTCGCGCATGTCGGCCGGCGACAGCGGCGAGATGCGGACGCCGTGGCGCGGCACGATCTCCACCAGCCCGTCCTGCTGCAGCCGCACCAGCGCTTCGCGCACCGGCGTGCGCGACAGCTTCAGCTCCGCTGCGATGTCCTGCTCGAGCACATAGGCGCCGGGCAGATATTCGTTGTCGAGGATCTTCTGCTTGACGCGCTGGTAGGCGACCTCTGTCGACCGTTGTCCCCGGCCGTTCTCCAGCGTCTCGTCGAGCGACGTGACGGGTGGCATGCTCCCTCCCCCAGGGGCATTCATTAATGTATGCGTTATTGGATGCGACTTTGCACGCGGACGGCCTGCTTGGCAAGGGGGCACGCGCCACTGCGCCCCTTGTTGTGCCAGGGGGATGTGGTGCCAGGGGGATAAAGGCTGAATTTACGGAGGTCGGGAGTCTGCGGCGTTATTGCCGCGGTTCGGGCCGGTGCTTTGCTCCCGGACCGTGGCCCCGGCGGTAGACCATGAGCGTGCGCCGGAAGCTGCAGACGATGGCGCCAGTCTGGTTGTAGCCCAAGGTGCGGATCGTCACGATCCCGACCTCGGGCCGCGACTTCGACTCGCGCTTCTCGAGCACTTCGCTTTCCGAATAGATCGTGTCGCCCTCGAAGACCGGATGGGGCAGCCGCACCTCGTCCCAGCCGAGATTGGCAAACACGTTTTGCGACACGTCGGTGACCGACTGGCCTGTGACCAAGGCAAGCGTAAAGCAGGAATTGACCAGCGGCTTGCCGAACTCCGTGTGGCTCGCGTAATGCGCATCGAAGTGGGGGTGCGCCGTGTTTTGAGTCAGCAGCGTGAACCAGGAATTGTCCGTCGCGGTAACGGTGCGGCCGAGCGGATGCTTGAAGACGTCGCCGATCTCGAAGTCCTCGTAGAAGCGCCCATTCCAGCCTGGCTTCACGGCCATCTTCGTCTCCTATCCCCGGAACGCGGCGCCACCGTCGACGTCGATCACGGTGCCGCTGACATAGCTGCTCGCCGGCGAGGACAGGAACGCCGCCATGCGTGCGATCTCCTCGGGCTCGATCAGCCGCTGAAATGGCAGGTCGGCGAGCAGCTCCTGCCAGCGCGCCTCGTCGCCGAATGCGTTTCGCGCCTTCGTCTTGCTCACTGCTACGATGCGGTCGGTCCGTGTCTGCGACGGGTTGATGCCGAACACCCGCACGCCCCACTCGGGACTCTTCGCCCCGACGGCGCCAGTGAACGCCATCAGCGCCGCATTCCCGGTGGCGCCGCAAATATAGTCGTATCGCGGGCTGCGGCCCGCCGAGCCAATGATGTTGACGATCACGCCGCCGCCGCGCGCCCGCATCGCCCCAAGATAAAGCTGGGTCAGGTGAATATAGCCCATCACCTTGAGCGACCAGGCGACTTCCCATTTCTCCATCGGCAGATCGAGCAGGCCGCCGGCCGGAATCGCGCCGGCATTGTTGATCAGGATGTCGATGTCGGGATGGGCGGCGGCAACGCGCTCTCGGTCGCCCGGTTGCGACAGATCTGCTGCGATCGTTTCGACGGAGCTCTGCGTTCCGAGCTCTGCCGCGGTCTGCGCCAGCCGCGCCGCGTCGCGCGCGCACAGCACCACGGTGCAGCCCTCCTCGAGAAAGACGCGCGCGCAGGCCGCGCCGATCCCCTTCGATCCACCGGTGACGAGGACCTTGCGGTCATGAAGATTGAGCTCCATCGTCAAGCTTCCGCCGGCTCGGCAGCGACGTACCAGTCACACAATTCGCTGCCGGTGGTGAAGGCGACGGCGTCGCTCGCCCGCAGCATTTCGACGATCTGCACCAGCTCGTGGAACCGGTGCGGAACCGCGATCAAATGGGGATGCAGGCCGATCGCGAAAATTCGCGGATTGTCGCGGCTTTCTTTTTCGAATTGGCGCAGCGTGAACTCGACCCGCCGCGCCATCTCGCCGGTCGCATGACGTTCGATTGCGTAGATGATCGAGTCATTGATCTCGACATTGTACGGCATGGCGACGAGCGGCCCGTGCTTCGTCCCCATCCACGACGGCAAGTCATCGATGACCCAGTCGCAGACATAATCGATGCCGTTCTTCTTCAGCAAGTCCGGTGTATCCACGGTTTCGCGCAGGCCGGGAGACAGCCAGCCGCGCGTCGCCTTGCCGGTGAACGCCTTCAGCTTGTCGAGCGCGCCACGGATCAGCGCTTCCTCCCCGCCCTCGACGTGGTTGGTTGCCTTCTGGTGGATACCGTGGCCAATAAACTCCCAGCCGGCCTTGAGCATCGCTTCCGCTGCCTGCGGATAGGCGTCGATTACCCCCGCATTGATGCTCGCGGAAGCTGGCAGCGCCTGCGCGGTGAACAGGTCGAGAATCCGCGACATGCCGGCGCGCATGCCGTAATCCGCCCATGCGAAGTTCGGCACGTCGGGGATCGTCTCCTTGCCGTGTGGCGGCGTGATGATTGTGCGCGGCATGGCGTGCTCGAACTGCCAGTGCTCCACGTTCACCACCAGGTGGACGAGGATGCGCTTGCCCTTGAATGGCGGCAGCTTTGGACGCGATGAGGAAAGCCGATAGGGAATTCGCGGATTGGCCATGTCGCTCTGTCTCAGTGGTGATCGCTTACGCCGCGCATCTCGCTCATGATCGCAGCCTTGAACCGAACGAAATCCGGATTGGTGAGGTCATCGATCGAGCGCGGCCGGCGCAGGGTAATCGGAATGTCCCGCGTGATGCGTCCGGGCCGGCTGGTCATCACACAGACCCGATCGGCGAGCAGGATCGCCTCGTCGATGTCATGGGTGACGAACAGGACCGTGGTTTTCAACTTCTGCCAGACCTCCAGAAGAAGCTGCTGCATCGACAGCCGCGTCTGTGCGTCGAGCGCGCCGAATGGCTCGTCCATGAGGAGCGCTCGCGGCTCCATCACCAGCGCCCGGGCAATGCCGACGCGCTGGCGCATGCCGCCGGAGAGCTGCACCGGCAGAGCGTTGTGGAAGTTCTCCAGCCCGACCGTCTTCAGGATCGCACGCGCCCTCGGCTCATAGTCTGATCTCGCCAGTCCCTGGACCTTCGGGCCGAACACCACGTTTTCCCAGACGGTGAGCCACGGCAACAGGGAGGCTTCCTGGAATACGACCCCGCGGTCCGGGCCCGGTCGTTCCACGGCCTTGCCGTCGAAACGGATCGTTCCCTCGGTCAACGTCTCGAAGCCGGCGAGGATATTGAGGAGAGTCGATTTCCCGCAGCCGGATGGTCCGAGCAGCGCCACGAATTCGCCCTCGGCGACATGGAAGTCCACCGATTCCAGGGCCCGGACACCGCCGCGGCCGCTATAGGTTTTCGAGACGGCATTGAAGGCGATGGTGCCCATCCGAGCCTCTCACGCGTTGAAGGATTGCAGGCGGCGCCAGCGCAGCGCCCAGGATTCGATAGCGACGATCAGGCGATCGGAGAGGAAACCGAGCAGGCCGATCGACACCATGTCGGCGATCACGATGTCCATCCGGCCGACGTAGTAGGCGTCCCACAATACGTAGCCGAGGCCGGACTTCACTGCGACCATCTCCGAGACGATCACCGCGGTCCAGGCAATGCCGAGGCCGATCCGCAAACCGGTGAAGATCGCTGGCAGCGCCGCAGGCAGCACCACCCGCAGCAGCACGTCGCGCGGCTGCGCACCCATCATCAAGGCGGCGCGGATCCAGTTTTTCTCGACATCGCGCGCACCTTGCGTCGTATTGATGACGATCGGATAGAAGGCGCCGATCGTGATGAGGAACACGGCGCCGAAATCATGGATTCCGAAGATGGCAATCGAAATCGGTAGCCATGCCGTGATCGGAATCGGCCGCAGCCACTGAATCGTCGGATCGACGAGTTCTGCGAAAATCTTTGACCAGCCAATCAGGATCCCGAGCGGCACGCCGATCAGAATGGCGAGACCGAAACCCTTCGCCACGCGGATTGCTGAGAAGATCACGCTGTCCGCCCAAGTCCCGACATAGGGATTGAGCCCGAAGGTGGGCGTGCCGAAAGCCCACAATTGCCATGCGGTCCATACGCGATCGGGCGTAGGCAACGCGCCGCCCGCAAGCGAACCGTTCTCGCCCGCCAGCTGCCAGCCGGCGATCAGCACAATGGGCAGCAATATGGCGAGGAGGGCCTTGCGGGCCCGCCCCCCGAAGAGGGGGCGGGCGGTAACGCGCAGCATCGTGGCGGTCGAGGCGGCGGCTTGCTTTTCGGTAATGCTCATCGGACCCATCCGCCTGTGCGTGAGGGACGAGCGCCGGCGCAGGCCGGCGCCCGCTTACTGCTTCATGGCCGCTTCGAGGAAGGAAGCGTCCCAGTACTTCTCGATCTCGCCGGAGACGTCCTTCGGAATCACCCCGAGCTCGTTGAACGCCTTCGCCTGGCGCTTGATCTGCTCAGGCGTGATCACCGGACCAAGTTGGATGACCTCGGCGATCTTGGCGGAGACGTCGGCGTCGAGCCCGGTCAGCGTGGCGATCGCTTTGCCGAACTCGGCGCGCGAGCCTTCGAGCTCCTTCATTTTCTTGACGTAGGCGGAGACGAACCGCTCCACTGCGGCGCGCTTCTCAGTCGCCGCCTGTTTCGTCGCCGCCAGCATGCCGAGCTCGGCACCCACGGCCTTGGAGGTCGAATAGTCCAGGTTCTTTGCGAAGAAGCCGTAGCCCTTCATGACGGGAATCGATTCGAACGGTTCCCAGGTGACGAGCGCGTCAACTTCGCCTTTCTCGAGCGCCGTGTTGAAGTTCGCACCGCCGCCCTGAATGTTGACGGCATTGAAGGAATTGTAAGGTATCCCCTTCTCGATCAGCGTTGCGGCGAACTGGAACCACACGGCCGAGCCCGGCGCGATTGCGATCTTCTTGCCTTTGAGATCGTCCCAGCTGTCGAACTTGGTGCCGGTCCGGCCGATCACGTACTTGGGCGACGAGCCGACGCCCATGATCCCGACCATGTTGGTCGACCCGCTTGCCAGCGCGATGGCGAGATCTGCCGGACCGACCGCGGCCACTTCGAGCGAACCGGCAAGCAGCGCCGTCCGCGCGTCGGCGTAGCGAACGAACTCGACCATGTTGAGCTCGACGCCCTGCTTCTTCAGGTCGTCGGCAATCAGAATGATGGGCGCAAGATGCGCGACCTTCTGGTAGCCGACCGTCAGTTTTACGGGCGGGCTCAGCGGTGCCTGCTGCGCCTTTGCCGTGAGTGGCAGGGTTGCTGTGAGGCTGAGAGCGGCGAGCGCTCCAAGGAAGATACGACGTCTCATGATTCCCCTCGTTCCTCGTCGATGAACTCGTATCCCGTCATTCCCCGGTGAATTTGGGATCCCTCTTTTCCCGGAAGGCCGCCTGACCTTCCCGGTAGTCTGCGCTTGCGAAGCACGCCGCCACTAAGGCATCGACGGCGGCGACATCGCGCTGGGCCTCCGGACGGCCCAGTTCCACCAGCGCGCGTTTGACGGCGCGCAAGGTCAGCGGCGCGTTTCCTGCGATGCGCCGCAGATAGCGTTCGGACTCGGCTTGAAAGGCATCTCGCTCGAACACCGCGTTGAGTATGCCCAGGCGGTGGGCCTCCGCCGCGTCGACTTCGCGCGCGTTGAGCAGCAGGTCCGCCACCGGACCGCGGCCCAGCCGGTTCACCAGGCGGGCAATATCCGCATAGCGGTAGCCGAGGCCGAGCCGCGCCGCTGGAATGCGGAAGCGGGCGTCCGAAGCGCCGATACGCAGGTCGCAGCACATCGCCAGTCCCAGCGAACCGCCGAAGCAAATGCCGCGGATGACGGCCACCGTCGGCTTGGCCGTTTCGGCGAGTGTGTGCTCTGCTTTGGCGACGGCAACGTCGTAAGCCGTCACGGCCTCGGCGTCCGAGCGCTTCTCCTTGAACTGCGAAATGTCGGCCCCGGCGCCGAAGGCGCGTTCGCCCGCGCCGGTGAGCGCTATCACGGCTACGTTCTTGTCCGCCTCCGCACGCGCGATCAGGTCCGGGATCGACGACCACATCTCGAAAGTCACGGCGTTCATGCGCGCCGGCTGATCGATTGTCAGCAGGGCGATGCCGTCGCGGGCTTCGTAGCGGATAGTGGGGACGCTCATCCCTGCTCCTCAAATCGCGCCGCGATCGCGCAGTCGCGCAATCTCGTCCGTACTGTATCCGGCTTCGCGCAGGATTTCGTCTGACTGAGCTCCCTTGTCCGGGAGCGCTGTTTTGACCGATGCGGGTGTGCGCGACAGGACCACCGGTTGGCCAATCAGGCGAACATCTCCGCGCGTCGGGTGGGGGACTGTTTCGACGATCCCGAGATGCTGCACCTGCGGATCCGCGAAGACCTCGTTCATCTTGTAGATCGGCCCGGCGGGAACGCCCTCTGCTTCCAGCTTCTCCAGCCAGGCTGCTGATGTGTCGCCGCGGAAGATCTCTTTCAGGATCGCCATCAGGCGTGGCCGGTGCTGAAATCGGAGGGTCTGCGTCGCATAATCGGAGTTCTGCGCCAGATCCGGTCGCGCGAGAGCGCGGCACAACGCTTGCCACTGCCCGTCGCCGCCGACGCCGATATTGATGAAGCCGTCGGCCGTCTGCATCACGCCCATCGGGGTGGAATAGGGATGCTCATTGCCCGCCTGGGGCGGCACCACCTCGTCGACGAGGTAGCGCGCTGCTTGGAAGTCGCACAACGCGATCTGCGCCTGCAGGAGAGAGGTATGCACCCATTGGCCGCGGCCGGACTTCTCGCGTTCGGCAAGCGCGACGAGAATGCCGGTCGCGGCGTAGAGGCCGGCCGTCGAATCCGCCACTGCGACACCGGCCCGCACCGGTCCTTGACCCGGCAGGCCCGTGACCCACATCAGGCCACCCATGCCCTGCGCGATCTGATCGAAGCCGGCACGGTTGCGATACGGACCGTCCTGGCCAAATCCTGAGATCGACGCGAGGATGATGCGCGGATTGACCTTCTCAAGAGACTCGTAATCGATTCCCATGCGGTGCTTGACGTCCGGTCGAAAATTTTCGACCACGACATCGGCACTCTCGACGAGCTTCATGAACACCGCGCGCCCCTCGGGCGTCTTCAGGTTCAGCGTCAGCGACCGCTTGTTGCGGTGCAGGTTCTGCATGTCATAGCCGTCGCGCGGCCCCGACATTCCTTCGTTCGGATCGACGCCGTCCGGCGGCTCGATCTTGATCACGTCGGCGCCGAAATCCGCGAGAACGCGGCAGCAGGTCGGGCCGGCGCGCACGCGCGTCAGATCGAGGACGCGCAGGTGGGACAAGGCGGCGCTCGGTCGCGGCGCGGTCATGCGGAAGCTCCCGAACGGGTGTCCGCCAGAGCGGGCGGAACGAACATGTTGGCAGGCTGCCGAGCTTGTACGGCCGCGGCGAGGTCGAGCAGTGCGCGGTCGCTGCCGCGGCGCCCGACGAGTTGAACAGCAACGGGCATGCCGTCGTCGTCGAATCCCGTTGGAATAGCGACCGCCGGTAGACCCAGTCCATTGACGAACCGCGTGAGCGCGGACAGCGCGTAGAGCGTTCGCCCGGAAAAGGAGTCGTGACCCGGCTCGCAGGAATCGACACTCGGCGTCGGTCCTGACAGCACAGGAAGCAGGATCGCATCCGCGCTGGCAAAGGCGTTGTCATCCTCTGCAATGGCAGCCAATGCGGCCCGTGCCGCGGCGCAATCGTTCTCGGAAAAGGCGAGGCCGTGAGAAAGGCGCTTTGTCAGTGTCGAATCCAGCACGCCGCTGCCGATCAATGCGCGATGCGAGGCGGCGGCTTCCGCCTGCATCAGCGTGAGCACAGGGCTGTCGCAGGCCTGCAACAGCGGCTGCAGTGCTGTTGCTGTCGTCGCGAGGCCGAGTGCGTCGAGATCCGCTTTAATCGCCGCGACTGCGCGCGCCGCGCCTGAATAGGCGATGCAGTCCTCGGCGATAGCGACCCGTCCCACCCGCGCCCCTGCACGATTGTTGGTGAGAGTGTCCTGCACCCGCGCCAGCACCGGCGCCGAACGGGCCAGAAACCCGATCGTGTCGAGAGAGGGGGCGAGGGGCATGATCCCGTCGACCGGGAGAAGACCGAAGGTGGGCTTCCAAGCGCTCACGCCGCAGCAATGGGCCGGGATGCGCAGCGATCCGCCAGTATCGGAGCCAAGCGCGAAATCGACGAGGCCTGCCGCGACCGCGACGGCCGATCCCGTCGACGACCCGCCACAGATCTTGCTCGCGTTCCATGGATTGATCGGCCGGCGCCGGTGCGGATTGCCTCCCGAGGGCTCGTAGGCCAGCGGCGTCATCTCGGTGAAGCCAATCCGGATCGCGCCGGCCTCATCCAGCAGGGCCACGATCGTGGCATCCTGCTCGGGCAACGCGCCGGGGGGCTGCGTCAGCCCGCAGGTCGGCGCGCGTCCCGCCACCGCGACGCAATCTTTCAGCGCATAGGTCAGGTCGCGCAACGCCCCGCCTCCCTTCGCCGGGCGCCGCTCGTAAGCAACGAAAGCACCGAACCGGTCGGCCGCAGCGTCCGGCAGGGAAGGGGAAATGGCGACGCCGGCCTGCATGCTTTTCCTCAGAAGGATCGCGGCAGACCGAGAATGTGCTCGGCCACGTAGGACAGGATCAGGTTGGTGGAAATCGGCGCCACTTGGTAGAGCCGCGTCTCGCGGAACTTGCGCTCGACGTCGTATTCCGCCGCGAAGCCAAAGCCGCCATGGGTCTGCAGGCAGACATTGGCGGCTTCCCAAGAGGCCTCCGCACACAGCATCTTCGCCATGTTGGCCTCGGCGCCGAACGGCTGGCCGGCATCGTGCAGAGCCGTTGCCTGATAGCGGATCACGTCGGCGGCGCAGGTGTTTACATAGGCCTTCGCGATCGGAAACTGGATGCCCTGGTTCTGGCCGATCGGCCGGTCGAACACGATCCGTTCGCTCGCGTAATTCTTTGCCTTGTCGATGAACCAGCGCGCGTCGCCGATGCACTCGGCCGCGATCAGCACACGCTCGGCATTGAGTCCTTCGAGGATGATCTTGAAGCCTTTGTTCTCCTCGCCGATGAGGTTCTCGGCGGGAATTTCAAGGTTGTCGAAGAACACCTCGTTGGTCTCGTGATTGACCATGTTGCGAATCGGCCGCACGGTCATGCCCGACTTCATCGCTTCGGCGATGTCGACGATGAAGACCGACAGGCCATCGGACTTCTTGCGCACCTGATCGAGCGACGTCGTCCGGGCCAGCAGGATCATCAGATCCGAATGCTGCACGCGCGAGGTCCAGACCTTTTGGCCGTTGACGACATAGCGGTCGCCCTTGCGCTCCGCGATGGTCTTCAGCTTCGTCGTATCGGTGCCGGTCGTCGGCTCTGTCACCGCCATCGACTGCAGCCGCAATTCGCCGGCGGCGATCTTCGGCAGGTAGCGCTGCTTCTGCTCGGGCGAACCGGCGCGCAGCACCGTCGACATGTTGTACATCTGGCCGTGCACCGCGCCGGAATTGCCCCCGGAACGGTTGATCTCCTCCATGATGATGGAGGCTTCGGTGAGACCGAGGCCTGCACCGCCGTACTCCTCGGGAATCAGCGCGGCAAGCCAGCCGGCCTCGGTCAGCGCATCGGCGAAGGCTTCCGGGTAGCCGCGCTGCTCGTCGATTTCCCGCCAATAGGCACCGTCAAAGCGGCTGCATAAGGCGCGGATCGCGTCGCGCAGGTCGTGATGGTCGTGGGCGCTCGGTATCTGAATCGGCACGGTGTAAATCCCCGATGAAAGGGTAGGGCGGGCGCTTCCTAGCCTGGAATTGGAAAAGTTGGCACGCTGATTTCGAATTTTGCGAAATCACGAAGGCAGCAGTGCCTCCAGCAGGCGGGCGGTTGGCGGAGCCGGCGCCTCGGCCGCGGGCACGCAGATGCTGATGTCGCGGACCGCCCAGCGCTCTTCCAGCGCGATGAGTTTCAGCCCCAGTGCCTCCGCCAGCGGCCGCAGCGCGGCATCGGGCAGGATGCCGATACCAAGTTCCTGCGCCACCATCTGGCACATCGCCTCGAAGCTGCGGACCTGAACGCGCAGCTTGAGCACGCGTCCGAGTTCGCTCGCTTTTTCCACAACAAGACGGTGAACGGCGGTGCCGCCGTCGAGGGCGACGAAATCTTCGTCGACGAGATCGGCGAGCCGCACCTTCTTGCGCCGCGCCAGCGGATGGCTGCGGAACACCGCCACGGCGAGGCGGTCCTGAGAATAGGGGTAGCAGCGCATGCCTTCGGTCGATATCCCGCGCACGATCACGCCGAGATCCGCCTGCTTGCGGTTGAGCGCTTCGAGCGTCTCGATCGTCGGTCGCTCCTCCAGATCGATCTTGATGTCGGGATGGCTGCGCGAGAACGCCGCCAGGTCCGCGGCCAGCCGCTGCACCAGCGCGGAACTGGACGCGAAAATCCGCACCCGTCCGCGCGCGCCAGAGCGGTATTCGTCGAGGGCGGTGGCGAGCTGGTCCCCCATCCGCAGCACCGATTGCGAATAACGCAGCGCGGTCAGGCCCGCCATGGTCGGCTCGAGGCCGTGCGGCAGGCGCTTGACCAGGGCCGTCCCCATCTCCTCCTCGAGCAGGAACAACCGCCGGCTCGCCGCCGACACCGCCATATGGGTTCGCTCGGCCGCCTTGCTCAAACTGCGCAGCTCGCAGGCGGCGACGAACAGGCGCAGGGACAGCAAATCGTGGCGGAACTCGCGGCGGGACATGGGCCGATGCTAGCGTGGAATGTCAGGGTGGCGAACAAGGTTTGTGGCGCCGCCGGCGGCGACGTGACAACCTGCGCGAATTGGCGGCGGGACGGGGGAGACCATGAGCTGGCAACCAGCGGAAGACCCGATTCCGGGCGATGCCTACAGTTGCAATGCCATCGAGACCGTGATCGTGCCACGGGCGCACGATCTCGGCGGCTTCGCCGTCCGCCGTGCCCTGCCGGCGACCCGCCGGCAGATGGTCGGCCCGTTCATCTTCTTCGACCAGATGGGCCCGGCCGAATTCCTGCTCGGCAACGGGATCGACGTCCGGCCCCACCCGCATATCGGCCTGTCGACCGTAACCTATTTGTTTGACGGCGAAATCGTTCACCGGGACTCGCTCGGCACGGTGCTGCCGATCCGCCCCGGCGAGCTCAACTGGATGACTGCCGGCCGCGGCATCACCCATTCCGAGCGCACCGCGCCCGAGCAGCGCGGCGGCGGCGCGCGCCTGTTCGGCATCCAGAGCTGGGTCGCGCTGTCGGCCAAGGACGAGGAGACGGCGCCCGCCTTCGTCCATTACGGCGCCGACGAGACCCCGCTCGTGACCGGCGAGGGCAAGAGCGTGCGGGTCATCGCCGGGGCGCTGCTCGGCGCCCGCTCGCCGGTGGCGACCTCGAGCCCGCTGTTCTATGCCGACGCCGCGCTCGCCGCCGGCGCGGCGCTGCCGCTCGACCCCGAATA
>Ga0182741_1000385_pt1 | contig 67909 bp, 64 predicted proteins | sample eDN5th37CBELigOP_FD_128874 | JGI IMG/M metagenome (GOLD analysis project Ga0182741, IMG submission 128874) | Enriched Organic Plus compost microbial communities from Emeryville, California, USA - eDNA 5th pass 37_C BE-Lig OP (version 2) (version 2) ...
AGTTTCGGCCACGCCGCGTGGTTCGGTCTCGGTGCCTATGCGGCGGCCCTGCTGCAAAAGCACCTATTGCCCGGCCAGGTGGTCTTGCCCATCCTCGGCGCGCTGATCTTCACCGCGGCCGCGGCGACGGTCGTCGGCATGCTGATCCTGCGCCGCCGCGGCGTCTACTTTTCCCTGCTGACGCTCGCCTTCACGGCCCTCGTTTATACGATCGCGTTCCGCTGGACCGCGGTGACCGGCGGCGAAGACGGCCTCGGCGGGCTCACCCGCGCCCAGCTCGGCCCGTTCGACCTGGACGATCACCTGACCTACTACGTCTTCACGGCGCTGGTCGGCTTCGCCGTGCTTTACGTGCTGCTCCGGGTGGTGAATTCGCCCTTCGGCATGGTCCTGGTCGCGATCCGCGAGAACCAGCAGCGCGCACGGTTCCAAGGCTTCGACATCCAGCGCTACAAGCTCGGCGTCTACGTCCTCTCCGCCGTCGTCACCGGGCTGGGTGGCGCCCTGTCCGGCTTCCTGCACTACATCGTCACCGCCGAGACGACATCGATCGAGTTCTCCGGCGAGCTGCTCGCGATGCTGGTGATCGGCGGCATGCACGCCCACATCCTCGGGCCGGCCGTGGGCGTGCTGTTCTACATCCTGTTCAGGGAGGTGTTCTCGATTGCCACGGGCGACTGGCTGTTTTGGTTCGGCCTCGTCTTCGTGGCGTTCGTGATGTATCTGCCCGGCGGCCTGGTCGGCATCGGCGCGACGCTGAAGCGCAAATGGTGGCCGCAGCCGGAGGAAAGCGCCGCAATGAGCCGGCGGCGGATCTACGACGGGCTGCCGCTGCCCGAGACGCTGCGGCCGCAGGCGACCCCCGGCGATGTCCTGACGGTGGAGCGCGTGTCGATCAATTTCGGCGGCATCAAAGCCGTCGACGAGGCGTCGCTCACGGTCAAGGCCGGGGAAATCCACGTCCTGATCGGGCCGAACGGCGCCGGCAAGACGACGCTGTTCAACCTGATCTCGGGGTTCTACAAGCCGACCAGCGGCAAGGTGCGGCTGCTGGGCCGCGACATCGAGGGCCTCGCTCCGGAGGCGATCTGCCACGCCGGGCTGTCGCGCTCGTTCCAGATCACGTCGCTGTTCGAAGGCCTGAGCATCGAAGACAATCTCCGGCTTTCCGGGATCGCGAAGGATCCGGCGCGCTTCAACATGTGGCGCGACGCGCGGTCACTGGCGGCGGTCAATCGCGACACGGCCGCCTTGATCAAATTCCTCGGTCTCGAAGGCATCGAGGACATCAAGGGCGGCGATCTCTCCTACGGCGGCCAGCGGCTGGTGGACTTGGGCATCGCGCTGGCATCGAAGCCGCGCGTGATCCTGCTCGACGAGCCGCTCGCCGGTCTCGCCGCGGCCGAGCGGGAGCGGGTGGCGCGCCTCATCGTGACCATGGCGAGCCACGTGCCCGTCCTCATCGTCGAGCATGACATCGATCGCGTCCTCGCGTTCTGCCAGGAGGTGACGGTGATGAACGAGGGGCGCGTCCTGCTGACCGGCTCGCCGCAGGAGATCCGCTGCGATCGTCGCGTGCAGGAAATCTACACCGGCACCGGCGCGCCGGCCGTCGTCGGCCGCGCCACGCAACGGGACGGAACCAGCGAAGTGGTGCTGCGCGCGGAAGGCTTGCACACCTTTTACGGCAAGAGCCATATCCTCAACGGGGCCGGCCTCGAAGTGCGCAAGGGCGAGATCGTCGCCCTGCTCGGGCGCAACGGCGCCGGCAAGTCCACCTTCCTGAAGACGATCGCGGGTCTCGTGCCCGCCGCCGAGGGCCGCATCGCGTTGCGCGGGCGCGACATCACCGGCCTCAGCGCCTGGGAGACGGCCCGCGCCGGCATCGGCTACGTCCCGCAGGGGCGCGGCGTGTTCGCCGGCATGTCGGTCAACGACAATCTGGCGCTGGGGCGGCTGGCCCGGGCGACCGACGGCAAGACCGGAACGGTCTGGGACGAGCCGCGCATCTTCGAGCAGTTCCCGCGCCTCAAGGAGCGCCGGTCCTCCCATGCCGACTATCTGTCCGGGGGCGAGCAGCAGATGCTGGCGGTCGCACGGGCCTTGTCGGGCAATGTCAACCTGCTGCTGCTCGACGAGCCGTTCGAAGGCCTCGCGCCGGCCGTCGTCGAAAACCTGTTCGGCGTTTTCGACAGGCTGCGCCAGGAGGTGCCGATCGTGATCGTCGAGCACAATCTCGACCTGGTGCTGGCGCTGGCCGACCGCGTCTATGCGCTGGAGAACGGCCGGGTGTTCCACGAGTCGGCGGCGCAGGAGCTTCTCGACGACCTCGAGTACCGCAAGAAGGTGCTTTGGATCTGATCGGCTGCAAGCCTGCGGCGGCCGTCCCCGCGGGCAGGCAGCGCGGCCTCAGCCGGCCCGGCACCGCGTCTGGATTGCGACCGCGGCGCCCGCCCGGCCTCCCCGCGCCTCGCCTAGGCGAATTGCGCCAGTCCGTGGCCGACCGACCAGTTCTCTTTCGCGCTTTCGGTGACGACGATGAAAACGTCCTCGGGCCGCAGGCCCGGGTTTTCGCCGAGCAGCTCGGCGATGCGCCGGAACAGCGCTTTCTTCTGCTCGGTCGTGCGCGTGTCGAAGACGATGATGCGGATATAGACGAGGTCGTCACTGCGGGCGACGCCGAAGGCCGCGCCATAGCGGAAATTCGCCGCGTCATGCTCGGTGATGGTCATGAACTGGTCGTCTTCCGGCACGGCGAGCGTTTCGCGCATCGCGCGATAGAGACCGTCGAGGATGGCGCGGCGGTAGGCTTCCGGCTTCCCGGCACGCAACGAGACGTGAATGAGCGGCATCGCGGTCCGTCCAGTTTGTCATGGTTCCAGGCAGGCACCCGCCGGCATGCGCGGCGATCACGCGGCGCGTCCCTCCACCTCGATGGTGATGTGGGACAGGTCGTGAATCTGGGCGAGCTTGCGGCGGTAGAAGGCCGGCGGGTGCGGCTGCGGCGAAGCCAGGGCGACGATCGCCGCATGATGGCCGGGCCCCAGCCGCCAGACATGAAGATCGGTGATCTCGTCGCCCCCGGTCTCGAGCAGGCGGCGGATCTCCGCGGACAGTTGCTGCTGCGCCGGCACGCAGTCGAGCAGAATGGCGCCGGCATCGCGCATCAGGCCCCAGGACCAGCGCACGATCACGATGGCGCCGACGAGGCCGATGACGGGGTCGAGCCAGAGCCAGCCGTAGAGGCCGGCCAAGAGCAGCGCGGCGATCGCCAGCACCGAGGTCAGGGCATCGGCGAGGACGTGCAGGTAGGCGGCGCGCAAATTGTTGTCCTGGTCGCCCTTGCCGCCGGCATGCGGGTCCCGGTGGTCGTGGTCATGACCGCCGCCGTGGTGGTGGTGATGGTGGTCATGGTCACGGTCATGGTCGTCGCGCAGCAGCCAGGCGCTCGCTAGGTTGACGGCCAAGCCGATCACGGCGACGGCGATGGCCTGCGGAACGTCGATCGCGATCGGGCTGTAGAGGCGCAGCAGGCTCTCCCAGCCGATCAGCAGCGCGACGATGGCGAGGACGATGGCGCTGGCGAAGCCGGCGAGATCGCCGATCTTGCCGGTGCCGAAGGTGAAGCGCGGATTGCGCGCGTGGCGGCGCGCGAACAGATAGGCCAGCGCCGTGATCAGCAACGCCTTATATACATATCTTTGCCTGATTATACCTACGGCTCAGATCATTTTTATGCATCACCGCGCTCTGTTTGCCTCCTCCACACGTTGGCTTCAGCATGCACGTGCGCAGCGCACTGATCAGATCACGCCAAGTGGTGATCAGAACGTGGATCAAAGCGGGACAACAGGCGCTCGGCAGCCTCTCGTGATGCATTAGCGACCAGCACGATCATGGGTGCTAGTGCACTCGCGCGGACACTCCGAGACACGATTTCGCCGTGTCCGCTCACTTCCAGGCCGTAGCGTTCGCCGACCTCGGCCAATGCGCTAATCGCGTCCGCTACTCCGTGTCCACCAGCCGTCTCGAGAACGTCCAAGGCTCCGCCTGCATCCGAAACGACGACCCCCCCTCTTCTCCTGTCACCTTCACCTCAACGATCCCGTTGGACGGATAGAGGCAATGCGTCGGCACCAAAACGCCGTCACCCTCCAGCCGCGGCTGGGGCCAAGTCCGGAGCAACGAAAGAACCGCATTCAACAAAAACATACCGACAGCGTATCCGAGGCACCGAATTAGAACAGCCCACGCTTCATACGCCGGAGTCACAAGCTGAAACGAAGGTCGACTGCCTAAGGCTGCCGGGTGCCTCATCATTTCGCAGGCACCCCGACTTATTCTCACTCGATCCTCATTTGCGCGGCAAACGTCCCTTGATCGTTCCGACCGGGGTGTTCCCGTTGAGGATCAGATAGAAACCCTCCTCTGCCTTCACCAATCGAACGCCGCCGTTCGGATCACAAGGCGGCTCTGTATTATCGATCGTCAGGTCACCTTGAATGAACCCAACCTGAGTCATGGACACATCGCTGATCAGGATCAGATCACCCCTGTCGAGAATGAGTTCTCCCCTGATCTGGCCATGCGTGAATCGAGGATGATTGAATGAGGCCTCGCGGATGATGGCCGACTCGTACCCCTGCTCGTGCTTGATGATATCAAGCTCGAGTTGGCCGAACATCACATCAGCCAACTTGCAGGTGTCATTACTTCCCGCCAGTGCGTTCTTAATGGGCGTCGGAGACACCACCGGTTTCGATTGACTTCCGCAACGCGTGAACGTCCGAGAACCGATTGCGAAGGAATCCGACGAGATAATCCGGTACACCGCATTTCGGATCTCCGTCTCCCCCTCGGCCTCGCACGTCGCACGGAATGAAACGCGTCCGTTTGAAGTGCGGACATGCGAGATGGAACATCCCATCTCGTAGTCGTTATCAACCCGCGCTCCATTGATATTCCTGACCGCCGCGCCGACCTCATCACCGTACTTCCGGAGCGCCTCTTCGGAAGAGATGCAAAACTTGGGATCGGTCACATATCGGCCATCCCGGAAAGGAAGCGGCGCTGCATCGACGGCCACCGTCACCATCAATAACAAAGCAGTTGCAATGATCCTAAGCATTCCTTCCCCCTCTCGACGTCTGGGCGGACATCGTTGATCTCTAAATGATCCGACGCAAGACATACAAAAAGGCAGTACGTCCACTCCTGACGTAGTACGATCTCAGGTCCTCCAACCCGCCGAGCTGACCGCCCTCTCCCGCCTGCGTGTCAGCGACGACCAGGACGCCGACCAGGCGACGGTCGAACAAGGCCTCATTGCAGTCGCCGTCGAAGTCGGCTCAGGCACCGAGCGCCTGGGTCCAGTAGGTGACCTGTGTTCCGGCGTCGTCGCGACGGAGGACGCGGCCGGACAGGCGGGCGCCGCCGTGGGTTTTTGGACCGCCGGTCGCCCGCGGCCATGATGTCGGACTCGTCCGCGAACGGCGCCTAACGCAGGCGGCCGAGCGAGGCGGGGCAAGTTAATCCGTCATCATTTCTCTCTTCGGCGTCTTGCATCGTCCAACATCACCTCCCGCTTTGCGCGTAAAATTCCGCATCCGATGGAAGGTCGCTCCAATCCGAAGGTCCGATCCGTTCCGCTTCGTTTTGCGCATCCTTCAACGTGGCGAAGCATCCTAAGACCGCTGAACAGGGCACCCAATTGGGTTTGTTCGCATCGATGAGAACAAATGGCTTTTCCTGATCCTTCGCGCTCTTATTAATTTGCCAACCGTCTCCGTCCCAAATCTCGCTCCCTTCGACGGAGGACGAGAACTTTCGCTTAATCCACGCCATACGGCCTCTCTAACTTCGCTCGCTCTCGTTGCATCAATGCCAAAGATTGCTCGCATTCGGTGTCACGACAATTACCGACAATGCACCGTGAGGAGGCATTCCTCACCTCGGGTCTTCGTCATCATTGTTGCATTCCGACCAACGCCATCTGTGCCGGCCACCCCGAGCCGCCAATTCAATCGGCGCTGTAGAGACACCGACAGATTCATGCTCCAACATTCCAACTGAGTTCACTCAGGTTGTTCGGAGCCTGCTTAATGAGAGTCCTTCAAGATCGCATTGCCAGGAAGTTGACCGGAGGCCTCGACGGCCCTTCGCCTACCGGATTCATCCTGTCGATCAGCGAGGCTGGGAATGCCATGCTCATTGTTCACGATCTCGCCTTGCTCGTCGGACCCACCGTCTTGATCGAAGTGGCGAACCAGTATGTCCGTCTAGCGCAGAATGATCGCGTCGTCCTTCAAACGCAAAACACTTCGAGAGATCTCGCTTCGACACTGGGTAGAGCAACATCCATCAAGGTTCTCGAAACGAAAGACGGGAAACCACTCCATCTGCACGAGGCGCGCCTCGCCGCTTCCCCCTGACGTGTGGCCGAACACCCCTTTTCTGGGGCAACACATTCACCGCTACCGATGGCCGCAGGTCAGACGACTGACAGCCTCCTGAGCCACCATTAGGCCATCCGGGATCTGCGTGGTGAAAAGCTTCCGGCGGCTTTAGAATGACGCCGACCCATTAAATAGGGCCAGGAAATGTTGGGCAAAGAAGGCTGGTATCTTCAGGATCATCAGCATGCGCGCATCATGGATCAGCTCACCTACGTCCGCGATCCTGATGTGGCATTGACATTGATCGACGATCTCGCGACCTAGATGGATCCAGTCTTCGCATCGATCCAGACCGCCATCGGTCAGACTGACGGCGGTCCGGCAGCAAACTTCGCCAACGGGCTTGAGTATGAATCATTGATCGCCCGCATAGCCTCGTCACTCGGCAAGGCGAAGCCTGATCGGCGTCTTTCGAAATGGGACGGAAACAGCGTTTACAACCTCGGCAACAGAAACGTGTCGCCGGACGCTCTCGAGCGCCTGACTAACGCCTTCTTTTCAAAGATCATCGAGAGGACAGGTGTCCCGGCCGACTGTTTCGACCAATCGTTACGAGACGATTTGACCGCCTGGCTCGTCAAGTACGTAAGATATGAGGCGCTCCTCGCCGAAGAGGATGATGCTCCGTCGCCATGATTTGACGTGTACCCTGTTGGATCGCTGATCGATTGGAGGCGGCATTCAAACAACAACACACCCTGCCCGCCTCTCAATGAAGCGCATCTGGCGGGGTTTTTCTTTGTCTAACGCCTCATCCCTATGTCGGGATCTTCATCCTGGTTCGCGGCCAATTCTCGATTGAAATTTGGATTGCCTCTTCGATCGTGGCCCTACCCTGCATTCGGACAAATGTCCGGACAGAGTCCTCGACAAAGACCTCTACTTCCGCAAAGTTGTCCGGCTGCAATCGAAGCGCAAGAACACGCAGGTCCAAGTCCGGCTGATGGCCGTACCGCTTGTAAGTCAGGCCCAGATATTCCACGTAACCATTGGTGTCTGGTGTCGGCAAAAGAACACGCACGTGAAAACGGCGCCAGATGGCTCGATCCAGCATCCTCGGGTGGTTGGTGGCACCGAGGACGATCACATGCGGAGGAATGTCGTCAAGCTGGACAAGGAGAGTGGACACAACACGCTTGATGTCTCCTGCCTCGTTTTCGTCGCCGCGTTCTTTACCGATCGCATCCACCTCATCGAAGAAGAGAATGCACCGGTGCGACTTCACGAACTCGAATATCTCGTGCAGCCTCTTTGACGTCTCGCCCTGCTTCGCTGAGATCAACGCATCGTAGCGGACAAAATAGAGAGGGCACGCCATGCGGTTCGCGATCGCCTTCGTGAGCGCCGTCTTTCCATTTCCAGGCGGCCCCATCAGCATCATTTTGTTGCGGGGTGCGAGGTTGTTCGCGATGTAGAGTTCGTTACTTTCTTGCTCCTCAATGAACTCCAGCACGACCTGCTTAACGTGCTTCGGAAGGATGATGTGCTCCATCTGCACGTTCGTTTTGACCTGGGAAAGGCCGATCGGGATCTCGGCATCCTCGTCACGAACAGCCTTGAACGCCGACGCTGGCTCCTGATCCGAAAGAGATTGGGAACGCTTCTCAAGATGGGAAAATCGCCGCAATTCGGCAGCAAATTCTCGATCTCCGGATTCTTCGATCCCGTCAATGAATTGACGAACGGCTTCCCGGAATTCCGCAACGTCGCCTTCCACTCCGCTCCTAACGAGCCTCGCGGCAACGTCGCGATCGATCGGCGTCACTGTCTGCACACGCGCTTCCATCACTACCTCTGTTAAGAGGGTTCATCGCGTCACTGCCCCGGGTCAACAGAACGGACTCCAACACAAGATGTCGAAGTTTTCCCGAAGCAGTTTCGAGATGTCGAAATTAGTCACGGACGAAACCGATACCACTCCCAGATTTGGTATTCGTCACCGACGTCGATCGATATCGGACGATCGCACTTCCTAGACACAACATGTCGAAGCTGCCTTAGAACAATTTCGACATCTAGAAGTTGGTCTCATGCGCAACGAAGTTGCTCCTGGATATAGGCTCAAAGGGAAGCTGCCGATCGATATCTGGGAGAGGATCGAACTTAGATACAAGATGTCGGAGTTCCTCCCACCAGATTTCGACATGTCGAAATTGGTTACAGTCACAACCGACGCGTTCCCCGGATGTGGTAGAGAGCTCCCGGCGGCGTTTCAACATCCGGAAGTCCGTAACGGCAGCGCCAACCTCCGGATGTCGAAGTGTTGCGTGTGTCCGATGGACATCTGCAACTTCGAATATCAATGCCACTGCGTCATAGCAGGTCTGCCGGCTCGAATTTTAACTGGCTCATAACTTCACCACCTTAGAGGACCCGCCGAGAAACACACAAAAACACAACTATCAAGCGGACTTAATGGCGGCTGTTTCCAACACGGTTGATTTGCTTCGCGTAATCGATTTGATGCGACGACTGAAAGCGCATGCGGCGGTTCTAGCCGGTGATCCTGATGACGCGGTCGATCTCCTGGTGCAAACGATGTCCGCCAATCCCCGTCCCGCAGGCCCGACAGATGACATTGACTATCTCGTGCAGGTTCTGCGCTTTATGTCCGCGCTCGTTCGATCGGACGATACGGAAGATCATGGCGCGGAACGCCGTTCCCTCCACGAACAGTTTGGCCTCTCGTCTGCAATCATAGACAGGATCGTCAATACGTCCCGACAATAGGTGACAGCCTTCCAACGCGTCATAAACCTCGTCGGCGCGCGGCTTGCGAGCGTTCCTCCCGCATCTGACCATTTTGGGGATACCGGAGGATCTGATCATGCGAAACGACGCGCGCCGTTCACTGTGTCTCGCCATTCTTCTTTTCGGCACTGCTCCGGCAGTAGCCCAATTCGCACCGCCTCCTGGAACCTACACACCTGCGGTGCGCCACGGCGTGGCCGTGACACAGCCGTCCTACGCCCCCTTCCCGACCACCGGGCTTCCTTCCAGGGGCTTTACTCCACCTTTGGTTCCGTTGGTCCGTCCAACCGACACAAGCGCGGCGAACTCCAACAACTCGGTAACGAGTCAGCCGACCGCCGCCGCGGTGTCCGACAATTCAGGTCGACAATCTTCTCCCGTTCCTCCTGTGCCATCGTCACCGGAAAATCCGAATGCAATGGCAACCGGACACGTCATGTCTGTTCAGGAACCGTCGGCCGGATCACGTTCTTCTTCCAATGCCAAATCCCCTACACCGACGGTACGGTACTTCCCGGGTCAGGAGATCGTCGGCACAGCGATCGCCTACGACGGGCACAGCTTGGCCGTGGAAGGTCATGCGATCCGGTTGGATGGGGTTGATGCGCCCGGCCTGCTCCAAACCTGCACCATCAAGGGAGTGCCGTGGCGGTGTGGCGAGAAGGCATATCGCCGGCTCGCGTCCTTGGTGAAGGGCCGGAAGGTGGTCTGCCGGGTCACGGAGCAGGTTGGTTCAGGCGCTGCCGCCGTTTGCTCGAGCCGCGAGGTTAAGGACCTTGCCGAGGTGATGGTGAGGGAAGGATTGGCCGTGCCGAATGGGCATGACCGGGGGCGGTATTCAGGACCTGTAGCAGGTGCGAAACAATCCAGGGCCGGGATGTGGGTCGGGGAGTTCGAGTCTCCCAAGATCTGGAGATCGGCGAACGTCCGATAACTCCCTCATCAGGATTCGTCCCTTCTATAGATTCAGGGATTTTGGAAGTCGGATATCTCTTTGATATTACAAACGAATTTGAAACGCCGATTCCGAAGTTCCCTAACTTTCTGACGAAGTTCCCTAACTTTGTGACATGGAGGCCTCGAAAACGCTTCGAGATTCGAAGTATCTACCCTTCGAAGGAATGCTTCGAGATTCGAAGGATCCCTCCTTCGGCGAGATACGAAGTTCCCTATGAGTTCTTGCAAGCCTTAGGTGAGTCCTTTAGGACTTAAGGAAACAATCCAAGGAGAGCGCCGTGGTAGTAGGCGTATCGAGGCCAACCGTGAAGAAAGGCAGCAGCGTCGTAATGGCGAGGTACCTCGGGGACGTGGAGATACGCGCCACGGACCACCTTGTCTTCAACTATCTCCTTATGCGGGCCTACAACTCTATCGAACCCGGTGTCATCCATCAGGTCTCGATTCCGGAAGTTCTTGAATATGTCGGCTTCAACCGGGCCGCACGGCTCCAGGAATCCATCGAGCGTCTGTGCCGCGGGCAGATCGAAATCGACTACATCGAGCCGAACGGTGAGGAACGCTCAATTTATGCTCACTTCCTGTCCGGTGATATCTCCCATTCGGAGAACGGGATCCTGAAATTCGCCTTCGATCCGATCCTGGTTCATTTTTTGATCGACCCGAAAGTCTACGCGCTCGTCCATGTCGACCGCTCACGCGATCTGCGGCAGTTGCCTGCCCTGCGCCTCTACGAGGCGATGGCCCTGCAATTCCACAAGCGGGTTCCGGTGTGGCGCGTCACGGTCCCCGAACTGAGAGACTATTTCCAAATCGGTGATCGCCACGCACGGTTCGACAACTTCAAGGCCAATGTGATCGACAAGGCCGTTGAGGCGGTCAATGCCATCGCAGAATTCGATGTCCTCGTAGACTACAATCGCGGGGGAAAGGGTGGATCCGTCGTAGAGATTGTGTTTACCGCCGTTTCAAAATCGCACTCCCGGCTGGTCGAGGCCAGGGCCACGAAGTCCACGAGGGCCGGACGGTCCCGCGGAGAAACCGATCCTCATACGGTCGACCTTCTCGACGGACGTACCTATGCGGAGCGCGGCGGCCCGGCCGAACTTCTGCCGGAGACGATCGATAAAGCGCGCGACATGACCCCAGAGACGAAAGATCTCTCCCGGCTGATCGACGAATGGCGGAAGGCGGTGCGTGGACTGGCCTTGAACAGTCCCGACAAGCATTTTCTATCCTGGCTCAGTATGCGCATCGCCAAGGATGATGATCCGCTCCTCAAGGACATCGATTCCGACGTATTCGGCTCTCTTCTCGAGGACGTGAAATGACGAGGGTCGAGGCGAAGGCGCGCCTCCTGCGACGCAGGGCATCTGCGCTTGAGTTGGTTCCCGGAACGATGGAAGAGGCAGAAAAGATCGTCGTCGCGGCCGGAATGAAGCTGCCGGGTGCGGCTGAAGCGCTCCGGGTCGAATGGCTCAACGACATGGTAGTTCACCATAGCGCCGGAGAATTCGGGCTGGCGGCGCGCGATCCGTCAAGGCACTTCCTGGAATGGGTCAAGGTGCGCGCCGGGAACCGATATCATGTCACTTATCGGTCGATCGACGCCGTAGGCCGCCGGTACGGCGCTGACGCCGCATCCCGCCTGATCGTCATCTGGCCGCAGGAGATCGCCTGGGCGCAGCGTCTGAGGCTGTCCGGCAATCCATTCACGGCAACCAAAGCCGCAATGTTTCTTCGTGAAGCGGAAGGATCCCCAGGGAAGGTGTTCGAGCGGATCGCAGATGTCTTCTCGGAGGCATTTATGCGAGCCGACTATGTTGACCATCCTGCGCACGATCTGTCGTCGGCCGATATCAGATTTGGATCGCCGCCGGATGATTTTGTCCCCTTATGCCTCCGATACGCTTCGCGCGCCTATGACGAGAAGCTGTTCGGCATTCCCCGAGAGAAACTCGACGCTCTTGCGAGGATTGCAGCCAAGGATGAATTGGAAGAACGCGGGATGGATGCTGCGCGGCACAGTGCAGCGGTGGCGCGAGCAGCACCCATGCGACGCATGATCCCGGTTATCGGTGCAGCCATCTCATCTTCGATGACGCCAAACGATCTGGCGCTTTGCGAACGGGCGTTTGTTGCGTCACTCGATCGAGGTGAACTCAAAGTTGAGCCGGGCACCGGCAATCCTTACGCGAGCTTCATCGCAGCTTTCGCGGACGCAGAGTCACGATCGACGCTTCTCAACTCTTCGGACGCCGTCCGCAATGAAGGAGAGGATCCGGATAATCTCGCTTGGATGGTGGTCAATTTGCGCCCGTCCTGGGCCGATACACTGCCGGCGACCTTCCGTGAATCGTCGCGGAATCTGCGTGAGGCGATGGAGGAGTGGCAACTCGACGTCGCGGAGGAACGGCGCGAACCGCCTATCGATCCGATTTCAGACTTCGGATTCTTCTTGCTCAAGCCCTAGGGGGAACCTGTCTTCTACTTTGCAGTCGATACGATCAAGGTCGGACACGCGCGATGTCCGACCAAAGGAATAAGAATGAACACTGCTGAACGCCGCACCCTGAAGATGCACCCTCGTCTTCTGTGGGACGTTATTCACCGCCAGGCAGGAACCTTGTCGAAGGCGATCCTCGAAGGGGTCATGAACTCCGTCGACGCTGGAGCGACGCGGTGTGACATCACCCTTGATAGGAAGCAGTTCTCTATCATCGACGATGGCCGCGGCTTCCGGAACGAAGACGAAATCACGCGTTTCTTCGAGACCTTTGGCTATCCACACAAGGAAGGTGACGCAGTATACGGCCGCTTCAGGATGGGTAGAGGGCAAATATTTTCGTTCGGCTCTTCTGTCTGGAAGACGGGCAATTATGTCATGCAAGTTGACCTAAAGCCTCAGGAAAATGCAGTCGGCGATGAATACGCCCTCGGATACAATTTTTCCATTGCAGATGAGAGCGTAACAGGTTGTCAAATCCATGTCGCCCTTTATGATACTTTGAAGCCGTCCGAACTCGACGCTCAGATCCGTGAGATCCGCGACTACGTAAAATACGTGGCGATCCCGGTTTCCTTGAATGGGACCGTGGTCAGTACGCACCCCTCCAAGGATAAGTGGGACGTCGAGACCGATGCCTATTACATTCGTAAGCGCACTTCAGGTTCTCTCGATGTCTATAACCAAGGCGTCCTCGTCACGAAGATGCCTTCGTATCGCTATGGGACCGGTGGCGTCGTCGTGTCCAAGGTCCCGCTTGAGGTCAACTTTGCGCGGAATGATGTTCAATCGTCGTGCAAGGTCTTCAGGAAGGTCATCAACTACCTGAACGACGACACGCTGGAGGCCGCCAAGCGCTCGACGCCGTTGAGCGAAAGTGAACGGGAAAATATAGCCAGACGCATCACGGCTGGTGAAATCCGACTGAGTGATGTCCAGGACGCGCGCATCGTGACCGACGTCACCGGATCGCACCATCGGTTCAATGTTCTTCTCAATCTATCGCGATTCAACAATTCCATCGCCGTCGCACCGCGTGGCGACCGCGTCTCAGAAATGGCGCATACCCGTAAAATGGCGTTCGTCGTTACCCCGGAAACGGCCGGGAGGTTCGGCGCCAATGACGTCCACGAACTCATTAAGAGTATTCGCGAGATCGCTCGTGCGAACGACGTGCGATCGAAGCTTACTTTGTCGCCTATGACGATCGAGGATTTTGGGAAGGTCATTTCGGCTGACTACGAGCCTATTCAGGAGCGCGAACTCAACGCCGCCGAGCGTCTTGCTCTTCGTGCTATTCGAGCTGGGTACGACGAACTGATGCTTAAAGCGTGCGTTCGCAGCACTCTACGCGACAGATACGAACTCTTCGATTATTGGACCAAACGTCGTCGCATTAGCGTGGGCGACTCCGACGTTGCCGAAGCATGGACCGATGGGTCGCAGGAGATCTGGATCAATCGAAAGAATCTACGCCTCATCAAAGAGGGGCTTCCAGGAATGCTCCGTTTGGCAAGCCTTCTTCTTCACGAGCAAATTCATGATCGAGCAACCGCCGGCTCCCACGAACATGGTGTAGAGTTCTATGAGACGTTCCACAACGCGCTCGTCCACAGCGGAGTTGTGATGTTCTCCGCTCAGAGGATGCTCAAGCATTGCCTGAAGGAAATGCGGGACGAAAAGAAGCGGACGATCACCCGTACGCTACTCAAAGACGACGACCTCATCACGGAGGCAGAGGATTTTGGTCTCGTCGATAAACGACAAGATGTAGATGAACCGCGGCATTTCGCGACGGGCATAACGCCATGACGACTCTCAATTGAGAGTGGTGGTATCGGCAAACATCTCTGGGGCACGGTTGAACATGAATCGGCTAACGAACGGTGAGAACGGCGACACGGGGGCGCTGCCCTCATCCATGGCGGATTCCCGTCTCGCCGCAACATTCATCGATGGGCTAATTGTGGTTGCCATGTCTCTGATTGCGGGTCCTTTTGTCTCGCTGGCGGATGCTATTGGATTTCCAGTCCTGGCTTCGATGATGTTTGGCTTTGCCGGATGGTCTATCGCCAGCATCACCGTGCTCGCCGCGTTCGAGTCTCGTTTTGGGGCGACGCCGGGAAAGTATGCGTGCAGTCTGAGGGTCATGAATAAGGATGGATCTCCAATCACCTTCAGGACCGCATTGGCGCGAAACTTCCGAAAGTACAGCTTCTGGCTTATCGGTCTATCGTATCTTCACTCGAAGAAGTGGGCGCCGGATGCCGCGTTCCATGATCGGGGACTCGGGACCGAGGTACGGTTTACAGCGGATCTTCCTTGATGCCCGGTGTCCGGTCGATTGATTTGGCTGATCTCGTCACGAGGCTCGTCCATATTCGTGAACCGGATCGCGAGCTCGATAACATCGTCCATGCGATGCTCGGTGGTCGAGAGCCCATCTCGACCACCGACGAAGCAGCACTGCGCCGCTCCAAGTGGCTTGAAGAGGAAACACCTCGTTACACAGCGGGTGGGTCAGCGATCCTCATTCTCGCCCATCATCTCGGCATGACGGTGCGCCTTGTCAGCGAGAATGCCGGGCGTGCATATCGGGTCGAGGCGATTTCAAAAGAAGGGGTCCGTAAGGAGGCTGTCGCTTACACTTACGGGGCGGCCGCCTGTGCGGCCATGACAGCGGTGGTCGCCACTGATCTCGAGGCTAACCACCGACAGGAGGCTTCTTACACAGGTCTGACGAAACGCGGTTGACTTTCCACCGATCAGCAATGCTGCGCTTTCACGGCTCTCTTACTCGACCGATTTTTGGTCTTCCGCGGACTCGGCCGGTCTGCTTAAGATTAAATGAGACTCCGGTTTGAGCCTCATGGAGTGAGATGGTTTGCAAGCTCCGAAGCGCGCGGGAAGTGGTGGATCCCGGACGGATCCGTGGGGGCCTGCTGCGCACGGAAGAAAGGGCGCTGCCGACAAGGCGGCGCCCTTTTTTGCTTTTAGTTCACAGCAATGGAGCGCTGAATGGGACGACGCGCGAGGCGACGTGAGGAAACTGCTGAGAGGCTCATGTCCGAACGACTGGCGTCGGTCTCACTCCTACATTTCAACGACGGAGCTCCCCTAAGTGAAGGACGGGTACAGCTTGCAGCACGCACCAGAAGTCAGGCCGATCTGATTTCGGCAATCCAAAAGTCAGACATTGTCTTTGCGATCGGTCCTGCCGGAACCGGGAAGACGTTTATCGCCGTCTCCATGGCGCTTTCATTGGTCTCAACCGGCCTTGTGAAGAAGATCGTTCTAACCCGTCCTGCGATAGAGGCTCATGGAGAGCGGATCGGCTACTTGCCCGGAACCCTCAATGAGAAGATGGATCCGTTCGTTCAGCCGCTTTACGACGTCCTGTTTACGAGGATTGGCAGAGCTGCGGTGAGCAGGATGCTGCGCAATGGAATGATCGAAATCGCCCCGCTGGCATTCATGCGCGGGCGTACATTCTCGGATTCCATCATCGTTATGGATGAAGCGCAGAACGCAACGCTTGACCAATTGAAGATGGCGATGACCAGGATCGGCGACAATTCGCGAATGATCATCGCTGGAGACCCTGATCAAAGTGATCTCGATGAACGGAGAGGGGGCTTATTGAGCGCGGCCGAGAGGATGGCGGACGCCCCCGGTGTGCGTACCGTCCGCTTTTCCTCTGGAGAGGTCGTTAGGAGTAGGATCGTCTCGGAAGTCCTCAGGCGACTTTAGACGGCTGATCGTTGATCAGCCGATTGAGATCGGAACCAGCCCGACACACCAGCTTCCGCGACGGCGGAATTGTGATCTTTTCCCCTGTTATTGGGTTTCGACCGGGCCGTTCAGGCCGCTCGCGCACCTTCATTGTCAGAAAGCCAACCAGTTTGACATCGTCACCCCTGGCCAGGGACTCCGAAACAATGTCGATCATTGCATCGAAAACTGCGGTGACGTCCTGCCTGATGAGGCCTGTACGCTCAGCCACCTGCGCTTCCAGATCGACGCGATTCATTCCGTTTCTCCTCGACGGAGGATGGTTCCGGTCCGCTTCTGGTATGTCAAGGATTCGACGCGTAGCATCGTGGTGAATTCATCATTCCGGACTGTGAGCGGACAAGCCATGACCGATGCGACGGACGCCGAGAACGACAGCCTCGACGACATCGTAGAGCGCCCTTCCCTCCTCTCGGATTTTGCCGGACAGGAGGCTTTGCGGGAGAACCTTTCCGTTTACATCAATTCTGCACGTCGGATGGCCATTCCGCTCGACCACGTTCTCCTCCATGGCCCTCCGGGACTCGGGAAGACAACGATCGCGCGGATCATCGCGAATGAACTCGGTGTGGGGTTCCGCGTCGTCGCTGCACCGGCTGTGGGCAAGCCGGCTGATCTTGTATCGACCCTTGTCGCCCTCGAGGAGCGCGACGTTCTCTTCATAGATGAGATTCACAGGCTTCCTGCCCCGGTAGAGGAAGTCCTCTATCCGGTGATGGAGGACTTTCGGCTCGATCTCATCGTTGGCGATGTCGGCCAAGCCAAAGCCGTCAGTGTTCCCCTTCCGCGTTTTACATTAGTCGGTGCCACGACCAGATTGGGTTCGCTGACAGGTCCGCTTCGTGACCGCTTCGGAATTGATTTCCGGCTTGAATATTACGACGACGCGGAAATGACGCGAGTGCTCGCCAGAGCCGCCGACAGACTCCGCCTATCGATCGAAGGTGAGGCGGTTTCAGAGATCGCCCGCCGCTCCCGCGGAACGCCACGGGTGGGCCTGCGGCTGATCCGCCGCGTCAGGGATTTTGCCGTCTCTTCGAACATCGAGAAGGTAACGTGGGCACTCGCCGATGAAATCCTTACCCGCATCGGCGTTGACCGAAACGGTCTGAATGAATGGGACCGGCGGTACCTGGATTGCATCAAGACCCGGTTCAGAGGCGGCCCCGTCGGTCTTTCGACGCTTGCTGCGGCGCTGGGTGACAGCCCGGACATGATAGAGCACGCCCTCGAACCCTACCTGATCAGAAAAGGACTGCTGGATCGCACACCGCGAGGAAGGATTACCGTGCAGGCCGGGGATTGACGAAAGGATTCGTTGCGGTCAGGTTTCCGGTCTCCCTAAGGATTACCAGCCTTGAGTAGTTTGCGCCCGTTGCGGCCGCTCCGCCTTCGCCCCGTTTCTGGAGGGATCCCGCCTGTTTATTCAGGCGGCGCCAGGCTTCTGGACTGGAAGAACACGGCTCGCGGCGGAATGACCGTGGATCTCGGATTGAGGGATGCTGGGCCGTTGGCCCTCCACCCCTTCAAGGGCATGGTTTGCGGAAAGGAATACGGCCAGAGGATGAAGATGCTGGCGCGTTCCCGCGATGCCCTCGGCAACTTGACTGATATCTATTCCGGTGAAGCCATTCTGCTCCGATGGTCCGATGACAGCGTTTCCGGAATGGCGGCCAAGTTCCTGATCGACGGTGGTCCTGACGGTTCAGATGGAAAGCATCCTTTCGAAGGGATGATCGCCGGTCGTAAGGAAGGTGAACCGCTTGAACTCTCTACCTGGGCAGTGGCCGATGACGAGCGGATCCAACATCCACGCCATGTACGTCGTCGCACGCCATTCTCCGAACTCAACGAAGTGAAGCAATCGCAGATCCTCTGCCGTGATAACCGATTCATTTCATTTCTGGCGAGCCGCGAACTCGATCTCGTCGGGACGCACGTATCTCCGCGACCGGAGGAGGATCCGGTCGAGTTCGCGGCCGTCGTGGTGCGTAGGCATCTCGGAATCGGTACGCGCGCGGTTCTCGGCCATGAAACTGTCGAGGCGGAAGCCGCACGACGTTCCTGGCGCATTCTGATGAACGACTACTTCCGGTCGAGATCCGTAGAATAGCCGGGATCCTTGCGTTGCGTGCCGATATTGTGGGGCGGAGTAATTCCAACCAGGTCCACCCGGCCGCGAGATGTATAAGGTTTGCGACATCAGAAACGTAGATCTGCGCACAGGTCTCACCCCGCGAGAGATCTGGTCGGGCTACGTGCGCGACCTCCAGACATTGATGGATCGATCTGTCGGTGACGGGGCGAAGAACGCCCTCTCACTGCCGCACAACGGCGTCGCCGAGCCGCGTCGGGCCGCATAATAAATCCTGTACGCGTCAATTATCGGGGTGATTTCGTTGACGGTCCTTTCGCCGGCCAACACCCTTGAATCAGTCAGTCGTGATCCGGAGACCGCAGCCGGGTCATGGATGAAGGGGTCCGTGCGGCACAGAGGTCGATTGAATAAGAATGACGCGGAAGGATTTCTTCGAGTGGTGTGGGTCCCGCGGCCTTATCGAAAATACGGTCATAGCCGCCGTATTCGGTGTCTCCAGTCAGATGGTCCGAAACTGGAGAAAAGGGTTTGACTCTTCACCGATGCCGGACTGGATTCCGCTCGCATGTGATGGTTTCGATGCATTGAGAGACGGCAATGCACTCCCGGTGCTGCCGCCCGTAACAGCTGGATGGTTCAAGTCCTGGCAAACGCGCAACGGACTCGACGGCCATGAGGCGACGGCACGTGTGTTCAGCATCACGAGACAGGCGGTGTTCAACTGGTTCAGACGAGGCCGTTTCCCAAAATGGCTCGCGCTCAGTTGCGCCGGGTACGAAGCGCGCATTCGAAGAGAAAGTCACGGGCCAGGCGATACCTCAACTTGACCAGGATTCAATCCGGCGCAGAGAATTTTCATGTGACCGCGTTTTTGCACGCCGTCAGAGGGAGCGGACAACGATGAAGGATTTGGGAAAGTGGCTGGGGGGCATCGCGCTGGCGGCCATGATATCAGCCTCGGCGACGGCGGAGTCTTTTAACGGCTTCGGTCAGGATATCCCGCTCGAGTCCGCTGCGAGGCAGATTATCCCCGAGGGGTGGACTGTTGATTTCGGCGAGGGGGTCGACAAGTCCGCGCCCGTATCCTGGGCTTCTGCGAAGGATTGGAAATCTGCTCTTACGGCCGCCGTCGGAAAGAAGGGTTATGCCGCTCAATTCGGTTCTTCGAGTGTCGTGATCGTTAAGTCCGGCCGTTTCGCGTCGGCCCCTACCGCCGCGTATTCGTCTCCGAAGGCATCTGCGACAAAGAAGACCAAGAAGGTTTCCACGTCCTCCGTGTCTTCGCGTCGGGCAAACGCTGTGGAACGTGAGGTTTCCGGAGGAGGCGGGTTCGTGATCGCCCGCTATCGGAAGTCCTCTTATCAGGACCAGGAACTCGCCACGAAGGGTGAAGGCTGGAAGCCGTATGCCGGAAAGAATGCGGAGGGGGAACCGTCCGACTCGGTCTTCACCGTGAAGGAGGGTGATGACCTTCGCCGGGTGCTTGTCGAATGGGGTGACAAGACTGGCTGGAAGGTCATCTGGAAAAGCGAATTTAGCTATCCGATCGTTGCATCCGCATCCTTCGGTGGTGGATTTGTCGAAGCGGCGACTGCCCTGGTCAATGCCATGGATGACGTCCGCCCGATCATCACGGTCGACTTCTACAAAGGAAATCAGGTGGTCGTCGTGACCAACGGTTCCGCCGGTGAGGCGAACTGAGAGTGCAGGCAGTCCGGAGAATGGTGATGGGTAAGAAAGCTCTTATGGCCGGGCCGATTTGTGCCCTCATCTTGGCCGGCTGCACGGTCGAAAACCGTATCATTGAACACGGCAAGAGTGTCACTGCGGATGCTGAAAGCGGCATCAAGACGGCCGCCTCGCCCGCTGCTGCGGCTGACGTTTCGCCCATCAAGGTTTCGAACGGTGTTTATGTCGCCGGCAAACCTGTTCGTGTCGAAACGGGCGATCCGCTTCCGGCGAAGTTCGAGAAGCCTGACGGGATCACGCTGGTTCGCGCCGCGCCGTCGACGCTTCGTGAAATCGCGGCCGCAATCACAACGTTGACCCACATTCCTATCGTGATCGCGCCGCGTACGAAGCCGGGTACCGCTCAGGGGTCGCAGGAGGCCTCTCCTGCCGATAGCGTGATCGGTGGCTCGGGAGCCGTAAATGATATGCGCGCCGCTCTCAACGCCTTGGCCACCCCCATCGGAGGACCGTCCTCGGCTCCGTCTGGAAACACCTCCCAAGACGCGCTGCCTTCCGATCTATCCCTGAACTATTCGGGCAAGCTCTCTGGTCTTCTCGACGTCATCGCAACGCATTTCAATCTTTCCTGGACCTATGAGTCAGGCCGGATCGTATTCGACTCTGTGGTCACGCGTTCGTTTGATGTGCCGTCTCTGCCTATCATCGCGAAGCTCAACTTCGACCTGACGTCGAAATCTGACACCTCATCTGCGGATTCTTCCGGCTCATCGACCACCTCCGGACAGGTGGCGGAAACCAGCAGTCAGGTCGATGTCTGGAAAGATATGCAGGAAACCCTCAAGACCATGGTGGGTACCGGGAACTTTTCAGCCAACACGACGACTGGCGTTCTGACGGTTACGGCTGACCCGGCTACGATCAGGAGGGTCGGCGAGTACATCAAGGTGATGAACGAACGCCTCAGCCAGCAGATCGCCATCTCTGTGAAGGTTTATTCGGTCCGGCTTAATGACAGCGAGGATTTTGACCTCAATGTCGCCGGGATCCTTCAAACAAACGGCCAGGGATTTAATATCGGGAATGCCATTTCGTCGGCCGGAGTTGTGCCACCCGTCGGAGGTGTCGGTGCGGGACTCGGATGGGCACTTCTCGACGGCTCGTCGAGAATGGCCGGTTCGAATGCCCTCATCCAGGCTCTGTCAACGCGTGGCGAAGTGTCGGTGGTTACCACCGCGTCGGTCACCACCGTCAATGGTGTTCCTGTTCCGCTCCAGGTCGGCCTTTTGCGCGACTACGTCAAGCGCGTGACGACGACGCTTACCGATTCGGGAACGCAGACGCAGATCGAACCCGGCAGCGTCACGACGGGATTCAATCTCCATCTCGTGCCGCGGGTTGATCGTCAGGGAGACCTGATGCTCCAGTACGGAATCAATATCTCCGAGCTGGTCGGATCCGACGACGGGTTTGAAACCTTCACGAGCAATGGCGTTACCGTTCAGTTGCGCCGTCTGAACCAGCGCAACTTCATCCAGCAGGCTCGCATTCCGAACGGAAATACACTCGTCTTGGCGGGTTTTGAACAGGTGCGTTCTTCTTCAGAGCGGTCGGGAGCTGGACACTTCAATTTCCCGTTCCTTGGTGGAAACCGTCACTCTCTGATGGAGCGTGAAATTCTGGTCATCGCAATTACGCCCACGCTTCTCGACATGAAGAAGAAGTGAGTCTTTGATGGTCGACGGATCCAATTTCGGCATTGACGACACCGAAGCGAACGCTGGATATGATCCGGTCGGATCCGGCGTCGGTGTGGTGCGGGTCGGCAAACGCGATTACGCTGTCGGACTGTACTGGAACTCCGTCACCGTATCTTCGGAAGCGGCAAAGGAAGCCCGCGCCATGGCCGGCAGTGACCGTGTCGGTGCGGACTTCTATTGCATTCGCTCGGGAGCCACCCCCCAATTCGGCCTTGGCTTTCGGTCGGCCGGACACAAATCCTCCATGCCGTCTCTGGCGGCTCATCTCGCGAGTGTAAAGTCCGGCTCATGGATCGGACTCTTTGAAGTTCCGGGTGGCTTCTACCTCATTGCTGTTCGCGACGACGGCATCCTCGCTGAGTGCGATCGCTTCATTGCCGATTCAAGCGTCGCCACTGACGTCTTCCAGGACTTTCTTGTTCAGTCCGAATGGGGTGAAAGTATCGCCCCCGCGTCTTTGGATATCCCAGGAACCAAGGAAGTTCCAATCGATGGCCTCATCGAAGGCCGCCCGCCGGCGCGACTAACCGAGGTTCGACGGACAGGGAACTTCATCCGCATCGGACTGGCGGTGGCCCTCGTCGGCGGCGTGCTCATTGGCGGCATGTCATATATGAGCTCTCTTGAGCAGGAGAGGCTCGAAGCAGAGTTCCGCGCGAAACTCGAACAAGCACAGAAGTTGATGCGCCCGGACGAGAAGGTCGTGGTGCCGCCGATGCCTTGGGAGGGAAAGCCGCTGGCCTCCGCCGTCCTCGACGAGTGCGTGCGAGAGGTAAAGCGGTTCCCGACCGACATCCCCGGCTGGAATGTCACCGAACTCATCTGCGAGAACGGCATGATCGCTGCTGCCCTTGATCGGTCTGCCGCTCTCGGATCGGGAGGAGGTCCCGTCACATGGATCAAGCGCTTCGTCAGTTCCGATGGGTTCAACCCATCCATCGATTTTCCTCCTGAAGGGTCGGGCTCCAGGGTTCGTCTCCAATGGCCGATGAAGGCGCTGCCGCACATCCCCGTCGATTTGAAGACGTTAAAACTTTTCCAAGTAAGGCGCGCATTGGTCGAAGTCTTCGAGAGCCGGATGACGATGGTCAATCTTCAGGACGCCGACTCGAACGATTTCTGGAAAGGAATGACTTTCCGGTTCAGCACAAAAGCTGAACCGACCGGTTTCGCCGATTTGATCGCGGCCCTTCCGGGAGCAATCATGACAAGGATTCGACTCGACGTAAGAAACGCCGAATGGCACCTGGAAGGAAAGATCTATGAGCAGCTTCCGCCTCCGCAGCCGAAATAACCTCATCCTGATCGCATTCGCTACTTTGTTTTTTCCGAATGTGGCTTCTGCGCAGAATTCACCTTCGGGGCCGGCTCCTGTGAACCCGCTCGCCCAGTCGCATGGCCCTTCCGCAGCAAACAACTTCTTTGCCGCGGGAAGACAGAAGGCGTCCGAGGCGCCGGAAATAACGCTTCCTGAGGGAGCAACCATCGGAGATGCCGCTGATCGGGTTCGAGCAATCGCTGTAGAAGCCAGTAAGTCCCTCGACGACCTCACCGGAAACACGGTTACGCCGCGCGAGCAGGCTGAAATCGATGCGATCGCAGAGCGGAAGCGCCGGGTCATGATCCTTGAGGAGCAACTCAAGGAGGTGAAGCTCGCAAAACAGATTTGGCACGAGCTGCACGGGAAGGAAGGCTCCGACGACACCGAGGTTAAGCGTCTCCAGGACGAAAAGGCCCGTCTCGAGGATCAAATCCGGCAAATGGAGCAGAATCCGGCTTCCGCCGCGTCAGACGTCCCCGCAATTCCAGTCGTCTCCCAGATCAACGGGGCTGGGCGCTCCGCAGTTGCGGTCATTCTGACGCCCTACGCCGGTGTGACGTCGGCTAAGGTCGGCACAGTCCTCCCGAACGGGATGAGAGTGACTTCGATTGATGCGAACGGCGTCACTGTCGATCATGGTGGAGACCTGAAAACCCTTCCGTTCGGAGCCTCCGTTCCACGCTTCCGGCCGCAGCCGCCTCAGGTCGCTACGCCGATCCATTGATTGAGCCTGTTCCCATTCTTTAACCGGGGGTGACACCGTGTTGACCTTGCTCAAAGGAAAGCTTTTGGGTTCGTCGAACGATTCAACCCCCTCGCCTGCCAAATCTGAGGTGCCGCCGAAAAAGACCCATCAAGAGAATAAAGCGGCCGTAAAGCCGCCTCACACTCAGAAGGCACGGCCGGTCCGGCCGTCGGCTCCTGTGAAGGAGTCGCGCCCCGAGAAGCTTCCTGTTCCTGATACGAAGGAACAGATGACTCAAGCACGCGTTCGTCCTCGCGAGATCGACCGGCGCGATCTTGAAGAGTTGATGGCTTACCGCGGGATTCTCCTCACCATGACCGGAGGTCCGGCGGAAATAACTCCGGTTCAACAGCAGTATGTCGCGCTACTTGAAGATCGACGCCTGATCGTCTCGCGCTCACATGCGTTGCATCACGAGGTGTCGTCGGTCCGTTCTCATTTGCGGCTCAAAGGATATACCTGGCGTGCGGAGTATCACGTCGATCTTGAGATTATCCGTCAGCTTTATGAGCAGGCGGAGAAGATAGCGCCGAGTCAGGAAGGTCGCGTTTCCGACACCGTTCAGATGCAACGGGAGGTTATGAGGCTGATCCAGAAAGCGGCTGAGGTGAGGGCTTCGGACATCCACGTCGTCGTGCATCGATACGAAGCGGAGATCCAACTTCGCGTCGATAGCATGATCACGAAGCAGGCTGATCTTCCGGCAGGTACAGCGCTGGAACTTTGTCAGGCGGCGTTTGCAATGTCCGACGTTTCCGACCCCACCTACATGCCGATGGAACAGCAGGGTGCGCGGATCACATCGACGTCGCTGAAGGGACTTCAATTTCCGCAGGGAGTTCAGTCGATCCGTCTTCAGTTCAGCCCATTGCCGAATGGTGGACGATACATGGTTGCTCGTTTGCTCTACGAGCAGAAGGTCGGCTCGGACGAGGATATCGACGAGCTCGGGTACGCTCCGATGCAGATCGAACAGATCCGCGTGATGCGTCGGAAGCCGTTCGGTATCAATGTGGTTTCCGGACCGACCGGATCGGGCAAGTCGACCACACTTCAGCGAAACCTCGTCGCTTTGATGCGGGAGCGCTCCGGGATCAACGTCGTGACGATCGAGGATCCGCCCGAGTACATCATCGCCGGAGCCAAGCAGATCCCGGTCTCCAATGCTGCCACAGCGGACGAGAGGCGGGAAAAGTTCCGCCAAGCCATTACGGGGGCGCTGCGTCTCGACCCCGATATCATCATGATCGGCGAAATCCGAGACGGTGTTTCGGCGAAGTTGGCGCTTGAAGCCGCCATGACAGGCCATGGTGTTTGGACAACGCTGCATACGAACGATGGCATTTCCAACCTCGACCGATTGCGCGACATGGGCGTCGAGATCTTTAATCTCACAGACGCCAGCCTGATGACCGGATTAGTCGGCCAGCGTCTTGTTCGCAAGACGAAGCAGGGTAATTCCGTCTCATTCGAAGAAGGGGTTGAGCGCGGTTATCTCGATCAACGAACGGCCGACATTCTCCGTTCCCTCGCTGGTAGCAGGGCGGATCAGATCCGCTTTGCTGATACCGACAAGCTGACGGATCTGAGCAAGTTTTCGGGGCGGACAGTGGTCGCTGAAACGATTCTTCCTGATCAAGCCTTCCTCGATCTTTATCGGGACGGACGCAAGCCGGAAGCGATCAAATACTGGCTGACTCACCTCAGGGGCATGACGATGCTCGAACATGCCTTCGCGAAGATGTGCCTGGGGTTGGTCGATCCGCGTGAAGTCCAGGACAAGGTTGGGTTGATAGAAATGATCGACAAGGATCGGGTGAGTACGGTCCTGAGCTACGTGTCCTGATTTAACGCCGGCGACTGTTTCGCCTATAGGATTCAATATCCGCGACGTATGTGGTGCGGGGTTTTATTCAGATGATGAGTTCGTTCGAAAAATGGTTCCTGAAGATCCAGTTCGGATCCAAGGCTAGAACGCGCGTCTACCGCAAGCTCATTCGCTATCTGAATAACTCCATGTCGCTCTCCCAGGCTCTGGAAGACATGTACAAGCATGCGTCGGAGGACGGGAAAAAGCCGAAGAATGTGACCGCTATCGTTCTCGATCATTGGCGCCGCGATATCATGAACGGCAAATCCTTTGGCCGCGCTATCCAGGGATGGGTTCCCGAGACCGATCGCTTGGTGATCGAAGGCGGAGACAATCACGGCAAGCTGGCTGTCGCGATCGAGAAGGCAATCCTAATCTCCGAATCATCACGTCGGATCAAGTTTACGCTCGTGTCCGGTCTCGCCTACCCGGCCCTCCTCGTGGCGGTCGCACTCGGATTCCTGATCATGTTCGGAACCCAGGTCATTCCGGCATTCGAGGAGATTCTCCCGCGCGAAAGATGGACCGGGGTCGGCGCACAGATGGCCTTCATGTCTGATTTTGTGCGCTACTACTTGGCCTGGACGCTCGCCATCCTCGGCCTTCTCGTTGGACTTTCGATCTGGTCCCTTCCCCGCTGGACGGGCAAGTGGCGCGTCCCCTTCGACAGCTACCCTCCGTGGTCCATTTATCGGCTGGTTGTTGGTTCCGGCTTTCTTCTCACCGTTTCGGGCATGATCAAATCCGGCATTCCGATCCACGGCATCCTGCGCATGCTCCAGCGTGACGCATCTCCCTGGTATACGGAACGGCTCTCCAAAACCCTGGAGAACGTCAACAACGGTCATCAACTGGGCGATGCTCTTTACCGCACGGGATTCAATTTCCCTGATAGAGAGGCAATCCAAGACCTCAGAGCCTATGCCGGTTTGAATAAGTTCGACGAGACGCTTGAGGCGATGGGTACCGAATGGCTGAACGATTCAGTCACTCTCATCGGACAGCAGACGGCCATATTCCGTAATCTGGCGTTCCTGCTTCTGGGCGGAATTTTCATGTGGATCGCCGCCGGCATCTTCTCAATCCAGCAGCAGATTCAAACGTCGCTTTGAGTCCGGGACATGTCGGGATCTCTCACAGAATTCGATTCGGCCCGCCTGCCAGATACATCTGACACCTTGATCTCGTTGAGAGAACTCGAGTTCACCGATCTATACATCTCTCAGACAGGCGATGTTCTGATCAGGGGGCTCGAAGACGGTGATGGTCCTCTGGAGATGGTTCCTCCCGAGGTCGTCAGAGATCTCGACCAGCTCCAAATGACAGTTTTTGCACATGGTCAGAACAAGAAGGAGTTCTTCATCGACTATGACGGGGTCCGTTACCGGGTCTCGCGAATTCGAGCACAAGGAACCGAATGGTTCACGCTCAGGAAGTCGAAGGCGGTTATTCCGCGATTGGGGAAGTTAGGCGGCTTCCCCCACCCTGTCATCAAGTATCTAGCGTGGTTGGGAAAGCACCATGGCTTGATTGTCATTTCCGGGGCAACGGGTCAGGGCAAGACGACGACCGCGTATTCTCTTCTCAGAGAATACTTGCTCGCCTTCGGCGACATCGCAGTGACCATCGAGGATCCGCCCGAAATGATTTTGGAAGGTCCGCACGGCAATTTCGGACGATGCTTTCAGTTGCGGTTGGATCAAGGTGAGGATTTCGGATCGGCGCTGCACGACGCCCTCCGGCATACGCCTCGTTATATCTTTATGGGCGAGCTGCGAAAGTCGAATGACGCCAGCCAGGCCCTCCGCGCTGCTATCAGTGGTCATCTCGTCATCACGACGATCCATGCAGGATCTATCGAGGAGACGATCAACTCGCTTTTGAAACTCACATCTGGGACCGAAAGCGAGGGTTTTGCTCGGGAGCTTCTTGCCAACGGTCTGGCCGGCGTCATCCACCAACAGCTTGTTCGAAGTGCCAAGAACGCACGAAGCCTCAAGGTCCGATATCTCTTTACCGGGGGTGAGAAGGGTATCCGTTCCTTGATCCGTGACGGCTCGACCAATCAGCTGGGTACTTTCATCGAGCAGCAGGCAAGTCGGGTCCTGAAAGGGCTTGAACCGGTGGACATCAGGCGGTCCTAGCCATGCAGATGATCTATGTCGTCTCGTTTATCCTGATGCTGGTCGCAACGATCGGGTCACATTCGAAGGACGAGGCAATACGGATCAGCGCTGCCTCGGATGGACTCGCTCAACAACTGGGCGCATGGCACCGGGCTGCACATGAACGTTGCCGGTCCGGCTGCGTACCCGGAACGGTGGATCCTCGGTCGATGCTGCCGCCGGCCCTGGCCGGTCTTACTGCTTATGATCGTGGCTATTTCACAACGCGGTATGATCCGGTTAGTCGCCTCCTGGTCACGCACATGACGAATGCGTTCCATCAGACGGAGTCTGTCAGCTTCGGAACGATCGCGGCATCCATGCGCAAAATGATTATCGAAGGCCATTCAATAGGCGCCGGAATTTGGAACGGCTCCAGCGTTTCTCCTCTTCATTATTACTACAACGCGTCGGTTCCGGTTAAACCGCCCTACGATGTGCCTGTAGACTTCATGGGCGTTTCCATTCCGGATGGCAGTCCAATTCTGGTTACCAGGCTTTGATCTGTCGCCGGCACGGCGGCGCGATATCATCGATAGTTGAGAATGAATATCGCGTCAGGAGCAGATATGCGGCGCCCTCAGTTTGTCAGTCGGCGAATTCACTCCGCCAAGAAGCGTCAGCGCGGAATGACCTTGATCGAAACGGCTCTCGTTCTCGGAGTTGCCGCTCTGACTATGACGTTCTTCGTCAGAATGATGTCGGAGAATGCTGAGCAGATTCGCGCTAAGGCCGTCTCCGAGAAGATGGTCGAGGTGCATGAGGCTGCCAAGGCTTATATGAAGGTTCATCACCTGAGCTTGCTGTCCGCCATTCCGACGGGTGGTGTGCTCGTCATTCCTGCGGGAAAGCCGGCTCCGACCGATCCTGTCCCGGCCGGTCCTACCGGAACTCTCCCCAGCCTTCAGGGCGGCGGCTTTCTGGCCGGAAGCTTCGTTGATCGGAACGGATACAATCAACGTCATGCGTTGATTGTTCGAAAAGTGACCCTGCCCAGTACGGGCGAGGAGAAGCTGGATGCGGTGGTGACGACCTATTCCGGCATGCGGGTGCCGGATCGACAGCTTACCAAGATTGCGAGTTTCATGGGGGCCGCCGGTGGTTATGTCCCGGCCACTCCGCTTCCGGGAGATGCCGGACAGATCGTGGGGACCTACGGAGGATGGCGTTCAGCCGTTTCCAATTGGAGCGGAGCGGGTGCTCAGGCCCCGTCAACCGGATCGATCGTGACGACGATGGCGTTTCAGGACAGCTCCGCGCTGGCGGATTACTTGTATCGCAACGATATTGGTGTTCCGGAAGCAAACCGGATGAATACCGCCATCGATATGAACGACAACAACCTCAACAACGCGAACGAGGTGAATGCGCGGAACGTCAATGCCAGCGAGAACGTCACATCCGGACATGACGTGTCAGCGCTTAATTCGGTCTCAGCAGGGCTGACCCCTGATGAGCGATCGACATTGACTCAGGGAACCGTCGCAGGCGTCGACGTCTGGGCACGGGAGAGCGTCACAGCGCAGTATTCTGTTTCAGCAGGGCTGACCCCTGAGGAGCGCTCGACATTGACTCAGGGAACCGTCGCAGGCATCGACGTCTGGGCACGGGGCAACGTGACAGCAGGAAACGATATCACTGCCGCAAACGATATCACTGCCGCGCGCTCTATTTCTACCGGACGGGAGGCTGATCGAGGAGCGTTCCGCGAAGGAACAGTGGCGGGCGTAGATGGACGCTTTACCAACATTGACGCAACGGCGCGTGTTTACGGTGGTGGCTGGGATTATGGCCAGGGCCCGGCGCTACAAGATTTGCTACCCAAACAAGTCGCGCAAGCATCGTATGTGGTGACGCACAATGTTCTCGTCCCCCGGCCGAACTGCGGTTCGGGAGGAATCCCAAAAATCATGATTTATCGGCAGCAGGAATCGATGCGTGCCCTGAACACAAGCTCTACGCTTCCCGGTAATATCGACGTCTCTGATGCCGTCTACGCAGTCGTGTCGGGCAACTATTGGCAGGTCCTTTGGAGCGGTTTGGCGGCCGTGCCGAATGTTCCGAAACGCGCCATCGCACAGACCTTCTGCTTCTACTAAAGGATTGTCTCGCGTCAATGCATGGAATCAGTCCTTGCCGCGCGCCTCCTTCAAGGATTATCGTCTCAGGACTCCTGGGCGGGGATCCTTATGGGCATAGGCACGGTCATCATCAAACCGACCAAGTACTGCAACGCCGGCTGCACCTACTGCGCCGCGCCGCCGGAGGTCAACGGCGCGCCGAAATGGTCGGATGAGCAGTTCAGAGCCTATTTCGACAAGCTCGCGCCCTATCTGACGGATCGGGCGGTGCTGCTGTGGCACGGCGGCGAACCCATGCTGATGGGGCCGGCCTTCTACTGGAAGGCTTGGGATTACGTGCAGACGGTAAAGCCGGGCATCCGGTTTTCAATGCAGTCCAACATCCTGGGCTACGATTCCCGGCGTTGGCGGGCGTTGTTGCAGGGACCGTTTGAGGGGTCGATTTCCACCAGCTTCGATCCCGATGAACAGCATCGGGAATACAAGGGGTCGACCGCCCTCTACACCCGGATCTTCCGTGACCGGCTCGATGCGATGCTCGATGACGGCTTCCGGCCAAAGGTGATCGGGACTTACACAGAGGAAACCGTTCACCTTGCCATGTCCATGTATGAGCGCAGCCTCGCCAAGGGCGATCAGGCGTTCGACATCCGTGTGAATTATCGTTACCCGGCCGGACGCGACAGCGGCATGGGCGAGATGCTCAGCCCCGAGACATATGGGCGCATTCTGATCGAACTCTACGATCGCTGGATCGTAGACCTCCCCTCCTTCGTCGTGACCCCTCTCGACGAGATGTTCAAACGGGTCGTTGGCCTCGAGATCATGCGGTGTCCTTGGACACGACATTGCGGCGGTCATTTTCTCGGTCTCGAGCCGAATGGCGACGTCTATAACTGCTCGGAGTTCGCTGATCTCGGAGATGACTCCTACCGCTTCGGAAACCTTGGTGAGCAGACAATCCCGCAAATGCTGACCAGTCGCGCCGCAGCGGATGCCCGCCGTCGGCGCGTGGATTTGCCAATGGACTGCAAGTCATGCCGCCACTTCGAGCAGTGCGAGGGCGGGTGCATGCGCGACGCGGTTCTCTACGGCAAAGGTCTGGGAGGCAAGTTTCACTATTGCCATTCCTGGATGCAGGTCTTCGACAGAATCAAGGAGAGCGTCCGAAACGGCGAGGCCGATGGTCTGATCCAGCGCTACGGACTGGACCCGCATAAAGTCAGGCGCGATCTCGGTTACGCGCCTGCGTTGGCTGCTTGAGGGCGTAATGATTACGGCCTACGTCAAGCCAACAAACAGGTGCAACGTCGGATGCACGCATTGCTATCTGCCGGAGGAGGTCCGGGCCGATCGGCGGCGCATGACGCCGGAGGTGCTCTCGGCAACAGTGCGCTTTCTAAGGGAAATGCTGGTCCGCGGCCGCCATGGTGGAGTTCACGTTCTCTGGCACGGTGGCGAACCGTTGACCTTGCCGTCGGAATGGTTTTATGCCGCCGGAGAGATTTTGGACCGTGATCTCCCCGGTCACGTGGAATCGATGCAGACCTCGCTGATTCCGCTCCGGGCCGACCATCTACCCCTCTTCAAGGAGAGGCTAGGATCCTTCGTAGGATCCTCGGTCGACTTCTCCCAGCGACGGATCCGGGACTCGGTCGATGCCTATCACACCCTCTGGATGAAGAAGGTCGACATGGCGCGCGGCTCCGGGATCGAGGTTATTCCTGGCGTCGTACCGACGAAGCGCGAACTCGGACGCGAGGAGTGGATTGTTTCCTGGTTCATCGAGCGTGGGTTCTCGGCGTTCAATATCGACCGCTATAACGCGTACGGTTCCTATTTCCCCGATCGACCGACAAATCTCGAACATTCCTACTTTCTGATGGGCCTGTTCGACGCACTCATGGACCGGATGGAAGCGACCGGTCGCGCGCCGCTCGTCGGTGCGATCCGTGCTGCAATTACAGGCGTCCTCTATGGGGTTGGCGGCGACCGCTGGGGCGGTACCTGCCAGTCCGACTTTGTTGTGGTCGAACCGGATGGATCGCTTAACACCTGTCCTGACAAAGCCTCGTTCGAGGAAGCATTCGGCAATGTAGCGGATGGGTTCGAAGCTTTTGCACGGCACCGGTTCCGCCGTAAATGGATCCGGCATCAGACTCTGACACACAAGAAGGACCATTGCTTCAAGTGTGAGAACCAACATTTCTGTGCTTCCGGCTGTCCCATCACGCCGAACGGTGCTGACGAAGGTGAAGATGAATGCTCGGGCTACCGGACCATGCTCGCCCATGTAAGGCGCTGGACTTCGGATCCTTCGAACCGTGCGGTCGCCGAGGCCTATCTTGATCAGGTCCGGCGGTCCGCCGTCGCTGACGCTGCGACACAATATGGTGGTGGATCACAGGGAGCGTGTGCTGCATGAGCGCGCGTGTCCCCTTTGCCTCTCAATTCGACCACCTCGTCTATATCCGCGTGTTCGAGGGCTGTAATCTCCATTGCGAACATTGTTTCATCCCTAAAAACCCGAAGCGGATGACGCTGGAGAAGGTTGAAGGCGCTGCCGAACATCTGCTTCGGATCGCCAAGCCGGGATCGCGCATCCTCATTCAATGGCATGGGGGCGAGCCGACGATGTTCGGTCCCGCCTGGATGCGGGATGCGATCAATCGCCTGGAGAAGGCGTCTGACGGATTGATCCTCTCTCACGGCATTCAGACCAATCTGATGACCTACTCCTCGGAGTGGGGCGAACTCTTCCGCTCCCATTTCGACGGTAATGTTGGAGTTTCCTGGGATCCCGGAATCCGGCTCCTTACGCGCGGCCGCCCCGAAACGAATGCGCAGTACGAGGAACGGTTCTGGCCCAACCTCGAGCGCCTGGTGAAGGATGGGGTGGATCCCTACCTCGTTATGACGGCGACGCGCACGTTCTTCGAGACGTTCGTCAATCCCGTTTCTCTCTTCGAGATGCTCGCATCGAGAGGCATCCGTAAGGCCCATATCGAACGCCTGACGGAGACAGGATATGCGCGCGAGAACTGGGGCCGTCTCGGCGTCGATAACGCTTTCTATTCGCGCGGAATGTCGCGGATGCTGAGGGCGTATTCCGTCTGGAAACGCGCTGTCGAAGGCGGTCGTGACCTTTCCATCTCTCCCTTCGACGGGTTGCTCGCATCGGTCGAAAGCCTCGGAACGTCTGACGCATCCGGTTACGGATGCTGGTCCGGTCATTGCGACACGCGTTTTCATACGATCGATGCTTCCGGCTATAAGCGCGGTTGTACCGCGCTTACATCCGAGATCGACAATAAGGCCGCACGTGCCTCGCTCCGATTGAACGAAGGATTCAGAGACGTTCGAAGGAATCGCCGCGCAGTGAATTGCGCCGTGTGTCCGTTCAGAACAATATGTTCAAGCGGGTGTCTTGCTCTCGCTATGGATGACGGGTCCGGAGAGTGTTCCGGCGGACGCAGGTTGTTCGAGACAGCGAAGAGCGTCGTTGAGTTCGGGGGAGGTCTGCGGTGAACACAAACACGGTGACAGCGCTGGTTTCGGCGTCTATGGCGATCGTCGCGACAAACGCGATGGCCTATGTTGCTCAATCGGCCACGAATCCCATCGTCATCGATCGGGCCGAAGCTGACGTCTCCGAGCAGATGCGCGAGCGCATCAATGCGGCCGTGTCGAAGCGCGATGTCCGTCTCGCGGTGTCGCAGGCATTCTCTGCCCTCGCATCTGGATTTGGCGAGGCCGAACTGTCGCTGGCCGGAAAATACTTCCCCAATGCGCCCGTCCAGACTGCCCAGCAGTCGGATTTCGTCAGTGGCGGAGAATGTTACAGCAACTGCTATTCGAACTGTCACTCGGCCTGTCATTCCGCTTGCCACAGCGCTTGCCATAGCGCCTGTCACGGATCGCGTGGCTGGCGTTGATCGTCTCGACGGAGGATTCCGTGCCCCAACTGAGTGAACTTCTCAGCGCCGATGCCGTAGCTCCCGTGATCTACGGCATCGTCGTAGACACCGACAACGTGCTGCCGCCGACGGGGTTGAAGGAAGCCGGAATCCTTACCAATTTGCCCAACGGAGAGATCGAGGACAATGTGCTCGATCTCGTGATTTCGTACACCCTCGCCGGCGTTCAGGTTACGCTCGAGATCCCAGCTTCCGCCCCCGTCAGCAGTGCGACGCATCTTGTCTCAATGGCTGCGTCGATCAGTGTGTCCCTGTCATTACTGCCGCCTGAAGACACTTCGGATGAGGCGTTCGATGCCTTTGTCGCGCGCGTCGAAGACTTTGCCCGTGCCTATCTTGGCCGGGCGCAGTTCACCAAGTTCATCGTTCCGGTAACGAGTTATCTCGAATATCTCTTCATCGAGGTTCTTAATCCCGAAGCCGCGAAGTCCTTCGCGCCGTCGGATCCTTATATCCTCGAGCGCTTCGCGTCTGTGGTGACGCCCGAGCGATCCGACGCGCTCAAGGCCCGGCTGAAAGCCGTGTTCCACGAGACATTCGGCGGTGAAGAGGGTTTTCAGTCATTCTCGAAGGCGCTGTTCGGCGCGATTTACGACCGTTTGGAGGAAACTTGCATCGAGGAGGCCGAGCGGCTTCGCCAGGAAGGATCGCGTCCGCAGACGGAAACGCCTGCCCCTGAAGATGTCGCCTGATCCTCGGACATGGGTCGACATCTGACGCTTCACGTACGCCTTCTCAAGGGATGCCAGGCGGATTGCTCGTACTGTTCCTCCTGGCAGGAGGACGCTTCGGTCCGGATGGACCCGAAGCAGTTTGAGCAGGCGTTGAAGTTCATTATTGCGTCGGTGCTGCCAGTCATGAACTGTGCAGGTCCGGCTTCCACGGTTTCCGTCCAGTATGTCGGCGGGGAGATTCTCCTCGTTCCGCCCCGGGATCTGCGCCGATGCGTTCTCACGGCAAGGTCTCTCCTCGGGGAGGTATTCGGGACCGTGATCGACGGCGTCCAGTCGAACCTCGTCGCGTCCGAACGTCGGATACTCGCGCTTGACGCCCTGTTCGGCGGCCGCGTCGGGACATCTGTCGACGGTCGCGGCACGCAGCGCACGCTCAGCGGCAATCCAGAAGCCTACAGGAATGCCGTCTCGCGCTCGCGGGAGGTCCTGGAACGCCGGAGAAACCGCAATCCCGGCGCGATTTTCGTCGTCGACAAGCAGGGGCTCGGAAACCTCCTCTATGAGATTGAGACCGCCTCAAACCGTGGCTACCAGCTGGTCCTTCGACCTGTCTTCCGGGGGGGACGGGATGTTGAGCAGGCGACCATCGAAGAGCTCGCCGACGTCTTCGGTCGCGGCTTCGACGCCTGGGCGATGAAGTCTGCCGTTCGGGTGGAGCCTTTCGTTCACCTGCTTAAGCGTCGCCTCTCCGTCACCGCCGCCGGCGGTGCCTGGTCCGTCTGTCCGTTTCAGAGGAACTGCGCCGAGGTCTCGCTCGACCTGGAGCCGGACGGAACCCTCTACACCTGCCTCGATATGGCTGACTCGGGCCAATATCCGTTCGGTAACGCCTTGGGCGGAACGTTCGACGCAGATCGCTGGCGCGAGCTCCAGGCACGGAAAACCCGCGTAGATCCGCGATGTGCCGCTTGCCCATGGTTCTCGGCATGCCAGGGCGGATGCATGAGCGAGGCCATTCATCATGTCGGCTCGCCCTACGGGCGGTCCGATCTTTGCGCGGTTTGGACGACGTTGTTCCGCAGGATCGACCGTGTGATCGCGGATCACGGCAGCCAGGAAGTGACGAAATGGGTTCGCTCGTTGCAAGGGTGAGATCGGCCAAATCCCCTTTGTTCGCTTCAAGGGAAAGAATCTTGGCCATGCACGGCTCGAAGCGTCTGTCGGGAGCGCTCATGTCCGCTTCCGTCAACGCCATCGCGCCAGCCATCGCCGGCGACGCCGCCGTCGGCTATCACGCTGTCGATGCGCTCGTCGTTGGATCCAATCCGATATTGACCGCTATGGCCATCCGTCAGTGTCGACGGAAGGTCGACTCGATAGGACTTGCTCTTCTCGACCATGATGACAACTGGCCGTATGACTTGGCAGCCTGGGAGCGCTGCGTTGATTTGATCGAGGCGGTCGTCGGCAAGTTCGACTGTACTGGTTCTCCGATCGTGCGGCTGCGCTCCCTCATCCGGAATATCGTCGAGGACGGCCTCGCCGCGACCCTCATTCTCCCGATCGTCGATGTGAGTCTGGCGTCCGTGCAGCCCGAATCCGAGGGCCTCGTCTACGTCCGCAACCGGCCTCTTTCCGTGCCGCGGGATCCGGTTCAGGCGGAGCTTCTCGCCGAACTGCGCTCTGCATGCCGGGCGGCCCCTAAACTGGATGTTCCGCGCGGCTCGCGGCCCACGGCCATTTTCGCGAAACATGTCGTCCTGACATCCCGTATCGAAGGGTTCGGCAGCACTCGTTCGGAAGTGAATTCCGATGGCGTGCGGCAAATCCTTTGGGACGTACCCTTTGTACATCCCCTCGGCTCGGCGCGGGTCGATCCAGCCGACGGCGAGCAGATGACTAATGCCTTGATTGAGGACTGTATCTTATTGCGCTCGTTGGATTTCCTTTCCGGGGGTCCTTCAAGTCACAAGGCGCTCCCACATCCGTGAAAGGTCGACGCTTGCTCGGGCGTGGCTGTTTGTTGCATGATGCCGTGACGTAGGGGATGGATCCCCGCGTGAACAGGAGCTTGATTTGCCCGCCGACGACACCGGCGACAGTGACCCAGTCACCCGACTGAAAGCAGCGATTGCCAATCGGCACAATGGCGATCCGGATCTGCTGGATTTGTGCACCCGAATCATTAGTGAACTCACTTCGGGTGACAGCGACGATTGCCTCACTTTCGAAGCCTTTCAGGTCATGGTCGGTCGGCTTTCGATCGACCAGGTGCTGGTCGATGCCGTCAACTTATTGGCCTCACCGGAGGTCGGGATTCTCAATCCGCGATTGATGTTCTTCGACGAAGACGGAAAGGTATTCGAGATCGACCCGGAAGCCGTCAGGGAGGCGCGAGAAACGGGGATCTTCGTCCATCCTGCGACCGGAGCGGATATATTCGATTTCGAATCGATGATCGTTCCCTGCTTTTTTATCTCGGATTCTCTCACCGGATCGCCGGGAACAGATGCGTCCGGCGAAGCCAAACAGTTCCCCACCCGGCACATGCCGACCGCGGGTTCGCCGGGCGCGGCCGCCGCTTACTGATCGCGCGGTTCGCTCAAGGCCGAAGCGACACGGCAGCCGCTCATCCCCGGCATCACCCCCCTCGCCCAGGGCGTTGCGATGATCGATGCGCACTCCTCCGCGAAGTCGCACCCACCGCACGGACTGCGTTCGGGTATCCGCAACCGACGGGTCAAATCGATTGCTCGGCGTGGATCGTTGTCGGAGGAGTAGCTGAAGCCGATCCCGTAGCTCGCGATATCGGAAGACAAAGGTCCGCTTGTCCCGTCGAGCCATCCACGTTCGAGAACGGGTTGATCCTCTGGAATGGATTTGATCCGTCGCAGGGCGGTCGAGAACCGCTCCGGGAAAGCGGGGTCGTTCTGGTCGCTGAACAGCAGGAACGAGACCGGGCGATCAGGGGGCAGCCTGTCCGATGGATCGGTGACGATCACATCCGCGCCTTCGCCTCCATCGGAAAGGGTCGTGAAGGTCGTCACACGGACCTTCGGATCATTTCGAAAGGCACGCTGGATCACTTCGGCACGGTTCGGGCGGCACCAAATGTCGGCTTCGTCATGGCGGTTCGCGGAGAGGATCCGTTCGACCCATTCAGGTTTCTCTTCGTCGTCAGCTACGATCAGGCTTCGGTATCTGAACTGTTCGCGCAGCTTCGGGAAAAGGAGGCGATCAGAAACGGCGACGATACGCCCGCTTGGCTGACCGGCCTCGCCGAAGAAGACGTGCTTGTGCTCGATTCCGCCGTACGGGTCCCCCGTCGTCAGGCACAGGCCGAGCCGCTCGGAATTCAGAGCAGGGATTTCGATCGATCCGCTGCCCAATACGACCGGGCCGTCCTGTTCGAATTCCCTTCCCCACAGGCTCCCTTGCCAGAGAGTTTCGACGGTTCCATCGCCGCCGACATCGATGAACCACCTCCCCCCTTCGGTCCGGAGGCGGGTCTCGAGCCGAACGGGTTGCCCCTCAAAGTGCCGAAGATCAACCGTCTCCCGCCGCCCAGCGCCGGCTATATTGATTGTTCCGCCGAGTTCACTCAGGTCCGATCCACACAGAAAGATCTGGAGGTGCCAGCGGCCACCCCTGACGAAGGGAATGGCGGGGTCATCGTGATCTTTATGATGGGCAACGCGCCGAGCCGGGTTGATCCCAACGGTCAGAGTACCGATCTTCACCTCGCGGATGGCCTCTACCTCCTCCCGATCACCGCTAATCGTGATGGTCGGCTCCTCGAATTCGTGGGTTTGCGTTCCGCTCTCAACATGACGGAATACGCGCGAGCGGTGAGGTGCGGCGACGGCTTTGAGCATCAGAAGCCGATCTCGCGGAAGCCGTCGATCATGTTCGTCAGGAAGCGGCGGTCCGCCTGGAACTCGCGAATGACCGGGAGATAGCCGTAGCAGTGCGCGCCGTCGTCCGGCTGCCATTTCCGGAATAGGGGAATGGCGTGTGAGGCGCAGAAGGACTTATATCGACACGGCGCGCATTTGTGGTTCCGCACGAGGTTGCGAACGACCTCGTCGAGCATGCAGTCCAGGACCCCACCCTTCTCCGTCACGATCTCCTCGATCGACCGGTTCCTGATGTTTCCGAGCGGTTCAAAGCCGAAATTCCGGTCGAGAACGTGCTGGCCCATCGACTCGGACCACACGTGCAGATCGAGTTCGTGATCGACGTAGAGGGACGTCAAAAAGATGTCTCTGGTCTTCTTACGGACATTGGCGATGTCGAACGGCTCCGGCTCAGGTAAGCGTGCCTCGTCGATACGCCCGTCGGCTCCGACTGCGGTATCCTCTCCGTATTCGTCGAGGAAGGTCACGGCGTACTCGCCGATCGGGATCGGATGGATGTCCATCCTCGCGCTGACGATGCGGCGCGCGACTTCGGCGAGCCAAATGACCTCTTCGTCGACTTGAACGATCTGGGTTCGTCTAAATCCCCTCGTCTTGGAAGGCGTATAGCGGCCGAACTGGACCTGGGTTCCGATATCGCCGAGGGGCCCGAGTGCCTCGTCAACGAACCGTTCCGGCGTAAAGGCGTCGAGAAGGCGCCTGGTCACCAGAATTTCTGGATATCCGAGAATCCCGTGCGAGCGCATCTCGCGGATCATGGCGCGGATGTCCTCAGCCCGATCCGCGACCGGATCGTAAATGATCTCGAGGAAGTAGCGCCCCGGTTGTTTCCGAGAGAGTTCGGCGAACTTAGCCACATCCTCGGCCGGTGCCGTCGAGAAGACCCTAAACTCGGACGGCATGCACTCGGCAATCTCTTCCAAGGCCTCCATGGGTAGTTCGGAATGATTGCCGAAACGGAACGTGTAGGAGAAGTGATCGACGGTGAAACCGTTCCTGCCGAAATAGCCGTCTTCTTTCGTGTTCAGGACGTCGCGGACCCAGCCGTAATATTCTTCCACGCGCGAATGGATGAGCCGCATGTCGGCCGCAGAAAGGATGTTGCGGAAACGCCACTTGTTCTTGAAATGCTTGTCGACCACGCATCCTGGACACCCGCGCGCGCAGCCGTCGTAGGTGTGAACGGCGACCTGAAGATCGTCCATTACCCCCAACGTGCTTCCGCGTCGATCAAACGCGTATCCCGGCCCTCGCATTCTCAAGCCTCCCCGGCGGCCATGAACGCCGCCCTCATCCCGCTCGGACATGAAGAGGTTCCACCGGGATGGGATCGCAAGGCAATGAGGCCGACTCTGAATGCGCCCGTCGTCACGCATGTGGGCAGTTGCGGACAGACAGCGCAGGCACGGTTTCGCGCGAACTTTCTTAGTTCGTTACGGACGTCGCCGACGACCCTTGCATGCCCGTTGCCCACGCATACCGGGTCGTACCGAACCGGATCCATTTCCGCGAGGACCGACGTGAAACCGTGGTGCCACGAACCGTCCGGCGCCACGTAGATCACGTTATCGGCCGAGTTCATGACCGTCTCGGCGGCCTCCGGAAGACTGTCGATACTGAGTTCTCTGGCTGCCTTGATCCTGTTCACCACATTCGCGTCGATGCCTGACTTCAGGGCGAGGACGTAAAATCTCCCGATCCACTCTTCGAGCCGACGCAGTCCGTCCTCGGTCGCTGCCCCAGGATCGAAGGCCGGCGTCCAGGTCAGGTTGATCGGGATGCGATGGTCGACGAGAAACCGGCAAAGAACCTCGACATCGGGGAGCGTTGCCGTGGCAAGATTGAGCTGGAGAATGTCGCCGTTGCCGTCGCTGTGACCGCCTCTTTCCTGTTCCAGTTCCCGAATGAACCGATCAAGGTTCCGCCAGTAAGGTTCGGAAGAAAGGGCCGTATTGGCGACGACGACGAATCTCGGATCGATCCTTCTCTCTTCTCGCAAAAAGGCCCTTACGATCCTGACCGCGCGCTCGATCTGCGGCTCGATCTTGCCTACCAGGGAGGTCGAGATCTCCATCACGGCGTCGCGAAACTTCAAGGCCCGCTCGGCGGCCTTGGCCAGTGTGAGGTAATCGCCGATGGATTCCTCAGGGAGCATTAAGTTGTTGCCTCGTCCTACCCCTAACGCGAGATGCCCGATCACGCGGTACCTGGGCGCAATGTCTTCGATGGCCGCGACGGCGTCGCGAACGTTCAGAGCGGGCTGCGTCGAAAGCCGCTCTTCCCGGCCGAGCACGCATGTCGGACAGGTGCCTCTACAGCTGAGACAATAGTCGAGATTGATGATCAGGCTTTCGACCTGCATCACGCCGCTGCTGAAATGCTGGCAGGTCCATAGCAGGACCCTATTTTCGATTCATGGCCGCGATAGATCATCCGGGTCAGGCCTACGCCCGAAAAGGTGCAGGACGGCAGATGAACACAAGTATCGCAGCCGAATTCTCCCACCCCGATCCAGGCTTCGTTCATCGCCGAAAGGCGCCGCGACACCCGGCCGGAAAGGATGGACCCGAGATCTTCCTTCAGCATCGTGCCGAGCGGCTTGCCGAGATTGCGGCCATCCAGAATGACGTCGCCGAAGATCGTGTAGGCGACCGCATGGATGAAGCCGCCGGGAGAGACGTGAAAGGTTTGGCCGACGAAGTCGCCATAGGATCCGGCTGACCGAAACCGCTCCAGTTCCCTGGTGAAGTGGTCGCGTCCTTCGGGCGTGTGGTTGTAGAACCGGGCAGCGTAGTGGGCCGCCGATGTGACGTCATAGGCGTAATTGCGGCGCTCGAGATTGGACAGGCTCGGGGTAAATCCGAGCGAGATGGGCTTGCCGCTCAAATGCCGTGAGGCGAGCGCGGCCAGGGCTTCAGGAGACCACCGCTGCATCACCGCTTCACTGAGGAGCATCTGGAGATGAACGTGGGTCATGTTTGCAGCTGCCGCAACGCGCCGGGAATAGCCTTCTTCGCGCTCCAGGCGGACCGGGTCGATCGTGATGTCGAAGATGGCCGCGGGATCGGTTTCGAGAATTAGCCGCAGAGAATCCCGGTAAGCTTCCTCCCGCCCATCATCTACGAGCGTCATGGTTACCCCCAGCCCGAGGCCGGCGGAAACGCAGGCCTCGTAATAGCGCCGCTGAAGGCTGATCGGCATCGAGGGAAGATCGCCGAAGACGAGAACGGCTCGATACCGCAGTCCTTTTTCGCACCCATAGGCCGCGATACCCTCCGCCACGGCCGCCAATTCGTGGATCGGCATTACCGGACGTTCGTCGCGCCGCTCGGCGACCGACAAAAGGCATCCCGTGCACGATCCCGCACAGCGGTTGAAGACCTCAACCGTGATGTCCGTGAACGCCATGATTACTGCTTCTCAGGCTATCGATCCGAAGCGAACCGGAGAACGTCCGGGCCGGACGGGCATTGCGAAGGAGGTTGATATCGAACCCGTGAGGGACGTGAACTCTGGGATCCCGATAACATTCGGTCGCCAGATCCAGTCCCTCTCGCATGAATCCTTCGATGGCATGCAGGAGGGGTTTGATCCCGGCCGGGCACCCGTCTTCCGGAAGGTGCCGGCGCATGGACGAGGCGACGGCGATGGCACCGATTTTCGGACAAACTCCTCGGAAGCGGCATTCCCCGCACGCTTCATGCGCCACGAATCGGCCGACGATACGGCTGGCGAATGCCCTGGCGCTGTCCCGGACCTGCTGGAGAGCGCTCTCCTCGGGGACATCAACGGTCAGCCTTGGTTCGAAGCCAAAGCGACGGCTCAGGGGTACGTCGCCGAAGCCAGCCTGGGAGTGTGATACAGCGCCATTTCCATCGATATAAATCTCGCGTTCGAGACGCTCGCCTACGAAATCGGCAACACCTAGAAGCCCCCGCTCGGAAATTTGGCTGTCGGCACCCTCGATCAGCGGAGCGATGGCCGGACAAAAGTTGATGGAGTAGCCGTCTTCCGGCCGCCACACGAGCAGGGTCCGCTCGAACCATTCGATGATCTTCTGCCATCCGTCCGCGAAGATTCGTCCTTTCCCGGGCAGCGGAACGAGGTTCAAAGTGAGCCTGGAAAATCCATTTTCGATAACGAAATCCCGCAGCCTTTCCGGTGTCGTCGCCTCCGGCGTATCCGGGCCGACATTGATGTTCAGATCAACGTCACCGAATGCTTGCCTCACGTGGGCGATGTTTGCGGCATAGGTCTCAACGAAGCGATCAAGGTGCATCTTGCACGGGTCGAAGACCATATCGACGTTCAGCGCTTGCCCGTGCCGCTGCATCGCTTCGTACCAGGAATCGACCGACCGGAAGACACGATCCCGCCTGCCTATGGCCGACGCCGAAATGAAACCCACTACCCTGCCCTTTGCGAGCTTCGAGAGCCAACGGACGACGAAATCGGCGTCCTCTGATGTCAGTAGGAAGTGATCTCCCTGGCCGAATGTGACGGAGATTTCGTGGAAGTGCGTGCCGCTGTCGAGGTGACTTTGAATGAACCCGCGCACGAATGGATAAGCGCGTTCGAACATCGACCTGGGCCATATAGAGCCGTGAACACGCTCGTCGCTGGTCAGAATACATCCCTCGCACGATCCACCGCACCGGACCATGCTCTCGATATTGATCTTTAGTTCGTTTCGGCGCCCGTGGACGCGCGACGTAACCTTCATCCGCGTCCCCTCAGGCAATTGCGGTCCAGTCATTGTCGACAGCATCCGTAAGTGTAGCTCTGACCACTTGGCGGCGGAACTCCAACCGCTCCGTTTGTGGGCACTCGATGACCGCGATCATTCCATCTTCGAGATGTGCCGTAAGAGACCAGACCGGGCCTGACGAGAGGTCGATCGAAACGGTGCGACCATCGATGATCGGCATTCGCCCATCTCTGAAGAAGGGGTGATCGAGGCCACGCATGAACGCCGAGAAGGTAAAACCACCGCCCGTCGTGAGCGCGCGGAATCGGCGGAACGAGCCGACTGGACGCTCCTCCCCTTCGTCGAAGGAAAGGTGGTGAAAACCATCCTTGTCGAACGTGTCGGACCGCATGAACGTCGCCTGCTCGATATAGAAGAGCGGCGTCACATTGCGTAAATCAGAGCCATGTGTCCGGATCGCCATGGCACGGATGGGCCGCTCGTTTTCCGTGAATGCGAGCTTGGAAACCACCTCCAGAGGGCGTCCATTCCCTGTTATCCGGTGGCCGTCGAGGTGAAGGACGTCCTCGTATGCAAGATATCCGGCTCGGTTCAGGACGAAGATGCGAAAGGATTGATCTCCCTCCTTCGCGATCTCCACCTGAGGTCTCTCAGGGATGTCGAAATCGCGAATTCGGCGCCGGAATTCGGAGACCTCGTGTGCCAGATAGGCCTCTGCGGGCATGCCGTCATGGATCCCGAACGATCCGCTCAGAAGTCGCCGGGCTGCCGCTTCGTCTCCTGAGATCAATGCCGAGATCCAATCGATTATCACCGTCCGCGAGTTCACGCCGCCCGCCTCCGACGGTCGGCATCGAGAGCGTCTGGAAGAAGCCTCTCGATGAGGTCGCGGGCGACATGCGGACAGCGACCGCTGTCGGATGTTCCCGTTTGCTTCATGACGTGGGTGATCACGTGGAAGCCGGTTGCGGCGCAGATGCCGGACACAGGGCATTCCATACACTGGGCGCCTCGATGGGCCGAAACGACGCGCCGCTGCATGGCTGGAAGGGCAGCCTCGATCTGACGGCTGATCGGACCGGTCCCCACGTGACCGATCTCCGGGAGGCCGAAACGCGCCGAATGCGGCACGTCGCCGATCGCCTCGAGTTTCGGCATCAGCTTGCCCGTATGGTCGATCTGAATCGATTTGCGTACGGTTTCGGCAAAGACGTTCGTCACCGTCTCGACGAGGGTGGGCAGGCTGTCTTCGTCCGAGCCACACATAGCCGCGTCGATGGCCCCGCGCAGCACCGGATGGAAGCTGGACGTAATCCCGGGATTGCGGCGCATTTCATCGTCGAAGCCAAGCAACCACCGTCGTAAGGCCGGAAGATCGCCGCACGTATCGCCTGCATTCGTGAGCGTCGGAGACCAATTGATGGTCACTTCGTCGAAGCCGTTGGCGATCGCGAAGGCGACGAACTCTTCTGGCCCCATCATCCTGACGGCTTCGTCGGAAAGGTTGATCGTCAAGTCAACCTTGCCGAAAACCGCTTTCGTATCCGCGATCATTTCCCGGTAGATCGGCCCGAACTTGACGGCATGAAGCAGCCTCGGGTCGAGGACGACGATCGGTAAAAGCGGGACGTCGAGATCCTCTTCGCTGCGGCACGAGGTGAGCTTGCGGACGACGTCGGCGGGCTTGCCGATCAGAGCCGTCGTGAAGAAAACTGCGCTGTGTTCACGGTCACTCGGGCGCCCGGCACGGACCACCGCTGCGCCCTTTGCATGGAGCGAGCGTATATAGGCCGTATCCATGATGAGGTGATCGGCAATCCCATAGGTCAGGTTTACGCGCCGAAGCGGAGCAAGCTCAGATGCATACTCCGTCAGGCGCGCAATCGTACTATCGAGAACGTCGTCTGACATGTCGGGCCGAACGGCGCGTCGCTCGATGGCCGCGAGTACGCATCCCGGACACTGGCCGTGGCAGGCATACACGTCGTCAATCTGGATCTGGAGTTCCTGTGCCCGCTTCATGACCTGCACCCGCCCTCAACACCCGGCCGTCTTGCCGCGGTACTCCTCGTATTTCGGACGGGCGCCTGCCATATGGGCTGACCTCATAAAGTCGATGAAACCTTTGAAGCCGGGGCAGTCCTGGTCCTCTTCCGGATTCCAATGGCGCGCGAGAACGCCACAGCCGGAACGGCAAAACTCGTAGGCGTCGCACCCGATGCACGCCCGATGTGGCTTTGCGGCCTTGACGACGTCCCTGATGAAGGATTGAGAGTTTGCCACCGCCTTGATCGAGGTCTCGAGGACGTTTCCCGACCATTTGGCTTCCCGGCTTCCACCCGCTTCGAGGCAGGTGGCGGCATTGCCATTCCAGTCGATATCCATTGAGCCCGCGATGATCGGACAGACGATGTCGTCCATCGGCGTGTTCGTGTGAATTGCCGCGAGCATGCTCTCGACCGGATTGACGTACAGGTCCGGCGAGGTCGTGCGCCGCGCAAGGTACCATTCGGCAGCCTCTATCAGGAACGCCGATGTTTCGTGGAACTCAGGAAAGATGGTGTCCCGGTTATCCAGTCCGTCGCCCGACGGGATGAAAAAGCCGAAGTGGATATTGTTGAATCCCTCGACGATATGAAGCCGTTCCAGGATCTCAGCGGCCCCTCTCTCGACCACCGGCTTCGTTACCGAGGTGGTCACGGCAGACCTGATTCCGGCTTCCCGAAGCTTCGCGAGGCTGTCTCGCCATTTCGCCTCGAGCTTGGGCTTGGGAAATCGCGAGACCGGTTCCCAACTTGTGTTCACCCGGTCGAACAGCCGCGCGATCCGGACGATCTCGGGATGGAGGAGGTTCGATACGAGGCAGAGTTCGTAACTGAACCCCCTTCCATCGAGTGCCTCGCGCATTCTTGGAATCACATCCTCGAAGAACGGAGCCCCGAGCATGGTCGGCTCGCCGCCGATCAGATGGATCTCCGCATGATCGTAGCCGATCCCGGGCATGTGGTCAGCAATGCCCTGCGCAATCTTTACGACCGCGTCCGCCTCCATCTGCCCCGAGATCTTCTTGACCAAGGAACTGATGTAGCAGTGCGTGCAGCGCAGGTTGCAGTCCCTGGTCACGTTGATCTGATAGAGATAGACCTTCGCCATTTGCCGCCCGCGGACATCTTCGACCTTCAACGATGGTCCCGCAGGGGTTACGGCGCAAGGATTCGTCTGACATCATCTCTGTGCCTTGACGATCGCCGCTCCGTGCGAAGCGGCGATCCGCGCCGGGCGAGTTAAACAGGGGCGTCAATGGATCTCGCGCGAATGCAGGAACGACCGCAGCTTCCGGTGCCCATTGCTGATCCGGACCGATGCGGCAGCAGCATTGAATCCGGCTACTTCGTCTTCACCTTGATGCCGAGTCTCTACTGTCATCTACGGTGTCCTCATTGCTACCTCAGCGTCGAGGAACGCGAGGACCGGACGATTCTCTCTCCTGAACTGCTGATGGAGGCTTGCCGGAAGATCGACGCCTACTGGAATGAGCGCGGTATCAAGGACCGGACGGTGGTTTGCTATTGGTATGGGGGCGAACCGACGTCCATGGGCATTCCGATGTTCCTGCGCATGGTCGAAGGCATCAATTCTGTATTCCGGCCTGAAGACGGCTATAAGCTGAAGCACACGGTTCTCACCTCACTCGTATCGGTTCGCAATGACTGGTTCCCGGTCTTCGCAGAATACGGCGCGGGAGAAGTGCAAACCTCCTATGACGGAGAGATGCGGGGAAGCGCCTATGTCCGCAAATGGGAACGGCGGGTCCGCGATGCCGTCCGGTACGGGCTGCGTATATCGACCATCAGCGTCGTCAACCGCGAACTGATTACCAAGGGACCGCGTGCCACGCTCGATTATCTCACTGAACTCGGGGTGGCGGAGACGTCGTGGCTGCCCTTCATGTGGAACGAGCAAAACTCCAACGGGAGTTATGATCGCTACGCGCCGACCATGAACGAATGGTCGCACTTCATGTGCGAACTCACGGAACACTGGATGGCCAGGCGCCGGGAGGGGACGGATGTTCCCGAAATCGGCCAGATGCGTTTCATCCTATCCCAGGCGGAACGGTCGAACCTCGCAAACATCGCCGCTCAGACGCTGTTTCTTATGCCGAACGGCGATTTTGTTCTGCCGGATTATCGGGACGGCTGGCTGGAGTTTATGCGGCCGTTCGGGAACATCCTCAGACAGTCCTTTGCGGACGTTCTGTCGTCGCCCGCGCGCCGCGCATATTTGCGTCGCCAGGCTTTGCGCAACGGAAACAGCGACTGCATGGCCTGCGACCATCACGACAAATGCGTGATGGAGTTCTGGAAGGACAATCGTCCCGGTGACGATTGCTTCGGCGGCAGGCGGTATGTCGAATGGCTGCTTTCACGCCGCCAGGATATCTCGCGTCTCATTGGATCTGACGCTTCCACCCTTCTGTACTGACCTCTTCCTTGAATCCCCGGCCCTGCCGACCTCCAATTGTCAGAACGGCCGCTTGATTCATTCGCCGGTGGACCAAATCCTTCCCTGTGACGCGTCGCGGGATCGGATCCTTGTCGTATGCGTCGATGGATCGAACGCTCCATCGAGGACAACGGGTTGGATTTCTCCATGATTCCCCCGCAGACGCAGGGGATCTGACCGAAAAGGAAGTACCAATGCTGGATTTGACGAACCTCAACAAAACTCGCGACCTGCCGCGTCGGTACAACGTGGCCATTCAGTACAAGGGTGTCGAGATCAAGGACCAGAAGAAGTCCACTCCTGGAGAGGACCTGGTCGTCGGCTACCTGATGCACGACATCCATGGCCTTCAGGCGACCGAGAACGAGGAGGGTGTCCTGACCACGGAGGTCAAGGCCCGCATCAAGCACCCTGCGAACAAGAAGTTCTCCAATGAACCGCTCGCTCCCTATCATCTGCCCCGTAAATACGGGTTTCACACGCCGATTCAGGAAGGCGGCGTCGTAATCATCGAGAACGGCGTCTACAACGAACGTACCGGTACCATCGAGGGGACGTACCTTCGTGTGATGGCGCGTGATCCGCAGACCGAGCATGTGCACGCGGCCATGATGATGTCCGTGCACCGCGAACGGTACAGCGAGGTCGATGGCGAGCGCGAATATCGTCAGAACCGGGTTATCTATCTCGTCGGAGAGGCTGTCGCCGTTACTTCGCCGGACCAGTTCAAGAAGGCTCTGGCTGATATTCTCGTTGATCGTGCCGAGGTCGGTGGTGGCCGTCCGGGTGCGCTTCTGCGGGTTGTCTCGCTCGAGAACCCTGACGAGCGGAGCCAGACGCAAATCAACGCTGCCTGGGATGCGGAAAACAGCCGTATGGTCCTCGGTGACGAGATGGTTGCCACCTGGATGAGCGACGAAAACAACGCGTCGTGGGTGAACCAGATCATCGCCAAAGCCGGTACCGAGGACGCAAATGGCTTCCTGATCGAGCTGATCCCGACCTTCACCTACAAGACGGGTGTCAAGAGCCTGCCGTCTAAGTCGGAGAAGGGCCACGACGACTCCAGAAACTTCGCGTATCCGGTGAAGGATGAGAACGGCAACTTCGTTGTCGATGAGAAGAGCGGCGAGGTTCGGACCCGTATCGGTGTTGCGCCGGGTCACATGGCGATCAAGCGCATGGACAAGGATGGCATTTGGTTTGCCACGGAGACCTATCGCGTCGATCAGTTCGGCCCGGTCTATGCTGCCGACGAACTGGTCACGGCGAACACGCCCGAGCACGTCGTTAAGCATTTCGACGCGGCTGCGGAACAGCGCCGGAAGGACATCTCCAAGATGTTCACCGACAAGAAGAAGAGCCAGGAGGAGGCGCAGGCTTCCGCCGATGACATCGCGTTCGGCGAACCGGAACAGGCGGCCGGCAGCGGTCTGACCCCGCGCTGATTGTAACGCCCGGTACGAAAACCCCCACACGAGGCATCGTGTGGGGGTTTTTCTTTGTGGAGACCGATGAGGCAGGGCAATGATCGCGCCCGCTAGATTCCGGGTGCCGGGTTGGCGTCGTCCTCGTGGCAGGTGTCCGAACTGGCGACTTTGAGGGTGCGGAGATTTTCCTTCCGCCAGATGCGCAGATCCTTGAGAACATTAAGAGCGCGCTTAACCTGCTCCCCGTGAAAGGTTGCATGTAGGCTCGCGACGTTGTCGGAGTCTTTGCTTAGAACTGCCGTGAAGCCACCGTTGCCGGTCGACCTCACCTTGCAAGTGAGGCCATCCCAGCATTCGTGGGTTGCCGTGCCGGACTCCGCGTATTCCACTTGATTCTTGTTCATGAAGCCGCTGAATTTCCCGTCCAGGACCTTCGTCCAATCCTCTACGAATGAGGCGCTGACGAGCGCTCCGATAAACTGCTCGATCTGCCGGAGATCAGAGTCGACGAGCAGGTGGTCTTCAAAGACGGCTATTTCATTTGGGTTGTTCGTCGGTTCGGCACCCAATATCAGCCAGTACCGTTCATGGATGCCGTTCTTATCTTCATCGATCTCAGCGGCCACCCAGAAGCCTGACACTGCCTGCGGTGGAGCTCCATTCGTATCGATGCCGATCATTCCCATCCCACCGAAAAACGGCACATAATCGGTGGTGTGGTTCACAGTTTTCGACATTTCGAACTCCTTTCCTCCGCACGATCTCTCGTCGGTATGCACGAAACCAGACACGTACGGCCGGGTACTAACTTGCCGGATCTGAAGTCATCATTGCCGGAACGGATGCCCGCTAACCGGAACGTCTGCGGATGAACGCGTCGCCGAACATCAATGTGCGTTGGGTGGATCTTTCCGAATACGACTGCGACATTGTCGTCGCATCGTTCCAGGATCCGCATGATCACAAGGCGGTGCTGATCCGCGGCCCTGGTTCGCAGGAGCGCGACGAAGCTCTCGCCGCAGCAGGATTCCGCCGCGTCACCGATCCCGTTGCAGGATGGATGAGGCCGGGTTCGACCTTCCGGAAATCCGAACTTCTTCCTGCTTTCCCGCGTTTGACAATCCGGGAGACGGCCTTCGAGCGCACGCGCGTGAGCTATCAGGGGCGCTATCCGCTCCATCCACCGGAGACTGTGCGCGTTCAACAGCAGTCAACAGTCTCCGGTCCGCCGACGCCCCCCGCTCCGGCAGACACGAGCGAGACCCGCAAAGCTAATCGCTTCCAGGTCCCGTACCGTCCGGCCAGCCGCCTCGGCGCGCCCATTGCCATGATCCCGGTCAATATGGCCGAGGCGACGGCAAATGCATTGGCGAAGGTCGAAGCCGAACACGGGCCGATGGACGATTTCGTCGGCCGGCTGCTCGGCATGTCGGCTGAAAAGCTCAAACAGGCTCTCTCCCCGGAACAGATCGACGCCGTCGGCATGGGGATCGCAGCCAATATGAGGGGGCGTGGATTCATCCTTGCCGACCAGACGGGCCTCGGGAAGGGTCGTGTTCTGGCGGGCTACGCGCTCGCGGCGCGGCGTATGGGAAAAACGGTCGTCTTCCTGACAGAGAAGCCGAACCTCTTCAGCGATTTCTGGCGCGATCTCAGCGACATCGGCGCGACCGACGAGATTGGCACGCCGTTCCTGCTCAATGAGAAGGCGCGGATCATCGACGTCACATCTGATGGCCGAGTGCTGTTCGAGTCCGCGAAGTCCGACGCCATCAAAAGGATCGTGAAATCAGGAAAGTTGCCGAAGGAAAGCCAATTCCTGATGGCGACCTACAGCCAGTTCAACAGGATCGGCAGCGTTAAGGGGAAATTTCTCGAGAAAGTGGCGGAGGACGCCTTCGTCATCATCGACGAAGCCCATAACGGGATCGGCGATTCAAATACACGCAAGTGTTTGGACGCCGCTCTCGCAAACGCCTGGGGAACGATCCGCTCGTCGGCAACCTTTGCGCGCCGCTCGCAGAACCTTTTGTCCTATGGTGCAGTTCTTCCGCCGTCTCTGCGGAAAGAAGACCAGGAAGCGTTCCTTCATGCCGGCGGCAATACGCTTGCTGAGGCGATTTCGCAGTATCTCGCCGAGGACGGCGTTCTGCTGCGTCGGGAGCATGACCTCTCGGGCATCAAGATCGACGTCGTTCTTGACGAGAAACGCATGGACCGCAACAGGGCCTATGCCGACGCACTCGCCCCCATCCTTGCCCGCATGGCGAAGCTGGCGAGAACCGTCGCCGACGACGCAGAGACCCGCAACGAGGAGAGCCAGAATGGCGCGGGCGGGTCGAAACAGGGTCGGGAATACTGGTACTCGGCCAATTTCGGATCGAACCTCTCTCCGCTGATCCGTCAGTTCGTCACTGCGCTCAGCGTCGATCTATGTGTCGAACGCTGCATCGAAGCTCTTCTCGCGGGCGAGAAGCCGGTCGTCGTGATCGAGTCGACGATGGAATCGCTGATGCGCGAATTGTCTTCGGACACGTCGGAGGGCGATGGGCCGTCGGATGCCGCCGACGCCAGCGAGGACGGCGAGGCCATGCCGGAAATCGCCGCCGGGACGAGACCTCCGGATTTCCGCGCTGCTTTGGAACTGATGCTCGATCGCATCATGACCATTTCCTGCAAGCGGAAGGGGCAGGACGAACCCGACAGAATTCCGGTCGACGATCCGTTCTCGGTGGCTGAGGCAAACGCCATCCGTGCCATGATCGCACGTTTCCCAGATCTGTCCCTCTCGCCCATCGACGACATCAGGGGACAGATCGAGGCGGTAGGGATACGCTTGCACAGGGAAGGTGCGATCGAACGCCCGTGGCGCGCGGACGAGATCTCTGCGCGTAAACTCAGGGTCAGGGACGGCGTCTACGAGTCGATGCCTCCGGTGGATCGAAACGACACGATCGTCGCGTTCAATTCCGGCGGCATCGACGCCTTGGTGATTACGAGGGCCGCTTCGACCGGACTTTCGCTTCACGCCTCGGAACGGGTAGCCGACCAGAGGCGGCGCCGCCAGATCGAACTCCAGATCCCGGCCAATGTGGTCGAGCGCATTCAGTTCTGGGGCCGTGTGAACCGCCGCGGTCAGGTATCGGTCCCGGCCTTCGAGACTTTGAGCACGGGTCTGCCGCTCCAAATGCGCTTGATGGCCATGGAGAACCGGAAGGTCGAGGCCTTGAGCGCCAACGTTTCCGCCAGCGCCTCCAACGCGTCCTCCATGGACGTTCCGGACGTCCTCGATGCCGTTGGCAACGATGTCGCGCGGCGTATTCTAGAGGATCGTCCGGCGCTCGCCGAAGCGATGTCGATCGCCATGCGTGTCGACCCGGAACAGGCAGAGCAAGAACTCTACTTCATCAACAAGATCCTTCAGCGCCTCTGCCTCCTGCCGTCGAAGCAGCAGGACGAGGTCTTCAATCAAATTGTGACGGATTATGCGGACGCGCTGGCCGCCTTGAAAGCAAAGGGGCAAACGCCCAGGGGCGAACGTGAGTTTGATGGAATTTGGCGCGAAGTCTCCAGGGATCCGTACGAGCCGGGGTCGCCGACCGATGGCCCTGTCTTCGGCCGCCCGGTCGACCTCGTCCTGATGGAAGCCGAGGTCGAGAAGCAGGCGCTCGATTCCACGGCTATCCGCAACCTCATTGCCTCGTCGCGACGGCGTCTCGGGGAGGCATCCGGCAATGCCGCCGGTCCCTTCTTCGAGAAGGAGGCAAAAGCCATCAAAGCGGCCCGCCGGAAGGTGCTGACGGCTGCACTTTCGGGACGCCTCATTTCCGTTGATTCGGCCCTGGCAATGAACGGCAGCAATGCGGTGAAGGCTGCGGACGAGCGGATCAACTCCCTCCTTGAGATACTGGCATCGATCCAACCCGGCCTGATGCTTTCGGCTCCGGGCGACGAAGGAGACCCCGTCAGGGGTGTTATCGTCGACGTACGTGCGCCAACTGAGAACGAGTTGCACCTTCCCGGACGCTGGGGTGTGCGCTATGCCCTGCCTGGAGATCCGCATCCGCGTGAGATCTCGATCGCAACGATCATGCGCGAGCGGGCCTACGTCCTCTATCCTTCACGCCCCGGCGAGGTTCCCTCGCCTTCTCTTAAGGCATTCGATGAGGCGCCGCGTGGAGTGGTGGTCGAGCGCCGGAAATTTCTCGACGGGAATCTCGTCAAGGCGGTCGCCATTGCGGCGGAGGTCTCTGCGGGTTCGCTGGTGTCGTTTAAAGGGCAGGATGGAAGGCGTCGACGCGCTGTTCTCGTCAGCCGCCGCGGTCACGGTGCTCTCTTCCAACGCTCGAAGCCGACCCGCAATGTGCAGGAGGCGCTCGCGGTCCTGCAATCCGGCAACCCGCTGTGGACCAATCCTGCTTCCAGGGCAGACGGCATTATGATCAGTCAGGATGTCGGCGGCTTCATTGCCGATATCCCGAAGGGTGCCAAAGGCGCCAAATTTGAGACGCAGCGGATTTCAGCGGTCGCCGGCAGATTCCGCCACATGAACGATTGTCGCCGGGCAAGGATCGACAGGAACCGGATAGAGGCATTTCTGACGGCCGTCCTGGAAGAGGGCTACGAGCTTCATTTCCCGCCGCCGCCGAAACCGCTTCCCGAAGCGTCTGCTCGGGGACGCATGCAGTTCAGAGGCCCTCGCCGCCCGTGAATCCTTGACGGGTCCTTTCGGCGGACGTCACCCTCCGAATAAGTCGGAGTTCTTCCTTGCCGGACCATCTCTTCATTGCCGAAAAGCCCTCCCTGGCTGAAGCCATCGCCAAAGCCCGCGCGGAGCAGATTGGAGCCAGAGCGGCAAGGGGAGATGCGGCGTGGACGGTCGGCAACGATGCTGTCACCTGGCTGTTCGGCCACATGTACGAACTCGCCAAGCCCGAACAGTATGACGAGCGCTTCCGTCGGTGGGAGATGAGCGATCTTCCGATCATTCCGACGCGGTGGCACCGCAATCCGCATGCGGACAAACGCAAGCATCTGTCTGCGATCAAGTCCCTCATTTCCAAGGCGAAATACGTGGTCAATGTCGGCGATGCGGAGCGCGAGGGACAGTTGCTCGTAGACGAACTTCTCGAGGAAATGGGATGGGATCCGTTTTCCGACAGGACGCTGCGGGTTTGGGTCTCATCCATGGCCCAGAAGGATCTGATCGCTGCGCTCAACGGGATGTTCCCGAACAGGGAAAAACAGGACCTCTTCAAGGCCGCGGTCATGCGCCAGCGTGCCGACTGGCTGCACGGCCTGAATCTTACGCGCATGTATTCGATCCTGGCCCGCCGCAGCGGCGCCGACATGCTCGTGTCCGTCGGCCGCGTTCAGAGCCCAACACTCAAGCTGGTTGTCGACCGGGACCGGGAGATTGAGGCCTTCAAGCCGACAGACCACTTTTTGCCGAACGGATTGTTCCGACATGCGAACGGATTGTTCAGGGCCGATTGGGTCATCCCCGACGATCATGAAGGCCTTGACCCAGAGGGTCGCCTCGTTGACCGCGCGGTCGCGGAGCGGGTTGCGGCCAAAATCGCCGGAAAACAGGGCAGCGTGGTCTCGTTCACATCCACGAACAAGTCAAAGGCCCCACCCTTGCCCTATTCGCTCTCGGCCCTTCAGACGGAGTGTTCCAGAAAGCTGGGATTGACCGCCGCCCAAACGCTCGAGGTTGCCCAGGCGCTCTACGAGAAGCACAAAGCGACCACCTATCCGCGTTCGGACAGCCGCTATCTGCCGAAGTCGATTCTCAGGGACGAGGCGCCGGGAATTATGGCCGCCCTCGCCGATACGCCCGGCCTCGACGAGATTGCGCGCAAGGCGGATCTCTCACGCCGTTCGGCCGCATGGGACGATTCCAAGGTCACCGACCACCACGGCATCATCCCCACCGGCGAGTTCAAGGCCTCGAAGCTTTCGGCCATGTCGCCGATCGAGCGGAAGGTGTTCGAACTGATCGCGCGAGCCTTCGTGGCGCAGTTTTATCCGGATTTCACATGGAAATCGCTCTCCGCGACGCTCTCGGTCGAAGGGGAGACCTTCAAGGCGACGGGCCGCCAGATCACGGCACAGGGCTGGAAGGTCGTCTACGGTGCGGAAGAGGATCAGGATGAGGACGAAAAGGATAAGGAGGCCGATCAAACTCTTCCGACGATGGCGAAGGGAGATCCGGTCACGGTAGAAAAATCGGATATCGCTTCGAAGCGAACGCAGCCGCCGCCCTATTTCAATGACGGTTCGCTCATCGCGGCGATGACGAACGTCCACAAATTCGTCAAGGATCCGGAAATCAAGCGGCGCCTAAAGGAAAGTGACGGCATCGGCACCGAGGCGACGCGGGCCTCCATTATCGAAACCCTGTTGAAGCGCAAGTTCCTCGAACGCAAAGGCAAGACGAAGATCGTTTCCACCAAGGCCGGGCGCGACGTGATCGACGTGCTTCCCAAGGAAGTGACGGATCCCGGTCTCACAGCGATCTGGGAAGCTCAGCTCACGAAGATCGCCAAGGGCGAGGCGTCGGACGAGCATTTCACGGAGGTTCTCGTCAAAACCCTCCATCGCCTCATCGACAGCGGCCGGTCGCTGACCATCGTGAAGATCGCGGGCGCGGTCGAGCCGCTTCCCGGAACCGGAGAGATCTGCCCGAAATGCGGTAAGGGCCGGATGCGCACGGTGGTCGGCAAAAAGGGGGACCTCAAGGGCAAACGCTACATGCGTTGCGACAACTGGCGGCCGAATGACGATTCATCCTGCAACCATGTCGTGTGGCCGGAACGGTCGCGTCCGAAAGTGGATCCGATGCCGGGCGACGGCACGTCGTGTCCTCAATGCGGGAAAGGAACGCTCGTCACCCGTCTCACAAAGACCGGCAAACGCTTCCTGAGCTGCAACAACTGGCGGAAGGACGACAGTTCCTCGTGCAACCACGTGGTCTGGGATAACAGCCGCCCGGCACCGCGCCTGCATACGGATTCCGGCCGCGCGGAGACGTCGGGAGGGCGGAGGACTGCCACAGCGCGACCGATAAGGACTCGTTCAAGGACTCAGTGAATTTGTTGACGAGTTTCGAAGGATCCGACTAGCATCGGTCAGTTCTCAATCCCTGGAGGATCGGTCTCGATGAAGGCTCTCCGCCTCGTGATCGCCGCGGCCGCGCTGATCGTCACCATTCCCGCAGCCGCCCAGTCGCAGAAAAACCCCCTGGCCCATCGGGAAGCTCAGCTTCCCGCGATCCTCAGTTGGTTGCAGACGCAGGGTGTGCGTCTGACCTTCCTGGGCGAGGAAGGCGGCCTGCGCGGCTATATCGGCGAAAGCGCGAACGGCAAGATGCAGACATTCTACGTCACGCCGGACGGCAACCACGTGGTCGCCGGAATCCTGTTCCAGACGGGCGGCACGAATGTGACGGGCGTCCAGATCGGCGAAATGCGCGCGCGCTTTGACTCCGCTTCCAAGGAGATCGAATCCGCTACCGTCGGCGGGGGCTCGGCCGATGCCGACTCTTCCAAAGTGGAGGCGTCCGGCGGCATGGATGCCGCCGGAAAGAACGATTCTGCCTCTTCCGCTATCTCCCCTGCTCCTGTCCCTGCCCCGGCTATGTCGGAGACAGCGTCCACCCCGGCATCTTCGGAGAAACCCGAGGAGCCGGAGGCGGCCGCAGCCGATCCGGCTGCCACTGAGAAGGTGGGCGACAAAACCGAGCGGGTGGACATCTCCATTCCGCCGCCATCGGGTCCGATCGCAGGGGCCGAGGGTAAACCGGCGGAGATGTGGATCAGCAAGCTCGATCGCAATGAATTCCTTCAGGCTGCGGAGAAGGCCCCCTTCTTCGAGGTTGGAGCGATTCATGCCAAACCGGTTCTCTGGATGGTTGCCGACCCGCAGTGTCCTTATTGCCACCGCACTTGGGACACCATCCGTTCGTTGGTCTATGCCAAGAAGCTGCGGGTGAGGATCATCCTGATCGCCGGGCTTCAGGGCAGCGAGCCGAAGGCGCGCGAAATACTCGCCCGTCCGGTTCCGGCGCGTGCATGGCTCGACACGAACGCGGGCCGCGGCATCGAGCTCACCACGGATCAGACTTCGAAGGAATGGGTCGCGGCCGGTCAATTCCTTTCCAGGAACATGGACTTCGCCAAGAGGTTTGGCATCGATCGCACGCCTTTCCTCGCCTATGTCGGGGAAGACGGCAAATTTTACTCGGCTCTCGGCCTTCCTTCCGATCTCACCGCATTCCTCTCCGCCAGCGGTGCACTCTGATTTACGGCTGTTGGGATGGAAGAGCGTCGCATAACGGCTTCGACGGTCGTTCGTCAGGTCGAGGCGGCTCTCGCGCGCTCCGAAGGGCTGCGCGCGGAGGCGCGTCGACTGATGGAAGCGGCAGACGAACTTGAAAGCGACGCCCGTTCGTCCGCGATTTCGATGCTCGGGCCGGTTCACGGGTCTGCTGCCTTCGATCTCGCCCTCCTCTCCTTCCGAGACAGTTCAACCGATCAGACATCGACCAAAGACGATGCGGCGAATGATGCGTCCGACGCGGTGCAAATTGATCACTCGGCTCCTTCAGCCGCTCCGGTACCTGCGATGACGCTGGAACCTGACTCTTTGCCCGTGCGATCCGGAACGAGCCGAGCAAAGGTGGCGACCAAGAAGCAGCGGCCATCGGATCTTGTCACACGATATGGGGTGTCCTTTTCGCGTTCCCATCTCGATGAAGCGGAAGCCGTCATTGCGGAGGCATTCAAGACGGCTGCGACCAATGGTGCTTCGAATTCCTATCAACACCATCGCGGGAAAAATGTCTGGAAGAAGCAGTTGTTCGAAGCTGCGCTGGGTCACGCGCTCGCCGAAATCAGCAAAGCCGATGAAACGCGCGTTCAAGAGCCGGAATATCCGCGGACGAGCTCTGAACGGGCGGGTTCCGTTTTAAAGACCGAGAGTCAGAATTTCGTGAACCCTTCGGAACCTATCAACAACGATGAGATTCCCGCGGCATCCCGAGATGACGACATTGCCGACGCCGCAGACGAAGATGCGGGTGCGCATCAGGAAGGTGAGGACGTCACCTTGATCCGCTCCGATCCATTGGATGACGACTTACCCGGAGATCCGCCGGCATCAGTAGCCTCTGCGCAATCGTCCGAAACGCAGGACGAGGTCTCGGATCCGGGTTCGTCCGAATTGTCACAATTCGAATCCCATTCGATCCCCCGTGACAGGACGCCGGGGTTCTCCGGAACCCTTCAGCCGGCGCCGACAAGCCTGATCAACGCGCGCAACAGAGGTCTGCGCGCCCCCAGTTTTCTCAAGCGATAGAGGTGCTGCAATGACCCCTCATCTGATCCTGATCCACGGCCTTGCGGAGTCAGGAAAGAGCACACTGGCCAAACATCTGATAGGGAAACACGGCTATCGCTTGGTCAAAGTCGCGGACCCGTTGAAGAACATGATCCGAAGCCTTCTGCGCGATGCCGGGATCGATGCGGAAACGATCGAGCGGTGTGTCGAAGGCGACATGAAGAGCGTCCCTCTTCCCCAGCTCTGTGGACATACGACACGTCATGCCATGCAAACGTTGGGCAATGAGTGGCGCGACCTGCTGAGCGACAAGTTGTGGTCGTACATCGCAGAAGGCAAGATCGAGCAGTTGCTCGCCAACGGTGCGAAGATCGTCGTCGATGACATCCGCTATCCTCACGAACTCGAAGTGCTCGGCCGTTTCAATCCCCTCAAGTGGGTTATCACGCGCGGGTCGCTCCACTTCGAGCCGTACGGAGAGGACCGTCACCCTTCCGAACGTCCGATGCCGGTCTCGCTCTTTCGTTCGCACATCGTCAACGACGGCTCCAAGGGCGAACTCTACAGCTATGCGGACAGCTTGCTGGAAGCGTTTGAGCATGCTTCCGGCGCGGCGGCCTGAACTCTCATCAAAGGCTCCTCAATGCGACGTACGTCAATCCTGATTCATCAAGAGCGCCGCGGTCGCACTGACGGAACTCACCATTCGTAGCTCTTGGTGCGGCCGGGTGGAATCCAGAGGCATCGACCATTGTCGTCGACGCGCTCAGGCAGGCGGACGCAGATCCCGGGCGGGTCAAGGTTCCCTTCATCGAGGATTGCGAGTTCGCCGCGCTCAATCAGCTTGCAGTTTCTCGATTCTCCCCACTTCAAGGCGCCCTCCATCCCGCGGATGATGCGCATTTTCTCGGCCTCCCTCGCATCCGCGATCTCGGGGCAACCGACAGCGATGTGCGTGATGATGGCTTTGGGGCCAGCGAATGCGGGCGCCGCGATGACAAGAACCGCCGCAATTATCGGGATCCGAATGGCCATATTTTCTCCCGGTCAGAGCCGTCACAGGCCAGGGACATGCGGCCTGCAATCAAGACGGGCCGTACCCATTGCATGCTCTCTCTGCGAGAGCGAGCGCAATTTGCCGGATAGGACCATTTCGCTGTTGATGACGAGCGCGCCCGATGCGCGCTGATCGGCAGCCGCCGCGCTTCAAATCAGCGGCGTTACGAAAAAGTGGGTGCCGAGGACGGCGGCTACCGGGAGCCATCCGTAGCGCACCACAACCAGTGAGATGACTGCGAAGACGGCCGCCGGGATCCAGCCCCCGACAATGCCGAACAGACCGAACGATGTCGCCGCATAGATCCAGGTGGCGACGAACGAAACAATGGCCGAAAGGAATCCCAGAATGCGACCTATTTGAGCGTATGTTTCCATTCCGCGTCTCCTTCGTCCCTGCCCGGGAAGGCGTCACCAATCCCAGTTGCTTTCGGTTTCGCCGGATTTGCAGGACTGGCAAAGACGATTGAACGACCCTTCCGACCAAAATGGTTTCGAGCAACACATGCACGGGCGCATCTTCCCTGCCTTGCGCGAGTCCGTCCCGGTTTTCTGCGCGGTGTTCTTGAGCGCGGGGATGTTTCGCGTGACGACGATGCGGTTAAAGAACTCGTCTTCGCCGTCGAGGGACTCGATGAGTCTCGCGGCAACCGCATCGATGCTTCGGGCGACGTCGTCTGCGATTTCGCAGATGGGAATTTTTCCGTCGGAGCGCGTGCGTACTGAAATCGATCGGTCGAGTGCCTCGATATCTTCGGGCGTCCATTTGCGCCTGTGACGGTCGTTTCCGTCCGTCCGCCGCGGCAGGCCTAAGCGGCTTGCCTGTGTCTGAACGGAGGATGTCGATCGCTGCAATTCCAAGGCGATGAGGACGATGCTGCCTACCCTGGGCCACAGGTCGATCAGGGCGCGGTTATCCGCGTCGGTCCAGGGCCTGCGCCTCAAGTCGGCCATTTAGGGAAGGCTCCAGTGCGTTGACTTTGATTGAATCCTCGGAGTGAAATGATGGTCAGTCAAGAATACGCCGCGAGTCCTTCTGGACGCAGGGCGTGACACAAGGATTCGACTTTGATGGCAAAGCGCAGGTCCCCTCAGCCGGGCAAGGGCAAGGGATCGACGAGCAGCCGGGGAAAGCCGGGGCGCACCGCGGTTTCCGCGGGCGTGAGCCCGCATCACGACATGGCAGCCGCGACTGAGATGTCGCGGAACGCTTTGCAACGCGAGCGCTATCAGCTGACCTTGAGGATCATCTTCGGGTTGCTGGTCACCATCGCGCTGGCCATTGCATTGATTGCCTATTTGGCGACGAGGCCCATCGAATATCGCTATTTCACGACGGATCCCGAGGGGCGGATCCGTGAGATCACAGCCCTGAACAAGCCGATGCCTGCGTCTGACCAGGTTCTGAACTGGGCCGCCACCGCAGTGACACGCGCCTATACGATGTCGTTCGCGAACTATCAGCAGCAACTCGACGACATTCGTCACAATTTCACGAATGAAGGCTGGCGCGGCTTCGAGGAAGCGCTCCGTCGGGCCGGATTCATCGACGGGATCGTGCGCAACCAGTTCGTGACGACATCGGTGGTCCGCGAAGCCCCCGTTATCGTGGCTCAAGGCCTCGTCGGCGACGCCTATGCGTGGCGTGTTCAGGTTCCGATCGTCGTCACCTATCAGAGCGCCAACATTCGGGATCCGAAGTCATTGATGGTGGAAATTACGGTCGTCCGGCGCCCGGAGACGGAAAACCCGGCCGGTTTGGGAATCGCGCAATTCGTTACGAAATGAGGACATGATGAACCGTCGTTCGAAACTCATGGTCGGGTTCGCGCTCCTCCTCGGCGCCGCGCCGTTTGCCAGCGCACAGGAAGGCCAACTTCTTCTGCCTCCGGCTCCACCGACCCCTGCAATGTCGGCGCCTGCTCCTCAGCCGGCCCAGCCTGCCCCCGGCGCGCCGTACGATCAAAACGACGCCGCTTTTGATGCAGCCCTCAGGAACATTGCGCCTCTCAGCCCCGACCAGGTCCAGCGTATGCGCCGTAAGGTCGATGACGTCGATAAGGCGCGATCCATGCCGCTCGATCCGGTGACCCCGGCGACGCGCTCGATCGCCGTCAGCCTGCGTTCGGGAGAGCGTCCGCCGATCGTCAACGTCGCGCAGGGCTGGATTTCGACGATCACCTTTTCCGACGTGACCGGGCAACCCTGGCCGGTTTTGGCCGTCACCAACGGAAATCCTGCCGCCTATGACGTGAAATCTTCCGGCCCTGAGGGCAACACGAACATCATCACGATTTCGACGAAGGTTCCGCATGTGCCGTCGAACATCGCCATCACGCTGGTCGGTGCCAAGGTTCCGATCCTGATGACGCTCGATCCTTCGTCCAACTCAGTCGACTACCGGGTCGATGCGCAGATCGATGCCCGCGGCCCGAATGCCTCCTTCGACGTGATCTCCGGATCTTCGCTTCCGCCGACGAACGACAAGATCATGCTCGCATTTCTCGACGGGGTTCCACCAGACGGTGCCAAGCGCCTCGAGACAGGAGGGTCAGAAGTTCAGGCGTGGAAGTTCCAGGACTCGCTCTATGTCCGCACAACCAAGTCCTTGCTGTCGCCGGCCTACATTTCCAAGCAGAGTAACGTGAGCGGCGTCAACGTGTACGTGCTCTCAGAAGCACCTGTTCTTCTCGTTTCCGACGGCGGTCGCATCGGAACCGTCCATATCAGTCGCTGAGGGGATTACGATGGCCGACAGCGGTTTCGTTGCGAGGTTGAAATCCGTCACGAAGGACGGAGCGTCCCGCAAGATGATACTCTTTGCGGGCGTCGCGATTGTGGGCGCTGTGGTCTATGCGCTCTTTCCGTCTGAAGAGGGCGCCGCTCCGCCATCCAACGTTGTGGGCACCCCGCGCGGGGCGGAAACGATCCAGGGCGGAAATCAGCTTACACCCGCTTACGAAGAAGATCTTCGTCGCGCAGACGAGTTGCGAAAGGAACAGGCCCGCCAAGCCGGTGGCACTTTTGTGCCGACCGTCACGGTGGACCTCGAAGAAAAGAAGGTCCCTGTCCTGATCGAGGAACCGGAGAACGTTCCGCCGGAGCCGCCGAGGATTGAGAACCCGGTCCCTCCGCCGATCGAGCAGCGGCCGATCATCGTGGCCCCGCCCGTCCAGCAGGCTCCGATCGTGACCCCTGTGGCGCCGATCCAGAACCAGCAGGAGGTTCAGAAGGTCACCGACTACATGAATCAGATCGCTCGTCCGCCGTTCGCCGTGGCGGAGGTCCAGTACATGTACCGGGAAGATGACAGACGAAACGTCGGCTCCAATACGCAAAGCCCGCCTTCAGTGCCCAATCAACAGTCTTCCGGCGCACAAGATTCCAAGATCACGCTTCCGCTCTCCGGGACCATCGTTTATGCGACCCTGGTCGGCCGCGCGAACTCGGATTCGCCGGGTCCCGTTATTGCGAAGATCCTCCAAGGCCCACTTTCCGGAGCAACCTTGGTCGGAAGCTTTACGGCTGGTCGCGATGCGCTGGTCATCAAGTTCAATAAGCTATCTCTAGGCACCGATTCCGAGGGTCGGGAAATCAACGAAACGGTGGCGATCGACGCGGTCGCGGTCGACACCCAGCACATCGGCACGGCGCTGGCGACGTCCGTTGATCGCCACCTTTTGCAGAAGATCGGCATCAGCATGGCGTCCGCCTTTGCCGAAGGCTTCGGCCGCGCGATCGGACAGAATAATTCGGTGACCACCGTCCGCTCGGACGGGAGCTACACCACTTCGACCTCGCAACTCGACACGAAGGATCAGCTCTTGTCCGCCGGTGGACACGCGCTTGCGTCTACAGGCAACATCCTAATGGACGAGTTCGGAAGAAGGCCGACGACAATCATCGTCGAAGCGGGAACGCCGATCGGCGTCCTGTTCCTCTGATTGGGCGGAGAGCGAGAAATGGGTACGAAGGGCCGCGACGACGGGAACGGGAACGACGGGTTCGGTCAGGATTTCGACTTTGGCACGATCGGTCTCGGCGATGAGGATTCCGGCAAGAGCGTCTCTAATGCGCCCGAAGACAATCCTTTCGGGGATGACGATGTGTTTCCGGCATCGTTCGGCGGTGGTGATGAGGATAATTCCGAATCGACCGGCGCGTCGGAGTTCGATGACGGTCAGGGAGACGGCTTCTCCTTCGTGAGCATGCCGGACCCGACTGCTTCCGGTGCCGCGTTCGGGGATGGCGACGACAACGATGAGTTCGCCGACGTTTCCGGAAACGGCGATGACTCTGAAGCCGTTTGGGACGGAGAGGGTGACCTTGAGGATGAGGACAGTTCCTCGTTCAGCGACGACTCCGAGGACGGGGAAGTCGATTTCAAGGAAGATGAAAACGATACGGAAGACGACGGTTTCAGTTTCGATGAAAATGAGACCGAGGACGATGATGACGAACTCTCCGCTCAAACTCCGTCGCCGGCAGGGAACGGCGGCATCCGGCGGTTGATTTTCCCGATCGCCGCTGCTGCGGTTCTGGGCGTCGTGGTTTATGGCGGCTATTCCGTCCTCTCGCCAATTCTGTTCGGCGGGGGCGAGCCGCCGCCTCAGGTGGTGGCGGGCGGAACCGATACTCCTACGGCGCCCTCGTTCCCGGCAGACCTCCCCGGTGTTTCCGGCGCGTCGGCTCCTTCGGGTCCGTCCGCACCGATGCTGCCCGACCGCACTCCTCCCCAAGCGCCGAGTGTCGAGCTTCCGGCGTCCCTGTCCTCGAGGGCACCCGCTCCTCAGGTGGCTGACCCGGCTCCCGGCACATTGCCTCAGGCGGCGGCTCCCTCCTCGCTTCCCCCGGCCCCTGAGGCTGGTGGACTGACCTTGCCTGAACTCCCGGCACCTGCCGGGGATGCCATCCGGACTGCCACGATCCCGCTCGAGGAAGAGCTTGCAGGCGGGCCTTCCCGCGGCGGCATCGATGCACTTCGCCCGCCCGCCGATGCGGGGTTACAGACCGCTCTCGACGGTTCAGCCCTGGCAAAGCTCGAGGCCCTGGAACGCGCAATAGATGAGATTCGCAAGGAACTCTCAGAGGTCCGGGCTGATGTGGCCAGTTTCAACGAGCGGTTCTCCGCTGCCGGAGCAACCAATCTGAACCCGCAAGCTGTCTCGTACGTGCCCCAATCGCTGCCGGAGGGAGCAGTACCCCCTTTGAAGCCGCGTATCATTGAGGAGGTCTCCTTGAAAGGTGTCTCCCGGGATGTGGCCTGGGTCAGCACCAAATCCGGTGTCGTGGAGGTCAAGGAAGGGGACAGCATTCCCGGTGCGGGAACCGTGGTTTCCATGCGTACGTATGGCGGCAACTGGTTCCTTGTGACAACTGACGGGCTCGTTGTCCGCTGACGTCGGGAGTCTTGTCGTGCAGCGCATTCCTCTTGTTCTGAGCGTTAAGTGCGAGAACTGGCGGATGAACGACAAGGCCTCCGATGAAGCGGATGCGGAGTTCCAGCGCGTCCGCAAGCGGGCGCTCGAGCGCGACAACTATACTTGCCGTTTCTGCGGCTTCCGTGCGTTGAAGTGGCAGGAGGTGCATCACGTCAACGACGATCACGCCGATAATCGACTGGACAATCTCGTCACGGCCTGCTCGTTCTGCCACAGTTGCCAACATATCGGCTTGGCCGGGCGGAACGAAGAAGCCGTACTCATTTGGCTTCCGCAGATTTCTCAGGCCGATCTCCATCACATCGTAAGGACCGCGCTCGTCGCGCAGCGCTTGGCCGATGTCATGAAGCAAGACATTCGCGCCCGGCCGGACCTTTTGAAGTCCCACCGTGAGGCTTCCGATGTCGCGAAAGCAGTCATGGGGGCTTTGCGCGAGCGCGAGGCGCAAGCTGAGCGACTGTTGGGATCGAGCGACCCGGTCGATATCGCGAACGCCATGCTCCTTCTTCCGGAAGATGCCTATGCGCGGCGAGCTGACTTTCTCGCCGGTATCCGGCTTCTCCCTCTCGGACGCCGGGTCAACGAACGTGAAGATGTGATGCCCAAGATGATTGACAATTGGACCGAATCCGGCGGCCCCTATTTCAATCTGAAGCCGACCTCGTGGATCGGAGTGATGCGGTCGGTTCTAGGCTGACGACAGCACCTTGACCGTTCCGAACTTCTTTCTCGTAACATTAGAAAGATGTCTCCGCGGTTGGAGGCCGCGGAAGGAGGCGGCGTGCGATGGCAGTCGATGACGCGAATGCCTCGGCGCGAGCTTCGGACACAGAAGATAAGCGCTTCGGGGTCGTAATTTTTGACGACGACAAAGATCCCGGCGCGGGCTGGGCAGCAGCCTATGGCGACCGCGAGGCGCGACGTATTTCAGGTCCCGACGATTTGCCCACCGGAACGATCTGGTGGACGAACATGAAATACGAGTTCTTCTTCCGGAAGACCGAAACTTGGCGTCGCTCATGGTTGCGGCACGACAAATACATGGTCGTCAGCCATGTCGACGTCCTGAAGGAATGGGGATACGACCCGAAGGTGGTCGGTGCCGACTTCGTATGCATGTTCGTCGCCAGCCTGTTCCATCGAGTCATGACTTTGGCATTCGACCTCGTCAGGAAGGTCGAGCCGCGCATCCGTATGGATCAGGTGTTCCTCGGCAACACGCTGCGAAACGATTTGCGCCGTCTTCTCCCGGAACAGGAGTTCCCCAAGGGGGAAGCGGCCTCGATCATGAAATCAGGTCAGGCATTTGAGGAGTTCACCGCGACCGGTATGCGCCCGATGCGGGATTCCCGCCATATCACCCTTCGGCGTCCCCGCATTCTTTATGCGATGGAGATGCTTCAGACTCCCATCCCCCTCGGGCCATTCGAATTTATGAGCCGGGGCGAGCTGCGCGCTCAGTCTCCCGATCGTGTCGCCTGGATCCGCGACCTCGACAAGCCGTGCATGGCCGAGATCACGGTCGACCGCATGAACCAGGAGATCGCTCCGGTCTATGGCTTCGGCAACGCTGCGGACAAGGACCGTAGGTCTCTGCGCAGCTGGGTCGCCCATCCCGAATTCATCATGCTCCAGAGGCTCTCCGAGCTCGACGTGAAGGCGGCGTATGTCGGCCGTGAATACGCGAGCATGATGAACGACATCCCGGATGTGGTGAAAGAGTTTCTGACCGACAAATATCTGGAATGCTCTTGGTCCGTCGGCGTCATCGCGGAAACGATCTGGCGTGCGGCAACGCTCGGTGAGGAGAAGTCGAAGGTTGGGACGCTCCGGGAGGGCGAGGACAAGGCACAGACGTCCTGGCAGGGGGCATGGATCCGTGCTGCGGATAAGGTGTCGATGTTCCTCGTGTCCCTTGAACTCGCGAAAATGGGTTACCCGGTGGTCTCATACGGACTGGGGTGGGTCCGTGCGGCGGTCCAGGAAGAGATGGTCAGGGATCTCGTCAACGATGCCCTCTCTCTCGGACTGCTCCCGACGATGGTCGACCTCGGCGAAAATATGTTCGACAAGTCACGGCCGGTCCAATGGGGTGGCGATCGGAGGTCGCACGGGCTGGCACATTTTCAGGTCACCAAGCAAAGGGACATGCTCTGGAACCTCGATAGGGTTCCGGCCCTGCCAGTTCAAAAGCGGGCAAAGTACATCGCGACCCTGATGGACCGCGCCCGAAAGGGTGCGATCTGATCGGAACCGATCTTCTGACGAGCAGATGCCGACGACCGAACCGATTCAAAACGCGTCGTCGACCTACTGTATTTGCAACCTTCCTCGCCGGCGACAACCATTGCACGAGGGGGTGTCCATGAATTTGATTCGAGCTGCAACCGTTCTTCTGATCCTGTCGGTTAGCGGAGCAACGGGTTTCGCGGATCAATACTTCTTCCGTTATAATCATGCGCCGATCGGCTCCACGTCCGGTGGCCATAGCGGGACGGATGACGACTCCATTTCGCCGCCCGGCGGATCGCCGAACGTGGATCCTCTAGTCGCCTCAGGAACGCCTCCTGCTCCAGTTTGGGTCGGTCAGAACGTCCTGTACGGATTTTCCGCGACCGGCGGCACACCACCCTATTCGTGGAGTGCGAGCGGTGGTCTTCCGCCGGGA